>Ga0310690_10000298_pt1 | contig 114287 bp, 83 predicted proteins | sample AusTroGonzalo_MG_2_FD_207661 | JGI IMG/M metagenome (GOLD analysis project Ga0310690, IMG submission 207661) | Bovine rumen microbial communities from tropical cattle in Woodstock, Queensland, Australia - Gonzalo_04 (v2) (version 2) | ecosystem: Host-associated > Mammals > Digestive system >...
TTCTGCTCATCATACCCATATTCCTCAGTAAAATCAAGAACCCAGCTATCCTCAAACCAATAGTGATCGATTTTCACGCAGTTGAAGCGCTCGTCATACTCAAACACACTTTTCTGAAAGTCACCGTAAAGACTGTCCAACGCCTCATTGAAGGTATTGACGTAACGGTTCCATTTTTCTACCTTGTTGATTTTACTTTGCATGTGTTTTAGCGTTTCCTGACCTTCTGTATTTTGTGACGAAACTGCAACTGCGCAGCACATCAAAGCTGAAAATAACAAAACTTTTCTCATGGTTATTATCTTTAACTTGTTGGTTTATCTAATCATCTCCTCCGTAAGGATAAGCGTATATGTCCTGTCTTTCTGAGTTTCTCCCTCAGGTTTGCAACTCCATGCCTCGCGCGTGAAGAAATACCGTTGTGCATCGCTGGCGTTTTCATCATGGCGAAAAGTGATGGTAGATGCACCATCAGAACTGCGCGCAATCCTCACACTATCGAAATCCGACATAAGCTGCGTGAAGGCTTGCTCTTCCGTAATGGTAGTGGAAGAACCACCGCCCGCCCTGAAAGAACTGATAGTCGTTTTGTCAAACACGTCACCCGAATTGCTGGCATAAGGACTCGTGTAACAAACCTCGTTTGTCCCATTCCATCCTGTCAGCACAAGCGTGTCGTTGCCGTAGTGAGCAATCTCAAAATCGACATTCACCATATACTCACAAGAGCTCAATGTAAAAGTCATTGCCGCCAAAAACACCAGCAGCGTTCCGAATCTGAATTGTCTGTTTTTCATATTGATTTTTGCTTTTAGATTTTTTCGGCAAAACTACACCAAGCCCCCATGCATGGCAAGAATATCCATGTACGGGTTTGTACGGGTTTTTCGCTATCGTACCGATAATCAATTAGATGTGGATTCCTCCGCGTAGCTTCGGAGGGTGACCGAAAGAGGCTCTTCAGCGCCGAAAATGGCTTTCATTTTGCGGCCTCGGTCGTTCACGGTGGTGTAAGCCCGCTGCATCAGGGCAGAGATGTCGGCGTCAGAAAGGCCAAGCAGATAGAGGCAGCAATAGTCGAGGTCGTTCTTGGTGAGGTTGGGATAGGCTTTGGCTAACCTGACGGTGAACAGATTGAAATGGCGGTCGGCGGCATCGCGCAACGCCGTCACCTGTTCCTTGCTTAAGGCGGCGTCCTTATAAAGTTTGCAGTCCATCTGCGCCTTGAACTGTCCTTCATGCACTCGCTCCAAGATGAGGCGGCAGATGGGTTCATCGGTGAACGATTCAGCCTGTTGGGGCTTCGCGTTCACCTCCTCCTGCCGTTTGATTTGGTCCTTCAGCTCTCTCACTTCCTGGTTGCTCTTTTTCAACCGTCCCGACATCGACGCTTTCTCCAAACGGTGCGCTTCCCTTTCGGCTTCCAATTTTTGGCTCTCCAACCGATGTGCTTCACGCTCAACCTCTATCTGCTGGTTGGCTTCTTCACGTTGCTCTTTCATCTTGCGCCTGTGGAGCAACCAAGCCGTAAGAGCGGCCAACACCGCAAGGATGCCTGTTGTCACTATCATCCTGTTTCTTTGGACACGGACTTTCCCCTGCCTTTCAGCATCGGCCCGTTCCTGTTCCCATTGTAGATGCTGCTGAAACAACTCGTTTAGTTGCGAGACCTGTGCATTGCTTTCCCCTTCCGATACGGTGTTTCCCGCAATATACATCGAAAACTGGGCGGCTTTCAATGTGTCTCCCTGATTTTGGAATATCTCGTAAAGATATCGCGCCGCAATCCTTTGTCTGGCAGCATCCTCCATATTCTCAAACACAGGCGTTAAATAAACTAACGCTGAATCATATTGTACCTCCTCACTATAAATACTGCCAATAGTCAAATAGCGATTCAATTTCTCTGTTTCATCTGTGGTTTGAATTGCCATACGCCTCAGATCATTCACCGAAGGCTCAACCCCTTTACCCATTTGATAATACAGAAAAGCCCTGGCCGAAATCAAGTCCCTGAAAATCAAATTGTTCGTATCGGGCAATTGTTTCAGTGCCTCATCGAAATAATATGCTGCACTATCATATTCTTTCAATTTACCAAACTGCTTTCCTAATTGAAGGAGTGTGTTGGCAATCTTGTCTGGCGAAGCCTGGGCAATTCTATCATAATCCAAGCTTTTCTTACAGCAATAGATGGCAGGCTCCTGCATGAATTGTGCGGAAAACAAATCCCCAAGGCGGTTATAGGTCAAAGTCATAAACCGTGCCTTGTGTCCCACCAAAACCTTCTCCTCAAAATGTCCTTCCATCATCCGTAAGGCATTGAGGTATTCCCCGCAGGCCTCAATAAGGCTGTCGCGCTCATAATACCCCACACCATTAATATAATGCGCCCGTGCCGCCAAAAACGCATTGTCAATGGAATCAAAATAATCCACCGCCTTCTTTAAATCCTTTCGGTTACTCTGCGCGTAATAATTCTTATACAGCAGCTCCGAAATCAGCACCTGACAGTAATGCCCCTCAAACACATCCATACTATCCGCCTCCGCGCTCCCCGCAAACTCCAACATCACCGTCAAAGCACTATCCGGCTGCCGCCACATCAAACTGTCAATTCCCTCCAGCGTCCGATAGGTCGTCCCCCTCTGAGAGGGGGTGCCCGTCAGGACGGGGGAGTCAGGAGAACTTCCACATCCCACCATCACAGCAAGCAGAAGCCCCAATCCTAATATGCATCGCAACCATTTCATGCCCGCAAAATTACTCAAAATCCATCAAACTCAATCAAAAATCCATCAGCAGGCCAAAGGATTCCTTTCCCCCTCTGAAATCGAATATTCGACGAAGTCAAAAGGGTGCAGCTCAGCAGCGGGAGATTCTTACACCCGCTTCGCGTCACTTTGAGGTACGAAGCAGTCCAAACTATTAGTCCCAATAACTGATGCCTTCTTGAGATCCTAACCATTTATTATTCATTATCTTTCTTGTCGCTTAATTGTGCCAGCATAGATTATAACATGAACGAAAATTGAAGCCATTGTAAGTGTTTTATGCAGAAAAAAGCACAAAAATTCACTTTTAAATAAAAAATCTATTGCGACTTCAAAAACTTTGTTTATTTTTGCAGCTGAAAATTTAGTTTAAAATGAACAAGATTGAATTAGTAGAGCTTGAAGAATTTGACCCCGCGATGGGACACATCTACTCGGTTACAGTAGATGACTCAGACGAAACACTCTACGATTTATTCTTGGAAGAAAACAAAGCTGATTATCGTTTGGAACTGGCAGAAATCATAACCAAACTCAAAACGATGTCATCAAAGACAGGGTTCACTGATAACTATTTCAAACTGAACGAGGGAACGTTGGGAGATGGAGTTTGCGCTATTACTGACTTAAAGGGAAAACTAAGGTTGTATTGTATACGGTTTGGCAACATATTACTAGTCCTGGGTGGCGGTGGACCTAAATCCAAACTGATTCGAGCACTTCAAGAAGACCCGAAATTGTTGATAGAGAATAATAACGTAAGATTAATTTCTGCTGCAATGGCTAAGGCAATTCGCGAAAAAGAGCTTAGAATAGAAGAAGACGGAAGTATATTTGGAAATGAAACAATAGTATTATAACTAATTAAGCAATAATCAATTACAATATGAGAAGGAATAACACATTGTCTAAAGACATTATGGCATCATTGGCACCGGTCGCTGTCAGAAGAATTGAGACCCGAATGCAAGTTGCCAAGATGCTCTATGACTACCTGAGTATTCGAGGAATTTCTCAGCAAGAATTTGCAAGCATGATGGGAAAGCAACCATCTGAAGTCTCAAAATGGCTCTCGGGGAACCATAACTTTACAATCGACACCCTTTCGGACATCGGTTATTATTTAAATACGGATTTTCTCATCCGCAGGGACGAAACGGCCAACTTCCGCTGCGTCAACGTCCTGCAAATAAAAAGGCAGAGCACAAAAACCTGTGACTTTAGGCCGTTTGGAATAAGTGTTTTTGTATCAGCGAATGATTATTTACCTAATGATAAAAGATCGGAAAAATGTCTAGCGTAGAAAAGCAAACACCATTATGTCTTTCTTTGGTCGGAATCAAAGAAACAGGTTTCAGCATCCGTCCAGATCTTCGCGAATCGGACATTGCCAAAATTGATTGGATGATTGGCTTTCGGCCTATACTCCATGAGGACTCACGAATTTCTGTTGAAGTGAGATCCGTTGCCATCAACACGGAAAGCAATACCGAAGTAGCCTCCTGCGCGGTTATGGTAACTTTTAGTGTTGAAAATATTGGCGAGTTTGTAACCAAAGAGTCCGAAACAAAGCTCAATATTCGCGATCATCTCATGCTGAACATGCTTAATCCCTCCTATGGCACCCTTAGGGGCGTAATGTATGCCCGTTTTGCAGGCACGCCATTAGAGCAACGGCCTCTTCCCCTAATCGATGTTCAGGGGTTGTTAAAGGCAACAAAACGCAACGAAACAGCTGCGCAGTAAAAAAAACTCGGAAACAGCTGCAACTGCTTCCGAGGCAAAAAAAAGGGACTGACTAGACCCTGATTTTCAATAAGAGGATGCAAAAATATAGGTTTATTTTTGTTTTTCCAAATTTCTAGTCTGATATCTGCAAACCTCCCAGGATATTCAGAGAGCTGGAGGCTAACTTTTTAAATTTAAATCTGTATGAAAGATTTAGAAAATGGTTCTCCGGCACCTCAAAAACCGGAAGGAGGGCATAAGCCGCCGAAGCCCTACAAAATCAAGATTGACGGCAAGATGTTCGAGGTCGAAGGCCGCTACATTACAGGAAGAGAAATCCTTGTACTGGCACAAAAAACTCCAATTAACCAGTACGAAGTAGGCATCAAGGAACATGGAAATGATGTCAGGATTATCGGCTTGGATGAGCAAATAGATCTCGAGAAGCCCGGTATTGAAAAATTCGTTACGATTCAAACCGGACACACTGATGGAGAGGAGGGGCCTCAAGGCCCCTTCCCTTTTACTGAAGAGGACCAGCTGTTCGCGAATCGGCATGCCGATTGCATTGAACGTGTCGTTGAAGGGAACTCTCACTGGGTGTTGATTCACGATTTCGATGTGCCCGAAGGTTACAATGTGAACAAAGTGACCGCGGCAGTGATGCTGCCTCATGGATACCCAAATATCGGCCCAGATATGGTCTATTTTTATCCGATTCTCTCGTTAACCTCTGGCAAGACTATTCATGCGGCAGAGGCGCGAGTAAATATTCAAGGAAAAGTGTACCAGAGATGGTCCCGGCATTTTACACCACAAGCACCTTGGCGCCCAGCTGAGGATTCGCTTGAGACATACTGCTTGATGATTCAAAGCTGGCTTAGGCGGGAGGTGACGCGATGAAAACATGTTTGAGAATCAGTGTTGACGATTATAGCAATATTCAGCAACACCTTTTCCCTGAAGACGGAAAAGAAGCCATCGCTTTTGCATTGTGCGGCAGAGCACAAGCAGCGAACAGACTTGTGTTTACTATTTATGAATTGTTGGCTATCCCTTATGACCGTTGTGAAAGGGAGGATGACTATTTGCACTGGCATACTCGCGATGTCTTGCCCTTAATGAACAAGGCTATGGACCAACACATGGCCATCTTACGAATTCATAGCCATCCAGGAGGTTGGGCACACTTCTCAGAAGCCGATCTTGCTACCGACCAGGATTTCTTCGGCAATCTGATGACAGGATGGTGTGAAGATGGGTTACCGCATCTATCGACCATCATGCTACCCGACGGCAAAATCATCGGTCGCGTTTATTACGCAGACGGATCTGCACAGGAGTTAGATTCTGTTCTGGTCGTGGGGGAAAAGATACAAATGGTACACTATGAGAAAGGGCAAGAGGATGCACCACCAGAAGAAGCACTAAGGAACATTCAGGCCTTCGGGGAAGGGACATACAATACTTTTAAGCACCTGCGAATTGGTGTTGTAGGTTGTTCTGGAACCGGATGCCATATAATTGAACAACTGTTGCGCCTGCAAGTAGGAGAACTCGTACTCGTCGATCCTGATGCAATCGAAGCGAAAAATCTTAACCGCTTGGTGGGAGTTGGGAAGTCCGACATTGGCAAGCCAAAGGTGGAATTCTACAAAAGCTATATTGAACGTATGCAACTGGGAGTTAAAGCTTTTGCATTTCCATACAATTTGTATCAAAATGATGAGGCTAGACGTGCGCTAAGCACTTGCGACATCCTATTTGGCTGTGTTGATTCGACATCTGGAAGAATGCTTCTGAATAATCTGTCTACTTTCTACCTGATTCCGTACATAGATATCGGTGTCAGCCTGAATGCCGACGGAGAAGGCGGAGTCTCCTATGTCGGGGCTCAGATGGACTATTTGATACCAGGCAAATCATCTCTTATATCTCGAAGGGTAGTCGACGTGGAGGATGTAAGGGCTGAGTTGGAAAAGCTGTTTGATCCAGAGCTATACGAACAGCATCAAAAAGAGCACTACATCCACAATGTGCAAGTAGATCGTCCTGCTGTCATCAGCGTGAATGGTTTCATTGCATACCTTGCTGTCCTGAACTTGCTTGATAGGTTTACTAATTATCGAAACGAGCCTCAGTACAGCAACGTGAGGATTCTACTGCATGAAGATGAAGTAATCAAATCGCCCGAAAGCAAATATCCTGAAGATGCTTATCTGAAGAAATACTGTGGTCGTGGAGATTGCACACCATTTCTGAACATGTCCACGTTGGCCTAATATATTGGCTCAACTTACTTTGCAAACGTCACTTTATAAGCCTGCGCTACCCGTATCCCAGCAGTCAGCAGACTTCGCGGACACACTGGTTGAAACACTACCACAATTTGTTAGTTTTTCTAATAAACCTACAGCTTTTGGCAACTAATCGGCTAACGCATCAGTAACGCAGGCAATGCGATTGTGGACTGAAAAAAACTATAAACAGAATATCGGGCTAAGGAACACTATCGGTATTATTTTCGGCATCAACAGAATCTCTCTCCTTCGCAATCTCAGCATTATCAGAGATATTTGCAGTTGCTTTCATAGTATCGTTTTGATTGATGTCCTGAAAGTTAATTGTTCTTGGTGCACTTGAATTGTCAATAGAGATGGAAAGCTCATTTGTTGTGGAAAGCTCATTTGTTGTGTCTTTTATTTCTTTAGAGGAAGATTAAATGAAACGGAAATAACAGATGACAAACACTAACAACATAATGAATATAAAACCAAACAATAATACCTTTCCATTGCTGATAAAGGTTTGCCAAACCTTAGTAAAGTATGCTTTTCTCCTTTCCTTTTTTGTACCATTATTCTTATTGTCATCAAGGGTTAGTTTTTCAGGTCTACTCGATATAAGAAAAGCAAATAAAGCAATGGCCAATGTGTAGGTAAGGCTGTAAATAATATATTCTGAAATATTAGTAGCTACTCTGAAAGTTCCAATAGAAGTAACTATAAATGCTAAAAAACCCGTAAACAAACCCAAGGTTTGCAGAGAAGAACGTTGAGTATTCTTTATTTCTTCGTCTTGTTTCTTTTTACTTTCTTCCAATTGGGATTTTATTTCTTCTTTGGTATTTTTAATGTTATCTTCTAATTGATTTTCTAATGTTTTTACCTCTAATGCAAAATCCAATGAAATAAACTGTAAAAATAGAGTGTATTCTTCATATATATCATTCAATCTACTGATACTAACCGGGTTACAATAATATGATGCAAAAAAGAAAATGTTTTCATATTGCTCACAATCATAAGTAATAGTATTAATATTTTCACAATATTCAAATCGATTATTTTTTGAATCATACATATAAAAACTATGTTGAAAAAAAGGTCTAAATAATGGAGGCATTATTTCTTTGTATGTTGTAACATAGCGTTTTAATGAGAGTAGTATTCTATGTAATAATATTGACAATTTTCCGCGCAGCCTATCAACGTCATCTTGTTCATCTTTATTTTTGATATTATTGATTTCTTCAATTACCTTAATAAAATTAAGAACAAGCAGAAAATAATAAGGAGAATAATGCTCAGAAGATGTATCTTTTTCTTTTTCTACTTTTTCAATGAATGAGTTTATGCTATCAATTATGTCTAGAATATCTGATAACAGATATTCCTTATCACATTTGTGTATTTTTTCGATGAGACCCGATATTTCGCAATAATTGTCTTGGCTTTTTTTTATCCAAAGATTATACGCCTCAATATCTGTAAATGAAGTTTTTTCTGGCTGTGGGGAAAAAACTTCTGATGAAATTCTCTTGTTTTTATTGTCAATCTTTGCTTTAATGACGGGATTGAGAATTTCGTTATTTTCAATCATCATCACATTTGCTCTCTCAACCTCTTTTTTTATATATTCCTCGTTCACACCGCCCATGGAATAAAAAAAATCAACATTGTCTAGATTAAGCAATTTTCGGCTTTCTTCATCTCCAATGTCAAACACCATCTTATGTAGCATGGCAGCAGTCTTTGCTTTAACTATGCGTATAATATTCGGTTCTAAATCTAATACATCATCAAAACATCGATTCCATAAAGTGATTAATTTTCCGATATTATCACTAGAGGCTTTATGAATGTGATCAATGGTTGTCAGTTCAATGACTGATTGGGTGAAATGGAAATACTCAGTGTCTTTATAGGTTTGAAACGATTCTTCACTTAACTTTGCTAGTTTTATTTTTTTTTCGATGAGTTCATTAAGCAAGAAATCGAAATTTAGTCTTCTTTTTTTGCCATCATAAACTGCATTCTTAATTCTCCAGCACATGTCTTGCAGTTGAGATGCAATATAAGGAAACTTCAAAATGAAATTCGGCTTACGTATGTTTTTTATAGGATAAAGGTTCAATTGATGTTTTTTGCCAATTTCAAATCTATTGTTTTTTTCGTCAACGTCAGGCAAAAACTCTTCAACGGCTTCTTTAAGTTTTTGGGAATAGTCACTTAAAAACAAATATTCAGCATGTAAAATGGATTTAATTATATGTTCATAAAACTCTTTAGTCTTTTGTCGGTGAGAAGTTTCAAAGTATGCCTTAATTTGTTCATCTTTATTGAATTCACCATCTTTTCTCAGTTCTTCCCATAGTTTTTTACCTGTTTCTTGCGAAATATCACACAATGAAACAATTATGGCTTCGTTTTTAATAATTTGAGTTTTTTCGCCCCATATTTTCAAGTTTTCATGAACGGATTTGTGGCCATCATAACGAAAACGATTCTGAATTGAAAAATCTTTGAGATAGATATAATCTTTCTTATTAATGGCATAAGTAATTAATTCATCAAAATCTATATCTTCACTTTTGTAAAACTTATAACAACGCATAAATAAAGCATTGATAAGTTCAAAATAACAATCATAATCATAACCGATAACGCCTTTCCATAATTTGATAGCTCTATCTATATGGGTATTAATGACTTTACTTTCTACCATAATTGGAACAGATGCGTGGTTTATAAATACATCGAAAAATACATTTAGCTATTATGCAGCAACAGACTGTCTAAAGTTCTTAGCAATTTCATACACTTTATTCCAATTATCTGTTTCCATTTTTCCATTACCATCTGATTCGGAATAGTATGCTTTTTCCCATAATTCATCATGAGACAATTCGACAAGACCTTCTCTGTTCCGAAAACTAGGGAAAAACAAAGCATCTGTTAAGTCCTTGATAGCACTTTTTAGGTCTTTTATGTAAAATGCAAGATTGCCTATGAAAAAGTCAAAATCGTCCCCATCATAATAGAGTTTCTTTTGTTCTCTTTTTGCAATATATTCTTTTCCTGCTACATCTGTCTCAATATAATAATCTTCAAGGTCATTAATTGAGTAATAACATTCCTCATCTACCCAACCTTTTGGATAGGCCGTGAAATCAAAAAGGTTAAACAATGTGTTCTCTTTTTGTGATGTTTTGTGTATGGAAAGCAGACAAACAAAGTACAAGCATTTCATTAAAGGAACAAAAGACAAATCTTTCAAAACATCCTCTTCTCGCTGACCTTCTGTTTCCTCTTTCCATGTCACCAATTGTTTAATCAGCTCATTGAAAACAACTAGTTTTTGGATGTGCTTAGTATTATCCTCAAATCCAGGATGCTTTTGTTGGTATTCTTTCTTTTGTTCGTCGTATTTACTCATAATACTTAATAATAAATAAAAAAACATGCCTCTCAAAACTAATAAAGTTGAAGGCAAAATCCTTATTTCAATGTTGCAAAAATACGAAAATTTCATAAAACGCAAGTGTCTTATCCAAAAAATCACCATTTTTGTCTACCTTTTCTGTCTTAATTAGAAAATTTTGTGTTGATTAACTCTTGAGGACTATGATTGAAATCACAAATTTTCATTCAAAGGTCAACTCCAGCTGAACTTTCTGCTTCCCAATCGTATTATTTCTTTATCTTTGAAGCCTCATAATTTCATAGAAACAGAAAAAACAGCATGTTATACTTTGACGAAGCAGGATACACCGGCCCGGATTTGACCAATCAAGATCACCCATTTTTTACATTGGCTTCTATCAGATTGACTGATGATGAAGTTGAAAAAATGAAAAAAGACATCAACTATGAAGGATGGGGCAAGGAATTCCATTTTTCAAGTATGTATACAAACCCCGAAGGAAGACTGATGCTCGAGCAAGTTTTTGCACATCCGTTCATGGACGCAAATCATGTGTTGTTTTCTTTCGCTTTAAAGCGTTACTGTGTGTACGCAAACATCGTAAACATATTAGTGGAGACATATTATTACAATATTGGCATTAATCTATTTGAAGGAGCAAAGAATCTTATCTTAGCCAATGGCTTGTTTTACTTTGCAGAGTTGCATCCAAACAAGCCCTTGATTGCTGAATTTGAAGGCAATTTTGTCAAAATGGTAAGAAAACCTTCAGTTGAATCGGTAGCCGATTTTTATAGAACGACGGATAAACTTAGGCTTGATAAGGATACTAAAGATAATTTTTTTGATATGCTATCCGAAATACCGCCGACAATAGAATATATCGAAGAAGCTTTGTCTAACAACAAATTTTATATAGATCTTACCATACCTTTGTTTTCTATTTCGGTTCAGGAATGGTATAAAAAAACTGGTGTAAAGGATGATGTTTTGTTCGATTCATCAGAGCCTTTCTTTGCCAACAAGCCTTTTTTAGAAAGCCTTAGGGACATGAATGTTCCCGAAACAAAAGTAGGATACGGAAAGAACGAACATGTTTATCCACTTCCTGTAGGCAAAATGGAAATTGCAAAATCATATCAGGCATTTGGCATTCAACTTGCTGACGTTTTTGCGAGCGCATTGAATTTTGTACTCACGCCCAGAACGGACAAGTATAAACAATACCAAGATAAGCTAAGGCCACTTCCTATTTTTCAAGACATAAAATTGAACCTTGCGCCATCATCTTTGGAGTTTATAGAAGAAAGAACGAAAGAAATTGCCAAAATTGACCCCTTGGAGTTTCTTTGCGACCACGAGAAAGACATAAAATACAACAACTGAATTCACCACCCCAAAGTGTTTCAACCATTTTCAGAAGCATTTTCTTAAGACTTGGTAGTTTTTAGTCCAACATTCTCCATAAAGGCTATCACTATCTAGCACAAACCTTGCCGATGATGGTTTAACTGTCCAATCCTTCAAAACTAATAACGAAGTCCTCACTGTTATCAGCCAACCACATCAAATAACGCATGTCCTTGTCGGCTATCTGCTTTATGGATTCTCCTTTGTATTTCCCGAAAGTTAGAACATCTTCAGGATGTAGGGTTCTTATGTCCTTTTTATGTTCCTCAATGACTTTATCAACGTCAAAGAAAAAATGCGAAGAGTTTTCATTCGCCCATTTCACCCAGCCCCAGTCACTATGTATGACATCAACCAATGTCTCTCCCTGGTGTTTCCCTTTTTCCAAAACATCATTGATGCCATAAACCTTGACTGGTTCAACTGTTGGCTCTCCAAGTATATCCAGCAACACCCATGATCCGCAAGCGGCACAAGGTATCTCTTGTGGTGTTGTATCATCAATCTTACACCAGCTTGCTTCACTGTTTTCCCAGGCATTCGCCCTCTTTCCGTCCCTAAAATAAAATCCATATGCGGTACCATACCTACCCCCTTTCCCACCTGGCTTTACTATATGAACCTCCACATACTGAGAATAATACCAACTCGACACTCTTCCGTCTGGAAATCTCTGAGCCGTGAAAGGCAAGGCTCTTCCTATATTGTAATAGAGAGAGATTAAGCTGTTGCTTAATCCTTTCTGTTGAATGGCTTTTATGAGTTTTTCTTTTTCCATATCAATTGCAAAGGTACATTTTTTCTCTTAGCACATCACCCACCGTCATTCCCCTCTTTAAGAAAGGGGGACCGCAGAGTCCATCCTCGCAACACACCATCATCGCCAGCCCAATCAGCAAGCACCCTATGGAAAACCACCATTTCATGCCCGCAAAATTACTCAAAATCCATCAAACTCAATCAAAAACTCTCTATGCAAGGAAAAATCAGGAAAGCACAAGCCCTTTGACGAAAAAAAGCCTATTTTTGCACTCAAATTCAACTCTTGATGAATCTCTCGACCACTTTGATTTTAAGCATCGCCGTTTTCCTGGGCATCGTGCTCCTGCTCGTCGCCCTGCTGCTCATTGTGCGCAACAAGTTGATGCCCAAAGGCAAGGTAAAGATCACCATCAACGGGGAGAAGGAATTGGAGGTGCAGCCCGGCAACTCACTAATGGCCACCTTGGCCGATGAGAAAGTATTCCTGCCCTCGGCCTGCGGCGGTAAAGGCAATTGCGGCCAGTGTAAATGTCGCGTGGTGGAAGGCGGGGGCACCATCCTACCCACGGAGGTCGGTTTCTTCTCGCGCAAGCAAATCCAAGAGCATTGGCGCTTGGGCTGTCAGGTGAAAGTCAAGGAAGACTTGAAGATCTTGGTGCCGCAATCAGTGCTCAACGTCAAGGAATATGAATGCACGGTGGTCAGCAACCGCAATGTGGCCACCTTCATCAAGGAGTTCAAGGTACAACTTCCCGAAGGCGCACACATGGACTTCATCCCTGGCTCCTACGCCCAAATCCGCATTCCGAAGTTCAACCTCAGTTACGCCGACTTCGACAAGGAACTGATTGGTGCTGAGTATCTTCCCGCTTGGGAGAAGTTCAAGATGTTCGACCTACGTTGCGTCAACATCGAGCCGACCATCCGCGCCTATTCCATGGCCAACTATCCTGCCGAGGGTGATGTCTTCATGCTGACGGTGCGCATCGCCACACCGCCTTTCAAACCCGACCGTTCGGGATTCATGAACGTCAACCCTGGTGTGGCTTCGTCTTATATTTTCTCGCTGAAACCTGGCGACAAGGTCTATATGTCTGGTCCTTTCGGCGAATTCCATGTCAAGGAGCATAAAGACACGGGACGCGGGACTGCGGGACGCAAGACCCGGCTTCCCGAGATGATTTGGGTCGGCGGTGGGGCAGGAATGGCACCTTTGCGTGCACAAATCATGCACCTGACCCGCACCATGAATGTGAGAGACCGCGAGATGCATTATTTCTATGGCGCCCGTGCTTTGAACGAGGTCTTTTATCTGGACGATTTCCGCCAGTTGGAGCGCGACTTCCCAAACTTCCATTTCCACCTTGCCTTAGACCGTCCCGACCCCGCCGCCGATGCGGCTGGTGTGCCTTACACTGCGGGCTTCGTGCACCAAGTGATGCTCGACACCTACCTGAAAGACCATCCCGCTCCCGAGGACATCGAATACTACATGTGCGGTCCCGGCCCGATGAGTGCCGCCGTAGTCAACATGCTTGACAACCTGGGTGTTGCGCCAGAGAACATCCTTTATGACGATTTCGGAGGAGAGACGAAGAAATAGGATCATCATAAAACAATAAAAAACCATGGGTTGGATTATTGATCACTACAAACTCACCTACAACGACATATATGTGGGTTCCTATTACGTTTACGACGACAACACCTATAACTATTCCGTCAATAGCTGGGACAAAGAACTTGAATCCATCAAGGATCTCCTTGAAAAAAAAGGCCTGTTGAAAAACAAAGAATCGAATAATCCTATCGCCGCCATCACCAAGATGATAACCGATGAAAATCGGGTAAAAGGCAGGAAGAGACCCATATATCACTGTGACGGCCTTACCTTGGAAAGGATTCCTAGGGGAACCGACGAGCGTTTCCTGGTGTACCGATGTTCTGCAGAAGAGGGAGAGCCAGGCTATTCGCCCAAAAGCCATTCTGCTCCTCATTATGAAGGCGAAAAAACACCAGAAGGGATGAGAGAATGGGCCACTTGGTATGCCTTCGTCAAGATGGACGATGGCACCTATGAGGCAGCACTTGATGAATCATGGTACTGGGGTGGGAGCCACAACGACGGCGGCACCATACATACTGACATCCCCGAGGAATGGTTTGAGTTGCCCTACGACGAGTTCCTCGAAAACGTGGTCACGCTCTCGGCCGCGGCACATTATGGCTTTACGCCTGACGAGTTAAAAGAAAAAGAAGGCTTGAAGGAATTCTTCGGCTTCAAATAAGGCACAATCCTTCCAGTTTCAGCAAGGCTATCTTGTTGTGCAAACCACCGCCATAGCCTGTGAGTTTACCATTAGCCCCCATCACACGATGACAGGGCACGATGAGACAGATGGGGTTCCATCCTACTGCACCACCTACCGCCTGAGCAGAATTGACCTTCAACTTTTTCGCAATTTCCCCATAGGTCATGGTTCGCCCGAAAGGTATCTCGCACACGACATCCAACACCGCCTTGCGGAAAGGTGTCAGGTCTTGCATACGATAGGCAGGTGTGAAATCGGGTTGACAGCCCGAGAAATAGACGTCCAACCATCGACAGGTATCATGGATTATGGTGGGTAGAGACATGGCGCGCCGCGTCTCAACGACATCCAATGAATGTAAATTTGCATCACGCGATCCTTCAAACCAAAGGCCCGTAAGCACCTCGCCGTCGGTGCACATCAGCATGTTATCGAAACCCTCGGGGGTCTGATAGCGGAACACATCCATCGTCAATCCTCCGACGCAAACTTTTTCAAGGCTGTTTCGTCCAGACGCTGCACGGTCCATTCATCCATGGGCACGGCCCCGATGCTGCGATAGACGGTCAGGGCGGGTTTGTTCCAATCGAGACAGATCCACTCCATGCGACCGCAGTTACGCTCCACGGCGACCTTGGCCAGGTATTTCAGCAAGGCCTTGCCATAGCCACGACCGCGTTTCTCGGGGAGGATGAACAGGTCTTCGAGATACAGGCCCTTACGTCCGACAAAAGTGGAGAAATTGTGGAAGAACAAGGCGAAGCCGACGACCGCGTCGTCTTCCTCGGCAAAGACCACCTCGGCGGAACGCTCCACAAACAGGGAATGATACAAAGTGGCTTCGTCAGTCACCACCTCATCGGCGCATTTCTCGTAAACGGCGAGTTTCTTGATGAATTCAAGGACGAGGCCTGCCTCTTCAGGTTTCGCAGGACGGATAGTGAATTGAGTGTTCATAGTATAACTTCTTCTGAATGTGCAAAGATACTCATTTTTTCAGCATCTTACCCAGAAGATGCTTCAACGCGGCTGGCAACACCTCCGGCTCCAACATCTGGAGCGCCGTGTTGAACTCTTCAAGCAGTTCGGGATAATGGACGCTCTGCGCATAGGTCAACTTGATGGCCAGGCTCTTCACGCCGACAGGTTCATCGGAAAGGATGATGTTGAAACAGAAATCAAGGAAATCCGTGCGGATATTATCGGGTTCAAAAGGGGTTCTATCCAAGAGGTTCATGATCAACCGACGCTTCGTGGTGCTCTCGGTGCGCATGGCCTCGTCGATGAGGGTGTTTTGACGTTCCGCCAACCAGGCATCCGCCGACTTGGGCAGGTGCGTCATCACCCAGGCGGCATTGTCGGAAGTGCGCTTGTCGTCATCGAAAAGCAACTGGAACAGTTCTTCCTCGAAGTCACCGCCTGCCAAGGCTTTGGCATCGCCTCCGCTGATTCGGCCGGACAATATGGTTTTCAGTTCTGACATTTTATCGTGACTTTATTTGACAAACAACTCACCTTTTGCAACTATGGCTGCCGTGCCACCCACATAGATGGTACCGTCCTTTCGGATTTGTGTGGCCACCACCGAAGGTCGGCCCATGGCCTCACCTTGAAGGAAAGCACATTCCGCCTCAACGCCAAGACATCCGCATTGTTGCAGATAATAGGTCAGCGCTGCATTGGCGGTACCCGTAGCGGATTCCTCGGGGATGTCATACAATGGAGCGAAATCGCGAACATGTGCGGTATAACCGTCGTTAGCGAACGCAAAGACATGGAAGCTGACCGCATCATATCTCTTGGTGAGTGCGGCAATGGCATTCATATCGGGTTTCAAGTTCTGCAAAGTGGCTACATCAGGCAGAGGCAGCATGATGTCACACAATCCCGAATAGGCGATTTGGACGGGCATCGTTGGCCGATAGTCACTGACATCCAACGCCTTATACAATTCATCTGTATCTTCGATAGTACTCACAATGCGTGGCGTGGCCATTTGCATCATCACTTTTTCCCCTGCCTCAACGGTTAAATCGCCAGCTTTGGTATGGCACCGACATTCCCCCGAAGCCAAACCCTCATGATGCAGCAAAACAAAAGAGGTGATGGTGGCGTGACCGCACAGATCCACCTCGGCCTTCGGCGTGAAGTACCTGATAGTAAACTCCTTCTCAGAATCCCGTCTGATGAATGCCGTCTCCGAATAGCGTAGTTCGGCAGCAATTTGCAGCATCAGTTTCTCTTCCGGGAAACTCTCCGAATCAAGCAGCACCACACCTGCCGGATTGCCGCCGAAGGGTTGGTTGGTGAAGGCGTCGAGGATAGAAAATTTCATTTTTTTCATTTTAATTCATTGATTTTATCAACACCAATTCAGGAAGTATCACAGCCGTTTCCTCGGCATCTTCCTTGCCTTTCCAGGCCACAATGAAATTGATTTTTGCTGATTTCACATAGTAACCTTTTTCAGCCCATCCATGAAGCTCTTCCCGCATTTTGTTTGAAATACACACGACTCTTTCACCAGATGGAAGTCGCAAATAACCATTGTCAAAGTTTAAAGGCTGTCCACTGCGCAACTTCAAAATCTGCTCTTTCTTGCCTTTGAAAAAATCCAAATACACATCCTTATGAGTTAAAGGTAGAGTGATTTCTTCTGGAAGAGGATAAAGACTATTGTCTTGTTTATATTCCACGCCCTCTGTCTTGATATTGTTGAAAATACCCGTGTTGCAATGAATGAAAAGACGCAACTTGGCTCTGGTCATTCCTACATATAACTTGCGGATTTGTTCGTCAGAATTTGCCTGTTCGCCATCTAGGAGCATGTAAACAGTATCAAATTCTCGTCCTTTTGATTTGTGAATTGTGGAGACAAAAACGGTTTGATGATCTTTACCACAGAAGTCTTCCAGATTAGACTCAAAAGCAAATTCCATCAGGTCGCTACGATACTTAACTTGATTGGTCTTTTCAAAGTCATCGAAAAACACTTTGATATAATCCAAACAAGTGCTCGTTTCATAATTCGACATAGTATCCTGTTTGGCTTGCATCCATTGTTCTTCGCTAATGACAGGTGAATCTTGGTTCTGGATGACATGTTTCAGAAAATAGCGCACCTCCGCCAAATTGGAAAAGCGGAAACCATCGTTAGATTGGATGAGTTTAGCATGAATACCTTTTTTCGTCAACAAGCCTACAATCCTCGCAGCTTCTTCATTTTTGTTGGTTAAAACGCAGGCTCTTTCGTTGTTATAGGTGGCCAACACATTATTGACCAAGGGAATTTCCAAATACTCGGATTCATACTGAGTGATTTGTACCATTCCAGGGTCTTTACTGACAGCGACACAAGGCGAAGTCTTCATCCGACGTCTGATACCTTGCGCAAAACAATTGGCAAAACTGACGATTTGCTGCCGACTTCGATAATTCTCTACCATCTCATACTTTGCGGCCTGCATCTCTTCGATGAAAGCCTGCATATATCTGCTATCGGAGCCTCTAAACTCGTAAATGTTTTGGTCGTCATCGCCCACGGCAATCACACGCATTTCCTCATTATTTTTCATCAATGCACGGACAAGGGCATATTCGTCTTTGTCCATATCTTGCGCTTCGTCAATGACAAGGACTGCCTTGTTGATGCGTCCCTGTTCGGCCTCTCCGTTTTCAATCATTTCGGCGGCACGACGAACAACGTCTTCAGATTCTTCAAGGTTGCCAATTCTCCCCAAAAGGTCAAAGCTGAACGCATGGAATGTCTTAATCTCAACGAAACTCGCAGCATTCCCAATAAGTTCGATGAGACGTTGCTTAAACTCTGTGGCGGCTGCCCGCGAAAAAGTAAGCATTAACAACTGCTCATGTTTGACATCCTCCAAAAGCAACAGTGATGCCAATTTGTGGACCAATACCCTAGTTTTACCGCTACCAGGACCTGCAGCCACCACAATATACTTGGATTGCTTGTCATCGATAATGCTACGTTGTTTCTCCGAAAGCGTTCCGAATAGTTTTCGGTATTTTTCAGGAGTGATGTTTCGATCAATCTCCTCAAGCCGTTTTCCTTGGAAATACTTGGAAATGAACTTCTTATAGTCCATTTGAAAATAATCCTGAACATATTGCAGCGCTGCATCGTAATCCCGCACCATCATATTGGCATATTCACCAACGATATGGATTTGCTGGCGTTTTTGCCTATAAAACTCATCCAACATCCTATAGTCTTCCAGCTTGTAACGGTACTTCATTTCTTTCAATCGATGTACTTCCATTGCATTGTAAATCACCAAGAAACCACCTTCAAGCCGCAAAGCTCCAATCTTGGACAAGTACAGCAAGGCATCCTCAATCTCCTCAATGTGGTATTTTTCCTGTGATTGGAACAAAACACTGTTTTGATGAGCCTCCAACTCTTTAAGTAAGGTAATCACAGAGAATTGCACAAGACTTCCAGATTGTTCAGGAGAAAGCGGATTTGACAAAGCTGAAGCATATAGTCTGTCGATGACAAAACGACAAATGTCATGTCGTCTCCGACATCTTTGAAATGTCTTATCAGATTCTTGGCACAAAACAGCGCGAACCATTCCACTATATGCGTTTTCCTTCTTTCGGATGTAAGATTTCACCGAAAGATAATACAACAACGACTTGATTCTCTTTATTGAGGATACGATTTTTGCTTCCGAGGCCTTCTCGTTAATTTCCTTGAAAGAGAAATCGTTTTCTGCATTCGCCAAAGTGTCGAGCAAGAACAACTCCAGTTTTGCGAATTGTTCAAAGACCAATTTAGTCCTGTTTTCGGAGTGTTCAATAAAAGCCGACATGTCCTTCGAATCAGCCAAAACTCCTTCCTGACGCATCAGGTTAATCGTGCTTATGACCGATTGCTTACTCAAACCAAGGCGGTCGGCCAAATAATCCACACGTGATTCTGCATCATCGTCTAACGCCACTGATCTAACTTTGCTTGATATGAGGGACTTGATGATACGGACTGCATTCTGCTTCTCCTTGTCGTCGATGAAAAGCCTAGAATTGTTGATGCGTTTGTGTGCCTCATCCATGTTTTTCACCATGATTCCCGTGGCAAAAACATGAGGAACATTATTGCCGCGACTGACGTATCCAGCTTCCTCAAGCGCAGCGATAGCCGTACGTACACGGGTCTCAATGTCGGGGACTTCGTCGTTCCAACCCGCTTCACGTGCAATCTCCAATGCTGAACAAGAAATATGTTTTCGTTGTTTAGTAAAACTTTTTATTGCAGACCAAACCTGTTGTATCTCACTGATACTCACCTTGGTTTGGTTAAGCAAGATAAAATGTTTGTCCAAATCATGGTCGCTGTAGAGTACATAACACTTGGCGGCAGTTTTGGGATCACGTCCCGCCCGTCCTGCTTCTTGCACATAGTTTTCCAACGAATCAGAAATGTCATAATGGATCACCATGCCGACATCTTTTTTGTCAACGCCCATACCGAAAGCAGAAGTAGCCACCATCACTTGTACATTGTTGGCGATGAAGTCATTTTGGTTGGCAATCTTTTCGTTTGCATCCATTTTTCCATTGAAAGGCAAAGCTTCGATGCCGTCCGAAGTCAACTTTTGGGCTAGTTCCTTAGTTTTCCGCGTTCGCGAAACATATACAATAGTCGGACATTGATTGCCCATTATCAAATTACGCAAGGTGTTGTATTTTTCCTCCTCGGTTTCCGCATAAAAAACAGAATATTGAAGGTTCTTTCGAGCCGAAGAAGAGGCAAAAAGATCCAAACTCACATCGAGTTTGCGCTTGAAATAGTCGCAAATATCTGTGATGACTTTTTGCTTGGCCGTAGCGGTAAAACAAGAAATAGGAATAGGATGAGGCAACTTCTTTTTTTCTTGCAGATTACGGATGAAATCTCCAATGTAAAGGTAATCGACCCTGAAATCCTGCCCCCATGACGAAAAGCAATGAGCTTCGTCGACAACAAAACGCACAACGTTACGCGACATCAGCAACTTCTCGATGGTCTTCGAGCGAAGCATTTCTGGCGCAATGTATAGTAATGTAGCGCTGCCGTCAGCAACTCTATCGAATGCGTTAGCACGGCTGACAGGGTCAAGTAATCCATTGATGGTCACGGCCTCGGTTATTCCTTGCTCGGCGAGATTGTCAACTTGGTCTTTCATTAACGATTGTAAAGGCGAGATGACGACAGTAAGACCGTGCACGGCTCTTCCCGTCATGATGGCTGGCAGTTGGAACGTGAGCGACTTGCCGCCGCCTGTTGGGAAAATGGCCAAAAGCGACTCTCCGTTCACAGCAGCCTGTACAGCCTTCTCCTGCAAAGGTTCTCCTTCGTAAGTGCGAAACTCATTGAAACCAAACACGTCCTTCAAGCCTTTATGGATATTCAACTTACTTTCACAATGCTCACAATGATGGTCGTGGCAAGGTGTACTACAAAGAAGTTTTAAAATATTCTCAATTCCAGGAAACTGATGCAGCAGCCATGGTGGAGTAATGGAATAATTGTCACTGGTGGAAATCAATGCCAAAGCGTAAGCCAATTCTATGCGATGCTCATCCACAAGCATGTTGACAGGACTGTGTACACAAATCTTTCCTTGGAACACCTTCAATATCAGAGGCTCAAACGTTTCGTCAACAGGATGGAATTGCAGATAATCGAAAAAACCAGAAAACTCTTTCTCCTGATGTAATAGACCATAATAAATGGACTGCTGTTCCTGAGGCAATGCCCGAAATGCATTCACTTCATCATAGAACAAATCACGGGCTTTCAAACAATCGTTGAGCGGATTGTTTATTTCCTCGGTTTGAAGTTTGTCGTCTTTCAAGAGCTTGTGATAAGGCCTCTTTGGAAACAAAAGCGGGGAAAGAAAGAGGGTGTCTATGACTTTTTTGCTTTTTATCTCCTTGAAGTCCGACAAATATTTCAAATCGTGGTTAATGATATTGTGTCCACACACAAACTCGGCATCAGAGATAAATTGTTCAAAATCATGTCTTAATCCGGAATGAAACATGCTGTTGGACTCTTTCATCGCACCATAATCATGCACACTCTTCCCGTCAAGAGCGACCTCCAAATCGATGAACGCAATGCCTGACAACTGTTTTCGGTTGGAGAACAAGCCGTCCCTGAATCGGTTGATATAGTCGTTGATGCTTGGCATTTTATGCTATTGCACATTAATAAGTTGCAAAAGTAAAAATATTATCTTTGCACTTCAAACAAATTCAAACCATTATGCTACAAAAAGGAACAAAGGCTCCCTACTTTGAGGGCAAGGATGAAAACGGCAACACCGTAAAACTCACCGACTTCGCTGGAAAGAAGCTGGTGCTTTATTTCTATCCCAAAGACAGCACGCCTGGCTGCACTGCCGAAGCCTGTGACCTGCGCGACAACCATGAGCGGTTTCTTTCGCTCGGCTACAACGTGTTGGGTGTCAGTCGCGACAGCGCTTCATCGCACCAACGCTTCATCGCAAAATACGAGTTACCCTTCCACCTTATCGCGGACACTGAACTCACCATCCTGAAAGCTTACGAAGCTTGGGGCGAGAAGAAAATGTATGGCAAAGTGACCGAGGGCACGCTGCGCACCACTTATGTTATTGACGAAAATGGTATCATCATCGACGCCATTGGCAAAGTGGACACGAAAAACCACACAGCGCAGTTGCTCACCGCTCAGTAAAAGTCACATGCACCGTGTCGCCGAAGGTCTTCCCTATCTTCTTGCGGATATCCTTCCTCACCCCGATGATATGACATGGCGTTCCCATCTTCACCATCTGACCGTCGTAAGGCACCCCGTCAAAGGTGGCATGGACCAGCAGCCGCCCTTTGCCGAACAGCGCCTTGATGTCGAAAGGCACCTCCACATAGGCAGCGTCCATATTCTCGTTTTGGAGGATGACGGCGTCGAATTCCAAAGCATCCATTTCAGAAAGACTTTTGTTTTCCTTGCAAAGGTAGAAAAACTATTGGGAAAAGAAAGTCAAATTGGCATTATTTGTATTTTTGCGCCATCATGGGACACAAAACCAGGAAATCACTACTGCTGACTATGTTTCTTGCGCTATTTGCGGTAACGCTTTTCGCGCAAGAACACCCACGCGTGTTGTTCATAGGCAACAGCTACACGCAGGCCAACGACCTTCCGCAGATGATAGCCGACATCGCACAGAGCATGGGCGAGAACATGGAGTATCGCAGCAACACTCCTGGCGGTTGCACCTTTGAGATGCATTGCCACAACCAATCGATGACCATGATTTGCGAAGGCGGTTGGGATGTTGTGGTGATGCAGGAACAAAGCCAACTTCCGGCATTTCCTATGGATTCGGTTGAACTTTATGTATTCCCTTTTGCACAACAGTTGGTCGATTCCGTGTACGCCCACAATCATTGCGCCAATCCTATGTTTTACATGACATGGGGGCGCAAGAACGGCGACACCGAGTTTGGCTATCCTCCGATGGACACCTACGAGGGCATGGACAGCCTCCTCTATGCGCGTTACATGCAGATGGGCGAGGACAACGACGCCTCGGTGTGCCCGGTGGGTCGTGTGTGGCATTATCTCCGCGACCACAATGCTGAAATCGAGCTTTATATGATGGATGAGAGCCATCCCTCTTTGGCAGGAAGCTATGCTACCGCTTGTGCTTTCTATACCATGATCTTTGGTCGCGACCCTAACGACATCAGCCACAATGCGGGCCTCGACGAAACCACTGCCCGTGCCATCCGCTCTGCCGCACATGAGGTGGTTTACGACTCCCTATGGAGATGGCAACGGCCCTCGCCAAAAGCTGATTTTGTGGCTGATAGTGTGGACTTCCTCAACGTCCGTTTTGTGAGCAAGGCCAAGCTCCATGAAGAGCAAGAATGGCTCTTCGGTGATGGCGAAACCGTGCAGACCAACGACACGGTGATTTGGCACACCTTCCCCGAGGAGGGCGTTTATTTCGTGAAACAAATCGCGAGTCGCCATTGCATGGCTGATACGGCCTGGCGACTTGTCAGAGTGGAAGCACCATCTATGGGCGTTGCAGAAGGAAACATTTTATCGGCAATTTCAATCAGTCCCAATCCCCTTGACGATGAAGCGGTGCTACACCTGCCCGAAGAAATGATGGCCGAGGTTGTCCTATACGATATTGACGGCAAGGAAATTTGTCGGAAAGAAATGGGAAGCCCTCACAACACCATCACATTGAAAGGATTCCCCAGCGGTCTTTATGTGTTGAAAGTCATCACAGCGCAGGGCACCGTATGGAAACGTCTCATTAAAAAATAAAGTGAGTCCACCGAAACGAGGTTTCTTGCTTCCATTTGCCCGTCTGCCGAAAAAACACTACTTTTGCACTCAAATAATTCACGGTATGAACCTCCCAAAAATCCACTCTATCAGCAAGAAAATCCTCGTGGCACTGCTTGGTGCCTTCCTGAGTATCTTCCTGCTGTTCCATGCCTCGGCCAACCTCTGCATCTTGCGTAACGATGGTGGCGCATGGTACAACGCCTTCTGCGACTTCATGGGCACCAACTATGTCGTGAAAGCCTTTGAAATCATCCTGCTGGGCGCTTTGCTATTTCACATCGTTTTGGCGCTTTGGCTAGCCATCACCAACAAGATGGCGCGACCCAAAGGCTACAAAAAACCACAACGCTCCAAGACACACTCTGGTTCGAAACTGCAAGTATGGACGGGCATTCTGCTATTGGCCTGTCTGCTGCTTCATTTCATGGATTTCTTCTTCGTCAAACTCGGTTGGGTTGACGGCAACCTGGACTTCTACCAACAAGCCAGGGCGAAGTTCCAAATCCCACATATCGCCATCGCCTATTTGGTTTTCTTTGTCGTGGTTTGGTTCCACATGCGCCATGGCTTCGCGGCCATGTTCCAAACCCTCGGCCTCTATAACTATAAATACGGTAAGGCCATCGAGATTATCGGCATCATTTATGCCACGGTGGTCTGCCTGATGTTCGCCACAGTCGTTATTGTCACCTTCCTTCAAGCCGCTTGATATGAAACTAGACTCCAAAATACCCGCTGGTCCGCTCGCCGAAAAATGGACCAACTATAAAGCCTCGCAAAAACTGGTCAACCCGGCCAACAAGCGCAAACTCGACATCATTGTGGTCGGAACGGGCCTGGCAGGAGCCTCGGCAGCCGCCTCACTCGGCGCCATGGGCTTCAACGTCGACATCTTCTGCATCCAAGACTCACCGCGCCGCGCCCACAGCATTGCTGCCCAAGGCGGTATCAACGCGGCCAAGAACTACCAAAACGACGGCGACAGCGTGGAACGCCTCTTCCGCGACACCATCAAGGGCGGCGACTACCGTGCCCGTGAGGCCAACGTGTACCGTCTCGCCGAGGTCAGCGGCGCCATCATCGACCAATGTGTGGCCCAAGGCGTACCCTTCGCCCGCGACTACGGCGGGCTGCTCGACAACCGTTCGTTCGGTGGTGCACAAGTCAGTCGTACCTTCTATGCCAAAGGGCAAACTGGACAACAACTGCTGCTCGGCGCCTATGGTGCTTTGAGCCGCGAGATTGCCCGAGGCACGGTGAAACTTCATACACGCAGCGAGATGATGGACTTGGTTGTGGTCGACGGCCGCGCCAGAGGCATCATCGTCCGTAACCTCGTCACCGGCGACTTGGAGCGCTATGCTGCCCATGCCGTGGTGCTGGCCACTGGCGGCTACGGCAACCTCTACTATCTCTCCACCAACGCCATGAACAGCAACGGCAGCGCGGCATGGGTGTGCCACCGCAAGGGTGCCGCCTTTGCCAACCCCTGCTATGTGCAGATCCACCCGACCTGCATCCCCGTCCATGGCGACTACCAAAGTAAACTCACTTTAATGAGTGAGAGCCTCCGCAACGACGGGCGTATCTGGGTGCCTAAGAAAAAAGAAGATGCCGAAGCCATCCGTGCAGGTAAATTGAAACCCACAGATATCGCTGAAGTCGATCGTGATTATTATTTGGAACGCCGTTATCCCGCCTTCGGCAACCTCGTCCCCCGCGACGTGGCCAGCCGCGCCGCCAAGGAACGCTGCGACGCAGGCTATGGCGTGGGCACAGGCTATGCCGTCTACCTCGACTTCGCCGATGCTATCCGTCGTCTGGGACGTGACACCATCGAAGAGAAGTATGGTAACCTCTTCCAGATGTACCAAAAGATCACGGACGAGAACCCTTATGAGACCCCGATGATGATCTATCCCGCCATCCACTACACCATGGGTGGCCTATGGGTCGACTACGAACTTCAGACCACCATTCCGGGACTCTTCGCCGCTGGCGAAGCCAACTTCAGCGACCATGGTGCCAACCGCCTCGGCGCCTCCGCCTTGATGCAAGGACTTGCAGATGGTTATTTCGTGCTGCCTTACACCTTGCAGAACTATCTCGCCGACCAAATCAATGTGGGCAAAATCTCCTCTACCGCTCCCGAATTTGACGCAGTGGAAGAGGCGGTTCGCCAACGCATCAACCGTTTGATGGAAATCGGCGGCAACAAAACCATCGATTATTTCCACAAACAATTAGGCAAAATCATGTGGGAATACTGCGGCATGGCACGCAATACCGAGAGCCTCTCGAAAGCCAAGCAATTGGTTGCCGAACTGGAAGAAGATTTCTGGAAAAACGTCTTCGTTTCTGGCACAGCCAACGAGTTCAATCCCGAATTGGAGAAAGCCTGCCGTTTGGAGGATTATTTCGAACTGGCGCAATTGGTCATCGCCGATGCCTTGCATCGCGAGGAGTCGTGCGGCGGCCACTTCCGCACCGAGCATCAGACCGCCGATGGCGAGACCCTCCGCAACGACGAACATTTCATGTACGTTGCCGCATGGGAATACCAAGGCCACGGACAGCCTGAGACTATGGATAAAGAGCCGCTCAACTACGAACATATTCAAATCGCCACCCGTAACTACAAGTAAGCCATGAGATTCACACTACATATCTGGCGTCAGGAGAACGCTCGCGCCAAGGGCCATTTCGAGACCTACCCCATCGACAACATCTCGGCGGATTGTTCCTTCCTTGAGATGCTCGACATCCTGAACGAGCGGCTCATCAACGACCGCATCGCGCATCCCGTGTGCTTCGACAACGACTGCCGCGAAGGCATCTGTGGCATGTGCGGACTCTATATCAACGGTCGTCCCCACGGCAACGACGACGGCATCACCACCTGCCAGCTCCACATGCGGAAGTTCAAGGATGGCGACGACATCTGGATCGAACCATGGCGAGCCAAGGCCTTCCCTGTCATCCGCGACCTCGTAGTGGACCGTTCCGCCTTCGACAAGATCATCCAGGCGGGAGGCTACATCAGCACGACCACGGGTGGTGTCCCCGATGCCAACACCATTCCGATTCCGAAACACATAGCGGATATGGCCATGGACGCGGCATCGTGCATCGGTTGCGGGGCTTGCGTGGCAGCCTGCAAGAATGCCAGCGCCATGTTGTTCGTAGGAGCCAAAGTCAGTCATTTGGCCTTGTTGCCACAAGGTCAAGTCGAGGCCCCCGACCGCGCAAAAAAGATGGTAGCCAAGATGGACGAACTGGGCTTCGGCAACTGCACCAACACCTATGCCTGCGAAGCCGAGTGTCCCAAACTCATCAAGCGGCAAAACATCTCACGGCTTAACAGGCAGTGGATTGGAGCTTTATTTGGACGGGACAGGAAAGATTGAATCAACTCCCCCAATTGTCCCTGTCCAGACTCCTATAATTAATAGCCTCGGCCAAATGCTCTGGCCTTATACTCTCACTGGCATCAAGGTCGGCAATAGTACGGGAGACCTTTAGTATTCTATCGTACGCACGCGCCGAGAGTCCCAACCGATTCATGGCATTTTTGAGCATGTCGCGGCATGACTCGTCCAAATCACAATATTGCTGTATGAGTTGGGAGGTCATCTGCGCATTGGCGTGAATAGTAGGATATACCGCATAGCGTTCCTCCTGTATCTTCCTCGCTTTGATGACGCGCTCACGCACCGCCGCACTTGACTCGCCACGGTGTTTGTCGGCCAAATCTCGGTAAGCGACAGGCACGACCTCAACGTGCAGGTCGATTCTATCCATTAAAGGACCACTGATGCGATTGAGGTACTGCTGTACCATACCAGGCTTGCAGGTACATTCCTTGTCGGGGTGGTTGTAATAACCGCAGGGACAAGGATTCATCGCCGCCACCATCATAAAATTGGCGGGGAAATCAACAGTCATCTTGGCTCTTGATATCGTCACGATCCTGTCCTCCATCGGTTGCCTCATGACTTCCAAGACCGTGCGCTTGAATTCTGGCAGTTCGTCAAGAAAAAGCACGCCGTTGTGAGCCAATGAGATTTCACCAGGCTGAGGATAGGTGCCGCCACCCACGAGACCGGCATCGCTAATGGTATGGTGAGGGCTGCGGAATGGCCTTGTCCGAACCAAAGCCGCATTACGTCCAATCAACCCCGCCACAGAGTGGATCTTTGTGGTTTCCAAGGCCTCAGCCATCGTCAAAGGTGGCAAAATAGTGGGCATACGTTTGGCAAGCATGGTCTTACCGCTGCCAGGAGGACCAATGAGGATGACATTGTGCCCGCCGGCAGCAGCAATTTCCAAGGCTCGTTTAATGTTTTCTTGGCCTCGCACATCACTGAAATCAATTTCGCTATTGACTTCCTGCCACGATTCCGCAAGATCAATGGTCATAGGTTGGATTTGACTTTCACCGTTTAAGATGGATACTACCTCGTGGATGTTCTCCACACCATACACTTCCAATCCCTCCACCACGGCGGCTTCGCGTGCATTGGCCTTGGGTAGGACGAGTCCCCTGAAACCGTCTTGCTTGGCCTTGATAGCGATAGGCAAAGATCCTTTGATGGGTTTAAGCGTGCCGTCAAGCGACAATTCGCCCATAATGACGAACTGTTCCAAAAGGTCGGTGTTGACCTGTTCCGAAGCCGCCATGATGCCGATGGCGATAGGCAGGTCGTAGGCCGAGCCTTCCTTGCGGATGTCGGCGGGCGCCATGTTGATGACGATTTTCCTGTGGGGATAATAATACCCCAAATTGGCAATGGCAGCCTCTATGCGCTGCTGACTCTCCTTGACTGCGTTGTCGGGCAGGCCTACCAAATAGAAGTTGACACCTCTGTCGATGTTCACCTCAATCGTGACCTGAATTGCTTCTATGCCGAAAAGGGCACATCCAAATGTTTTTACTAGCATGATTCTTAGTGTTTAAAGTTTCATGCCGCAAAGATGCAAATCATGTCAAGAAAAAGCCGTTGAACAAACGTTTGTTGTCGACAGTAGTCGTTTGTTGTCGCTTGCTGTCGGATATATTCTTAATAACCAGCAATATAAAAATAAGAGCTGACAACTGCCAGCCCCTACTCTATATCTTAAACCCGAAACTATTTCTTGGGTTTATATCCCGAATCTTGGAAGATAATCTGCAGGTCTTTCCGTTGCATCAGGTCTTGCAGTGAGATCTCGTTTCGCGAGAAAAACGAACGTATGATCTTCAAGCCGAAGAATTCGCCCAAGCGCGAAGGTGCATCGTTGCTGTATGCCTGGGTGAAAGGCCCGTCGCCAAAATACATCATATAGGCATCCAAGCCAGCATCATACAAGCGGCGGTTGCCCACGACGTCGGCCCACACTTGACCTTCATTCTCCTCAGCCCACTGCCATTGGCATGAAGAATAGCCAAGCAAAACACTGTCGGGAAGTTCGGGACACATCGCCTCAATGAAGAAATTGCGGCGACCGTAAAACACCATCTCGCCCACGATTTGTCCTTGTTTGCGCCATTCGTAGAGATAGCACATATACAACTGCTCGGCCATGTCCTTGGCTAAAGTAGGCAATTTCCTGCGCAACGACATGTATCTCGGCATCCCGATTTGGTCATAGACCTCTTCATCGTCAAGATACCAATCCAACGAAATCACAATCTGGCCGTTGATGATTTGAACGGGAGCCTCGTCGGGATGAATACCAGTAACACAGGTGAAAGCCTTTGTGGGAAGTTCAATGTCGGGGTAATAATAATGAAAATGTGCCAACACATCTTCCACCAACGGCTCCACTTCCTTCAAGTCGGGAAACGTGGTTTTCACCTTTTGATACAAGACGATGCTGAACGGGTCGGTGGCAAAGTCCTTTAGATATTGCACCGCCAGAAGGTTATTGAGGTCGCCACCTAGGAACACGCTGTAACGGTCTTGAACCCGCATGAGTTCCGCCTGGAAATTGGCCGTATCCAAGTTGAACAGCACCTCCTCGTATCGGTCGAATTCGAGGTCATAAGGCTCTGGGCTGACATTGAGTTTCGATTTGTAGGCAGGCTCCGACTTCTGGCAAGCAGCCAAAAGGAAGAAGAGACTGAGAATAGGCAAGATTCTTGTTATAGTCTTCATTTTCATTTGATTAATTGTTCTCTAAGCATCTCATATGCCATTATCGTGGCGCGGTTAATGACATTCTCACGGTCTTTGCCAAAGTTGAAGCGTTTGGACACCACGCCTTCCTTCGAGGCCACGCCGATCCAGACCGTGCCGACGGGGGTTTCCTCCGTGCCGCCCCCCGGGCCTGCAACGCCTGTGGTGGCTACACCAAAATCGGACTCCATCAAGTTGCGTACGCCTGATGCCATGCCTTCCACCACTTCCTGACTCACAACGCCACATTGCTCAATTATTGCGGCGGGCACACCAAGCACTTTGGTCTTCATCGGAGTGGCATAGGTAACCGCCGTCCCTTTGAACACCTCGGAACTACCAGGAATCAGCGTGACGACATGGGCGATGTTGCCACCCGTGCAACTCTCCGCCGAGGCGAAAGTCAGACCTTTATTAATAAGCAGGTCGAAAACCGTGCGTTCGATGGGTTGGTCCTGCATGGCAAAGATGTATTCGGGAATCAACCGGGTCAATTTTTCAACCTGTTCGTCCAATGTGTCGTGAAGCAACTCAGCATCTTCGTTCCTGCCGCTCAAGCGAAGGCGCACCATGCCATGCTGAGGCAAATAAGCCAAAGAGAGGAATTGGGGCAAAGCGTCTTCCCAGTCTTTGATCTTATCGGCCAGAAACGACTCGCCGATGCCCGTGGTCATGATGACGCGTTTCTCATAAGGCACGGCATGGAAACGTTGCTTGATGCGCGGCAGCAACTCGTCAGTAAAGACGCCTTTCATCTCGAATGGCACGCCCGGCATAAAGGCAAAGGCCACCCCGTTTTTCTCCAACCACATGCATGGTGCTGTGCCATAGGTGTTAGGCACATACTCACATGCCTTGGGCAGCATCGCCTGACTTCGGTTGCGCTCGCTCATCTGAAAGCCTCTACGTTTGAACAATGACACCACGTTGTCGTAGGCCGCCTGGCAAAACTCCAGTTCCGTATCGAAGAACTTGCACACGGTCGGCTTGGTGATATCGTCGGCAGTGGGTCCAAGTCCACCGGTGACCAAAACGAGATCGGCATCCATGCAGGCATCGAAGGCATCGAGGATGGCTTTCTCCGAATCGCCTATAGTCAAAGAGGAATCCAGTTGGAAACCTGCATCCGACAGATGTTGGCCAAGCCAGGCAGCATTCGTATTAATCACCTGACCGATAAGCAATTCATCGCCTATCGAGATATTCTTTATGACAATTTCTTTCATCCCAATTCAAATTTGCGCAAAGATAGCCCATTTTTCGACTATCGTCACGAAAAAAACGTCATTTCAAATAATTTCGTATCTTTGCAGTCTCAAAATGAAAAAGATATGAATCAACCTATTCCTGCATCGCAACTCGTCTTGAACACCGAGGGTGCGATATATCACCTGAACCTGCATCCGGACCAGTTGGCCGACGATGTCATTTTAGTTGGCGACCCTGGTCGCGTTGAGATGATTTCCTCTTTCTTCGACAAGATCGAGGTCCAACGCCAAAACCGTGAACTGGTGACCCGCACCGGTTACTTCAACGGCAAACGCATCACCGTGCTCAGCACTGGCATGGGTACCGACAACATGGACATCGTCATGAACGAACTTGACACCCTGGCCAACATCGACCTGAAAACGAGAATGCCCAAGGAAGGGCACCGTTCGCTCAACCTCATCCGTCTCGGCACCTGCGGCGCCTTGCAGCCCGACATCGAAGTCGGCGACAGCTATGTGGCCACTCGCTATGCCATCGGTCTGGACGGCCTCATTTATTTCTACGAGAAGAACACCGAGGTGAACGAAATCGACATGCGCGACGCCTTCATCGAGCAGATGGACTACCCGAAAGACCTTCCCCTGCCCTATGTCGTGGAAGGCTCCAAGGCCTTGTTCGACCGCTTGGCCCAAGGCTACTATCAAGGCGTAACCGCCACGGCGCCAGGATTCTACGGACCGCAGGGCCGTACCTTGAGGATGCACTTGGCCTATCCCGAGACCAACAGCAAAATAGAAGCCTTCGAATACAAAGGCATGCGTGTGTGCAATTTTGAGATGGAGTCGTCAGCGCTCTACGGCCTCGGCAAGATGATGGGACATAACTGCCTGACTGTCTGCGTCGTAGTAGCCAACCGCGTGACGGAAAAATTCGCCACCGACTATCATCCTTACGTCAAAAAACTTGTTTTGAACACACTGGAACGCCTTTCGGCACAATAAGAAAACGGTTGATACCGCAGTTACAAAAGTTTTTTTTTCATTTTCCGCTATTTGGTATGAAAAAAATGACTATTTTTGCGGCTCAATTTGCAACAGGAAATTAAATATTAACAAAATAGTACAAAAGAAGCGATGAAGAAAGTATTTATTACTATGATTGCATTTCTTGCAGTTTCCACTTCAGTGATGGCTGCAGGTCATGTAGACTCGGTTCGTTACCTGACGACCAGAGCATGGAAAAACTGGTTTATCTCGGCTGACGGCAACGTCGACTGGTGGAAGGGTTCCGATAAGAATCCGGCAGGAGATTACACCGCAATCCAATGGGGCAAGCCCTCATTTGGCGGTAACATCAATGTCGGTAAGTGGCTCACTCACAGTTTGGGTCTGCGCCTTTCTTACGATGTGAACGGTGGCAAGAGTTACATTGACAATCTGTATGTCAGCCGTCCGTTGCTTCACTTCCTCTATGACGGTGAATTCAATTTTGACGAGAACGGCAATTTCGTTTCATACGACGGTTCCGAACCAGATGAAAACGGCTACTACAACACCTCGTTCGTGTATCACAACCTGCACGCCGATGTGATGTTCAGCCCCATCGATTTCTTCCAGGGCTACTACAACCCGGAGAGAATCTGGACCCCCGTCCTGTACGCTGGTATGGGTATCGCAACGGTTTCGGACAACATCCTGATCAGCCCCGACTACGTCTACAACATGCAGCACAAGGGTGAAACCATGACCATCAACCATCATCAAGTTGGCGTTGAAAGAGGTATCAACCACGAATTCTCGTTTGCTGCCGGTTTGATTAACAACTTCAGACTGGGTGATCACCTCGACCTTCACCTCGACCTCAAGTATGCCGCCCAGCGTTGGAACATCGACTCCTGGTTCTATGAGCCAGGCAACCAACAAGGTGGTTGGGTCTATCCTGATGGCACTCCTGCCCAAGGCAACATCTCTAACGACGAAGGTCAGATGCCCACCTATTACAGCCGTCATAGAATTGACCAGAACCTCGCCGTGGGTCTCGGCTTGACCTACTACTTCAGCAGAGAGTACGACCTGCCCGAAGGTTGCTGCGAAGAGTACAGAAGAGCACAGCAAGTCATCGACAGCCTTCTCAACCTGCCGCCTGTTGAGCCCGTCCACGACACTGTCGTGAGATTCGTCAACGTGCAGACTGAAGACGTCCTCAGCTATCCTTTCTCAATCTTCTTCAACCGCGACTCTTATCAGCTGATGTCGAGAAGAGACATCGTCAACCTGAGAGAAATCGCCAATGTTGCCATCCAAAACGGTTACAAGCTCCGCCTGACGGGTTCGTGCGACAGCGCCACTGCTACGCCGTCCTACAACCAGACCCTCTCGGAGAACCGCTGCAACAAGATCAAGATCGAGCTTCTCGAACTGGGCGTTCCCGAGGATCAAATCATCATCGAGCCCATCGGTGGCGTGAGACAACTTGACCCGACGGAATACGACCGCCGCGTGTTGATCCAATTGGTTAAGGAAGCTGAATAATCTGTAACCAACAATGACAAGAAAAGCCTGACGGAATCCCGCCAGGCTTTTTCGTTTGGTTGCAACGGGTCGAGCATCAATGCATGATGCCCACCTCAATGCCTAGGAAGTTGTTGCGAATCACACTGCCCGTCTGCTTCTCCAACGAATTGACGAAAGCATTCGAAAAAGAATGGTCGAAGGTCAATTGGGCAAAAGCCGAAAACTTGCTATTGATTTCAAGCTCGGCGCCCAAACCGAAAATGATTGAAGCCTGAAGCAGCCGGTACTGCGAGGTGCAGTCCTCATAGTCTTTTGACGATACCGACTCCCAATAGAAATCGTAGGTGTCTTTTGCATGGTCGCGGGAGTTGAAGCCCAAACCGACACCAGCCTCCATATAAGCCTTGAGCGAGCCCATGACATCCATATTGAACTTCATCTTCAGCGGAATCTCGATATTGGTCGTCTTCAGCCGACGCGAAACTGCAACATCAGTCGGTTCCAGAAACTCATTGACATAGCGGTAGTCGGTAAACATATACTTCATGCGAAGGAAGTTGAAATTCACTCCCGACGACACAGCCATATAGTTGGTAAGATAATGGTCGTAAACCACCCCAAGATTGAACCCGAGCCCCAGTCCCTCGTTTTTGGAGGCCACCGAACCAGCGCTTGCCCAATCGAAAGAGGGACCCATTTTGATACCGAACCTGGCATCCTGCGCCTGCACATTGTCACTCATAGCGACCAATGCAACCATACTGATAATCAACAATAGTTTTCTCATAATAACAATATTTTGACCCACAAAAGTAATTATTTTCGCCGATAATACCCGAAAATCGGAAAATGATTATTACTTTTGCATCAAATAACCAGAGTTATTCACTAAATCACTACAAAAATGAAGAAGACATTTTTACTCCTCGCAGCCCTGCTCATGATGGGCAGTGCGGCATTTGCAGGCGGCGGCTTCGACATCGCCATCGGTCCCAAAGTCGGTTATCAAACCGCTCGGCTCTCCTATAGCAAGGCAGACATTAGGGATGGTTTCTCCAACCATTTCACGATCGGTCTCTTCGGCCGCGTGACCATCGGAAGGCTCTATGTGCAACCCGAAGTGCTTTACTTCAAGACCTCCAATGTGTTTGACGCAAGCGTTGTCGGCGTTGAAAGCGACAACCTGTTCAACCTTCCCACCGGTGCCAACGTCAACCTCACTTTGAACCAGATGAACCTGCAGGTGCCCGTCATGATTGGCATCAACGTCATCGACCTCGACCTTATCACGCTGCGCGCACAAGTAGGCCCCACCGCCAACTTTATCCTGCAGTCACAGACCGTGTTCGACGAGACCTATTCCCTTAACGGGCAGCAATATGATATCGACAACGTCACCACCGACGAGGATTTCGATACGCAAAGCATCGCTTGGGGCCTTCAAGCCGGCCTCGGCATCGACCTGCTGAAGCGTTTCACGCTCGATATCAACTACAACTTCGGTATTAGCCACATGTTTGAGAGCCTGAATAACACCGCCCTCGGTGAGACCTTCGATTTCAGCAACATCGACCATACCAGACAAAATATGTTTATGGTGACCTTGGGCATCAAGTTCCTCTAAACCATTCACATAGAAACAAAAAAAGAGAGCGGCTCATCGAGTCGCTCTCTTTCGTTTTTGGCTTCATCCAAATTAGAAGAGGATACCAAATTCGATACCGATGCGGTTCTGCAGGAGGCTGAGATCATGCTCGCGCTCGCCGAGAGTCTTGTCGCCATTGTAATACTTGCGATAGTTCGAATTCAGAAGGCCCTGACCTCCGCTGCTGATGTTGTTCAGGAAGTCGTGAGAGTAATAGATACCTGCGAAAACACGGGTCGTCTCAATCAAGGCATACTCTGCGCCAGCGCCGATACGCAGCGAGGCGTGAATCGGGTTGTATTCGCCATCGGTGACTCTGTATTCATCGTCGTTGATGTCACCCAATGTGAAGGTGTCCTGCACCTTTACGCGTTGCGTGTAACCGAAAGCACCACCCACTTGCGCAAAAGCACGGAGCGGAAGATCACCCAGTTCAGGGGTAACCATCTTCAGCATCAACGGGATTTCATAGACCGTGGACTTGAATTGTCTGCCAACGGTACCCAATTGATAATCGGTGACGGTGTCGATAGCGCTGATGTTGCGCATGTCCTCGAAGTTGTATTGACCTTTAATGAAGTCAACATTGACACCCGTGACGATAGCATAGTTCTCAGCGAAATAGTATTCCGCCACAACACCAAGGTCAAAACCCGTCTTAACGCCTTGATTGAAGGCAGTAGCCGTTTTCGAGCCAGTCCAATCAAAGCTAGGACCAAATTTGAAACCAAAGGCAAAAACTCTTTCCTGGGCCGACATTGTCAGCGACATGGCCAACATAAGGCCAACAATAAGTAAACTTTTCTTCATTTGATAATTGATTTAAGTTAGTATTTGGAGGCAAAAGTAGTCTTTTTTTCAATAGCGCGAATAAATCATGGATTTTTTCTACCTTTGTAGAACTAATAGAAACACCATACCAACATGAATAACGCCATTCCCAACCGCCTTTTCATCAAAAACAGAACGGACTTCGCTGCCCTTTTACCTGCCAAGTCGGTAGCCGTCTTTACTGCCAACGAAGCCATGCCGCGCAACGGAGACGAGTTCTACCCCTTCCGGCAACAATCTGATTTCTTTTACCTTACAGGAATCAACGAAGAGAATGCCTTCCTCCTCATCGCCCCCGACTACCCCGACGAGACGATGCGTGAGGTGCTTTTCATCGAACCTTACGACGAGGTGAAAGCCACCTGGCAGGGCGAGATGCTCGACAGCGCCCAGGCCACAGCGCTTTCGGGAGTCAAGACCGTCAAAGGCAGCGATGCATTTTGGATGACGTTGAACGACATCGTCTTCTCGGGATATGGAGAGACCATTTTCCTGAACAGCTACGAATACCCGAAATACGAATGCGCCTTGGAGACCATCCAAAAACGCTTCGTCAAAAGAGTCAAGGAGTTGTACCCTATGCACAACTATGGCCGCACCGCACCGATTCTCAACGCTTTGCGCATGAAAAAGTCGGAAGACGAAATCGCCATTACACGGCAGGCCTGCAACATCACATCGAAGGCCTTCCGTCGTTGCCTGGCGACCGTGAAGCCTGGCATGTACGAATATGAGGTTCAAGCCGAAATCGAATACATCTTCAAGCAGAACAATGCTACAGGACATGCCTATGCGCCCATCATCGCGGGTGGCAAGAACGGCTGCTGCCTGCATTACTCCAAGAACCAAAGCCTGCTGAACGACGGCGACCTACTGCTCTTCGACATCGGCTGCGAACTCAAGAACTACTCGTCAGACCTCAGCCGCACCATCCCTGTCAACGGCAAGTTCACGCCACGTCAGGCCGACTGCTACAATGCCGTGCTCCGCGTGATGAAGGAAATCACCAAGCTCTACCGCCCCGGCGGCACCATCAACCTCATCAACGAGACCACTCACCGGCTGATGGAACAGGAGATGATCAAACTCGGGCTATTCACCGCCGAGGACGTGAAACACCAAGACCCCAACAAGCCTTTGGAACGCAAGTATCTGATGCACGGCATGTCGCATCACATCGGTCTCGACGTACACGACAGCATCGACAAGTTCAAACCCTTTGAGCCTGGCATGATTCTCACCTGCGAACCAGGCATATACATCCGTGAGGAAGGCATCGGCATCCGCATCGAGAACGACCTGCTCATCACCGAGGACGAACCCATCAATTTGTTTGAGGGCTTGCCGACTGAGATTGAGGAAATCGAGGCGGCGATGAAAAAATGATTATTTTTGCAAATCAACAACAAAAACAAACCAATATGTTCAATAAAGACGTTTACAGTGGCCGTCGCGCCACATTGAAAACCAAAATCACGAAGGGCATCGCCTTCTTCCCTGCGAACAACGAAGCTCCCTTCAACTATCCCGACAATACCTACATCTACCGTCAGGACAGCAACTTCTCCTATTTCTTCGGCCTTAACCATCCCGACCTGGTCGGTGTCATCGACTTCGAAAGCGGCGAAGAGATCCTCTTCGGTGTGGACGTCACAATCGACGACGTGATTTGGTGCGGTCCGCTGCCTTCGCTGAAGGAACAAGGCGAACGTATCGGCATCACCGACTGCCGCGACTTCAACAAGTTCGGCGAATACCTCCAGCAGGCCATGGCCAAAGGAAGGACCATACATATGTTGCCCACCTATCGTGGCGACACCAAGATCCAATGCGCCGAATGGCTTGGCTGTAATATTAATAAGGTGTCTGAATATGTCAGTTTGGAACTGATCAAGGCTGTCATTTCGATGCGCGAGGTCAAGAGCGAACTTGAAATCGCCGAGATGGAACGCGCCGCCAACACGGCCTATTACATGCACACCACAGCCATGAAGATGTGTAAGCCCGGCATGGTCGAGCAAGAGATTGCCGGCGTGGTGGAAGGCCTCTCGCTGTCGGGCGGCGGTCCCGTGTCGTTCCCTGTCATCCTCAGTGTCGACGGACAGACCCTGCACAACCATGGTCACCACAACGTGCTGAAGGAAGGACGCATGATGGTCTGCGATGCCGGTGCCGAGACGGAGAACTACTACGCCTCCGACTTCACTCGCACCACGCCCGTGGGCGGCGTCTTCAACCAACGCCAGCGCGAGATTTATGAAATCGTGCTTGCCGCCAACCAAGCTGTGGCTGCCAACACACGTCCCTACATGCCTTACATGGTGATGCACACCCTCGCCTGCCGCACCCTTATTGAAGGCTTGAAAGGCGTCGGTCTGATGAAGGGCGACACCGAAGAAGCCCTCATGAACGGTGCCCACTGGCTCTTCATGCCTCACGGCCTCGGCCACATGCTGGGCATGGACGTGCACGACATGGAAGGTCTCGGCGAGACCTATGTGGGTTACGACGACATCACTCCGCGCAGCACCAAGTTGGGCTTCAGCGGACTACGCTGCGGCAAGACCCTGAAACCCGGCTTCGTGGTCACCGACGAGCCTGGCATCTACTTCATCCCCACCCTCATCGACATGTGGAAGGCCGAAGGCAAGTTCAAGGAGTTCATCAATTACGACAAGTTGGAGACCTATAAAGACTTCGGTGGCATCCGCATCGAAGACGACCTGCTCATCACCGAGGACGGCTGCCGCATCCTCGGACGACCGATTCCCAAGACCGTCTCGGAGGTCGAGGACATGTGCGCCCAAGGCCGCGAATGGATCAAGATGACGGCCATGTATTGATCACTAAGGCAAAAAGAATGGGCGGGCATCTATCGATGCCCGCCCATTCTTTATTAATCGGCATTAATCAGTGGGAAGCTTCCCGAAAAACGCCTCATAACTATTCACGGCATTCTTGTAACCTTGGTCGATGGCACGTTTCAGCCAAAGTTTCGATTCTTCAGTGAGTTTGTCTCGTTCTTCTTGGCTGAGGCTACGACGAGAATCCTCATCAACCGCTTTAGTCGCATCATCCCGATTCAGCCTTTGCCAATAGCTACATCCAATGGAATGTTGCGAAGGCGCATATCCCTGCTCCGCAGCTTCAAGAATGATGGCCATACCTACATTATAGTCCTCGAGGAAACCCAGATTGTGCATGGCCGGCAAATAGTGTTGGTCAGCACCACGTTTCAACCAGGTGAAGGCCTCCGCGCGCTTGTTTGCACCCAATAGTCCTTCCTTGAACAAAGCGCCCAACTCGTACTGCGAGGGTGCATATCCGGCTTCGGCCGAGGCCGTCAGCTCAGGTACGCCCGCCATGTAACCTTCTTGGCTAAAACACTTTTTCATGTATTCTGCATAGCCATCCGCCGAGGGAACGGGGTGTGCCATCCTCCATCGGTTTTCATAAAGATTGACGACAGCCAGATCGTTGCCATGACGTGCCGCCTGCTCATACAACAGGCATGACTTCTCCAAATCGCGCTCAACACCCCAGCCAAACTCGTAGATCATCGCATATTCCCTGGAGTAGAACGGATTGTTTTGGGCGACATATTCATAATCCTTCAGCGCAGCTTGGTAGGAACCAAGTCGCATCAAACCCGTCGCCCTGCGGTTGATCATATAGAGATAGTCGTCGGTGTCGGACGGGGTGCGGTTCAAAGCCTCCGAATAATGCTGCATAGCCGCCTCGGTATCAAACGTGGCGAACTCCAAGTCAGCCAAATAACGGTAGGCATCCCCTTGCAATTCGGGGTTGGTCTTGACAAAATCCAAGAGCTTGTTCTTCAGCTCGTTGATCTTACCCACATCCGAGATCTTTCTCGCCTCCACCAACTTCACCCGATAAATGAGGCAGGAAAGCTTGTTGTTATCGTGAAGCATATAGCGTTGCATCCATACGTGCATCAATATAATCAACGGCACCACCACAAACAATATTATTACATAGATAATCCATGAGCTGTCCAAACGTAAGACAAAAGAATTAAGTAGAACGGCCCCTGTGCAAAGTAGGATTGCGAGCACAACCGTGAAAGCAACAAGTCTTGATTGCTTTTGTTTAATAGTAGCCATAATGTTTTTAGTTTAATGTGTGAGAAATAGTGAAATACAAGGCAAACTTAGGAAAAAAACCGAAATCTTTTTTACAAAAGCGGGATTTTTGTCAGGCAAGATCCTAAATCGCGAAGAAAAACACAGGGAAAAGTGTTAAAACTCCATGACCAACTTCACATTGACATAACGAGGCGTCAGGTAATTCGGTGCGCCGTAGTAGTTGTTGTCGATGTATTTCACCCAAGTGTAGGAAATGACATTGGGGATGTTCAACAGGTTGAAGACATCCACACTGACGAACATATTGCGCACATAGCGTAGCGGGTTGCCCCTGCTGAAGCTGGATGCCTCGCTGATGAGTTGTTTGCTGAAGCCGATATCGACACGGCGATAGGCCGGATAACGGCGCGAAGTGGAATAGAAGTCGGAGTTGTTGTCGTTGATGGGCAAGCCCATGCCGAAGGTCAGCGTCATATTGACACGCCATGTCGGGGCATTGGGGATGAAGTCCTGGAAGAACAGCGAGAAATTCACCAGCTGGTTGGAAGGACGATTGTGCCAACCCAAGGCAACGGTATCGGCCACTTGCTCATCGGTGTGGTTGTAGAACGGCAGCCTGTTGCCATCGGCATCCACCAGATAATAGTCGCCTCGAATGTCCTCACGCGCCCGCATGAGTGACAAACTCGCCCAGCTGTCGATGCCTTTCACGAACTCGCCGTTCACCTTGAAGTCGAGGCCTGTGGCATAGGCTCTCGCCGACTGGTCGGCATAATAACGGATGCGCACATTATCGATGTCGTAGGGGATGACATGGGTGAACCACTTGAAATACAACTCCGAGGTCAGGATGAAAGGCCGGTTCCATGCGCGGAACTTGAAGTCGTTGCCCGCCACCACTTGATACGACTGTTGCACCTCGGCATTTCTATAGAGGCTGCCATCGCGGTTGCGTATCTCGCGGTAGAACGGCGTTTGGTTGTAAACGCCTCCCGAGAGTCGATACACCACCTCACGCCCATTGTTTGCAGGCTTGTAGGCGATACCTGCCCTTGGGCTGACATACACCTTTTTGTTATATCCCCAATAGTTGGCCCTTAAGCCGCCCGTGATGACGAACTCACCTTTCTCTTTGTAAGGGATGGTCCACGAGCTCTGCACATAACCATCCAGGTTGTTGATGGAAAGCAGGTTATGCGCCTTATGCACAAAGTCCATCCCGATTTCAGGCAACACGTCGGGATAGCCGCCTATCACATCGGGGACATGAGGAAGCGTATAACCCGCCGAGTCGAACAGTTGCCATTCGTCCATCACATCGTCAATGTCCTGATGCTGGAAGCGGAGGCCCCACTTCAAAAGTCGGTTGTCCACGGCATACATCCCCTTATGGTCAAGGTTATAGACTTGGGCATAAAAGCCGTTGCGGGCGTGCTTGGTTAAGGTACCGACCTCGTGGTTTTCAATCACCTCGCCAAATTCATCGGAGCCAAAAGAAGTGTTGCGGATGCCGAAGAAATATTGTTCGCTCAGATCATATGTTTCCGTCTCATAGGCCGAATAGGCCGATGCTATCCACTTCAGGTTCAAGTCTTTACTAGGCTTGTACGACAAAGTCAAGGCACCAAGACCCGTAGCATAGTCATCGATTTCCTGACCATCGAAAAACACGTTGATTTGGATGGGAATATCTATGGTTCCTGTGTTGATCTTTGCATTCTGGGGGATGAACATGTAACGGTTCTTGGAATAGTAGCCCAAGAACGACAGGCCCCATTTGTCGCTGAGTTTGTAGCCAAACAAGGCTTGAACATCGGTAAAGTTGGGACGGTAGTCACCTTTTGTGTTCATCATGCCCAAAGCCAAGGCGGTGTTTTTGTAACGGGCTCCTACCAGATAGCTGAACCTCTCGTTTTTGGTCAGGCCTTCCACGTGGGCTTCGGCACCCAAAAGGCTCAGAGAGAGGGAAGCCTGCGTCTCACGAGGAGTTTTGTAGGTCACATCCAGAACCGACGACATCTTGTCGCCAAATTCAGCCGCGAAGCCGCCCGCCGAAAACTCGATGTTGTTGACCAGCTGCGAGTTGACGAAACTCAAGCCTTCCTGCTGTCCCGACCCGACGAGGAACGGACGATAGATTTCGATGCCATTCACGTAGATCAAGTTCTCGTCGAAATTACCTCCACGCACACGATATTGCGAGCTCAACTCATTGTTCGACACCACGCCGGGAAGTGTCTTGATGAGCGACTCCACGCCGCCGCCCATGGTAGGTAGCAGGGTGGCCTGTCGAGCATCCAGACGAGTCAAACTTGTGGCCTCGGTGGGACGGTCGCTGATGACCGCATCGGGCAGCACAGTGGCAGTGGAGTGCAGCACCATGTCCAGTTTGTGCTTCTCCCCTCTCCTGAGGCGCACCGTCGCCTGTCTGTGTTCGTATCCGACATACGAAAAATGAATGGTCCAAGTGGTGTCCGACAACAATGTCAGTTCATAGTAGCCTCTTGAGTTGGTGGTATAGCCCACCAACAACTCAGGAACGACCACATTGGCCATCTCGATAGGATGTCCATTCTCATCGGTCACCTTGCCGTAGACAGTGGCGGTCGGCAACTGCTGTGCAGTAGCCGTCAGGGTGAGGAACAGCAACGCTATGAGAAAAAACTTGGCTCGCATGAATGGATAACTGAAAATACCGGGAATTATTATCTGTGCCTACCGAAATGGAATTGTTCCAACAAAAAAAGCTGCTGCGCAAGGCACAGCAGCTCTGTATCGTTCACATCGGCAATCAATTACCAACGTTCGAGGTTACCCTTTTCGGAAGCGTCCAGGATAGCTTGGTAGATACCCTTCTTGTTGATGGTACGCATACCGGCAGCCGAAACCTTCAGCACAACCCACTCATCCCATTCCGGAACATAGAACTTCTTGATTTTCAAATTCGGTTCAAACGTTCTCTTCGTCTTCTTGTTGGAGTGAGAAACATTGTTGCCGTGCATGACCTTTTTACCTGTAATTTGACAAACTTTTGACATGACTCTTTATCCTTTATTATTTACACTTGTCTATTTTCTAACGGACTGCAAAAGTACACATTTTTTCGTTTCGCCAATCGTTTCTGCGAAAAATGTGGCAAAAAAATTCACAAAGCACTAAAATTCTTAGGGTTACAAACCCAAAAAAGGGTTACAAACCCAAGTGCATCTTGATTCTGGAAGCCAAAATGTCGACCACAACGGGGCTGGAACCGCGCGGGAGGATGATATCAGCAGTGCGTTTTGTGGGTTCGATGAACTGTTGGTGCATGGGTTTCACGAAAGTCTGGTAGTGGCGCAGCACGTCTTCCCAAGTGCGTCCGCGCTCGGCGATGTCGCGACGGATGATACGCATCAGGCGCTCGTCGCCATCGGTATCCACAAACACCTTGATGTCCATACGCTTGCGCAGCTCCTCGTTGACCAGCACCATAATGCCTTCAACGATGATGACCTCGGTAGGATGCACATAGATGACCTCCTGCGAACGGGCACAGGTCACATAGGTGTAGATGGGCATAGGGATGGTCTCACCCTTCTTGAGACGATCGAGATGGTCGATGAGCAGGTCCCACTCGATGGCATCGGGATGGTCGAAGTTGATCTGCTTCTTCTGCTCGGGCGTCTTGTCGCCGTTGTCGAAGTAATAAGCATCCTGCGAAATGACTGATACTGAGTTTTCCGGCAGCTGTCCGACCAGCTCTTTCACGACGGTGGTCTTTCCCGAACCTGAGCCGCCTGCAATTCCAATGACTAACATAATCTTAAAGTTTTGGTGCCACAAAGATACATTTTTTCTGTAATTTTGCGCAAAATTAAAACCAACCAAAATGAAAATCATAAAGAAAAGCTTTGCATTTGCTTTGACGGCAATGATGGCTGCCGGCGTTGTGGCCTTTTGCAGCTGCGGCCAAAAGGTACAATGGCCCGACCTCCCCGTTTCGGAAGCCACACCCTATTTCGGCGACGCCGCCAAGACCCGAACCATCGACACCGCTTTTTATGAAATCCAAAACGCCAAGGGCGACAAGTTGGGCACCATCCTCTTCTCCTCGCCTTACTCCGACGAAGTGAAGGGCTTCAACGGGCCCACACCTTTATTAATTGCCTTGGATGCCGAAGGACGCATCAAGAATGTCGTGCTGCTGGAGAACAAAGAGACGCCCCAATATGCGCAACACGTGACGAATGGCGGCCTCTTTGCCTCATGGGATGGTCTCACCGTCGACGAAGCCCTCAACACAGAGGTGGATGCCGTCAGCGGAGCCACCTTCACCTCCAACGGTGTGAAACGTAGTTTGATCGCCCGCCTACAGGCCTACCAAAGGCAATTGAAGAAATAATTCGTTATTGGTACGGTTTTTGTAACTCATAAGTCATCACCAATAGAATTTGACTTATGAAAAAGACCTTATTTGCCCTGTGCCTCCTCTTTGTGCTGTCGATCACAGCCGAGGCACAAATCCGTCCACCGCACCCACGGCATAGGCATCAACCCAGAAGAACAGTGGTGCAACCCCGTGACAGACAAGCTCCTAACCTCTACAGCCCCGTCGGAGAATTCCGTTTCCATGTGATTGGCGAGCTTGGCTCCGACGACCTTAAAGCCATTTTCAGACACGACATCCCTTACCATTTCAGTGTGGGATGCATGGCGGAATGCCAAGTCGGCCACCTTACTAGCATCGGCGTCGGCGCGGAATACTATTCGAGCTACGGCGAGCACTGCAGCCTGTTCCACAACATGCAGGAGACCTATATCCACACGCTGCCTATCTACGCCAATCTGAAACTCGCGTTACCTAACGCCCCCATCAGCCCCTTCATCGAAGGCCGCATCGGCTATTCGGTGCCTATGGGGACAGTGACCTGCAACGACCCGGACGGGGTGCATCACTACCAATCCATGGGCTTGTACACCGGCGGCGCCGTGGGTCTCAGAATCTACCGCACTTACCTCAGCTTCGGCGTCTCGGCCATCGACGTCGTCAATGCCGACCTCGGCTTCAGCGGGCAAAGGTTGGACGTCATCACCGACTACTACGTGAGGCTGTCGTTCGCACTTTAATTCGGGAAAAACAATATAGGATGATAGAGGCGGTGCAAGCACCGCCTCTATTGTTTTTATTCGTCGTCTTCCATGGATTCCGCCTGAAGCGCCGTTGCCCCTTCCAAAACGATGACAATCTCGCCTTTTATCTCTTTCTTTGAGAAATGTTCGATCACCTCGGCCAATGTTCCACGAGCATTTTCCTCATGTATTTTGGTCAATTCGCGTGAAACACATACCTTACGCTCGGCACCACAAACTTCGGCCAGCTGCTGCAAGGTCTTCAACAGACGGAAGGGCGACTCATAAAGAATGGTCGTATAAGGATAGGCGGCCACGGCCTGTAGTTTGGTCTGGCGGCCTTTCTTGTGTGGCAAGAAGCCTTCGAAGATGAACTTCTCGGCCGGCAGCCCCGAGTTGACCAAAGCTGGCACGAATGCGGTGGGGCCAGGCAGACATTCCACCTCGATGCCGCGCTTCACGCACTCGCGCACCAAAAGGAAGCCCGGGTCGGAGATGGCAGGTGTACCCGCATCGGTGACCAAAGCCAGAGTCTCACCCGCTTCGATGCGCTCGGCGATACGCTCCACCACTTGATGTTCGTTGCGGATATGGAATGCCGTCATAGGCTTGCTGATGTCCAAATGCCGCAACAGGTTGCCAGAGGTGCGTGTGTCCTCCGCAAGGATGCCATCCACCTCCTTCAAGATACGGATGGCGCGCAAAGTGATGTCCTCCAGATTGCCGATGGGCGTAGGGACGAGATACAACTTGCTCATAGCCTGTTTAGTCGAATTTGCGTTTCACCAGCTCGGCGAGTTTTTGATAGGCCTCGTTGCTGCTGTTCCACTGCAGCTCAATCTTCAATTCGTTGAGGTATATCATCGCGCCATTCATGGTCTTCAAGTCATTGAGGTTTTCGATAGACTTGTTGTATTTTTCCATGCTGCCGCCGAACAACTCGTTGACGAACAAGAACTTATCATTAATTCCGATAACCGATTTCAGGTCGCGGACGGGATTCTGCTGCAGCTTGGCCGCAAGCGAATGGTCCTCGCCCATCATTTTCTCGCCCAGTGTCTCGCCAGTGGCGAACTCGAATCCGGCATCATCCTGTCCGAAGACATCCGCAACGCCACCCGTCGACTGCCGTCCGATTTCTTCCCTCTCGGCCTTGCGCTCTTCGTCCATGCGAGGCATCACAAGCGGGTTGTCTTTCACCAAATCCTCGCCATGCACACGGTCGCGCTCGGGGATGTCCTCCTCTGGGATCTCCTCCATCACATGAACCACCTTGCCTTCGCTGTTCTCCTGGATTTGTTGTTCACGCTCTTCTTCAGGGATGTCTTCGAAACGGAAGAAGAAGCCAAACTCGTCGCCCAAAGGCTTTTCGGCAGGTTCGGGTTCAGTCTCCTTTTCAACCTCCTCTTCAATCTCTTGAACCTCAACCACGGGGACCGTCTCGTCGACCGGACCATTATAAGGATCCAGTTCCACCTCTATCGCTTTCTCTTCGACGAGTTCGGGGGCAGGCTTTTCAACAGGATGTGCCGCAGGTGCCTCGGCAATGGTAGCTTCATCATCGATGTCCTCTTCCTGTTCCGACTCCTGTTCAGGCTCTTCAGCCATCATGCCGCCAAAAAGCCCGGCCAGGGCATCGGCATCCAGTGGCAGGTCTTCGTCAATACTTTCGTCACCCACGTTGATGGCGCAAAGCCTGTCATATATGGTGTGCGTGCGGTTCATCAGCACATCCAGATCCAGCAGTTCCAAAGGTTTTTCATTTCTTAACAAGTAGTTGACTTGTTGATATAACAAACTGATTTCGTGCTTGATAGAAACCAAGCATTCTTTTTGGCTCTCAAATTTTTCGTTCATATAGAATTATTCATTATTTTTGCTCAGAAGTTCCGATTTCGGAATGAGGTGGCTAAATTACAAATATTCTAATTATCTCGCGCATGTTCCTCGAAAAAGATTCTCATAATAAAACACAAGGTTGGATTGAAGTCATTTGCGGCTCCATGTTTTCAGGTAAGACAGAGGAGTTGATCCGCCGTTTGAAGCGTGCAAAAATCGCAAAGTTGAAGGTGGAAATCTTCAAGCCGGGTGTTGACACTCGCTATAGCGAAGAGGATGTGGTGTCGCACAACGCTACCGCCTTGCATTCCATCCCTGTGGAGAGTGCCAACGAGATTCTTTTCTATGCCACTGATGTAGACGTCATCGGCATCGATGAGGCGCAATTCCTCGACGACGAGTTGCCCAATGTGTGCCAGCAGCTTGCCAACCAAGGCGTTCGGGTGATTGTAGCGGGCTTGGACATGGACTTCATGGGCAATCCTTTTGGGCCCATGCCGAAGCTCATGGCCATTGCCGAGGATGTGACCAAGGTGCACGCCATCTGCGTACGTTGCGGTAGCCCGGCGCAGTTCTCGCACCGCACTATCGCTGGCGATAAATTGGTCGTTTTGGGAGAAACTGAAAGCTATGAGCCGCTGTGCCGCTCGTGTTACTTGAAAGCAAGGCAGGAGCGGGAATCACTTTCCACGCCCTTGGATAACGATTAGCACCGTGTAAATCAAAATCTTGATATCCAAGGCAAGGCTCACATTCTCGATATAGAGCACATCGTATTTCAGTCGCTCAATCATTTCCTCGACGTTCTCGGCATAGCCATATTTCACCTCACCCCAGCTAGTGATGCCAGGCTTCACCTTCAGCAGCAGACGGTAATATGGTGCCGTTTCCATGATTTTGTCGATGAAATACTGACGCTCAGGACGATAGCCCACCAACGACATGTCACCTTTCAGCACGGTCCAGAACTGTGGAATCTCGTCCAAGCGTACCTTACGCATGAACTTGCCGAACTTGGTGATACGCGGGTCGTCGTCGCTCGACAGCATCGGCGTGCCACTCGACTCGGCATCCACCCTCATGCTGCGGAACTTGGCCATATTGAACGGCTTGCCACCCTTACCGATACGCTCCTGCACATAGAAGACAGGACCTTTAGAAGTCGCCTTCACAATGATGGCACAAGCCAAAAACACAGGCGACAAAACAATGAGTGCCAAGGTCGAAGCCACAATGTCGAATAAGCGTTTGACCACCCTTTGCCAAATAGGCATCAACTCGGGAGTGACTTGCACCAAGGGCGCCTGCCAGATGGCGGACTGTTTCACCGTGCCAAACACCAAGTCCTGCATGGCGGGGATGATTTTCACGTTGGCATCAGTGGTGTCGACAACGGAGAGCAGCACCTTCATCGTCTCCACCTCAGAGCGCTCGATGGCGATGATGACCTCTTCCACATTCTGCTCCTTCACTATCTTATCAATCTCGCGATAAGAGCCGAGATGCGGGAGAAACTCTCCCAGCTTATATTCCTTCTTGTCGTACACATTGAGGAAACCGATGATTCGGCGGCCCGAAGGCTTCACCTCGTCCTCAATCTCCTTATAGATGGCACAGGCATTGTCGTTGCTGCCCACGATAAGCGTATTGAAGCCAATCTTCTTGCTCCTAATGCGTGAAATCACCGATGTGGTGATGATGACACGCGGGATGTAGGTCATCAGGAATTGGAAGGCAAAGAGCGCTATAAACGACTGGTAATAAGACTTATAGGAAGCAACCTCGTCATCGAGGATGACCACAAAGAACAACACCACCACGCCCAGCAAAGTGATGAAGAAGGTCTGGCCCAACTCTTTCAGTCGCGACTTTTGGTACACCTTCTCGTAGGCACCCGTCACGGCATGAAGGATGAGCCAACACACCGGTATGACGGCCACGCCTATCCAGAAACTCGGCGTGGAAAAAGAATTGGTGATGCGATCCCAGTAATTGATATAAAGATCCTCATGCGCCTTCCGGAAGAAATAGAAGAACGTCCAAGCCAGGATGGAGGCAATCCAATCGACTACAAAATAGAGCGATGCTAACCTTTTCTTATTCATTAGTTAAAGTTGCGATAGAGCAGTTTCAGGTTATCGAAATAATAGTAGCGCGGCTCACTGATGGGATGGTATTCACTGCCTTCCATAGCCAGGTTGGAAGTGAAAAAGAGCTTGAAATACGAAGCCCTCTGAAATTCATTCATATAGGGCCCGATGTTGATATAGATTTTGTTCCAGCGTTCAGGCTTGTCGTGAGTCTTATCAGTAGGCGTCACTTTTATTATGGGCAGCGTCTCCAGATAATAGTCCAGATAGTACTGAATTCCCACCAAGAAAGTATCGTTGCAGTTGTAGTCCATTTCGAGCAAACAATAAACGCCATTGGTACCACTGTAAAAGTCAAATTGGTCAGCAGTGGCAATCGTGAAATCCAACGAATCGGGCGGCAACTCCACCTTGCCCGACCAGAACGAGTTGATCGACTGCCAAGCCTCGACGCCCGAGACGCGGTTCAGATTCACATCACTTGAGGTATCCGAAAGCAAGGTGTTCGTATTCTCGAAGTCCTCCTTCCATGCCACGTTGGTGCCTTCACCGATAGGATAATAGCGCATCACGGGACTCAGATTGACGATGCTGTCCTCCACGAGGTTAAGGTTTTGCACCGTCCAAGGTTGGTAGAAGGGATAACGGTCGCGCGCGGAAGAGCGTCCGTCGACCATGATGCCGCCATAGACGGTCACCTTATGGGGGCCTTTCTCCAATACGGGGAAAGTGGCGGGCAACTCAAACACACCAATCAACTGGTCATCGATGTGCACCCAGGCATCCGTAACCTTATGTGTGTTGGCGCCATAGACAAAATAATCCGTCAACGAATCCACCTCGATGGACTCGATATGAATGTAGGCCGGCACCTTCTGCGAGCCTTCGAACTTCTTGCACGAGGCCGAGAAAAGGAGCAAACCCAAGAATAACAAAAGCGTATATTTCCGATTCATAATGCTGCTTTTATAATAAGGTAACGAATAGCCAAAGTGAATATTGTAGGGAACGATGTTTATTTCTTGACTTTGGCGGTTGACTCGCTAACGGCCTCAAGGATGCGATAGGCCAGCTTCAAAACGTTGATGCCGTCGTCGATGGTGACGGCAGGCACGGTATTGTGAACGATGGCACCGTAGAAGCTCTCCAACTCCGTCTTGATGGCGTTGATGGGATGGATCTCAGGCCGCTCGAAAGTGATCTGTTTCTCCGAGCCGTCACCCAACGTGATGGTCGCCGAGAGCGGATTGGTGACGTCGATGGTGTCGTGGATACGGGTGATCTCAGTCACTTTGTCCAAGAAGTCGACGGTGATGTAGGCATCAGGCTGGAAGATACGGGTCTTGCGCATGTTCTTCAACGACAGGCGCGAAGCCGTGAGGTTGGCCACGGCACCGTTCTCAAACTCGATGCGCACGTTGGTGATGTCGGGCGTGGGGCTGACGATGCTGACACCATTGGCGCTGATGTGGGTGACATCGGACTTGATGATAGTGAGCAGGATGTCGAGGTCGTGCACCATCAGGTCGAGGACGACTGGCACGTCGGTGCCGCGAGGATTGAACAAGGCCAGACGGTGGGCTTCCACAAACAGCGGGTTCTTGATGAAAGGCTCCGCGGCAATGAAGGCCGGGTTGAAGCGCTCCACATGCCCCACCTGGACCTTCACACCAGCCTCGTCGGCCAGCTTCTTCAAGGCATTGGCTTCCTCAGGCGTGGCCACGATGGGCTTCTCGATGAAGACATGCTTGCGTTTCAGCAAGGCTTTGGAGGCGCACTCGAAATGGCGGATGGTGGGTGTCACGATGTCGACCACATCCACGGCATCAATCAAGGCATCGATGGAGTCGAAGCAGCGCAGCTGCATCTCCTCCTCCACCTGACGGGCCGTATCCGTGGCGGGGTCATAGAAACCAACCAAGTCGTATTGTTCAATTTGTTTGATGCAGTTGATATGGATCTTGCCCAGATGTCCCGCACCTAAAACACCGATTTTCAGCATAATTTATAGCTTTTCGTTATGCCGGTGCTTCGACAGGCTCAGCAACCGGTTGAAAAATTTTGGCAAAAATAGCTTTTTTATCATTTCGCAGCTTCGGAAATTACCGTAATTTCGCGCCATGGTTAATGAGCCTGCCAAATTATGAACGCCAACATAGAAGACAACTACCGTCACAAGGGCCTGCGCAAGCAACTCGTCGAGCTGCTACGCGCCAAAGGCATCACCAACGAGGCCGTTCTTGCAGCCATCAACGAGGTGCCTCGCCACGTCTTCCTCGACTCCTCTTTTGTAGAACTCGCCTATCAAGACATGGCCTTCCCCATCGGTTCGGGACAGACCATCTCGCAACCGCACACTGTGGCTTTCCAGACCCAGCTGCTGCAAGTGGAAAGTGGCATGAAGGTGCTTGAAATCGGGACGGGGTCGGGTTATCAGGCCTGCGTGTTAGCCGCTTTGGGCGCCAAGGTGTTCAGCATCGAGCGACAACGCAACCTTTATTTCAAGACCAAAGACATCCTCGAACAGCTGCCGTTCAGGGTGAAGACTTTTTTGGGCGACGGCTTCGAGGGCCTGCCCACCTACCAGCCTTTCGACCGCGTCATCATCACCGCTGGCGCACCGAGCATTCCCGAAGCGCTTATCCAGCAGCTGAAGACGGGCGGCATCATGGTCATCCCCATGGACAATGCCGAAGGCGAAGGCCAAACCATGCTGAGAATCACCAAATTAGAGGATAGCTCACTAAAAAAAGAGGAATTCGGCGACTTTAAGTTCGTGCCGATGCTGAAAGAGGTTGGTAACGACTGAACTCAATCAATTTTCATCCTGTTCAGCACCCCTTGGTTCTTCCCCGAATCGAAAAACACACTGTAGGCATAGCCGCCGTGTACCTTGAACACACGCGGATAAATCTTGTTACTGGCCTTTTGTCCCATCCCCACCGTGCCTTTTTCGGGGTCGTAGAGGCCGAGATGGTTCATGCCGTCGTCAACGAAAAGGCCGTAAACCTTGCCCGTGGCTTGGTCTCTTAGGAACTCGTTCTTGAAAAATTTCTCTCCTGCGACGACCTTGAGAGTCCGCCTTGCAACCACCTTGAAATCCCGGTCGATTTCCACGATTTCGCGGTTGTCCAAACCGATGAATTGCAGGTTATTGTTGAACATCAGCGGAATGACGTTGTATTCTCGTTTGGCCATAATGGAGCAATACCATTGTATCTTACCGAGCAAACTGGAGTTTTCGGCCAAACGCATCAGATTGCCGTCCCAAAGGCCCTCATTGATGAGGTCGATGCCGTTATTCTCCGCCACAGCCTTATGGTATTCGTTTTGGATAGACATCCATGCCGTCTGGCAGGCGCGATAGCCGAGGGTATCGATGAAACTGCACAGATAGTGTGGTCCTGCTTCTGCATCGCCTTTCATCACATAATAGAAATCTTGGCTCTTGCCGTGGTTGTATTTGAGCCAATAGAGGCCCTTGTCGTGTACCATGGTCTTGATGATGTATGCCCCATTGAACTCGCAGACGATTTTGAGTAGTTTGTTGCGGTAGTCCTCGCGCGAGAAGGTGGAAACGGGCCGGATTTCATTTTCCTCGCTCAAATAGACTTGCAGGCAACTGTCTTGACCGACGAGAATGACATCATTGAAAGCGTCAATGTACAGTTTCTCAAAGAGTTGGTCGTAATCCTTACGGGCTTGTTCGACGCCGTCGGTGTCGAGGACGACCATCGAGGAGGCCTGGGGCTTGTTTTCCAAAAGGTAGATCCTCCCGTCCAAAAAGGCGATGTCTGCGATGTTGCGGTTCGACTTCGACCTGTAGAAATCGCGGCTGGCCATAACGCCCACTTCCTGAAGTTCGTAGCTCATCTTCCTCATTCGGAAGCTGATGTTGATAGAATCGTGCTGCAACTGTCGTGGCGTGAGGCTGATCACCGTATCCTGATAGCCGATGCAGGAATAATAAAGGTTGACAGTCTCCGTGCAATCATAAATCGGCAGTTCATAACGGCCGTTGGCGTCGGTACTCGTGCCGTATGGGGTGTTGACGATGCTGATGTTCACGTTCTCCACACCGAGATCGCCGTAAACGGTGGTTTTGGTTTGGGCAAACAGCGCATAGAACACGAAAACCATTATCAAGGTTAAGATGGTTCTTTTGTGTTCCATAGGAGGCAGTTCTTATTCTTGGACGAAGTGCGCCTTATGATTCTCTTTTATATAAAAGATGCCGTCGAAAGCCTTCGCCCATTGGCCAGGCTTGCAATCGTAGCCCAATATGATGCTATTGAAAACCTGATCAGCCCAATCTTTCTTTTTGCTCATATCGCAAAAGCCGTATTCCATCCCGCGCTGCCACAATTGGAACTCCATCGATGTCGAGTCAGGCACAATCGCCGTGCTGTCATTCGCATAGAAATAGCCCTCGCTACCGCCACCCGAAGTGAATGCCAAGGAATACACTTGCCCAGGGAAAGCCTTTTCGAGATGCTCGCCCAAAAGCACATACTTGTTGTATAAATTCGGGTCAGGCTCTTTGCCGTAATTGATTTGGCTGATTTGCTTGGCACCGTGGAAGTTAGCCGTCCAAATGATGACCTTTCTTTCGGGGAAGTGGTTCAAGTACCATATTACATTCTCGGCCATTTGTCGGTCGCGGAGGTTGATGCCTTCGTTTTGTGCTTCCCATTCGGTGAATCCCAACCTCACTTGTCCCGAAAAAGCCAACGCATTGTCAATGGCCATGTCAAGGATGGCTTTTTTCTCCAAGTCGGTTTCGTTTTCCAACGCTTTGCGAATCTGGTCCATCTTTGCATCAAAGTAATCCAACTCGTTATGGGTCAGAGTGGTGTCTATCCCCATAATGCGGTCGTGAATAGCCATCAAGGAATCGAAGTCGTTTCCTTCCAACACGCTTGAAACGCTTGGTGAAGAAGCCATCAAATAAGGAATAAGGAAAAAGTCGCTCAGGGAAGGATTGCAGTCCATTCCCCAATATCTCACATCACCATTGCGCATAGTTTCCACCAACGAGGAGGCTTCTTTCGTTTGACTCCATAAGGCATTCCACGCATTGGCGACATCAAGATAATTGCTGTCAATACATAGTGGTGGTAGAATGCCCTGCAACACAGCGCCATCAAGGAAGCCCATGCCTTCCAACACCACATCATATTCATTGTCCGCGTTGAGGTATTCAATCAGTTCCGACTTGATTTCAAAGGATCTTCCGTCGGCATGACCAGCCTCGCCCAAGATGACGATGCGCTTGTCCTTGACAACAGCTTTAATAGGTTCAAAACTGGCTGATTCATCCGAAAAAGCCATGAACTGGTCGGTAAGTTTCTTCTCGGCAGGTTGTGTGCCGCACGAAACAATTGCTCCACCCGCCATGAGCAGGAGGACAAACAGGGTATACAGTCGAATGTCTTTCATTTTGTTGTGGTTTTGAATTGTGAAAAGCCGACAAAAGGGATTTCTGCTATTTGAAGATACTCCCCAAAATCGACCTCACAATCTTGTTGCCGATGCCTCGACCGATGGTCGTAGCGGTCGTGTTGAGAGTCTTCTCGATGGCTTTCTGTCCCGCCGACTTCTTCCTCCTGCCGCTCGACCTTGAGCTTGTGGTTTTGTTCGAGGTTCTGGCACGTTCCCTTTCCTCCTTGGCGCGACGGCGTTCTTCCTCTTCGGCTTCCTTCTGCAAGCGCTTTTCTTCCTGCTTCTGTTGCTCCACGAGCATCTCGTAGGCACTCTCGCGGTCGAAGCTACGGTCGTAGATGCCATACAGGCGCGAGCCGCGAATCAAGCTTGAGCGCTGATCGTCGGTGATGGGGCCGATCTGGCTGAGTGGGAAGAGGATTTTGGCGCGTTCCACGATGCAAGGTGCGCCTTTCTCGTCGAGGAAAGACACCAAGGCCTCGCCCGTACCAAGCTCCAAGATGGCCGACTCGGTGTTGAAGCTCGGGTTGGTGCGGAAGGTCTGAGCCGCCGCCCTGACGGTCTTCTGCTCCTTGGGGGTGTAGGCCCTCAGCCCGTGGAGGACACGGTTGCCGAGTTGGCCGGCGATGGCTTCCGGAATGTCGTCGGGGCTTTGGGTGACGAAATAGACACCCACGCCCTTCGAACGCACCAGACGGATGACCTGCTCGATCTTGTCAATCAAGGCTTTCGAAGTGTCCTTGAACAGCATGTGAGCCTCGTCGAAGAAGAAGATCAGTTTGGGCAGTTCCAGGTCGCCGACTTCAGGCAGCTGAGTGTAGAGCTCGCTCAGCAGCCACAACAGGAAGGTGGAATAGAGCTTGGGGTTGAGCATCAGCTTGTCGGCAGCCAACACATTCATCACGCCGCGTCCGCCTTCGGTCTGCAGGAAATCCAAGACGTTGAACGAAGGCTCGCCAAAGAAGATTTCGCCACCCTCGGCCTCCAAGGCCAGCAAGGCACGTTGGATGGCGCCCACACTCACTGACGAGACAGTGCCGTAAGTGGTGGTGAACTCCTTCGCGTTCTTGGCCACATAGTCGAGCATCATCCGCAGGTCCTTCATGTCGATGAGGAGCAGGCCGCGGTCGTCGGCAATCTTGAAGACGATGTTGAGGATACCCGTCTGGGTCTCATTGAGAGCGAGGAGTCGGGCCAGCAGTTGGGGACCCATGTCGGAGATGGTCGCCCTAAGGGGATGGCCTTGTTCGCCGAACACGTCGAAGAAGCGCGTCGGGCAGCCGCTGAAGAGTTGAGGGTCGAATGTCGTGCCTTGAGCGCCTTCCTCACCTTCGGGGGCTTCTGCAGGGAAGAACTCCGGCAGGCGTTTCTGTATGAAGCCGCTCATCTGACCCGCTTGGCTGATGCCAGAGAGGTCGCCTTTCATGTCGGCCATGAAACAAGGCACGCCCGCCTGGCTGAAACTCTCGGCCAGCACCTGCAAGGTGACGGTCTTACCCGTACCCGTGGCACCAGCAATCAATCCATGACGGTTGGCCATCTTGCCAATCATATAGATGGGACCGTTGTCACAATGCGCAATGTAAAACTGTTTGTCTTCTGTGTACATATCCTTAGTTTTTATTTGTTGATTCCGAATCGTATATACTTGATGGTCAGACCTTGGTCGAGCCACATCTGCTCGTAGAAGGTGCGGATGGTCTTCACCTCGAGGTCGTCGCCATTGGCGTAGAGATCATCGGTGGCATAAAGCAGCGGAAGACCCTGTTTCTCAACCACATCGTGGAGGGTGAACTCATACATGATAGGGCTGTCGGTCTTGAGATTGAGGATGCCATCGTGACGGACAATCTTGCGGTAACGCTCCAAAAACTCGGGCGACGTGAGGCGATGCCGCGCATTGCGCACGCCCTCGCCCGGATGCGGGTCGGGGAAGGTGACCCAAATCTCGGCGACTTCGTCCTTGGCAAAGAAATGCTCGATCTGGTCGATGCGGGCGCGCAAGAAAGCCACGTTCTTCATCCCCTCTTCATTCGATTGCTTCAAGCCACGCCAGATGCGGGCACCCTTGATGTCGACACCTATATAATTAATGTCGCGATGCGCGCGGGCCAGACCTACAGTATATTCACCCTTGCCACAGCCCAGCTCAAGCACGATGGGATTGTCGTTGTGGAAGAAGTCGGAGTGCCACTTGCCTTGCAAGGGGAAGCCTTCGTCCATGATGCGTTCATAGCTGTATTCGAACAAGTTAGGGAAAGTCTTGTTCTCTGCGAAACGTTCCAATTTGTTCTTCTTTGACATGGCTGTGCTTATTTCAAAATCCAAACTTCGTATTCCGTGTTGGCCCTGATTTGCTGAAGCATGGCCAAGGCCTCCTCATCAGTATGGTAACGGCCAAACGACACATACCACCTGCTACCGCGTTTCTCGTAGAAAGCAGTCTGATACCCCTCTCCTTTCAAGGTGTTGGCCATAGCCGCTGCATACTCCTCCTGCACGAAACAACCTGCAATGATAAGAATCTTGGCCTCAGGCTCAGGTTCCGCAATCGGCTCAGGCTGTATGTTTTGTTCAGGCTGTATGGTCTGCTCAGGTTCTGTCGTCTGTTCAGGTGCTACGGTTTGTTCAGGCTCGTTCACCTGTTCGGGTATAGTATCCTGAATCACAGGTTCTTGTCTTTCCCAATTCCATTCATAAACGGGCAAGGTATAGCGTCCAGGCTCGAAGGCTTGACGAGGTTCTTCTTTCTCCCAGGGGAAGGTGATGATGCCGTACTTATAAAGCCCGAACACCACACCTGCGGCCAGCAAGAGGCCCAGCAATATCCAAAGCCAACCCAACCTGGGACCATAGTCGTCATCATCCTCGTCGTCTTCGTTGTCATGCTCGTGCACGGCCTTTTCGTCGACGGTGACAGGCGTGTTTTTGTCCTTCTGCTGCTTCTCAATCTCCTCCTTGATCTCCGCCTTGGTCTTGTCGCGAAGCACAGGCTCAAGCGTGAAATCGCTCAAGCCGAAGGCGTCGCTGTTATAGTTGACCGTTTTGTCAGGTTCGAGAATCAGGTCGTCGGCCCAATCGTAATACAACACACCTATTCCATTCAGTGTCAACTTCTTGCCATCTTTCAAGCTATTGAAGCTGTCGGAAACGAACATAGCCAACAGCCTTTGGGCTTCCTCGACGGGAATCTCGTTCTTTTCCGACAAGTAGTTGACCACGAGGTCGTTGTCCTCTCGCAAGTTGGGGTCGAACTCAAGGCTGCTGCCTGGCATGGCGAAATGGTTGGCCACGGGATTCACCTTGGCCGATACCGGCTTCTTGATGAACGCGCCCAAACCCGGCACCACTACGGTGTCGCGGACATACAACAGGTCGGATATGGCTTCAGCTATCGAGATCATTTCATCGTGTTCTTTGGGTTATCGGCAAATCGCTCTGCCTTTTCTATGTCTTTCGGCTCGTCAATCGACACGTTCTCGGTTTGCGTGATGCCCATGCGGATGCTCAAGCCATTTTCGAGCCAACGCAACTGCTCGAGCGACTCAGCCTTCTCCAACGCCGTCGGCTGCATGGCTGCAATCTGGCGCAACGTAGCGGACTTGTAGGCGTAGATGCCTATATGCTTATAGAACGTGCCCTTGTCGAGCCACGCATGTCGTTCTTCATTGCGCATGAACGGGATGGGGTTGCGGCTGAAATACAATGCCTTGGCCTCCTTATCCATCACCACTTTCACCGTGTTGGGGCTGAACAGTTCGTCTTCGTCTTCGATGCGTTTGGCCAAAGAGGCCAGCTCGGTATCGTCGCGGCTGATGAGTTGCAGCACAAGATCTATTTGTCGGGGATCGATGAAAGGCTCGTCGCCCTGGATATTGATTACCGCATCATATTGTGTATCAAGCAAATCCATTGCCTCGCGACAGCGGTCGGTGCCGCTACGGTGGTCTGGAGAGGTCATCACATACTGCCCGCCGAAGTCCATCACCGCATCGGCGATGCGCACATCGTCGGTGGCGACCACCACGGCATCAAGCGACGACTTCAGCGCCTGTTCATACACACGCTGAATCATCGGCTTGCCTTTGATGAGTGCCAAAGGCTTGCCGGGGAAACGCGTCGAGGCGTAGCGGGCCGGTATGATTCCAACGACTTTCATGCTTAGAACAATCCGTTCAGCGAAGCTTCTATACGGTCGATGACGGTGCTGAGGTCCTCAGGGTTCTCCAAGTCGATGTTGTCGGTGTCGATGATGAGCAACTTGCCCTCGTGGTAATTCTTGATCCACTCCTCGTAACGCTCGTTGAGGTTGGTGAGGTAGCTGATGCTGATCGACTGCTCGAACTCACGGTTACGCTTGGCGATGTGGCGAATCAGCGTCGGCACCGAGGCGCGGAGATAAATAAGCAAGTCGGGCGGTTGCAGGAACTTGGTCATCAGTTCGAACAGCGACTGGTAGTTCTCGTAGTCGCGGGTCTCCATCAGCCCCATCGAATAAAGGTTGGCCGCAAAGATATGCGCGTCTTCATAGATGGTACGGTCCTGGATGACGTCCTTGCCGCTGTTGCGGATGTCCATCACCTGACGGAAGCGGCTGTTGAGGAAGAAAATCTGGATGTTGAACGACCAGCGTTGCATGTCCTCATAGAAACTGTCGAGATAGGGGTTGTGCTCAACTTCCTCATAATGAGGGCTCCAGTTGAAGTGTTTGGCCAAGAGACCCGTGAGGGTCGTCTTTCCCGAGCCGATATTGCCTGCTACTGCGATGTGCATAATAATCTTGTTTTAGGATGATAAGAAGTGGCTAAATTAAGGAAAAGTCGGCAAAAGGAAACTATTTTTTTGCAGAAAAATAACAACCCGTTGATTCTCAGTTTATTTCGGGGCTTTCATCAACAGATAGACGCCCAAAGCGCAAAAGATGAGGTTGGGGATCCAGGCGGCGAGGAATGGCGACAGGCTGCCCGAGATGGCAAACGACTTGGATACCTGCATGAAAAGGATGTAGGCGAAGGCGATGGTGATGCCGATGCCGAGATGCATCCCGATGCCGCCTCTCACCTTGCGGCTCGACAAGGCGGCGCCGATGAGGGTCAAGATGATGACGGCTGCTGGCGAGGCCATGCGGGTGTGCATCTCCACCTCATAGGCCTTCACACCTTCAGAGCCTTTCTCCTTCATGCCCTGGATATGGTCGCGCAACTCGAAGAAGTCCATCTCCTCAAAGTCCTCCTTCATCATGTAGAGGTCGGTGGGATAAAGGTTGAAAATGGTGTCGAGATACCTTCCTTTTACCATGGCTTCTTCCTCGCCATGCATGGTCCTGATGGCGTAGGGGTCGATGCGCCAGCTGTTGGGAGCCACGGTATCGTGATAGAGGATATCAGCCATCACCTTGGTTACCAGTTCGTTGCCTTCATATCTCTCCCACGAGAACTTATATCCGTTCTCTTTGGCGATGTTGTAACTCTCCACATAGATGAACTCGTCCCTCCCAATCTGCACGTGCACGTTGCGTCCCGCACTCTGGCTCAGCTTCTCCATATATTCGTCCTTGAACTGTCGCCTGATCTCGTTAGTCTTGGGAATCAAGAAGTTGCCGAAATACAACGACATCACCGCGATGGAAACGGCAGCCCACATATAGGGTACGAGGAAACGCCAGAAGCTGATACCGCTGCTCAAGATGGCCACAATCTCGGTGCGCGCCGCCATCTTGGAGGTGAAAAACACGACCGCGATAAAGGCAAAGAGATGGATGAAGAGGTTGATGTAATATGGTATGGACATGATGTAGTAGTCCACCACCACCCTTTGCCACGGCGCATGATGCTTCAGGAAGCTGTCGATGTTCTCCGACACATCAAAGATGATGACCACCAGGATCAGCATCGAGATGGCAAAGAAGAAAGTCCCGAGGTACTTCTTGAAGATATATGCGTCTATTTTTTTCATTTACAGCCTTCTAGTCACTTTTGGCAGCATCACGTCGCGCCACTCTGCAAAGTCGCCCGCGATGATATGTTTTCTCGACTCGCGCACCAGCCAGAGGTAGAAGCCGATGTTGTGGAGACTGGCAATCATGGGGCCGAGGATTTCGCCTGCAACGAAGAGATGACGCAGATAGGCCCTGGTATATTGTGCATCGACGAAAGTTTCGCCGTTGGGGTCGACGGGCGAGAAGTCCGTCTTCCACTTCTCGTTTTTCAGGTTGATGATGCCTTCGGAGGTGAAAATCATGCCATTACGGCCGTTGCGCGTGGGCATGACACAGTCGAACATGTCGACGCCGCGCGAGATGCCTTCAAGGATGTTGGCGGGCGTGCCGACCCCCATCAGGTAACGTGGCTTGTCTTTGGGCAAGATGGTGTTGACCAATTCGATCATCTCATACATCACCTCGGTGGGTTCGCCCACGGCCAGTCCGCCGATGGCGTTGCCGACGGCGTTCTTGGAGGCGATGTATTCCGCCGACTGCTCGCGCAGGTCGCGGTAGACACAACCCTGCACGATGGGGAACAAGGCCTGCTCATAGCCGTATTTCGGCTCGGTGGCGTTGAAACGCTCGAAACAACGGTCGAGCCAGCGGTGGGTGCGTTCCATCGAGGGCTTGGCGTATTTGTAGTCCGCCGTGCCTGGCGTGCACTCGTCGAAGGCCATGATGATGTCGGCTCCGATGCTGCGCTGGATGTCCACCACACGCTCGGGCGTGAACAAGTGGCGCGAGCCGTCGATGTGCGACTGGAAGGTGACGCCTTCTTCCTTCATCTTACGAATGCCCGTCAGCGAAAACACCTGGAAACCACCGCTGTCGGTGAGGATAGGGCGGTCCCATCCGTTGAACTTATGCAGTCCGCCAGCGGCCTCGAGCACATCAAGACCCGGACGCAGGTAGAGGTGGTAGGTGTTGCCCAAGATAATCTGCGCCTTCACCTCGTCGCGTACGTCGCGCAGGTGACAGGCCTTCACCGTGCCCGCCGTGCCTACCGGCATGAAAATCGGGGTCTCGATGGGGCCGTGGTCGGTATTGAGCACGCCTGCACGGGCATTGCTTCTCGGGTCGTTGGCTGCAATGGTGAAATTCATCGTTGTAATTTTGTGCAAAAATATAGTTTTTTTTAATGCAAACCCAAAGATTCCCCTGCGGGGAATGGAGTTATGTATTGATTACAATGGCGGCGGCAGTAGAGATTACCCAAACGTAAACGCATAAGCCGCCGCAGAAAACAAAGCAACATTATTCCATTCCCGTGAGGGAATCTCCAAAAATCAAAAATTATTCTTCATTTAGTTTCAACATTATTATTATCTTTGCACTCAATAAAAATTGAACAACGTGCATATTGAATTCTTTTATAACCATATCAGTTTCATTATCTTAATCGTTTTCGGCCTTTGCCTCGTCATCCAGTTGCTCTACCATTGGGGTTTGTTCTCGAAGGTGGCCTTCTACAAAAGGAACGCGCGTCCGAAGCTCAACGAGGAGCTGGAGCCCGTCTCAGTGGTGCTCTGCGCCCGCGATGCCTACGACTACCTCACCGAACTCATCCCCGCCCTGCTGAAGCAGGACTATCCCAACTTTGAGATCGTCGTGGTGAACGACTGCTCCGACGACGAGACCGAGGAATACCTGAAAGACCTCGAGCGCAAGGAGCCGCGTGTGAAGCCCGTGCAGCTGAAGCAGCACCTCAACTTCTTCAATGGCAAGAAGTTCCCGCTCTCGATGGGCATCAAGTCGGCGCAAAACGACCTCATCATCCTCACCGAGTGCAACTGCATGCCCGTCAACGAGCAATGGCTGCGCAGCGTGGTGAACCGTTACAACAACCGCACAGAGATCGTCATCGGCTACTGCCCTTACGTCTACAAGAAAAGCAGCCTGAACCGCATCATGCGCTTCGACGCTCTTCAAAACGGCCTGCTCTACCTCTCCGCCGCCTTGAACCGCCATCCTTACATGGGCATCGGCAAGAACCTCTCATACCGCAAAGAGCTGTTTTACAGAAACCAAGGCTTCATCTCGCACTACACCACCTCGGTGGGCGACGACGACCTCTTCATCAACCAAACGGCTACCAAGAAGAACACCGAGGTGCTGATCGATGCCGAGAACGCCATCCTCTCCACCCCGCCGAGCACCTTCCACCTCTGGATGCGGCAGAAGAGCAGCCGTTACTCAACCGTCGCGAAATACGACACCCCTACCCGACTGATGCTGAGCGTGTTCTACATCTCGCAATTCCTGTTCTACGCCTCTTTCATCGCCCTGCTCGCTCTGAGTGCCAATCCCGCCTTCGCCATCACCAACGGCGCGGCGTTCTACATCCCGATTTTGGTGTTTTTCTTCCTCCTACGCTTCGGCAGCCAGCTGATCATCTACTACAAGGCCTCGAAGCGCTTGGGCGAAAAAGGCCTGCTCCCAGGATTGATCCTCTACGATTTGCTGTTCGCTTTTCTTTCGCCTTGGCTGAGGCTGATGGGCAGGATGAATGTGGGGGTGGAATAAACTTACCCTTTAATCTGAATCGCAAACCTTTCGTCGATGAGCGGCTGCACCAAAGCACGCATCTCGTCGACCGTGAACTTTTGCAAACCCTCCTCAGGCGTGGGGCGATCGATGGTGTAGACCATCACTTCGCGCGGCTTCAACAGGCGCACGATGTCCATCCAGCCGTTCAAAACTTCGGGACTTGACGAGTCGAAGTCCTTGCTTTTCAGGAACATGGTCTGCACGATGAAGTTGCCATCGAACTGCTTCAAGGCTTTCACGACGCGGTGGATGTCATAACCTGGCGCAGGGTGGTCGATCTTTTCAATCAGTTCGTTAGTCGGGGCATCGATTTTCATCGTCGGGTTATCAACCTTGCGCAGGGCATTAAACACCTCGGGCAAGTGCACGCGCGTGGCATTCGAAAGCACCGTGATCTTCGAGTTGGGGTAATACTTGTCGCGCAAGGCTATCGTGTCGTCGATAATCTGCGGGAACTCAGGGTTGATGGTCGGCTCGCCGTCGCCGCTGAAGGTGATGGAGTCAATGGGGACGCCGTCGGCCATGCATTGCTTGAGCTTAGCTTCCAGCGCGTTGCGCACCCTTTCTGCCGAAGGCAGTTTCGTGTCGTCGCGGCCATCCTTGTTCCATCCGCACTCACAATAGATGCAGTCGAACGTGCAGATCTTGCCTTTCTCAGGGAGTAAATTAATGCCTAAGGAGCTGCCTAAACGGCGGCTCCTTATCGGTCCGAATACGACTTCTTCCCTAACCATAGCTGAAGAAGACGTTTATTTTGCGTAGCTGACGGCTCTCGTCTCGCGGATGACCGTGATCTTGATTTGGCCCGGATAGGTCATCTCGGTCTGGATCTGCTTCGAGAGGTCGTAGGCGATGCGGTCGGCGTCTTGGTCGCTGACCTTGTCGGCACCCACGATGACGCGCAACTCGCGGCCAGCCTGGATGGCGTAGGTCTTCACGACGCCCGGATACGACATGGCGATGTCCTCCAGCTTGTTCAGACGCTGGATGTAGGCCTCCACCACCTCGCGGCGGGCACCAGGACGGGCACCAGAGATGGCGTCGCAAACCTGTACGATGGGCGAGATCATGTTGTCCATCTCAATCTCCTCGTGGTGGGCACCAATGGCGTTGCAGATGTCGGGTTTCTCCTTGAGGCGCTCGGCGACCTTCATGCCCAGGATGGCGTGCGGCAGTTCCTCTTCGTTCTCGGCCACCTTACCGATATCGTGCAAGAGACCGGCGCGCTTGGCGGCTTTCACGTTGAGGCCCAATTCGGCGGCCATGGTGGCGCAGAGCTTGGCTGTTTCGATGGAATGCTGCAGTAGGTTCTGGCCGTAAGAGGTACGATATTTCATGCGGCCGATCATCTTGATCAGCTCGGGATTGAGGTTGTGGATGCCGAGGTCGATGGAGGTACGCTTACCGGTCTCCATAATCTCCTGATCCACTTGCTTCTCGACCTTATGCACCACCTCTTCGATACGGGCGGGGTGGATGCGGCCGTCGACAACGAGCTTCTGCAACGAGAGGCGGGCGATTTCGCGGCGGATGGGGTCGAAGCCCGAGATGAGGATGGCGTCCGGGCTGTCGTCGATGATGATCTCGACGCCCGTGAGCGACTCGAGGGTGCGGATATTGCGGCCCTCACGACCGATGATGCGGCCCTTGATCTCGTCGTTCTCGATATTGAACACGCTGACGGTGTTCTCGATGGCCGTCTCCGAAGCCGTGCGTTGGATGGTCTCCAGCACGATCTTCTTGGCCGTCTGGGCGGCGCTCATCTTGGCCTCTTCGGTGACTTCCTTCACGTAGACCATGGCGTCGGCCTGGGCGTCTTCCTTGATGAGCTCGATGAGCTGTTCCTTGGCTTCCTTGGCCGAGAGGCCGGAGATGGTCTCCAGTTTCTGTGCCTCTTCCTTATAGATACGGTCGAGGTCGGCTTTCTTCTTGTCGAAGGTCTCGATCTGGCTTTCCAGTTTCTGTTGGGCGGCCTGCACTTCCTTCGCCTTGCGCTGTGCCTCTTCCATTTTCTTGTTGGCGTCCTGCTTCATCTGGTTGATGCGGTTTTCGGCATTGGCCAGCTCGCGTTTGCGGTCGTTGCATTCCTTTTCGTGCTCGTCCTTCATCTGGAGGAACTTCTCCTTGGCTTGCAGGATGCGTTCCTTCTTGATGACTTCGGCCTTTTCCTTAGCCTCTTCGAGGAGTGCGGTTTCTTCTTTGGTGACGGCTTTCTTCAGCAGGGTGGACGTGATGATGTAACCCACCGCAAGGCCCACGACCAAAGCTGCTGCGGCGATGATAATCCAAGTAGTGTTTGTGATAGTGAGTAATAACATTTTAACTCTGTTTTTACCCGAATAGCGAGGAGAAACAAAAAGAAACTGCCTGCCCTTGGAGATGCGTAAACTCCAGATAATACGCTTATGGCCACCGCGTTGCGCAAACGTCCACCGGCACCAGAAGTGCTTCCCCGAAGGGAATGAGGCCTGTTTTTGCAGAGCGCGAGTAGACCGGTTGATGTGTTGATAGTGTTGAGTTTACCAAATGCGCTGAACAGGCAGTCCCAGATCTTCAAAGAACGCATCCGCGACCTTTCGCGGATTATGATTGTTCGCTCAGCAAGTCGTTGAGGTCTTGCAGCTTGCGTTCCAAGTTCTGATTGCGGTAAGTCAACTCGCCGTCCATCTTGACCACTGATGTGGCGAATTGCAAGGCGGTCATCGAAAGCAGGTCCTGCACATCCTTGTAGGCATAGTGCTTCGAGTAATACTTCACCCTCTCGTTGATGAGGTTTCCGGCCTTGCGGACCTTCTCTTCGTCAGCGCGGGCCACCGACAAGCGGTAGGGCCTATCCAGCAGGGTGATATTGATTGTGATCTCATCCATTTCGCTGACTTTCAAGTATCTGAGTTATTCCTTACTGTTCAAAATCGAAACGCACCTGTCAATGTCCCTCACCAGCTCCTTGATGAGCTTTCTTCCTTCTTCTACTTCTTTCTCGTTGTCGAGTGCGTTAACAATTGTACATTTATTTATTTTATCCTGCAACTCCTCCACCGAACGGCGCAACGCCAGGTTTTCCTTGTCCAACGCTTCGTTCTGCTCGGCGAGCCGCTTGTTCTCCACCGCCAACCGATTCTTCTCATCAAGCAATTTCCTCAATTTAAGCTCAATTTCGGATACTATGATGCTCAAGTCGGCCATGGCGCAAACGGTCTTGGAATTGTGGCACAAAAATACGCATTTATGTCATACTTCGCCCCGTTTTATCAAAAAAAATTCCGCCATTTGCCGCGCAAGGCGGAAAAAGCCCTACTTTTATGGCTTCAAAACCATACCACAATGACAAAGAAAAAACTAGCTTTTATGTTTGCACTGACCGCGCTTTTGGCTTCATGCAGCCCAAAAGAAACCACCCTGACCATCATCGAAGCGACTGATACTCATGGACATTACGAAGAATTCGCCAACGATGCCCATCTCCTCAAAAAGATGAGGGCCGAGTTGGGCGACCGGCTGATCCTGCTTGACAACGGCGACGACCTGCAAGGCACACCCTTCCAGTATTGCTCGAACCAAGACGCCGAACACCCCAACCTCGTCGCGGCGGTGCTCAACAGCATCCCTTTCGACGCCGTATGCGTCGGCAACCACGACATCGAGGCGGGACGCAAGGTGTTCGACCGCGTCTTTTCCGAGATGGACATGCCCGTGCTCTGCGCCAATGTCATCGATGAGACGACGGGCGAGCCTTACTTCACCCCTTATGTTGTTTTGGATCGCGACGGATTCAAGATAGCCGTGCTCGGCCTGCTGACGCCTTACGTCGTCACCTGGGTGCCCGACCGCCTGCGTCCCGGACTGCGCTTCGAGCAGCTTGAGGCCGCTGCCGAGAAATGGGTGAACCTCATCCGAGAGAAAGAGCATCCCGACCTTATGGTGGGCCTGTTCCACTCGGGCTGGGAGCCTCAGGTGCAAAACCTGCCGCCCGACCATCCGCTGGGACGCGAGAATGCCACGAAATGGGTGGCCGAGAACATCCCTGGCTTCGACCTCATCTTCTACGGCCACGACCACCGCGCCCGTGCCGAGAAAGTGTTGAATATCAATGGCGAACCCGTCTATGTACTCAACTCGGGCTGCCGTGGACAAGGCTTAGGCAAGGCCGTAGTGACACTGAAGAAAGGGCAAAAGCCGCAAATCAGCATCGAACTGATGCCCACCGACGGCGAAGAGAAAGACGAAGCCTATCTGGCCATGCTCCAGCCCTACATCGACCGGGCTGCAGACTACCAACAAGAGCCCGTGGCCGAGTTGCCCGTCAGCATCAGCTCCGATGAGGCCTTCAGCGGGCCCTGCCTTTGGGTCGACGAGATCCACCGCTGCCAGTTTGAGACCGTAGAGGCCGAAGGCATACACGCCGACATCTCAATGGCGGCACCGCTCGGCGGAGGCAAGACCCTCGAAGCCGGGATGCTGACCGTCAAGGATTTCTTCACTTGGTATCCCTATGAGAACTCCCTGGCTGTCATGTCGATGACCGGCAAGGAGGTGAAGGCCTTCCTTGAATATGCCTACGAGATGAAAAGCCCCGTCTACAACTTCGACTCGGGCGCAGGATTGATCTATGAAGTCACCGAAAGCAAGCCCATGGGCGAACGCATCAACATCATCAGCATGGCCGACGGCACACCCTTCGACATGGACAAGATTTACAACGTGGTGATGAACTCCTACCGCTCGATGGGCGGCGGCAACCACCTCATCAACGGCATCGGCTGGGCACAAGAAGAAATCAAGGATCATGTGGTGTGGCAAAGCGACCGCGACTTACGTTCCCTCTTCATCGACTGGGCACGGAAAAAGGGCGTGCTTGATACCGAACCTTTGAATTGCTGGACGATCAAATAATCACAAAACCCACAAAACTTCCAAGACCCAAAAGAAGTTTACGGCGGCTACACAACCGTGTGCCGCCAGGGAAGCCGCCGGTTGGCGAGTTTCCCACGCTAAACCAAGTTTTGCCCGTTTTGCAGGTTTTGTGACAAGAAAAAAAGAAGAATGAGAGAAGAATTCCTATATTACCTTTGGGAGAACCTCCTGATTGACAAAGCCTTGCGGACCACCGAAGGCGAATCGGTCGAAGTGGTGGCGACCGGCTACCGCAACACCGACTCGGGCCCCGACTTCTTGGAAGCCAAAATCCAAATCGGCGACAAACTCTGGGCGGGTCATGTGGAGATCCATGTGAAAAGCAGCGATTGGAACCGTCACGGGCACCAAACCGACAAGGCCTATCAAAACGTCATCCTGCACGTGGTGTACGAAAACGACACGAAAGTCAACGACACCCCGACCTTGGAGATGAAAGGCCATTTTGACGAGACGCTTTTTGCTAATTACCAAAGGTTTATCTTATCGAAAGGTTGGATTCCTTGCGAGAAAAGCATCGCTCAAGTGCCTGTCTTCACCCGTCTCTCGTGGTTAGACAGAATGGCCGTGGAACGTTTGGAGAGCAAGTCAGAAACCGTCATCAAAATCCTGAATGCCAACCAATTCGACTGGGAGGATGCACTCTACAAACTGTTGATGCGCTATTTCGGCCTGAAAGTCAACAACGAGGCCTTTGAGACCTTATCCAACATCCTGCCTTTCAAGACCTTGCTGAAACACGCCGACAACCTTCTTCAACTGGAGGCCATGTTGTTCGGTTGTGCAGGACTTCTTGAAGACGATTTCACCGAAGCCTATCCCCTACTCCTCAAGCGCGAGTTCAGCGTGATGAAGGCCAAGTTCAACCTCGTGACCATGCCTGCCGAGCGGTTTAGGTTCATGCGCATGCGGCCTTCGAATTTCCCGACCATCCGTTTGGCACAGATGGCACAATTGATCCACAAAAACGGTTGCTTGTTCTCGAAGATTCGCGAAGCGAAGAACACGGCTGAAGTCAAGGCGTTGTTTGACGTAAAGGCATCGGAATATTGGGAGACGCATTATCGTTTTGGTGTCACCACTGAAGCGAAACCGAAACATTTGGGCGACGCCACCGCCGACATTTTGATGATCAACGCCGTGACACCTTTGCTGTTTTGCTATGGCAAAATGCACAAAGACGAATCGGTGTGTGAGACAGCCATGCAATTCTTGGAAGATACTGAGGCTGAGGACAATGCCATCACCCGACATTTTTCGCATTGCGGCATCAAAGCAGACAATGCCATGCAGACGCAGGCTTTATTGCACCTTTATTCTTATTTTTGCAAACGCAAAAGGTGTCTCGAATGCCGTATCGGAAACGTATTATTATACAAAACCAACCCATTATCATGAAGAAACCTGTTTTTACCTTGTTTTTCACCTTATGTCTAATCACATTGTTCGGTCAATCCAATGATGCCCAACACGTCATCGTGATGATGGCGGCACGCTACGACAACACACATTTGGCGCAGAAGACCGCTTTCATGACCAAGGAGCAACGCCGCGAGTTTATCATTGCCGAACGAAAGGCTTTTTGTCAAGCATCACAAGCCCAAGTTCTTGGTTTTCTTGAAGGTTACAAAAACGACAATTTAGTTAGCGAAATTCAATCCTTCTGGTCGTTCAATGGTTTCAGTTGCACAACTAGTTCAAAAGTTATTGCTCAACTCGCTGAGCGCAAGGATGTTGCCATAATCATCCCTGACGAGATGCGTCCGTTGGTCCCTGCTACCGAAAAAGCACACCCTGCCACTGCAAAAGCCTACGCTTGGCATGTCGACAAAGTCAATGCACCTGCTGTATGGAACTACAATGGCACAGGATATATTGGCAACGGCGTTATCATTGGCCTCATCGACACAGGTGTCAACTACAACCATATCGACATTGTCAATAGCATGTGGGACGGCGGCAGCGAGTTCCCGCATCACGGCTATGACATTTTCAACCAAGACAACGACCCCATGGACGACCAGGGTCATGGCACGCATACCGCTGGAATCATCGCCGGACAAGGCAACGCAGGCACACAGACGGGCATCGCTCCTGGCGCCAAAATCATGGCCATCAAGATTTTGAGTGAAGAAGGCGAAGGAGAAGCGACACATCTTATCCAAGGTGTTGAGTTCGCCTTGGAACATGGCGCCAACCTCCTCAGTCTCTCGCTCAGCGATATTGGAGCTGGACCCTGCTACTACTACCGCGATGTCTTCGCCACCTGCCTCGAAGTCGGTGTAGCTGCCGTCATAGCATGTGGCAATGAAGGCCAGACGCAATACACCTATCCCGTTCCCTTCAACATCAGTGCACCAGGCAACTGCCCTCCGCCCTGGCTCCACCCCGATCAACAAATCGAAGGCGGCCTAACCTCTGTCATCAGCGTAGGTGCCACCGACTCCAATGACGAACACTGTGGATTCTCCTCCATCGGCCCCTCGACTTGGTCTGCTGGACCCAATGTGGGCAGTTACAACGACTACCCTTACGAAAACGGCAACGCTTCACAACCCGGGTTGATCCGACCTGACATCTCAGCCCCTGGCGCCAATATCACCTCATTAAATTACCTGACCACTAACAACTACATCGAGATGGACGGCACTTCGATGGCTACGCCTTGCGTAGCTGGTGTGTTGGCCATGCTGCTCGAAGCCAACCCCAACTTGACCCCTGCCGAGTTGGATTCCATCATCGAACTCACCTCGACACGCGTCGGTAACACCTCGAAAAACAATCGCGTAGGCGCAGGACGCGTCGATGCCTTGGCTGCCATCAACGCCTTGTTCCACCATGGTCCCACCAGCCTTACCGCAGAATTCGATGGTGAACAAGTCATCCTCAATTGGATCGCCGCCCCAGAGGCGGTTTCATACGAAGTCTATCGTGACGGCCTCCGCATCGCCAATAGTCTGACAGGCACCACTTATACTGACCATCTCAACTATGCTGGCTCCTATACTTATTATGTGACTGCGCAGTTGAACAATGACATGACCTCGCTGCCTTCCAATTATGTCACCATAACGAAAGAGGTCGAAATTGAAGCTGAAATCATCAACAACACGCGTGTAGCCTTATCGTGGAATTTACCTTCAGGCATTTATGACGGCTTCGAGTCGGGCGACTTCTATCAAAACATGTGGATCAATGATGCCACCAGTCCTTGGGCGGTCACCAACACACAACCCAACGAAGGATACTATTGCGCCAAGTCAACTAATACGGGCATGTTCAGTTCAAGTAAACTTTCGTTGGCGGTCAACATCCCCACCACAAGCATCGTAAGCTTCTATGCCAGAGTCAGTTGCTTCCCACTCAACGGATGCGGCTTTCTGATTGACAACGTGCAATATGGTGAGACGTTGAAAGACGAAGTGCCTTGGACACAATACACGGTGCCGTTGAGCCCTGGCAACCACCTCCTCGAATGGCGATATGTCAACCAACTCGCCGAGGGCGAATACGATAATGCCTTCTATATTGACGACATTACCGTGGGCAATGCTTTTGATATCTATCGTGCCAATTGCGATGGTAGCAACGCCACGCTGATTGCCTCGGCTGTTGCAGAAGCACATTATATAGATTATGGCTGGGATGCCTTACCCATCGGGCAATATAAATACGGTGTCAGCACCGATGGTGGAAACAACATTGCCTGGTCGGAATGTTTGGACAAGGACATGATGACCGTTGATGAACAAGACGTCATGGAAGCCAACATCTATCCCAATCCAGCCTCCGACCAATTGACCATCGATTGTGCCGGTGCAAAGCACATCACGCTCATTTCCATGATGGGAGAAACACTGGTTGACATTGATGTCGACTCAGAAAAGGTCTCCTTATCACTCAACATGTATCCTTCTGGAATATATTTTATTAGGATTCAAGGTGAAAGAGGAACGACGACAAAGAAGTTCAATATCATCAGATAATTCACATCAATTGATAAAATCCCTAATATTGCAATCAAATTTGAAAAGCGAACGATATGGAAAACGATCAATTCAAACTGCCCGAGAACGCGCAACGCGAACTGAAACCGGGCGAAGAGTACGAACCGATTCTCTCGAAAAACAAAAAGTACCAAGAAGTTACAGTTTGGTCGGTCTGCATCGGCCTGCTGATGACCATCCTGTTTTCGGCTGCCGCCGCCTACCTCGGCCTGAAGGTCGGACAGGTGTTTGAGGCCGCCATCCCCATCGCCATCATCGCCATCGGCCTCACGGGACTGACGCGCAAGAACGACGCCCTATCGCAAAACGTCATCATCCAGTCCATTGGCGGCTGCTCGGGCGGCGTGGTGGCTGGTGCCATCTTCACCCTGCCTGCCCTTTACATCCTGCAAGGCAAGGGCTACCAAATCGAAATCAACTTCTGGCAGGTGTTCATCGCCTCGCTCCTCGGTGGCATCTTGGGTATCCTGTTCCTCATCCCCTTCCGCAAGTATTTCGTGAAGGAACAACACGGCAAGTTCCCCTTCCCCGAAGCTACGGCCACCACACAAGTCTTGGTCAGCGGACAAAAGAAAGGCAAGGACTCGCTGCTGCTAGTCGTCAGCGGCTTGATTGGCGGTCTGTACGACTTCATCGTCTCCACCTTCGGCTGGTGGTCGGAGACCCTCACCACCCGCATGATGGGCTGGGGCGCAGCCATGGCTGACAAAGCCAAACTGATGTTCAAGGTGAACACCGGAGCGGCTGTGCTCGGCTTGGGTTACATCATCGGCCTGAAATACGCTTTTATCATCTGCTGCGGCTCACTCCTTGTGTGGTTCATCATCATCCCAGGCATGAACCTCATCTGGGGTGACCAAGTCATCGACCTGATGAACGCGGGCATCACTGCCACCATCGGTTCCATGGCACCTGAAGAGATCTTCAAGAACTATGCGCGCCACATCGGCATCGGCGGCATCGCCATGGCGGGTGTCATCAGCATCATCAAGTCATGGAAAGTCATCAAGTCGTCGGTGAGCCTTGCTGCCAACGAGTTCAAGGGCAAGAAAGCCTCGATGGAAGCCGTCGACCGCACGCAGCAAGACATCCCCATGAAGACCATCGTCATCGGCATCGTGGCTGTCTTGATTGTCACCTTCCTGTTCTTCTGGTTCGGTGTGGTACACAACGTCGGCCATGCCTTGATCGGCATCTTGGTCGTGGCCGTCATCGCCTTCCTATTCACGACGGTGGCTGCCAACGCCATCGCCATCGTGGGCAGCAACCCCGTGAGCGGCATGACGCTGATGACCTTGATTTTGGCCTCTTTGGTGATGGTCGCCGCCGGACTGAGCGGTCCGCAAGGCATGACCGCCACCCTAATCATCGGCGGTGTGGTCTGCACGGCCTTGGCCGTGGCAGGCGCTTTCATCACCGACTTGAAAGTGGGTTACTGGATTGGCACGACGCCCAAGAAACAGGAAATCTGGAAGTTCGTCGGCGTGGCCGTGGCCGCTGCCACCGTCGCTGGCGTCATCATGATTCTGAACAAGGCCTATGGTTTCGTGGGCGACGGCGCCTTGGTGGCTCCGCAAGCCAATGCCATGAGCGCTGTCATCGAGCCGATGATGTCGGGCGGCAGCGCCCCCTGGCTGCTCTACGGCATCGGTGCCGCCATCGCCTTGATCCTCAACTTCTGCAAGGTGCCGGCACTGCCCTTCGCCTTGGGTATGTTCATCCCCATCGACCTCAACGTGCCGCTGCTCATCGGTGGTGCCATCTCGTGGTTCGTCAGCAGCCGCAGCAAGGACCAGAAACTCAACGACGCCCGTTACAACCGCGGCACCTTGATCGCGTCCGGCTTCATCGCCGGCGGTGCCTTGATGGGTGTGGTGAGTGCCATCCTCAAGTTCTGTAATGTGGATGCCGTGGCGAAGACCGCCGAAGGCACACCGTTCGCCGAACTGCCTGTGGCCGGCCTCGTCGCCTTGGTGATGTACATCGCCATCATCGTTTACATGATTTGGGATTCGAAACGGGCAAAGGTGGAAGAATAACCAGCCCTGAATGCCAACCCTTTACCAATGGACGCCTTAACAATTGTTGAGGTGTCCATTGTCTTTTTTGACAACTCTAAGGCAAGGCAATCCATTTTTTCCGTATCTTTGCAAACTTATTATTATTGAAAATAATAACACACAAAAAATATGAAGAGATTTACCTTGTTTTTTGCCGCCTGTCTTTGCGTTATTAACGGTTTTGCGGCTTATTTGAGAAATGCTCCAATCACTGTAACCCAACCTGATGGCACTATATTACATTGTTTTGCATCGGGCGATGAGTTTTTCAACTACCTGCACGACAAGGATGGTTACACCATCATGCAACATCCTGAGACTGGCTATTATGTCTATGCAGACAAACGCGACGGCAAGCTTGTGCCCACTGATTTCGTTGCAGGTCTATTTGACCCCGCGAGCAAAGGCCTTCAACCACACGCCCTGATTTCTCCAGAAGAATGGATGCAAAGGAGAAAAGCATGGGAAGTGGAAGACCCCCGTCCGTACAATCGTGACGGCGAACCCAACCACGGAACGCTTAACAACATTTCCATTTTCATTAGGTTCTCTGACGACACCGAGTTTACTAATACTTATTCATCCATTGACAACATGTTTAATGACATGTCGGGGAGCTATGGTATTTCCATGAGGTCTTACTTCCAGGCTGCGTCCTACGGGGCTATCGACATTCCCACCACTTTCTATCCTGGTCACAATGGAGAAACCATCATTTCATATCAAGACACACAGCCTCGCAGTTATTTCCAACCTTATAATGCCACAACCAACCCAAACGGCTATCAAAATGACAATCAAAGAAGAAATCGTGAGTTTTCTTTGCTTGAACGCGCAGTCACCTACATCAACAACAACTATCCTATCCCCTCAAATTTGAACATTGACTATGACAATGATAATTATGTAGACAATGTTTGTTTCATTGTCAGAGGAGATGTCGGTGCTTGGAATTCCTTGCTTTGGCCACACAAATGGACTTTATGGGACAGAACCGTCACTATCAATGGGAAGCGTGTATACACCTTCAATTTCCAATTGGCTGACGCCACTGATGATTTCAATACTTCCACTATGTGTCACGAGATGAATCACTCTTTAAGCGCACCTGATTTATACCATTATACAGAAAATTACAGCGGATTACATCCTGTTGGCACCTGGGACCTTATGGAATACAACATGACCCCGCCCCAACATTGCGGAGCTTACATGAAAATGAAATATGGTCATTGGATTGACGAAATCCCAGAAATTACCCAAGCAGGCACTTACACGTTAAACCCCATCAGCTCGGCGACTCCAGTAAACATAGCCTACAAAATATCCACCAATGACCCGAACCAATTTTATGTTTTGGAGTACAGAGATCAAAATGTCGAAACCGCAATTCCAGGCTCAGGATTGCTGATCTATCGTATCGACACGCGTTTTGACGGTAACCAAAACTACAACCCTAACAATGATATTTACGATGAGGTATACATCTTCCGTCCTGGCGGAACCTATACAGACGATGGAAACTTTTTCGCTGCTCATTTCGGCAGCAATGTCAATCGTATCGAATTCAGTTCTTCAACCGACCCTTATCCGTTTTTCTCAAATGGTACAATTGACAATAATTTCAGGATTTATGACATCACTAGCAATGGGAATACCATCTCCTTCAAATACGGTTCCTCAACCTGTGAGCCTCCGACCAATCTAGTTGCAGTTGCCATAGGGAATGACGTTACTTTAACTTGGGACGCAGCCACTAATGCTCAATCCTACAACATCTATCGTGATGGCGCTTTGATTGGGAACACGAGCAATACAAGTTATATTGATTCCAGCGTTTCCTACGGAACACACGAGTATGCATTAAGCAGCATGGATGCCGCAGGTTTGTTATCGGCCTTGACCGAAGCTGTTCAAGTCACCATCCAGCCGATTCCAACTAACCTCACTGTTACGAAGCAAGGCAACAATGCAGTTTTATCATGGACTGAGCCCGAATGGACCCTTCCCCAAAACGACAACGAGGTGCTGACTTACAGCTATGGAAGTACAATTTATAATTTTGGCAGTGGCAATGGTACCAAGTTGTACTATGGACACAAGTATCCCGCATCGCTGATAAACACCAACAAAGTATTATACAAAGTCTCTTTCTATGCAACAGAGACTGGTGCATACAAATTATTTGTCTATACCGCCAACTCTGGAAACAGCAGGCCGCAAACTCAGATTTACACGCAAGACATTACTGTTACAGGGGCTGGATGGAACGACATCATTCTTAGCAATCCTTTACAACTAAATGCATCCAAAGACCTATGGGTGTTTATATACGACCCAGTTGGAAGAAATTACCCTATGGGAGCTGGGTCATACGAAGGCACAAACAGCAATGGTAATTATACTTCTTCCAATCCTACATCCAGTGTTAGCATTCAGAGTGTGGTGATGCTAATCAACACTTACATCACCGATGGCGCTTACACATACAACTTATATGACAACACCAACACGGTGGCACAAAATCTATCGGGAAGCAGTTACACTATTACTAACATTACAAACAACGTTGCACACCAATACACTTTGAAGACCAACTCCAATAATGGCGAATCTGCACCTTCCAACATGGCCGGCCTCGCCGTTGGCAATGCCTCGCTCGCCTCTCTGAGCCTTGGCGCCAACGACCACATGACCGTCACCGAAGGCAGCACCCTCACCGTTAGTGGGACCATCAACAATAGCGTGAATGCCAACCTCGTCATCGAAAACGGTGCGCAACTCGTCAGTGGTCCCGTGAACGGCACCATGCTTATGGACATCACTGGCTACACCAACACCAACAACGACCACGAAGGCTACTACCTTATCGCCTCGCCCGTGGATGGCATACAGCCTGGCAACGTCACCAACATGACAAACGGCACCTACGACCTCTATGCATTCGACGCCAACGAAACCTTAGAATGGCGCAACTTCGAGGCTCAAGGCAGCTTCACCACCCTTGACGCCGGCGCGGGTTACCTTTATGCCAACCTTGCCACCACCACGCTTGAGTTTGCCGGCCAACTGAACGCCAGCTTCCAAGGTGTCAGCCTGGATTACACCGCTAACGACGACCTCCATAGCCTCAACCTCGTAGGTAATCCCTACGCCCACCAAGCTGAATTCAGCATCGCCAACAGCGGCAGATGGGTCAACGCACCCAACTACCTCACCTTGAACGCTGCTGGCGATGGTTTCATAGCCAACGTCGCCTCTGGCGTAAAGATCCTCCTTGACCCCTTGCAAGCCGTCCTCGTACAAGCCACGGCAGCCGACGAGGCATTCCATGAGTATTCGGACAATCCTCCCGTTGGCGATGACCCCGAGATTCCCTTTGACGCCGTCCGAGGCACCGTCAACATCCAAGTGCTCAACAGCGACGGCATCGTGGCCGACAACGCCATTGTGCGCTTTGCCGAAGGAGGCATGATGAGGAAACTCTACCTCTCCAACAACAGCACACGACTCTACATCCCACGCGGCAACAACGAGATGGCCATCGTGCGCAGCGACAACGAAAATGAAGTGCCTGTCAACTTCAAGGCTTCCAGAAACGGGACATACACCTTGAGCATTGACAACTCAAGCCTCGGCCTGGAATACATCCACCTCATCGACAACCTCACGGGCGTTGAGACCGACCTGTTGGAGACTCCAAGCTACACTTTCGAAGCCAAGACGACGGATTATGCTTCAAGGTTTAGGCTGGTGTTTAGCGACGACGAGGATGGATTTTTCGACAATGCGCCCTTTGCCTTCATCAGCAACGGCAACATCACCGTCAACCAAGAAGGCATCTTGCAGATTGTGGATATGACGGGACGTGTGGTCATGGCTGGAGATGCAGAGCATTGCCTCCCCACAGCGGGAATGACTGCAGGCGTGTATGTGTTGCGTCTCATCACCGACGAGGGCGTGAAAACGCAGAAGATTGTGATCGAATAAATGGCAAGCATTTCGCAACAGTTGTATAAAAACAATGCCCACATCGACGCGATAGTCAAGACTTTGCGCGATGGTGGGCATTTGCTTTGTTCCAACCTGGCAGCCTCGTCGAAGGCTTTCGTCGTGGAGGAGACCTTCCGCCAAATGGGAGGCCAACACCTCATCGTCTGCGCCGACAAGGAAGATGCGGCCTATTTCTATAACGACCTCGAGAGCCTGCTCGGTGAGCGCGGCATGGACTACAGCAAGAAACAGGTGCTCTTCTACCCCACCTCATACAAACGTCCATACGAGCCCGAGAAACCCGACAACAGCTATATCCTCTCGCGCACTGAGGTGCTGCAACGCGTCTCCACCTCAGAGCGCAAGACCTTGATCGTCAGTTATCCAGAGGCATTGAGCGAGAAAGTCTTCACCCGCAAGTTGCTGGCCAAGAACACCTTTAAGCTCAAAGTGGGCGAAAAGGTCAACCTCGACTTCCTCACCGACTTGCTCTATGACTACGAGTTTGAGAACGTCGATTTCGTGGTGGAACCTGGTCAGTTTGCCATCCGTGGCGGTCTGGTCGACGTGTTCTCCTTCGCTAACGACTACCCCTACCGAATCGAGTTCTTCGGCGACGAGGTCGAGAGCATCCGCAGCTTCAACATCGCCGACCAGCTCTCCATCGAGCAACTGAAACAAATCGTGCTGCTGCCCAACATGCAGGAACGCGCCTTCATCGAGGAACGCGAGGCCATCCTGCAATACCTGCCCGAAACGACCACCGTGTGGCTCACCGACATGCCCTTCTTTGCCACACAGGTCGACAAGGAATACGACCGCGCTGTGGAGGCCTTCGAGAAGATACAAGAACAAGATGAAGAGGTGAGGGCACTGAAGCCCGGCTTATTGTTCAGCAAGTCCGACGAACTGATGGACTGCTTGAAGAAACGCCACACCGTCGAATTCGGCAAGAGCAGCCAGTTAGAAGCAAAAGAAACGGTAGAGTTCCATACGAAACCGCAACCGATTTTCAGCAAGAACTTCAACCTGCTCATCGATGACATCGCCGAGCATAAAGAAGAAGGCTATCGCGTCATTGTCTTCTCCGAAAGCAGTAAGCAACTCTCTCGCATTCAGGCCATTCTGAACGACATCAACCACAACGACGAGTTGCACCGCGACTTTGAGACCGAGACCATCGCCATCCATGGCGGCTTCATCGACGAGGACCTGAAGGTGTGCTGCTACACCGACCACCAGATCTTCGAGCGTTACCACCGTTTCCACCTGCGCGACAACTTCTCGACCAAGCAGGCCATCACGCTGAAAGACCTCTACGAACTGAAGCCTGGCGACTACGTCACCCATATCGACCATGGCATCGGCCGTTTCGACGGCTTGGAGACCATCGAAAACAACGGCAAGCCACAGGAAGCCATCCGCCTGATCTACAATAACGGCGACCTCCTCTATGTGAGCATCCACTCGCTGCACCGCATCGCGAAATACAGCAGCAAAGACGGCACCGAGCCCAACCTCAGCACCCTCGGCAGTGGCGCATGGAACCGTCTGAAAAACAAGACCAAGAGCAAGGTCAAGGACATCGCCCGCGAACTCATCAAGCTCTACGCCGAGCGCAAGCGCACGCCTGGCTTCAAGTTCTCGCCCGACAACTACCTGCAGAACGAGTTGGAGGCCTCGTTCATCTATGAGGACACCCCCGACCAGCTGAAAGCCACCAACGACGTGAAACGCGACATGGAGAGCGAGAACCCCATGGACCGCCTCGTGTGCGGCGATGTAGGCTTCGGCAAGACCGAAGTCGCCATGCGCGCCGCCTTCAAGGCCTGCTGCGACTCAAAGCAGGTGGCGGTTCTCGTGCCCACGACGGTACTGGCCTTGCAACACTATCACACCTTCACCGAGCGCTTCGACGGTTTCCCCGTCACCATCGAATACCTTAATCGCTTCAAGACGACGAAGCAACAGAACGAAATCCTGAAGAAACTCGAAAAAGGCGAGATCGACATCATCATCGGCACGCACCGACTCACGGGAAAAGACGTGAAATTCAAAGATTTAGGCTTGCTTGTCATCGACGAGGAACAGAAATTCGGCGTAGCCGTAAAGGAAAAGCTGAAGGAGATGAAGGCCAACGTCGACACGCTGACCTTGACCGCCACGCCTATCCCGAGGACCTTGCAGTTCTCCATGATGGGAGCCCGCGACCTCAGCGTCATCACCACGCCGCCGCCCAACCGCTATCCAGTGCAGACCGAGCTGCGCGGCTTCGACGGCGAGCTCATCCGTGATGCCATCCAATTTGAGATTGCGCGTAACGGACAGGTGTTCTTCATTCACAACCGCATCCAGAATATCATGGATGTGCACGACTTCATCCTAAAGTATGTGCCTGGTGTACGCATCGCCGTCGCCCACGGCCAGATGGAAGGCGCCAAGCTGGAGAAGATCATGCTCGACTTCATCAATGGTGATTATGATGTGCTGCTATGCACTACCATCGTGGAGAGCGGTCTCGACATCCCCAACGCCAACACCATCATCATCAACGACGCACACCGCTACGGCCTCAGCGACTTGCACCAGTTGCGTGGACGCGTGGGTCGTTCCAACAAGAAGGCTTTCTGTTACCTGCTGACGCCACCGCTCAACACCCTTACCCAAGACGCCCAGAAACGTCTCCGTGCCCTGGAGGAGTTCTCCGACCTTGGCGAAGGCATCAACATCGCCATGCGCGACCTCGACATCCGTGGTGCTGGTAACATCCTCGGCGCCGAACAGAGCGGTTTCATCAACGACATCGGCTTCGAGACCTACCACAAGATCCTCGACGAGGCCATCATCGAACTGAAAGAGACTGAGTTTCAGGATATCTTCGAGAAGGAAGAGGAGAAATCCTACGTCGCCGACTGCACCATCGAGACCGACATGGAGGTGCGTTTCCCGTCGGATTACATCAACTCGACGCAGGAGCGTGTCAGCCTCTACAGCGAGCTCGACCGCACCAAGACCGAGGAGAACCTGATGAAGTTCACCGACCACCTCATCGACCGCTTCGGGCCTATCCCCAAGCAGGTCAACGACTTGCTGAACACCGTCCGCCTCCGCTGGATTGCCAAGGATTTAGGCTTCGAGAAGATATTGCTGCGCCACCACAACATGACGGCCTATTTCGTCAGCAACCCGGAGTCGAAATATTTCGAGAGTGCGACCTTCCAAAAGATCATGCAGTATATCATGGGCCACCCGAAGCGCACCGCCGTCAAGGAGACCAACGACAAGCTGCAGCTCACCGTCAAAGAGGTCAGCACCGTGACGCAGGCGTTGGAATTATTAAAAGAAATGGCCTGTAGAGACGTTTCCTGAAACGTCTCTATAACATACAAATCCCTTTTTTGAGACGTTTCAGGAAACGTCTCTACGTTTTTCTTCCCAGAATTCCGCTCCCTCGGCACCGACTTCCTTCGGATCGAAGACAGGCTCCTTGCCTTCCTTCTTCTGTCGTTCGTATGACCGTAAGGCTTTGAATGCCTTCGGCGAGAGCAATAGGATGACGATGATGTTCACCCAAGCCATGGTACCCACACCGATGTCGCCGAGGTCCCACATGGCCTTAGCCTCATAGAGTGAGCCAAAGAACACCATGCCCACCACGCCGAGACGCAACACCCATATCAGTGCCTGTTCCATCTTGCCTTTGCCGAAAAGATACACCAGGTTGGTCTCTGCATAGTAATAATAGGCCATGATGGTCGTGAAAGCGAAGAAAAACAAGGCAATGGACACGATGATGCCTCCCCAATTGGCGCCCAAGAAGGTACTCAAGGCCGCAGAGGTATAACTCACACCAGGTGCACCCAGTTCCATGCCTTCGGCAGCGATAAGGATGTTACCCGAAGCGTCAAAAACGTTGTAGGTCTTACAGGCCAGAATCATCACGGCAGTGGCAGTACACACCAGCAAGGTATCGATATACACCGAGAACGCTTGCACCAATCCCTGCTTGACGGGGTGCGACACTTTGGCCGCGCCGGCCACGATGGCGCCCGTGCCTTGTCCAGCCTCATTGGAATAGATGCCGCGTTTCACACCCCAAGAGATAGTGGCGCCAAGGATGCCACCTAGTGCCTCTTTCATGCCGAAAGCGCTATGAATCATATCCATAAAGGCATGGGGCACTTCGCGGATATGGAAAGCCAACACGACAATGGACAGCAGCACATACACGATGGCCATGAAAGGCGCCACAATCTGCGCCACATTGGCGATACGCTTCACGCCCCCCATCACCACCAAGCCAATCAGTAAGGCAACGACAGCTCCAACCCACGCCGGGCTGACGTTTAAAGTGTTGGAAAATGAGATGGCAATGCCATTGGACTGTACGGGAGGCAAGAACCAACCACAAGCCAAGACCGCAATGACGGCAAAAACGACGCCCAGCCATTTGCTATGCAAACCCTTTTCTATATAATAGGCCGGACCGCCACGGAACTGTCCTTTGTGTTCCTCTTTGTAAATCTGTGACAAGGTAGCTTCGGAGAAGGCCGAACCCGCACCCAAGAAGGCGATGATCCACATCCAAACGATGGCACCTGGGCCGCCGTAGCCTATGGCCGTAGCCACACCCACGATGTTACCCGTGCCCACGCGACCCGAGAGGGCCATGGAGAAAGCCTGAAACGAGGTAATGCCCGTTTTTTGCGTCTTATCAGTGGAAAAAAGCAGTCGTGCCATCTCACCGATACGCCGCACCTGAACGAAGCGCGTACCGATGGAGAAATACAGGCCCGCCAACAGACAAATGGCTACCAATGCGGGACTCCACACCCAACCGCTGATCGTATTTATGATTTGTTCCATAGATTTGCCGTTTAGAGGGGTCAAAGATATGAATTTTATCACAAAACTATCAAAACCTTCAAAACTCGATATAAAAAGCCAGGCTGCCTACCCAAGCGGGTGGCAGCCGGAAAGCCGCCGGTTGGCGAGCTTTCCAACAAAACAATGTTTTGCACGTTTTGTAGGTTTTGTGACAACACCAATTACCTCGTCAAGCAAGCATCCAGATCCCGTTTCAAGGCTTCCTTGTCCAAGTGTTGACCAATGAAGACGAGTTTCTGCATGCGGTCGCCGTAGGTGTCGTCCCAGTCGCGACGAAGGGTGGGCTCCCTGTCCATGAAGGCCTCCAACTCATTGGCTGGCATGGTGGCGAACCACATTCCGGCATCGCGCAGCGAGACCTGCTTGCCGGCCTGCTCGAAGATGTAACAGTTGTCGTATTCGTTCTTGAAATAGCAGATACCCTTCACGCGGATGACGTTCTTCGGCAACTTGCGCGCCACGAATTCGTCGAAACGAGCCATATTGAACGGCTGGCGACGGTAATACACATAGGTGCCGATGCCATATTCCTCCACCTCGCCGCCTTCGTGGTCGTGGTGATGGTGGTGGTGACCATGCTCCTCTTCCTCGTCGTCATCGTCGTCATGGTCATGATGCTCATGATGATGGTGGTGATGCTCGTGTTCATCATCGTCGTGGTCGTCATCATCGTCATCGTCTTCAACGACAGCGCCTTCCACTTCCTTAATCCATGTGGCAGATGTAGCCACCTTGTCGAAGTCGAACATGTGGGTGTTGAGGATCTTGTCGAAATCCACCTCACCATAGTCGCAAGGGATGATTTCGGCGGTAGGCTGCAAGGCACGGATGATGCTCTTCACACGTCCCAGTTCCTCGGGCGTGACTTCCGAGGCTTTGTTCAACAAAATGATGTTGCAGAACTCAATCTGTTGGATGACCAAGCTTTCCAAATCATCTTCGGCCAAATTCTTCTTCATCAGGTCGTCGCCACAGCTGAACTCGCTCTGCATACGCAGGGCGTCAACGACGGTCACGATGCAGTCCAAGATCGGCAGGCCGTCCTTGGTGAACTGCCAAGCCATGTCGGGGAAGGAACAAATCGTCTGTGCGATAGGTTCCGGCTCGCAGATGCCGCTGGCCTCGATGACGATGTAGTCAAACTTCTGCATGACGATGATCTCGTGCAACTGCTGGATCAAGTCCATCTTCAAGGTGCAGCAGATGCAGCCGTTCTGCAAAGCGACCAGGCTGTCGTCCTTCTGCCCTACCACGCCGCCTTTTTCAATCAAGTCGGCATCGATGTTGACCTCGCCGATATCGTTGACAATCACGGCGAACTTGATACCCTTGCGGTTGTTCAATATCTTGTTGACCAAAGTGGTCTTGCCGCTACCGAGGTAGCCGGTGAGCAGCAATACGGGAATATCTTTCTTCATTTTTCGTGCAGTTTTAAAACGAAATGCAAAAGTAAGAAATTTCAAGATTATAATTACAAATAGATTCCCTTCGGGAATGGAGTTGAAACATGGTTAGAACAGCGGCGGCATGAATAACTCAAATTCAGCAAGCACCTCAAGCCGCCGCAGATAGAACCCACAAAGTAGTTCCATTCCCGAAGGGAATCCCATTTTTTACTAATTTTGCAGAAAGAATTGAAAAAAATGGACAAACAAGAGACCTACAAACTCCTCCTCTCACAAGTCAAGGCGATGGTGAAGGACGAGACCGACCCCGTCGCTAACATGGCCAATGTGGCCGCTCTGATTCAAGAGGCTTTCCGTTTCTGGTGGACAGGCTTTTACCGCGTTATGGACAATCAACTGGTGCTCGGTCCCTTCCAAGGACCCGTGGCCTGCACCCGCATCGGCTTTGGAAAGGGCGTTTGCGGTACCGCATGGAAAGAGCACCGCACCATCGTCGTGGAAGACGTGGAGCAGTTCCCTGGCCACATCGCTTGCAGCAGCGAGTCGAGAAGCGAAATCGTAATACCTTTATATAAAGGTGAGGAAGTCATCGGTGTTTTGGACATCGACAGTGAACTATTGGCCACCTTCGATGCTACCGACCAACTGTGGTTGGAACAGATCGCCGAGGTAATCTCCACCAAATTATAGCCTCAGGTAATCCGTCCGGATCATTCCGTCGATCATCTCCGCCGGGACCAGCGTCTTGATGGCCTTGACGACGATGTTCATCATGCGTTCGTGCACATAGTCCTTTCTGAACACCAGTCCAATCGTTCTTTCCGGCACAGGGTTGACAATCGGTCTGATGCAGACTCTCACATCCTCGGGCATCAAGTGCAGATGCGAGCCTGGCACAACGGTGATACCGCCATTTTCGTTGGCAATCTGAATCAGTATGCCCACTCGACCGCCTTCATACAACTTATCGTATTTGATCTCCTCCTCCGACCTCACCTTCGAACGGTCGAACAACCTCACGCCATTTTTCATCGTCCACACCTTGTATTTCGACATCTCTGTACGTTCAATGCTATCCTCTTTATACAAATCATCTTTGGGTGAAACAAAGGCAAAAAAACGCTCGTGATATAGTGGTATCTCCAACAAATCAGGATCATTGATAGGATAAGTCAAAATACCCATGTCGATTTCGGCTTTTTTCACCTTATCGATAATCGTTGCCGTTATCATCTCTTCCACTCGGAGTTGAATCGCCGAGTGCCTTGTCCTCATATAATGGAAAAGTCCAGGCATCAGCACGGGAGCCACCGTAGTCGTCATGGCAATGCTGAGGTCGCCCGAGGCCTGTTCCTTTGCCGTGCGGGTGAGTTCGGTCAACTGCTTGATGTGATAGATTGCCCGCTTTGCCTCATCAATCACCTTTAGGCCCATCTCCGTGACTGTGACAGGATGCGTGTCGCGGTTGAAAATCCTTACATCCAATTCCTCTTCCAACTTCTTAATCATCAGACTCAGTGTCGATTGCGTCACACCACAGGCATCGGCTGCAGCGACGAAATAGCCATGCTGCTCCACGGCGACGATGTATTCCAATTGTTGTAAAGTCATCTCTTTATTGATTTCATCAATGCAAAGATAAATATTATTGTATTGACTCATAAAAAACGCCGAAATATTTTTGCTTCTGTTTTTCAAAAATCGACAGCAATGGGGAAATGGAATACCACAATTCGTTACATAGGCTTCTCCTTGATAGGAGTCTCGCTTATGATGTACCTGGCCGCTTTCATCGCCTTCCGCAATGACAGCGACGACAGTCTCAACCCTTTGGTTTTCTCCGCCATGGCGGCCACGCTCTGCGGTTTCTTTGCCATCATCAGCACCCGACCACAAGAAAACATGGGCATTGAAGACGGCTATCGCATCGTCACAGGTTGTTGGATAGCCGCTTGTGGCTTTGGTGCCATACCTTATCTTTTATTTGGCGGTGAGTTCACGGTGGTCAACGCTTTCTTTGAAAGTGTCTCAGGTTTCACCACCACGGGAGCCTCCATTCTCAACGACATCGAGGCGCTGCCCAAGGGGTTGCAGTTCTGGCGTATCGCCTCGGCATGGATTGGTGGCATCGGCATCGTCACCCTCGTCTCGTTGGTCATCTCGGCCCAACACGACCGACATTCCATCCTAGCCAGTGCCGAGTTGTCGGGCCTCGCCAAATCCTACTATGGTGGACGGAAGAAAAACTTCGTCTATCGAATGATAACCGTGTATCTCATTATTACTACGACATCCGCCATCGCATTGCGGCTCACAGAAATGCCTTGGTTTGATGCCACCACCCTCGCCATGTCGGCTTGCAGCACCTGTGGTTTCTGTACGAAAAACCTTAGTGTTGGCTTTTATAACAATGTGGTGGTGGAGATCATCCTTATTGCGGCCATGCTGATGGGTGCCACCAATTTCAGTCTCATGTTCTCGACCGTCTGGCCTGACAAACGCACTCGTAAGAATCTTTTCAACACACAAGTCATCCGATGGTTCCTCTCCCTTGTCGCGATAGCCATACTTGCCGTCACGGCCAGTTTGTACTTCAGCGGTTATTGCGCCTCTTTCCCAAAAGCCTTGCGCTTGGCTGCCTTCCAAGTTTGTTCGCTAAGTACAACAACAGGTTTTGCCACTGCCGACACCAACCTCTGGCCGACTGGCAGCATGGGCATCCTTTTGCTATGTTCCTTGGTCTGCGGTTGTTCAGGGTCGACCTCAGGCGGCATAAAGATGGACCGCTTCGTCATCGTCATCAAGAGCCTGAAAGGCATGATAAGGTCGCTCATTGGAGTCCACAATGTCACCAATGTCAAGGTTGAGGGGAAGGTGAAAACAGAGGAAAATTTCAATGCCGTGTTGACTTTTATGGGCACTTACATGTTCATCATCGCCATGGGCACCATCGTTTTTGCCATCAGCATGGATTTCAAAACCTCATTGTCGGCCTCCATCGCCTGTATGGGTAGCGTCGGGCCTGGCTTCGGCGATGTCGGTTCCTTGGGCAATTATGCCGGACTGATGGGCTTCCAAAAAGTGGCGGCCATGCTCATCATGCTCTTGGGCCGTGTCGAAATCTTTCCCATGTTGATTGCCGTTAGAAGCATTTTCCGTCGATGAAACTTGCACAATTGAAGTATTTTATAGACTTTTGCAATCTAATTAACAGAAAAGATGAAAAACTTTTTTCAGCGTCTTCTCCGCTACCTGCAATCAATCATCCACCTCTCTGACGAGATTGACTACGAAAACGCCAGCGCCTCCATCCGCAAGAACATCGCCTTCAAGGGCACCAACGTGTTCATCTTGGCCTGTGCTATCATCATCGCCTCGGTAGGCTTGAACGTCAACTCCATCCCCGTCATCATCGGCGCGATGTTGATTTCGCCCGTCATGGGCCCTATCCTGGGCTTCGGCTTGGGTCTCGGCACCGAGGACAACGACCTGGTGAAGAACTCGCTGAAAAACTTCGGTGTGATGGTGGCCATCAGTATCATCGCCTCGTCGCTGTTTTTCCTGCTTAGTCCCTTGAGTCTGGCCAATCCTTCGGAACTGCTGGCCCGCACCAACCCCACCATCTACGACGTCCTCATCGCCCTCTTCGGTGGCTTGGCGGGCATCATCGAGACCTCACGCAAGGACAAGGGCAGCGTCATCACAGGCGTGGCCATCGCCACCGCCCTCATGCCGCCCCTGTGCACCGTGGGCTATGGCATCTCCATCTGGAAAGGCTCCGTCATCTTCGGTGCCCTCTATCTCTTCATCATCAACAGCATCTTCATCACTTTGGCGACTTTCGCCGCTGTCAAATACTTCAGTTTCCCCCTCTTCGAGACTACCGAGAGCCGCAAACGCCTGCCCAAGAAATGGGTGGTGGTCATCCTGATCATTGTCATCGTGCCCAGCATCATCTCCGCCATCTCCGTCGTGAAAGAAAACAACTTCAACATCCACGCCGAGAGGGTCGTGGCCGAAAACAAAAACCTCGGCAAATGCTTCATTTACGACCACAAGGTCAACTATTCCCGCAGGTCGGCCACCTTGGAACTGTTTCTCGCAGGCGAAGCCCTGACCAACGAGGCAAAACTGGATCTCTTCAGGCGTGCCGAGGAATACGGCATCTCACGCAACCAAATCATCTTCCACGAAGACGCCACCAGCATCCACCAAGAACTGTCGGAGGTCGAGATTGTGAGAGGTATTTATGAACATACCGACCAGCAAATCAAGATGTTGAACGACAGCATCACCAAGTTGGAGGCTGCGCTTTCCGTTTATCGGGCCAAGGAGATACCCATCGAGACCCTGTCGCAAGAACTGTTTGCCCAATACCCCGACATCACCGAAGTCAGCCTGAGCAGAGGCTCGTCGGTTCATGCTGCCGACAGCACCGCCACGGAACAAATCATGGCCTTCATCACCACCAGCACGCCTATGGATGCCGAGACCCACGACCGCATCGAACGTTGGTTGAAGGTAAGGCTGGGCAACGAAAACATCCTGTTGATTTGTGGGCAATAAGCAGGAGCGTTTCCCTCCTCTTAATCGTCCATACGGTGATTGTTTTTCTCCACCTGACCGATGGTAAAGACAATGCCTGCCTGATAGTTCCTCACCTTGGAGCCTCCCAAATTAAGGTTCAGCCAATTGCTTGAAGCTGCATACATCTGGAACGCCCCAAACTTGAAGCCCAAGCCCATGCCAATGGTGGCAATGCTGCCCTTCATGATGGAACATGTGCCACACAAGTCTATCTTATTGAAGAAACAGCCGTTATAAGCAAGCGTAAAGGCGGGCCTGAAACCGTCGCCACGGAAACATCCTTGAAACTGGGCGATAAAACGATGGCTTTCGTTAAGGTCGTAGCTGCCTCTCAGCAAAAAGCTGGTGGGTAGTTTCGTCTTGTACGGCTCCATCGTTGTGGTATTGAAGTCGAAACACTCGTACAAGGTGTCCATGACGGCAGAACGGTATTCACTATCCGTGAAGAAGCGCTCCAGATGTTCGGCGTCGACGCCATCGAAGGCGAGCATATTCTCCTCATAATACTGTCCGTCCTCGTTCAACTTGCCGTTAAGCTGCATGTTGTTCTCTTTCCATGTGATGGACCCCAGGTCGTTGACGGCTGCGGTCACGTTGATACAGTCGTAGATGCGGACACTGGCGGCCAAGTCCAAGCCAAAACCAGGGTTATGGAAGAAATCGGAAAGACCGAAGGGACCGTTTGTAGTCAGGCTGCCATCCTCGAGCTGAAACATCCTCGGCAACGAATAATGAAGCGCAACATCCTCCTTGAAAAACACAGTATTGTCGTTAGTATCTGTGTAGAGCATCATATCGAAAGCGTCAGTAGTGAGGTCAGCGATGCCGAACAGCAACTTAGCCCTAATGCCAAGCGAGAAGTCGTCGGCCACATTGAACTGATAGCCAAGGGCATATTCATGATAGGCCTGCGTATCCCAATCGAATTTCACGGTAGCTGGATTATCCTCACCCAGAAAAGCCGTATTCCCGTATGCCAACAACTTGAACAAGCAATAATTGAAATGGGCATATCCCCTAACCCGCAGGTTGTGGTTATAACTGACCATGCCATTGCCTGCCCTGACGCCGAGGCACCTCAGGTTATGGTTCAAGTCGACGGCAATATAATTGTCGTCCTCAAGCAAATCCATGAGGTTGCCCAGATTGAATCCCGACCTAAACAAGTTGATAATGCCCACGCTCGTGTATTGGGTATTGATCCCGAAATTGCCCAATCCCGGAGAGAAATAGCAATAATACGGCAGATCGGTGGCCACATTAAGATTCGTCTGATAGGGATTCAGGCGCATGAAGGTGACGGGCGAGGTGTCCTGAGCCCTCAACATCGGCATTGCCATCACCATAAGCGCAACCACAAACCATTTTTCAATCTTTCTCATCTCTTCAGTTTTTTTTGCAAAAATAGTGTTTTCACACCGAAAACCGCCACAAACAGCCGCAAAAGAACACCCTGCACAGCCAAAAAAAACAGGCTGCTGAGTCCTCAGCAGCCTATCTCTCTCATTGTGTGGAATGTCCTGCCCAATTATCGAACTTTTTCGAGGATTTTAATAAGATTGTTTGTTTCATTGAGAAACACTATGCGTTTAATAAGTGGGTATAATATAAATAGTGGGTGTTTGAGGATTGTAAGATTGTAATTGACAGGTTAAAACTATGCTACAAAAGAGATAACGAGAACCAGTTTTGGCGAATGATGGCGGAGCAACCCGACCATCTTAATATTGGTGATTTTGATTTAGTCAGAGCGCAAGCCGATGGAATGTTTGAAGGCATCTATGGGGTGTTCTATGCTCAACATGAATTTGGCACATTGTTATTTGACAGGTTTTCCGATAAGGAAAAGAAATATTGTTGGTTGAGCATCCGAAATCAAGTGTTCTATTCCAATATGATGAGCATTGCAATGCTCAACGATTTTCAAGATGCGGTTGGATTTGAGGGTGTCAATAACATCACCCAATTAGATTTGGCTTGCGATTTGGCGTTTAATCCAGTGCCAAAGATTAAGAAGATATTGAGGCGTGAAGATGTGTATGTTGTACGATGCGGAACGAAGATTGAAGATAAGAAACAAGTGATTGATGGTTTGTTCTTTCTTCATCCCACCAGCGGATTGAAAGAACTTGCGCCGACCTTGTATTTCAGCGATACGGATAAACGAAAATCCTTTGTAGTCTATGATAAGAAGAAGGAAATCCAGCGAAGCAATAAGACATACATTGCAGACTATTACGGCAATCCAAGGCGATTGTATAGATTAGAAATTAGGTTGACCTCCGATGAATTATTTCGTTACTTCAAGAAAAACGATATATCACCTTCAGTTGATTTGCTTATTGACCAGTCGTTTTTGAAATCCATGTACGATGAATTTCTATTTCGATTGCTCCATTTCAGTTACAAGCGAAAATCCATTGGTTTGTTGGATGCTGTGTTGGCGATGAAAGAAGGGTATGATATAGATGTGAAGATGCGCCATTAGGGATATAACCATAGTCCCTACCGATACACCAATCATATCCCTGTGGATGCAAGTTGATGTATCAAAACTCCAAGTGTATCAATATAATCTATTCTTGATGTTCAAACACAACTTGTTTTTGTGTCTTTTTAATCATTTAGATTTGATTGATAAAAATCATTTGAAAACATCTTTCAAATTGTTATTTGTGTATTTTTGCATCGGATATAAATTGAAATTCTACAAGAAATCAATCATATACGAATTTATCATTGGGAAAAAGGAGGTCGTATGAAAGTCTTTTTATTCATCTTATTAGGATTGGGTCTATCGTATTTTGCAATATATCTTTTTGTGTATTTTTCAAAAAAGAAAAGAAAATCTTCCCCATCGGCAGTAATTTCAATTTGTTTTGATGGAATTTCCTTCTTGAAAATCGGAGATAGTCGATTGAAGGTAATCTCTTGTATGGGCAAGATGGGGCTACTTAGCCCTACGAATGTTTCCAATTATCTCCATACACACATTCCGTATTCGGATGATGGGAAACAAGAATGCGTATTATCTGAATTTGGATTTTTAGAGTTTAAGGAGTACAACTGCATTTTCTACAATAACTCTCTCTGTGGCATTCAAATGAAATTTAAAGACACCCAAAATATTGGCGAGTTGTTTGAAGAAGCAAAAAAGAATATTTCAGTTTTAAATGGCAAATATGAGCAAACGGATGATGGTAGATTTATATGGACACAAAAAAATCCATATCGCCTCATCATCTTAAACACTAAAAACAAGGGACTATCTGTGTACGATTATCATGGAATGTACCCGTCAGGGAAACATGATTAAGAAGAAAAATCGTGTTTACCAAGATAATTCTTTGCTTTTCCTCCAGTTTCTTTCAAGATGATTTCACCTTTACGAATGGTGAAACCAGTTTTCGTTACATACTGCAAGGGCTTACCTTCTTTCCGTAACTGACAGAAAACATTGTTCAAGGAATGAATGTTGATGCCCAGTTCTTCATCCGTGTGTTTATCATACATGGACGCAGGTGAACCGAAAAATTCAAAGCCAGTTTTCCATTCAAGATAGATTACATTTCGTGCCATGATATTCAATTTGGCGCAAAGATAAGCCATGTAATCGAAAAAAATTATTATTTGTATCAAAAAATCTTTCAAAATTATTTGGTGTATCAAATAATAATTCTTATCTTTGCAGAGTAATTCAATCAAACACGCATCACAATGGAAAACGCAGTTATTTACGCCAGAGTTTCAACACAGGGTCAAGACTATGAAAGACAGGTCGAGGAATTAAGGGCTTATGCTCAACGCAATGATTATCAGATTGTCGCAGAATTTACTGAGAAAATCAGCGGAGCAAAGAAAGTGGATGAGCGCAACGCCATGTCGGAAATGTTGGCTTATGTTACCAGTAACAATGTCAAACGAGTGTTGGTTTACGAGTGCAGCCGTATCAGCCGTCGTGCAGCCGATTTCTTGAACATCATCGACTTTCTGACCGAACATAAGATTTCACTTTACATCCATCAGAATGGACTTGAAACACTGCAAAGGGATGGAAGCGTGAACCCCATCGCTCAACTTGTTTTGGGCATCATCGGCCAGTTTAACCAAATGGAAAGGGGTCTTATTCGCAGCCGTATGGAAAGCGGCTATAACCATTATAGGAGCAACGGAGGCAAAGTGGGGCGCAAGGTGGGTTATAAGAAATCCGATGAGCAGATGAAGGAAGAGTATGCCGAGGAAATCCGTTTGTTGAAGAAGGGTATATCGTTGCGCAATGTGCAGAAAATCAGTGGAACATCTATAAACACCCTTCGAAAACTGAAGGAAATGCTCTGAAAATGAGCATTTTATCTATATCCATTTTAATTTTTGATGTTTGGTGAAATTATCAACGGAATAAATATTGTAAGAGTTTTATAATCAATGAATTACAATCTAAAAAAAGGTGTTGTTTTTGCCGTTATCCCCCTCCCAAAATAAGGGGTATATGGTAAGCACAATAGGGGGCAAACAATTGGCCATGAAAATTTTTCTGCATTTCCGAGCCATTTTTTATTGACTATCTACCCTATCCATGCTATTTATTATTGGGTAATGAGAATTACCAAAAAATATAACTCAAAAAAGTGAAACGATAATAATTGTAAAAAGTGAAAAGATTATGGAAAAGAATTACAAAAGGCAGTACAGGGAATGCCCTGTGGAAGTTAGACAGAAAATCAGTGCAAAGATGAAAGGCAGGAAGAAGTCTGACATGACCAAGCAACGAATTTCAATGGGTATGAAAAACTATTGGCGTGATGTGCCATCAATGAGTGGCACTGACTTTACCAGTACAGGAAGAATTGTATAATTTGGATTTTATCGATTTTTTTTGTATATACCTATTAAAAATAAGAAGGTATCACATGAATTTTAATGCCAAATTATAGCGAGTATGACGAAGAGTTTAGAAGATTAGGAATTAACGAAAACGAACAGAAGGTGGTATTAGATTTCTTCCACCAGTTAGGACAAATCCTGTTGAATAATAACATTGAAAAATCTATAAACGATGGCTTGGAAACGGAAACAGAAGAGGAAAGAAGCAAAGCAAGTTGAATATGAGAAGTTAGACCACAAAGTGGCGGCATTATGGACACGTGTGTCATCCGACCAGCAAGAACAAAACAATTGCAGTTTGGAAAGCCAAGAAAAGATATGCCGAGAGTATGCGGAGCGCAACGGAATAACCATTAAGAAGCATTATGGCCGCACACATGAAAGTGCGAAGAAAATGGGTAAATTGTTCAATCAGATGATTGATGAGGTTTTGCGTGACAAGGAGATAAACATCATTTTGGTCAGTGCTTATGACCGCTTTAGTCGAACAGGGCCAGAAGCATCAGTACTTAAACAGGGGTTAAAGAAAGAAGGTATTTACGTGGTTAGTGCAACACAACCAATTGACCAAGATAATGCATCGGGTGAGTTTATGCAAGACATTTTCTTGCTGTTTTCCAAGTTTGACAACACCATTAGAAAATCCAAGTGTGTTGGCGGCGTAAAAGATTGTTTGCTCCGTGGGGAATGGCCTTTTCGTGCGCCTTTTGGGTACGACCATTATAAAGTGGAAAAGACCCATCATTTGAAGGTGAATGAAAAGGGCGAGATATTGAGAAAGGCATTTTATTGGAAGGCATACGAGGGATTGAGCAACCCCGAAATTTGCGACAGACTGAAAGCCCTTGGAATAACCATAAACAGAAAGAGGTTATCGGAAATTTTCTTGAACCCAGTTTATTGTGGCTATATCAAAAACACCCTGTTTGATGAAGGCGTGTTGATAAAAGGCAATTTTGAACCTTTGGTGGATGAAGAGACTTTCAGAATAATAAACGGCAAGTCAAAAGCAGGTTATGACCAAAAAGAGGAAACGGACAAGTTTCCACTGAAACGCCACGTCAGATGCGCCGATTGCGGTGGGTATCTAACAGGATATTCAGTAAAAGCCAAAGGCAAAGACTATTACAAGTGCAACAAGATAGGATGTAAACATAACCAGTCCGTAGTAAAGATGCACAATAAGTATATCGGCTTGTTGGATAGTTATGGCATCCCAAAGGAGTTTCACACCATTTTGAAGAAGGTGCTAACGAAGTTGTTTGACCAAAGCAACAAGGCCAGAGTGGAAACAACGAACCTTCTTAACAAGCAGAAAACCGAAGTGGAGAATAAAATCAAGACAGCAAAACTCAGATATGGAATTGGGGAAATCAGTGAAGATGTGTATGATGTCACAATTTCAACATTAGAGGAAACACTATCTGAAATCAATGTACAATTGGGAAGTATGTCCGAAGATTTATCGAACCAAATGAAATACATTGACAAGATAATTGTAATGTGTTGTAAATTAGGTGATTTATGGAAAAATGGAGACTTTCATTTTAGGCAAAATCTTCAATCTTTGGTGTTTCCAGACGGAGTTTTGTATGACAAGAAAATTGATGGTTATCGAACCGAAAATGAGAACGAAGTTTTTGATATATTCCGCAGATTTTCAGATGCTTATAAAAACAACAAGGGGACAGCAGTTGACCTGTTGTCCCCCAAAGTGGAGATTACCGGACTCGAACCGGCCACCTTCAGATTGCGAACCTGACGCTCTACCAGATGAGCTAAATCCCCATTGCGGCTGCAAAAATACAACAAAAATCGCTTGCCGAGGCACACTTGAGGGAATTTATTTACAATCCCCTTAAAACAGCTAGCTAATTAGGGAAGAAAGTGTAACTTTGCGCGTTTTTAATCACACTAGTACAATGAGCATCGAAGAATATATCGTCTTTAGAGTGAACGCCCTGCTTCATGCCCACGATGCCAAAATCGTGATGCGCCTCGAAGGCGGCATGAGCAACTATACCTATGTCGTTGAATGCCAAGGCAAGAAATATACCTACCGTGTACCAGGCAAGTTCGCCGAGAAGTTCGTCGACCGCGACGAGGAATGGGCCAACATACAGGAAGTCAACCGCTTGGGACTGAACAACATCACGGAATACGTGGAGGTTCGTTCGGGAGAGAAGCTGGCCGAATATGTGGAAGGCACCATCATGAGCACCACCGACGTGGTCTCCTACAACGAGATGTCGGTGAAAGCCCTAAAGAAAATCCACGGCAGCGACCTGAAGTTCAAGGACTACAACGCCTTTGGCCGCCTCGACACTTACCAGAACTACTGCATTGAGACAGGCTTCACCCATCCTCAAGAATATCTCGATCTCCGTAACAAGCTGAATGAATTGCGCAAGCAATACGTCAGCGTGGCCATGGTGCCTTGCCACTGCGACTACCAGCCCACCAATCTCGTCATCAGTGGCGACAAGCTGTATGTGCTCGACTGGGAATTTGCCGGCATGAACGACCCCTTCTACGACATCGCCTGCTACGGCAACGCAGGTTTCGACAAGGCCTTGGCGCTGCTTGAGGCATACGTCGGCCACAAACCTACCGAGGAAGAGCTGAAACGGCTCTATTTCCACCGTGCCTTCCAGTGCCTGCAATGGTACAATGTGGCCATTTTCAAGGACCGCATCGGACTGAGTAAAGACCTCAACATGGACTTCAACGCAGTCGCTCTGTTCTTCCTCAATATGGCGAAGGATCTGCTAGAAAACTACGATAATCTTTAATAAAGGAAGTCGGCCGCAGTAAAGCTGCCGAAATCACCATCCAAGCCCAAGTCAGCCTTGGCTTCGTCGGAAAGCATGTCGATGCTCCAGACAGGGTCAAAGGTCAGTTCCACGTCGACGTTTTTCACGCCCATGATGGCCTGCACACGGCTTCTCACCTCGGCGGGCAAGGTCTCGGCCACGGGACAGTTGGGTGCCGTCACCGTCATCACGATTTTCACGTTACCCTCTTCATCTACATCGACGCCGTAGATCAGATGCAGCGTCCAGATGTCGACAGGGATTTCCGGGTCGTAAATCTTCTTCAGAACCGAGATTACGGTTTCTTTCAAAGTATTGATGTCTTCTTGTGTCATGCTTGTTCCTCCTTCAATTTGAAAGCCTCTGCATAGAGCATCATCTGCTTGAGCATGGCCAAAAGGCCGTTGGAACGTGTGGGCGACAAATGCTCCTTCAGTCCGATTTCGTCAAGAAACGAAAGGTCGGCGGCGAGGATGTCCTTCGGCGTCTGGCCAGAGAACACCTTTATTAATAAGTTGACGATGCCTTTGGTGATGACAGCGTCGCTATCGGCGCTGTAAAACACCTTGCCGTCATTCATTTCAGCATTAAGCCACACGCGCGACTGGCATCCGTTGATGAGATGCGCCTCGTCGCGATACTTGTCGTCGATGAGGGGACACTCCTTCCCCATCTCGATCAGCATGGCATAACGGTCCATCCAGTCGTCGAACATGGAGAAATCCTCCACGATACTGTCTTGTATTTCCTTGATTGTCATATCTAGCAATTTAACTGCGTTGAACCTTGCGGTTTGCGGGTGCAAAAATAATAAAAAAGGGCGGCAGCCCATAGGGTTGCCGCCCAATTTTCGCGGAACGCTATTCCGCAGTGTCATTTATTGCATGACAGTGACGCGCTTCACGCTCACACCGTTCTCGGTGTAGACGCGGACCATGTACATGCCAGCGTTGAACTGGGCCATGTTCATGGTGTACACGTCAGCGTTCAGCTCCACGTCGTAGACCACCTGGCCAAGCACGCTCACCACAGTGATGCGCGTCATGCCTTGGGCCTCGATCGTCACGTTGCCGCTCGTCGGGTTCGGGTAGAGGGCGACGTTGCCGTCGATCTCCTCCACGCCCGTGGCGGTCGTGGTCTCGCTCACGTAGTCGTGGCCGGAGCCATCGGCGGCCAGAGCGGGATCGGATTCGCAGTCGTTGTCATAGTAGGCGCGGACCTGGTAGTAGTACGTACCTGCCTCGGTCGGCGAGTCGATGTACTCGTAGTAGTTAGGAGCAGTCTCCTCAGTGACCTCACCGATCAGGATGTAGGCACCATTGGCCTCGGTCGAACGGTACACGTTGTACTTCACCAAGCTGGCGCGGTTCATGAAGCTCAGGTCGGCGGGCTTGCTCACCACAGCATTGTGGCTCAGCTGACCACCAACATTGCCCTTGAACTCAGGCAGGCTGACGATGCCGCCCTTGGCCTGGTTCGTCACGAAGCCGCGGATCATCCAGCCGTAGCCAGGCAGACCGGCCTCGGCCAGATCCATCCAGCTGGCACCGTCGATCGACACCCAACGGTTGTTGGCGTCGCCGGTGTCGCTGCATGCGTCGGCGGGATAGGTCACACCGCTCTGGTAGAACGTGATCCACAGGTTCTGAGTGCCGTCAACAGCGACAGGATTGTTCAGGACGATCTCCATGAACTCCTGGTCGCCGGCCATCGTGAAGGTCTGCGTGGCAGCCGGCGAACCGCCGGGCTGTGCGCCACCGACATACACGTTCAACGTGGCTGAGCAGGCATACGAGGTGTGGACAGCAACCTTCGTCAGGCTCGTGCCAGCGTACGGGGCCAGCGAAGCGGCCGGGAACATGGTGCCCCAGTACAGGGTACCGCCGGCGCCAACGCTCGTGGCATACGTGCCATCGTCGTAGTACAGCCATTCAGCAACAGGAGCGGCGGGCTCTTCACCCCACCACACCTTGATGTGGTTGGCGTCGACAAGCTCGCTGTGGATGGGTGCGCCAGCCTCGCAGGTCACTTGACCAGGAGTCCAGTCGACGCACTCGGGGCAGCTCATCGAGAAGTAGATGTTGCCTTCGGGCAGGTTGTTCGTGCCGTTGTAGACCATGCGGACGCAGACCTCCTCGGCCTCGCCTTCATAGACGTACTCGTTGGTCGGGTACTCGACAAAGGCCTCCCATTCGCCGTCGGCGAAGATCATGGCACCAAGCAGGTCGCCGGTCGGGGTCGGGCCCTGGCCGCCACCGGTCGTGCCGGTGAGCTTCATGGCGCAGCCATAGGCAGTGCCGCTGCCGCTGTCGGACAGAGCCGTCCAGCCGCTGCTGGTGCACTGCAGACCGTTACCGGTGTTGCCGATGCTAGGCTCGGCGTGAGGAGCACCCCAAGGACCGCTGGAGCTGGTGCCGGTCAGGGCATACACCAGATAGTAGGTGCCAGCCTCGAGTTGGATGTCGAGACCACCGGCGGTGATGCTCATGATCGGGCGCGTAGTGGCGGTGGTTTCACCGTCGCTGCCGCGGTAGCAGTTCGTGAAGGCCGTGGCCGTCATGATGTTGCTCGTAGTGTTACCCCAGATGGCGGTGCCACCAGCGTTCGGGGCGCCGTTGTAGATCTGGGCATAGAGACCCGTGAAGGTCGAAGTCGTGCTGCTGCCGGTCTGGTAGCCGTAGACCTCGATTTCGCTGATGGTCGTGGCTGCGTCAACCGTGAAGCTGTCGGCAAGCCAGTAGTAGGTACCGCTGCCAGCGCTGTAGTTGGCGTTCGGGCCCCAAGTGCCTTGGCTGCCCTTCGTCCACGAAGCGTCGGCGCCGTTGGCCATCGCACCCGGATCGGTGACATAGCCGTTGAAGAACTCCCAAGCGGCACGGTCGCCCTTGGCGCCGTTGCTCAGCTCGATGTCGTCGACATCCAGGTAGAACTGGTCGCTGCAGTTGAAGTGGCGGATGGCCACGTACTTCTGACCGGCGAAGTTGCTCAGGTCGACGCTGTAGAGCGTCCAGGCGCTCTGGTCACGCTGGCCGCGAGGTCCGCTGTAGCGCTCGCCCTTCTGGCCGATCGTCCACTCGTTCACCATCGTCCAGTTGCTCGTGCCGTTGTCGGAGACGAACACACCGAAGTGCTCGGCTGCGTAGTTGGCATCCTGGGCGCAGGCGTAGAAGCTGAACGTGCTGCCCGCTGCCAGGGTCACCTGAGGCGACACCAGGTAGTTGTCCGGATACACCACGCCGTAGTTGTTGTCGTAGCTCTGGCTCAACACACCGTCCGAAGAACCGTTGTGGCCGTAGCCCGTACCGATCTTCGTGCTGATCAGCTGCCAGCCGTAGCCTTGCGGGCTGCCGCCGTCGATCGTCGTCCAGCCGGCAGGCATGCCAGCCTCGAAGTCGACGGTGAACGTGTCGCCCTGGCCGGGAGGCGTCGGGCCGCTGCCGCCGCCGGGATACTCCCAGCTGATGGTGTTGCCCTCCACCTCGACACCGTTCACGGTGCCGGCGTAGTTCTCACACGGGATGTACTGCCACTCGACCTCGCTCCAGGAGCTCATGCCGGTGCTGTACACGGCAGCGACCTTGCAGATGTAGTGGTCGCCGGGAACGAGGCTCTCGGTTTCCACCTGGGCGAACGGATGCTCGGTGTCGGTGTTGAAGATGGGCTCTCCATCGATGCTGGTGCACATCACCTTGAAGTACTCGAGGTGACGCTCGCCGTCCTTGGCGCCGTTGCTCAGCTCGATGTCGTCGACATCCAGGTAGAACATGTCGCTGCAGTTGAAGTGGCGGATGGCCACATACTTCTGACCGGCGAAGTTGCTCAGGTCGACGCTGTAGAGCGTCCAGGCGCTCTGGTCACGCTGGCCGCGAGGTCCGCTGTAGCGCTCGCCCTTCTGGCCGATCGTCCACTCGTTCACCATCGTCCAGTTGCTCGTGCCGTTGTCGGAGACGAACACACCGAAGTGCTCGGCTGCGTAGTTGGCATCCTGGCCGCAGGCGTAGAAACTGAACGTGCTGCCCGCTGCCAGGGTCACCTGAGGCGAAACGAGATAGTTGTCCGGATACACCACGCCGTAGTTGTTGTCGTAGCTCTGCGAGATGACGCAATCGCTCGAACCATTGTGGCCGTAGCCAGTGCCCATGGTGGCGCTGGCAAGATGCCAACCGTAGCCTTGCGGGCTGCCACCGTCGATAGTGGTCCAGCCGGCAGGCATGCCGTCGTCGAAGTTCACGCTGAAGGTGTCGCCGTTGCCGCCTTGGCCGCCGCCGCCACCTTGGCCGTTGCTGGGCATGCCTTCGCTGCCCCACATGGCCCAACCAGTGCTGGACACATACAGGTCGCTCACGCCGTAGATGATCTCGGTCATCACATAGCGCAGGTCGGTGGGCTCCCAGATGCTCACGCTGTCCTCGATCGGCTCGTAGCCGTCGAACTCAACCTTCACGTTGTAGTAGCCTCTGCGGAAGCTCTCGAACGCATAGAAGCCGGTCTCGTCCAGGACGACGGGATCGATCGGGTACATCTCCTGCTCGGCCTCGTTGTAGTTGGTGAAGGTCACCGTGACGCCTTCCGGACTGTCGGCGCTGTTCAGCAGCACGTTCACGGTCACGTCGTTGGCATCGAGGTACATGTCCTTGTCGAGGCAGTTCGACCAGATGGTCTCGCTCTCTCTAGGCAGGGCAAGCTGGTTCAGGTTGTTGCTGGTAGTGCCGCCACCACCGCCAGGAGTGCCACCACCGTCTCTCAGCTCGTAGATGCCGATGAGGTTCGGGTCTTGCTGGAGGTCACCGAAGAAGGCAACCTTGCCGTTGTACTCGGCAACGTGGCAACCACCGGAACTACCGGCATCGAAGCCGGGAGTGGCCGAGAAGTTGAACACGGAACCACCGAGCGTGTTGGTCGTGATGTTGTAATCATACACGCCGTTGTCGCCGTTGTTGAAGCAGAACACGTGCTCGACGTTGTTCTCATCCTTGTAGTAGGCAAGGTCGGAAACGCTCGTCGGAGTGGGACCAGTGAATTGGATGGCACCGTTGTAGTCGATAAGCGTCAGGTTGCCGCTCCAGTTACCGATCACCCAGAAACCGTTGCGCTCGGGATCGTAGGAGATGCCACGCATCGCACCGTAGGTGGTGGTGAAGGTGCTAACCAGAGTATGGCTGTTCAGGTCAACGCAGTAGACAGTGTTGCTGTTGGCAACGCCGTAGACGTGCTGACCGTCGAAGGTCATGCCACGGAGCGTGCCGCAACCGGTGATTTCGAAGCCTTCGATCATGTTGCCCTGCATGTCATACTTGTAGAAGTTATGAGCGGCAGAGGTATAGCCCCAGTTGGAGGTGTAGATGTACTGGCCATCGGTGACCACACCGTAATGGGCAGCCTCAGGAGCGTTGAAGGTAGTAATCAGATCCCAAGGAGCGCGGACGCCCTCTTCACCCGGAACCGGGTTAGGATCGTTGTCGGCAGTGGCGCTACGGTTGACGGCTTGAGGAGCAGTCCAGTTGATGGGTGCTTCGATCAGTTCGCCGCGGTTGCCCTCATAGACGGCACCGACGCCCCACTTGTAGACACCAGGAGCAAGGTCGGCCCACTCAACGTCGATGTAGACGGTGTCGGGCACCCAGACGGTGGCCAGCAGGACGGTGTTCTCTTCGGTGTAGGGACCGTCGTTGTAGCAGTTCGTACGATACACCCTGTAGTGGTTCAGGCTACGGTTGGCAGTGTTGACGCGAGCGCCGGGAACGGCGTTCGGGTTCACGCAGGTCGTGGTCTCCACCGTCTGACCCTTCACGGGCATCACGGGAGCACCCTGGGCAACCATAGGAGCCTCAACGGCGACAGGAGCATTGTCGCTGGCGTAGCTGTAGAAGCCACGGCCTTCGCGGTTGGTGAAGTACTGACGCATGGTCCAGGTGCCATAGGTCTCGTGCTCCCAGCCGTAACCGGCCTCGATACCGGCGCTCCACCACGTGCCTTCGTCGACAAGGCCGTCGCAGCAGCCGGCAGGCCAGTTGCTCAGGTGCGTGTTGGCCGTCCAGACCACCCACAGCTTCTCGCTACCGCTCACGCTGACAGGAGTCGTCAGGTCGAAGTCGACCCAGGCGTTCATGTTCTGAGGAACGTCGACGGTGATGGTGCTCACTGCCGTACCGGCCATAGGTTCGTTACCACCCTGGTAGATCGTGCAAGTGTAGTTGCCACCCACGGCGCTGTACTGCGTGTCGGAGAACAGGGAGACCTTCGTCAGGTTGAAGCCTGCATAGGCGCCGATGACGCTGACGGGATACTCATAGGCCCAACGCGAGGTGCCCACATTGGAACCAACAGCGTTGTTGAAGTCGCCCTGGGCATAGGTGTGCCAGCCCGGTTGTGCGGGTTGAGGCGGCTCGGGACGCTTGTAGAAGGTGATGTAGTCAACGTAGAAGCAGTCGTCGTTGCTGTTCACGCTGCCGTCCTTGGTGTATCTCCACTGGAACGTGTGCGTACCGGCAGTGATCTCGAAGGACTTCTCGGCCCAGTTGCTCGTGCCCGTGTATTGGGCCCTCTGCACACCGTCCAGGTAGAAGTAGCCGTAGTCCCAGTTGCTCTCGCAGGAGATCTTGCCGAAGTAGCTCATGATACCGTCGGCGGGAATCTCCACGGTCACCGTCATGTTGCTGATGACGTTGGCAACGCCGGCGCCACCGCTCTTCATGCAGTAGGTGCCCTCATACGGGTTGTTCGTGGTGATCGTCCAAGGATAGGTGGGATCCACCTGCCAGTCGAACAGGCTGAAGTCGCCGGTCTCGAAGGGCTCGACGATCTCCTCGCCGGGCAGACCGCAGCCCCAGTAAACCTTCACGTACGGGCTGTTCGGATCCAGGCTGTCGGGATAGTACTCGGCGATGACCGTGCAGACGGGATCGAAGTTCTCGTCGAGCATGTAGTCGATCGGGCTGGTCGTCTCGTTGTAGGTGATGTCGATCGGGTTGCCCTGGATAGGCTCGTAGATGGTCTGGTAGCCTTCCTTCGCGGCCTGGCCGTTGTAGCTGCCGGCATAGATGTGGCCGCTGTAGTAACCCTGGTTGTTGGTCTGGAAGTTATAGGTGTGGTTCACACCGAACTCGTCTTGGCCGACCATCGTCACGGTGGCGCCGGCGATGCCGGTGGTGCCGTCCTGCTCGTACACGTGGCCGTTCACGTTACCGTAGCCGGAGACCTTCACGTTGATTTCGTTCGACGGGGCGCTTTCGCCTTCGTCGTACACGGCGGTAACATAATAGGTGTAACCGTTCATGTTGTAGGCCAGAGGACCGTCGGTGTAGGTGGTGTTGCCGATGTTGTTCACCGTGGTGTGGCCGATGCACACGCCGTCACGATAGACGTTGTACATGCGGTAGGTGCGGTCGACAACGGCGTTCCAGTTCAGGACAATCTGTTCGTCGTCGAACACGGTGTAGTCGACAGCGGTGAGGTTCTGAGGCACGTTGAGGTGCGTCGTGAAGCCCCAAACCGGACTGCTCACGCCTTCAGGGCAAGCGTCGTTCCTGAACTCCACTCTCCAGAAGTAGTTCGTGTTGTTCCACAGGTTGGTCACAGTGTAGCTGTTGGCCATGTTCTCGTCCCAATCCGTCATGATGGTCTGCGGGTGGTTCGGATCCGGATAGTAGGTGGTGCCGAAGATCAGGCGCCAAGCCGTAGCATAGTCCGGAACCATCCAACGCAGGGTCACACGACCTGGTTCGACTTCGTCCTCGTCGTCGGCAGGCATCGGGTTGAAGGCAAAGCCAGGAGCGTCGATGGCCGGGCAAGGCATGTTGTCGATGTTGATGTAGACAGTGTAGTCAGGCTCAGTGGCAGAGGCAACCAGATAGTAGGTGCCAGGCTCAAGAGGCAGGTCGGTGATGACGGGACCAGCAGTGTAGAGGTGGTCACCAGGTTGAGCAGCGGCTTCCACATTGAGCTGGATGTCAGCAACGAACGTACCGGTCAGTGAGCTACCACCAGAAGGAGTGCCAGCGGCCGTAGGATCGAAGTTGCTGCTACCCCAGGCACGCATACCGCGAGCGACGGGCGTGGTGTGGCACGACCAGTACTGACGCGTGGTAGTGGTACCCGTGTTGTCGTCGATGCAGATGAGCAGGTTATCCGTGCCATTATATTGGAACGGAGTCTGCAGCGTAATGGTCTGCCAATCCTCACCAACAGTCTGGAAGGTGTAGTTGCCAGAGTAGACGAGGTCAGCGGCCGTGACCGGAATCCAGTCAGCAGTGCTGCCGTAGGCATCCATGGTGGTGTGAGCCATGTAAATGTCGATGTTGCGGGTCTCGGGGTTGCCGCTACCTTCGCTGGCGCGCTTATAGGCCACGCTGGTGATCATACCATCGGTGCCGATTTCGTCAGCGGTCAGGATCATCTGGTTCTCAGTGTAAGCCCAAATGAAGTTGACAGGATAAGCAACCTGTTGAGTGCCACCAGGAGCGATGGTCACGAGCTCACGACCGCTACGGTCGCTGCGACCACTTCTCATGATAATGTTAGCGCGGTTCGTGGTGGTGCCACCATACGAAGAACCGTTAGTGCCAAACAGGTAGGAGTTGGTCTCCATGTTATAGGCACCGTAGGAGTCGTTGTAGCAATAACCACCGGCGGTGAAGCTCTGAGCGCCAACTTGCCAGCTGATACCAGAGGCCCAGCTACCATTGTTGCGCTGCACAGAGATAAGGATGTTGCTGTGGCCGTCCCAAGCGAAAGTGCCTTGGTTGAAGACGAACTCATTCCACTGGTTGGCGACGGGGGTCATGTTGCCGGTATAAACCTTGGTCATGCCAGCGGTCATCGTGGAGGAGCTACCGATAGAGGTGGCATCCACATTGGCCATCCAGATGGTGATGTTGCTCTGCATGTTGCCATTGGAGGCAGTGCAGTACCAGCTCAAGCTGTTCATCGGGCTGCTGGTCACACCAGCACCTTGCAGCTCAGCGGCAAGGAAGAGCTGCTGGCTGAGAGAATAATTGTAGAAGCAGTAGAACGGGAAGTAACCAGAGGTGCTGGTGCCTTCACCGATTTGGGCTTGGAAAGCGCCAGTGGCAGAACCGCTACCGCCTGCGCCAGGAGCGTCGGGGCCTTGGTAGTTGTTGGTAGCCATGGGGCCGCCTTCGCCGTAGAAGTCCTCAGTGTAGAGGGCCACCTTACCGTTTTCGGCGTTTGGATCAACATAAGCGTTAATCATCACGTCGACATCTTCATCAACCGTGAACTTGTAAACGGCATCAAAGCCTTCCGGGATCTCGGGGAAGGGCAGCGTGTAGTCGTTGTGCAGCACGGTAGGAGTGATCTGCGAAGGAATGCCAGCGTAGCTGAAGCCGTCGGCCACAGTGCCGAGGTCATAAGCCATCTCCCAAACATCCGGGACCTGGGGATCGTAAGGTTCAGCCATGATGGTCCAAATGGCGGCGGTACGCTCATTGCCGTAAAGGGCAACCATCTGCCAAATGTCGTTGGTCGACTCACCAGTGTTCAGCTGCACGTCGATATCCTCGTCGCGGGCAATCTGCACAGGGAGCTCGGGGGCCACGAGGGTGAAGTACTCCTCAGGCGTCCAGTCGAGTTGGTTGATTCTCGTGGCAGCGCCAGTGTTGCGGATCTGGAAGGTGAAGGGTTCCATCCAGTAGCCGTTCGGGCGCGGACCGACGTAGACGGTGTCGACAATCTCGCCATCCTGGACGGCGAAGATCTGATCGCCAGCACCAGCACCACCCTCAGGAGTGATGTCGAGTTGGATGTTGGCACGGTACTGCGTGTAGCTCATGCTGCCGCTGAAGCCCGAAGCAGTGTTGTACGGGTCAGGGGTGTAGCTGTCGCTATACCAGTGAATACCCTTGTAGCCCGTGCAAGGCGTGGTGCGGAACTTGAAGGAGCTGCCCGGATAGCCAGAGGTGCCATCGAAAGCAGCAACCAACAGGTTGCTCGTACCATCGTACTCGAACGGAGTGTCGAGGGTAATGGTCACCCAGCCAGCTGCTGTGGCTGAGAAGGTGCCAGTCCACACGATGTCGCCCAAAGCAAGGGGCTCCATGTCAGTGCTGCTAGCAAACGACTCTCTCGACACGTTCTTCATGTACAACGTAACGTTGCTCATGCTGAACGACGACGAGTAGTCGTAGTAGAAACTGATGGCATTGATCGTGCCGGCAGTTCCAATCTCATCAGGAGTATAGAGTTCCTCCGTCAGAGAAAAGTTGAAATACATATTGACGGGATAGTAGTAGTACGTAGTGGTACCCTCGCCAATAGTCACAACTTCCGCCTTCGCCACGCCAATAAAAGCGAGCAAAAGCGTCATCATCAAAGAAAATACTTTCTTTTTCATAATGAATTGAATTGGTTAATAATTGGGTTAATTAATAGATTGTTCGAAAAAGCGTATTGCTTCGTGCCCCAAATCGGCGCGAAGCAGGAGCATAAAACCCCAAAAGCCCCCATGCACAATGGCATAGCGGCAGCATTTCCCCTAAGCATGAAATGGGCATTCGAATGCATAGTAAACGCGTTTAAAAAGACATGTCACTATAATGACTAACAACTCGCATTTTACCCTTAGTCGGGAACAAAGTTTTTTGAAAAAAAAGATTCCCTGCGGGAATGGAGAGGCAGTTGTATTGTATATTGCGGCGGCAGAAAAGATTTTAAATGATGGGAACACCATAAGCCGCCGCGGATAAACATGACGGAGATATTCCATTCCCGCAGGGAATCTAACGGCATAAATAAAGAAAGGCAACCTTTGGGGTTGCCTTTCCTATTTTATCGGTTGGTTGGTAGAGACGTTTCAGGAAACGTCTCTACGTCAACCGATTGTCATTTACTGCATGACAGTGACGCGCTTCACGCTCACACCGTTCTCGGTGTAGACGCGGACCATGTACATGCCAGCGTTGAAGCGGGCCATGTTCATAGTGTACGTGTCAGCGTTCAGCTCCACGTCGTAGACCACCTGGCCAAGCACGCTCACCACAGTGATGCGCGTCATGCCTTGGGCCTCGATCGTCACGTTGCCGCTCGTCGGGTTCGGGTAGAGGGCGACGTTGCCGTCGATCTCCTCCACGCCCGTGGCGGTCGTGGTCTCGCTCACGTAGTCGTGGCCGGAGCCATCGGCGGCCAGAGCGGGATCGGATTCGCAGTCGTTGTCATAGTAGGCGCGGACCTGGTAGTAGTACGTACCTGCCTCGGTCGGCGAGTCGATGTACTCGTAGTAGTTAGGAGCAGTCTCCTCAGTGACCTCACCGATCAGGATGTAGGCACCATTGGCCTCGGTCGAACGGTACACGTTGTACTTCACCAAGCTGGCGCGGTTCATGAAGCTCAGGTCGGCGGGCTTGCTCACCACAGCATTGTGGCTCAGCTGACCACCAACATTGCCCTTGAACTCAGGCAGGCTGACGATGCCGCCCTTGGCCTGGTTCGTCACGAAGCCGCGGATCATCCAGCCGTAGCCAGGCAGACCGGCCTCGGCCAGATCCATCCAGCTGGCACCGTCGATCGACACCCAACGGTTGTTGGCGTCGCCGGTGTCGCTGCATGCGTCGGCGGGATAGGTCACACCGCTCTGGTAGAACGTGATCCACAGGTTCTGAGTGCCGTCAACAGCGACAGGATTGTTCAGGACGATCTCCATGAACTCCTGGTCGCCGGCCATCGTGAAGGTCTGCGTGGCAGCCGGCGAACCGCCGGGCTGTGCGCCACCGACATACACGTTCAGCGTGGCAGAACCGGCATACGAGGTGTGCAGGGCAACCTTCGTCAGGCTCGTGCCAGCGTACGGGGCCAGCGAAGCGGCCGGGAACATGGTGCCCCAGTACAGGGTACCGCCGGCACCAACGCTCGTGGCATACGTGCCATCGTCGTAGTACAGCCATTCCTCAACGGGAGCGATGGGCTCTTCACCCCACCACACCTTGATGTGGTTGGCATCGACAAGTTCGCTGTGGATAGGAGCACCAGCCTCGCAAGTGATCTGACCATTGTTAACGGCGCAGACCGGGCAACCCATGGACCAGCCATAGTTGTGGTCGGGCAGCGTCATTTCACCAGGATAGATCGGGCGGACGCAGTACTCATGCTCACCAAACTCACCTTCATGCGTGAAGTCGCGATCGGTAGGATCGGCAAATGCGACAAACTCGCCATCCATCGTGATGAGGAAGCCGATGATGTCGACAGGAGGCAGGATGCCGCAGTCGGTGCTACCGGCACCGCCAACAGCGCTGAAGTTGATGTTGCAGGTCTGGTTCGAGTAGTTGGTGATGACCAGGATGTAGTACTCGCCAGTTTGAGCCGTGGCAGGGATGTTGCAGGTCTCTGTCGGGTTGGCGGAGTAGCTGCAGTCAACGACCTTGTCTTCAGTCAAGCCATAGGGGCAAGGACTCTCGGGATCGTCGAAGGGACCCCAGCAGCAGAAGTCGATGTCAACAGCAGGCGTGCTGTACATGTAGATGTCAATCGCACCAGGATCGCCTATGCGCATGTAGTACCAAGCCGGGTTCGGCGTGGTGTACAGGCAGTCGTAGTCAGGACCAGTCTCACCGCTACCAGCGTTGACGCCAGCCGGGAACTCGTACATACCGTTGTCGGTGCAGAACGGGAGAGCACCAGCGCAGGTGTTGTTCTCACGCGATCTGACATAGAGATCCATCATCATGGCGTTGACCATGCTCTGAGGCATAGCGCTCTTGTACTGGTTGGCCATGTCGGCGGCAGCGTACTTGTCCATACGGTTGAAGTCGGCCGTCGTCTTAGTGATGAAGTCGGCGAATCCATCCTTCAGGTTGACGTTGCCATTGCTGCTCACGATGAACATACCATTCACCTCACTGTTGATCACCGAGAAGCGGCTGTCGTTGATGAGGTTGAAGAGGAAGTACACGCGGGCGTCGTAGTTGGCGATGCCAGCGATGTTGAACTCGAGCATGTCGTCGTTCACCATGGTGAAGTTGACATTCTCAACAACGGTTCTGGCGCGCGGGCCGTAGCCAGAGATGGCGAACTCGCCACTCTTGCTGTAATTGCCGTTGTAGCTGATGGCGCGAGGCTCACCCTTGGCACCAGAGGCCACATAGGCGCGGAGCATCCAGGTGTAGTCGAGGCCGTAGGTGGCCACATCTTCCCAAGCAGCACCGTCGAGGCTGATCCAACGACCGTTGGCGTTGCCAGTGTTGTTGCAGCAGGCAGCCACATATTGGCCGTTGTTATTGTTCAGCACAATCCACAAGTTCTGCGTAGGATCGATGGCTACAGGAGCAGCAAGCTCAACTTCGACGAAGTCTTCGCTGCCAGTGCAAGTGTAGGCCTGCTGGCCAACGAGGGTACCAGGAGCGGTGGAGCCGCCTTGGTAAATCAGGATGTTGCCAGTGTGGGCAGAGTAGTCATACATGCTCACCTTGGTCACCATGTTGCCTTCGTAGCTGCCAGTGGGGAACATGACACCCCAGTAGAAGGAACCACCAGCGGTCAAACCGATGGCGTCCACATTGACACCATTGTCATAGTAGTACCAGTCGCCAACACCAGGTTGCGGACCAGGAGTCTCACCGCCGTAGGGGTTGAAGCCGTGGTCGAAGACCCACTCGATGTGGTTACCTTGAGTGAGCGTAGTAGCAGTGACTTCGTCAACAGGTCCCCAGTGATCGCAAGGCTCATACTCCCATTCAACGGGCTCGCTCCAAGCGCTCATACCCGTGCTGTAGACGGAGGCCACCTTCACGAGGTAGTGCTCGCCTTCAACCAGCGGAGCGTTGTAAGGCTCGTTGGTCGACAGCTGGCAGAACGGATGGACAGTGTTGTGGTTGAAGATCGGCACACCGTCGATTGAGGTGCACATGACCTTGTAGTAGTTGAAGTGACGTTCGCCGTCCTTGGCGCCCGTGGTCAGCTCAACATCGTCGATGTAGATCTCGTACTGGTCGTAGCTGTTGAAGTGACGGAAGGCGATGTAGACATCCTGTCCAGCGTAAGCGCTCAGGTCGACGCTGTGTGAACGCCAGTTAAAGTAACGGTTGTCGTTGTGACGGATGGCTTGCTTGCCGCCTTCGCCCTTGGCACTGCCTTCCCAAACGATGGTGAAGTCGGCAGGCGTCGGGTTGTCGACCGTAGCCACAGCCACGCCGAAGTGGTCGGGATAGCTGTCGTTGCCATAATCGGCCCAGAAGTTCAGCACGGAGCTCGAAGTGATGGAATACTTCTGGTTGGTCACCATGAAGTTGTTCGGATCATAGGAATCATAGGTGCAGTCGGTGTAGGACTGTGAAACGGCAAAGCCATCGGATTCGTTGTGACCCCATCCCGTATAGTCATAGCAGGAGTTGGCCATACTCTGTGAGCTGTGATACCAGTTGAGGCCGTCGCCGTCAGCGTCGATCAGCGTCCAGTTGCCAAGGCCGCCTTCGAAGTCGTCGTTGAAGGAAGTAGCACCATTACCGCCACCGCCACCAGGAGTATTGCCACCAGGATTGTTGTGGCTGTCGTCCCACATGGCCCAGCCAGTGCGCGAGACGTACACATTCTCGACACCATAGAGGATCTCGGTCATCACATAACGGAGATGCGTACCGGTCCAGATGCTCACGCTGTCCTCGATGGGTTCGTAACCTTCGAATTCAATCTTGACGTTGTATTCGCCTCTACGGAAGCTCTCGAAGGCATAGAAGCCGGTCTCGTCGAGCGTCAGCTCGTAGCCGCCGTAGGTCTGTTGCTCATACTCATTGTAGTTCGTGAAGGTCACTTGGACGCCCTCCGGGCTGTCAGCGCTGTTGAGCAACACAGTGATATCCACATCGTTGAGATACATGTCCTTGTCGAGGCAGTTCGACCAGATGGTCTCGCTCTCTCTAGGCAGGGCAAGCTGGTTGAGGTTGTTGGTGTTGCCACCGGTGTTGCCACCGCCGCCACCGCCACCATTGCCTTCAACGATGGTGATGTCGTCAACATCCAGATAGAACCAGTCGCTGCAGTTGAAGTGACGGATGGCCACATAACCTTGGCCACTGTAGGCGCTCAGGTCGACGGTATATTCATACCAGTTGCCTTGGGCACGGTTACCACCTTCGCGGCTGTGACCAGACTTGCCTTCGCCGCCCTTAGCCGACATCGTCCATTCTTGGATGGTCGTGAAGGCAGAGGCGCTAGTGTTGTTGGTCGTCGAAACGGCAACGCCGAAGTGCTCTTGAGGATAGCCATTGTCTTGTGCGCAAGCATAGAAGGTAATGCTACCACCGAGCGTAATCTGAGGCGAAACGAGGTAGTTGTCAGGATAGAGGACACCATAGCTGTTGCTGTAGCTCTGCGACAGAACGATGTCGTTCGAGCCGTTATGGCCATAGCCAGTGCCCATCAAATCGGCACCCGCCATCCAGTTGTAACCGTCGCCATCAGCGTCGATGGTGGTCCAGCCTTGCAGGCTGCTGTCGTCGAAGTCGTAGGTCAAGGTCTCGCGAGTGTTGACATTGACAGGCTCGCTCCAGTTGATCTCGCCTTCAATCTCTTCGCCGCGGTTGCCCTCATAGACGGCACCGACACCCCACTTGTAGACACCAGGCTCGAGGTCGGCCCATTCAACGTCGATGTAGACGGTGTCGGGCACCCAGACGGTGGACAGCAGGACGGTGTTCTCCTCAGTGTAAGGACCGTCGTTGTAGCAGTTCGTACGATACACTCTGTAGTGGCTCAAGCTGCGGCTCTCGGGCATCAACTTGGCACCAGGCTCACCGATGGTGATGTCGTCGACGTCGAGATAGAACATGTCGGAGCAGTTGAAGTGACGGATGGCCACATAACCATTGCCGCTGTAAGCGCTCAGGTCGACGGTATATTCATACCAGTTGCCCTGCTCACGGCCGCTGCGGCTGTGGGTGACGGCCTTGCCACCAGCAGGAACTTCCTTGGCGCTCATCGTCCACTCTTGGACCATGGTGAAGGAGCTCGGGTTGGTGTTGGTCGTAGAGACGGCCAAGCCAAAGTGCTCAGCAGCGTAGCTGGCATCCTGGGCGCAGGCGTAGAATCTCACGATACCACCGAGTTGCACCTGAGGCGAAACGAGGTAGTTGTCCGGATAGAGGACGCCATAGCTGTTGCTGTAGCTCTGCGAGAAGACGAAGTCGGCCGAGCCGTTGTGGCCGGCGACACCGCTCATCAGTTCGGAGCCCACCATCCAGCCGTAACCGTCACCGTCGGCGTCGACGGAGGTCCAGCCTTGCATGGTGCTGTCGTCGAAGTTGTAGGTCATGCCCGGGACAGGCGGTTCGGGACGACGATAGAAGGTGATGTAGTCGACATAGAAGCAGTCGTCGTTCGAGTTCACGCTGCCGTCCTTCGTGTATCTCCACTGGAAGGTGTGGTCGCCAGCGGTGATGTCGAAGACCTTCTCGGCCCAGTTGCCGTTACCAGTGTAGCTACCCTTCTGGACACCGTCGATGTAGAAGTAACCATAGTCCCAGCTGCTCTCGCAGGAGATCTTGCCGAAGAAGCTCATGATACCGTCGGCAGGGATGTTCACCGTCACGGTCATGTTGCTGACGACGTTGGCAACGCCGGCGCCGCCGCTCTTCATGCAGTAGGTGCCTTCATACGGGTTGGTCGTGGTGACCGTCCAAGGATAGGTGGGATCCACCTGCCAATCGAACAGGCTGAAGTCGCCGGTCTCGAAAGGCTCGATGATTTCTTCACCAGGCAGGCCGCAACCCCAGTACACCTTCACATACGGGCTGTTGGGATCCAGGCTGTCGGGGAAGTACTCGGCGATGACACTGCAAGGAGCATCGAAGTTCTCGTCGAGGATGTAGTCGATCGGGCTGGTGGTCTGGTTGTAGTTGATTGCAATCGGGTTACCCTGGACAGGCTCGTTGATGGTCTGGTAGCCATTGCAGCTGGCCGAACCGTTGTACTCACCGGCATAGATGTGGCCGCTGTAGTAACCCTGAGCGTTGGTCTGTAAGTTATAGGTGTGGCTGACACCAAACTCGTCTTGACCAATCATAGTAACGGTGGCGTTGGCAATGCCAGTGGTGCCGTCTTGCTCATAGACGTGACCGTTCACATCGCCGTAGCCGGAAACCTTCACGACAACGGTGTTCGACGGGGCGCTTTCGCCTTCATCGTACACAGCCGTAACATAATAGGTGTAACCACCCATGTTGTAGGCCAAAGGACCATCGGTGTAGGTGGTGGCGTTGATTT
>Ga0310690_10000301_pt1 | contig 113659 bp, 84 predicted proteins | sample AusTroGonzalo_MG_2_FD_207661 | JGI IMG/M metagenome (GOLD analysis project Ga0310690, IMG submission 207661) | Bovine rumen microbial communities from tropical cattle in Woodstock, Queensland, Australia - Gonzalo_04 (v2) (version 2) | ecosystem: Host-associated > Mammals > Digestive system >...
AGGGCGGTGCCACCTTGTTTTTCACGACTTTCACGCGCACCTGATTGCCCACGACTTGGTCGCCGTCTTTCAGCGATGTGACGCGACGGATGTCGAGGCGCACGGAAGCGTAGAATTTCAGGGCATTTCCGCCCGTCGTCGTTTCGGGATTGCCGAACATCACGCCGATTTTCTCGCGCAACTGGTTGATGAAAATGCAGGTCGTGTTCGTCTTGGCGATGGTCGAAGTCAGTTTGCGCAGTGCCTGACTCATCAGTCGGGCGTGGAGTCCTACGGCAGAATCGCCCATATCGCCCTCGATTTCCTTCTTCGGCGTGAGTGCAGCCACCGAGTCGATGACGATGATATCGACTGCCGAGGAACGAATCAGTTGGTCGGCAATTTCAAGCGCCTGCTCACCGTTGTCGGGCTGTGCGATATAGAGGTTGTCAATATCGACACCGAGTTTCTGGGCATAGAAACGGTCGAAAGCGTGCTCAGCGTCGATGAATGCGGCGATTCCGCCCTGTTTCTGCGCCTCGGCAATGGCGTGGATGGCGAGCGTGGTCTTTCCGCTCGACTCTGGACCATAAATCTCGATGATTCGGCCTTTCGGATAGCCGCCCACGCCCAGCGCAGCGTTCAGTCCGAGGCTTCCCGTCGGGATGACATCAACGTTTTCTATCTGTTCGTCGCCAAGTTTCATAATGCTTCCTTTGCCGAAATCCTTCTCGATTTTCGACATAGCGGCTTGCAGTGCCTTCAGTTTCTCGCTGTTGGGGTTCACGGTGGTGGTTTCTTTTTCTTTTGCCATAGTGGTTGGATGTTTTAATCAGTTAAAAAATTCTCTCGCAAAATTACGAAAATTTTGTCGATTGGCAAAAAATATTTTCGTTTTTTTATCTTTTTAAGCCGAAAAACCGACGAATCAAAAACCTTGTAAAATTTATTCGAGATATTTTTGCCTGTGTATCAAGATTTTTTTGTACCTTTGCACCCTGAAAATAAAAAGATGCAGAGTTCAGGATATACATTCACTTAAAAAATAAAAAAAATCTATGGTTACATTCGACAAATCAGTATTGGAGAAGTACGGTATTACCGGTACTACTGAAGTGGTCTATAACCCCTCGTACGAGCAGCTTTTCGAGGAGGAGACCAAGGAAGGACTTGAGGGCTTTGAGATTGGTAAGAACACCGAACTCGACGCTGTGAACGTGATGACGGGCATCTACACAGGTCGCTCGCCTAAGGACAAGTTCATCGTGATGGACGAAAACTCGAAAGACACCGTTTGGTGGACTTCCGACGAATACAAAAACGACAACCACCCCGCTTCCGAGGAGACTTGGAAGGCTGTGAAAGACATTGCCAAGAAGGAATTGAGCAACAAGCGCCTCTTCGTCATCGACGGTTTCTGCGGTGCCAACGAAGACACGCGCATGGCCGTTCGCTTCATCATGGAAGTGGCTTGGCAGGCTCATTTCGTGAAGAATATGTTCATCCGTCCGACGGAGGCCGAACTCGAAAACTTCACGCCCGACTTCATCGTCTATAACGCTTCGAAGGCGAAGGTTGAGAACTATCAGGAACTCGGTTTGAACAGCGAGACCGCCGTTGTCTTCAACGTGACCTCGAAAGAGCAGGTGATCATCAACACTTGGTATGGTGGTGAAATGAAGAAGGGTATGTTCTCGATGATGAACTACTTCCTGCCGCTGAAGGGCATTGCTTCGATGCACTGCTCGGCCAACACCGATATGAAGGGCGAGAACACCGCCATCTTCTTCGGTCTGTCTGGTACTGGTAAGACAACGCTCTCTACCGACCCGAAGCGCCTTTTGATTGGCGACGACGAGCACGGATGGGACGACAATGGCGTCTTCAACTTCGAAGGTGGTTGCTATGCAAAGGTCATCAACCTCGACAAGGACTCTGAGCCCGACATCTACAATGCCATCAAGCGCGATGCCCTGCTGGAGAACGTGACGGTGGCCGAAGACGGCAAAATCGACTTCGCCGACAAGAGCGTGACCGAGAACACCCGCGTTTCGTACCCCATCGAGCACATCGAGAAAATCGTGCTGCCCGTCGCAGGCAAGAGCGCAGGTCCCGCAGCGAAGAACGTCATCTTCCTCAGTGCCGACGCATTCGGCGTGCTGCCTCCCGTGTCGATTCTCGACCCCGAGCAGACGAAATACTACTTCCTCAGCGGTTTCACGGCAAAACTCGCCGGTACCGAGCGCGGCATCACCGAACCCACGCCGACCTTCTCGGCTTGCTTCGGTCAGGCATTCCTCGAACTGCATCCCACGAAATATGCCGAGGAACTCGTCAAGCGTATGGAAAAGAGCGGTGCAAAGGCCTATCTGGTGAACACCGGTTGGAACGGAACGGGCAAGCGCATTTCCATCAAGGACACGCGCGGCATCATCGACGCCATTCTCGGCGGTGCCATCCTGAACGCACCCACGAAGAAGATTCCTTACTTCAACTTCGAGGTTCCCACGGAACTTGAGGGCGTTGCCACCAACATCCTCGACCCGCGCGACACCTACGCCAACCCCGCCGAATGGGAAGAGAAGGCGAAGGACCTCGCTGGCCGCTTCATCAAGAACTTCAAGAAGTACGAAGGCAACGACGCTGGCAAGGCTCTCGTGGCTGCCGGTCCGCAGTTGTAAAAAAAGAAAACGTTTTAAGTTAGGAACAGCCCCGTCATCGCTTGATGGCGGGGCTGTTTTGTTTCTGGGTACTCCCTCCGAGAATCGAACTCGGATCTAATCTTTAGGAGAGACTTGTTCTATCCATTGAACTAAGGGAGCAGTGTTTCTGGGTGCAAAGGTACAAAAAAAATATGCAAAACGCAAAATGATTGACCATTTTGCGTTTTGCACAGATGTTTTTTTACTTTACGACGACTTTACGTCCGCCAACGATGTAGATGCCCTTCGGCAACTTCGTGGAGAGGATTTTCCTTCCCTGCAGGTCATAGACGTTCTGGTTGTTGGGTGTCGTTTCTTCGTTCAACTCAATGCCTGAAGGCGTCCAATCGGTTTCCTCGGGAGAGCGGAGGATATAGAGTTCTTCGATGATTTCGGAACCGGTGGGATGCGTGCCGTAGATGGCATAGATGTTGAAACGCTTGTCGGTGAGGTCGCTCGGAACGGTGATGCCCTTGACGCCCAGCACGTTGTAGAGTCGGGCGATGCGGTTCTCGTCATCGTCGAGCACGAAGATGTTATTGTCGCGCAACAGCGGTGTTTTTTCCACAACCACATAGTCGGCATAGTAGCGCGGCGAGAGGTCTGTAGCCTTCAAAGCCGTTGGTTGAACTTCGCTACCCTCGGCGACGGTGAGGTCGGAGGCCGGTTTCGTCGGCGAGAACTGCGGCATGTTGTTGAGATGCTGCAATTTTCCGATGAGTTTACCGCTGACAATGTCGTTTTGCTTAAGGCTGAGGCCCGTCTTGTTGAGGACGATGGCACCCGTTGCGTCGCGGACGTAGATGTCGTTTTGATAGACATAGAGCACTTCCGCATTTTCGAGTGAGAGAATCGACTCCTGACCCTCGTTGAAGGCTTTGAAGGCGGCGATTTGGTTGGTTTCGGGCAGTGTCGCCACGGTGACCTCGCAAGAGGCTGTAACGCCGTTGTTGCTCTCGACGGTGATGGTCGTTGTGCCTTCGCTCACGCCGTGGATGTTGCCTTCCTGATCGACGGTGACGATGCTTTCGTCAGCCGATTTCCACGTGAGTGTGTAACTGACGTATTCGGGCACGGCCTTGACGGGGAGTTGCTGTGTGATGCCAGTGGGTAGGGCATAGGTTTCTGGCAGAATCAGTTCGCGCAGCACATAGGTGTTTTCAATGCCGAAACTGATGACGCCATTTCGCTCTGTGATGTTGATCAGACCGAATTTTGTCTCTTTTCCAGCCCAAGTCTTTAGATTGGCGGGCGAGGTGACATTGTTGAGCGTGGTGACTCTTCCAGTGCCGGGGTAGGGGTCGGCAGCCGCTGCACCATTGTTTCCTCGTGCGCGTACCAATACATAATAGTTGTGTTTGGGATTGGCGTTGAGTGTGTTGTCCGACCATACGCTCGTGTTGGTGGAATCGACGCGGAAGACCAGCAGGCCGTGTCCCGGCAGGAAGGTATCCCAACGTGAATTCTGTCGGTTTTCAAGAATGAAAAACTCTTTATTGACAGGCGTGTTGATGCGGAAGCCCGTGTTGCTTTCGTTGACTCGTTCGAGCGAATACTCGCCTTCCTCTTCGATGACTTGGGGTGTAGCCCAACCTGCCATGTAACGCTCGAAAAGCGAATAGCCGGCAGGTGTGCGCGAATTATTCAGATAGCCGCCACCAGCCATCAGCGTCCAGTTGGCCGGATGGACGCTCTGTCCGCCACCCTTGTCATAGTCGGTGTCGTAGAAGTCGGGCAGTCCGAGCACATGGCTGAACTCGTGGCAGATGGTTCCGATGCCGTCGATGACACGTTGCGTTTCACCGCCTTGGAGCTCGGTGGAGCAGGCATATCGTCCGAGTCTCACGCCGTCTTTATAGACGTAGTAATAGTAGCCGTCACTTTTACGTTCGAGAATTGAACTGGCGTGCGGCCAGAGAAGGTCTTTGTTGTTGGTGGTAAAGTTTGCACCGTGTCCGGCAAAGATGAAATAGACCATATCGACGACTCCGTCGCGGTCTGTGTCGTAGTCTTTGAAATTGACGATTTTATCGGCTGCATCAAGTGCTGCGCAGGTGATGGTAGAGGCATTGCTCGTCGATTTGGGGTAGTATTGGCTGTAGTTAATCTGAACGGGGCCGACAATGTCGAACTGAGGTTGGAATATACCCATCGAATTATCGCGGTAATAGTCCTTGACAGAGCCTGTGCAGCTGATTTTGACATTGTTGTGGTTGTAATAGCCGTCATAGTCATCCTTAGTAATCATATCGGTGATGATGTTCGTGTAGTTCTCGTGGTCGAACTTTTTGTCGTTGAACTCTACGAGGATTACCAATCCGCGGAACTTGGAATAGTCGAATTTGGCTGCACGCCGCATTTCAAGAGCTTTCCTCCGACGGTCGAACTCGTTTTTCTTTTCCTCAGCGACAGCCTTCGTCATCTTCGGTGCCAAAAACTTCCGCTTACTGGCGAGGAAAGCCTTTTCCTTGCTCTGACGCTGTGCTTCGTCGTGCGCAATCTGACTGGTCGGAACCAGTTCGCCTTCGGCGTTCTGCTCAGCATATACGTAGAAACCCTGCTCGTTCTGCACAACAGAATAGCCATCTTCCGTCACATTGAAATGGAGATATTCATCACCCACGAGGCGAATCGAGAGTTCTGTGCCGTCGGGTTGCTTCACCTTGACCAAATTTCCCTGTGCGGGAATGGCATGCAACTGCGCACAAACGGCTATTGTCAGTAGAGTAAATAAAATTCTCTTCATCTTGTCAAATTCTCATCGGTTAATAGTAATTGTTAATATTCGGGGCAAAGGTACGAAGAAAATCGGAATGTTCAAAAAAAATCAGATGAAAAATAAAAAACTCCTCATTTATATGGATTTTTTTCATTTTGTTAAACTTTTTCGTCTCTGATTCGTCTATTAGAATGTATGAATCGATTTATATTTTCTTCGATGCTGCTGTTGTGGACAATGGTGGCATCGGCTCAGGGTGTTGTAAAAGGCCGTATTTTAGACAAGCAGACGCTTGAACCGTTAGGGTTTGTGGCCGTGAAAGTGTTGCAGCAAGGCAATGGAACTCTTGTGAAAGGTTCGGTTTCCGACACCGAAGGCAATTTTTCGATTGACGGCCTTGCAACGGGTAGTTACGCGTTGGAAGTCACGTATGTTGGCTACAAGCCGGTCACGCGACAGTTTTCGCTCAGCGACCGCAACCGCACGCAAAATTTCGGCGTCATCCACCTTGCGGAAGACTCGAAGCAGTTGAAAGAAGTGACGGTGACGGGCCAGCGGTCGTCGATGAAGTTGGAGGTCGATCGCAAGTCGTTCGACGTGTCGCAACTCGTCACGAATGCGGGTCAGTCGGCATCGGAGGCGTTGGAAAACATCCCGTCGGTCGAGGTTGATAACGACGGCAACATCTCGCTGCGCGGCAATTCGAGCGTCGAAGTTTGGATCAACGGCAAGGCCAGCGGCCTGACCACCGACAATCGTGCCCAGATTCTGCAACAGCTGCCTGCCGAGAGCATCGAGCGCATCGAGGTCATCGACAATCCGTCGGCAAAATTCTCGGCGGAAGGCTCTGCCGGCATCATCAACATCGTGATGAAGAAAGACCTGAAACCAGGCTATTACGGCAGTGTGCAGGCCGGCATCGACACGCGAGGCGGCGGCAACACGAGTTTCAACATCAACTATAACTCGCCGAAATGGGACGGCTACGCCAACATCGGCTATCGCCATCGCGAGGGCAAGGGCCGCAGTCAGAGCGAGCAACTTTTCCTGAAAACCAACCAATATCAGTGGTACGAGGGCGAGAGTTCCAACAAGGGTAACGGTTTGTTCGGACGTGCCGGAGTGACGCTCCACGCCACGAAAAAGGACGATTTTTCGCTGTCGGGTATGATGATGCGAGGCCGACCCAGCGGACACGAGTTCACGCCCTATCACTACGGGTCGCTCGACGGTTCGGAAGGGCTCACCCCATCGACTTTCGACGATTTCGACTTCGGTTCTCTGCATCCGTCGCAGATAATGACCCGCGAAACCAGTTCCAAGGGTCGGATGAATATGCTTTACGGCGAGTTCAACTACCGCCATTCCTTCACCGACCGCCATTACCTCGATTTCGTCGTGGGTTTCCACAAGTGGAAAGCCGACAACGATAATTTCTATCGGGACTCGACGCAGTATTTCAACACCTTGCCGCCGATGCCTACGACCTATAGTTACCAGAGCCGTCCGATGCATATGAACAACCGCACGTGGGAAATCAAACTCGACTACGAGAACCCGATTTCCGAGCGATTCCAACTTCAGGCAGGCTATCAGGCGCGTCTGTCGCACGAAAACACGCCGCAGGAATCGTTTATCGACGATGAAAACTGGGACGGACACGCTGCGAAGGAGGACAAACTCTATTTCAACCGCTTCATCTACGATATGGACGTTCACGCCCTCTACACGACGCTGACTTGGAAATTAGGAAAATTCGGCGTGATGGGCGGACTGCGCGGTGAATACTGGCGCGTGAACACCGAAAGTTACACGTGGGAACAGGAATACGAGCCGACGAAGACGAACCCGCCGACGCCGTTCAAAAAAGACTATTTCCAGTTGTTCCCGTCGCTGTTCCTGTCGTATCAACTCACCGAAAACGACCAACTTCAGTTGAACTATACGCGCCGTCTGCGCCGTCCGTGGGGCGGACAACTCAACTCGTTCCGCGACACCCGCGACGCTACCACCGTGTCGTTCGGAAACCCCGAACTCACGCCTGAATACAGCAATTCGTTCTCGCTGAACTACCTGAAAACGTGGACGGAGCACTCGATGATGATTTCCGCCTACTATCGTCCGACAACCGACGTGATGCAGCGCATCAACTGGCAGAATCCCGCCGACGGACTCTTCTATTCGACCAGCAAAAACGTGGCGAAGAGCATGTCTTCGGGTTTCGAGGTGACGGTGAAGAACAAACTTTTCCGCATTCTCGACCTCACGACCTCGGCCAATGCCTATTATTACAAACTCGATGGTTTCCAGTATGTCATTGACGGTCAGACCGTTACGGGCGAAGAACAGTCGCGCTTCACGTGGAATGCACGCATGATTGCCTCTGTGATGCTGCCCTACGACCTTTCCGTCCAACTCACGGGTAACTATCGTTCGCGTCAGGTCATCACACAGGGTTATCGCAAGCCCGGCTACGGCCTCGACTTCGGCCTTCGCAAGCATTTCCTCGACAAGAAGTTGATGCTCGCCATTTCGTGCCGCGACGTGCTCGACTCGCGCCGTTGGGAGAACATCACCGAGAGCGAAACCTTCCTGCGCCACCAGTTGAATCGCCGCCGCTCGCGCTCGGTGAACTTCACGCTGACCTACAACTTCGGCAATATGAAGCCCAAGCGCAGACCCGGACAGGGCATGCAAGGCGAGGAGATGGACGACCCGTCGAGCAATTACAGCGGAGCCGGCATCGAAGATTGATTAAAAATGATGTAAAAACTGCTCAACAAGGATACCTCGATACTTGTCGTCGAGGTCTTTGTTGAGGCTGATGAGGCGCGAAACGGCGTCCATCGTCTGTCGTGTGGCTTCTTTCAAGGGCTTTCCGTTGAGCAGGTAGCCGATGAGAAAGGCCGAGAAAAGGTCGCCTGTGCCGTGATACTGGCCGGGGATTTCCTCGTAATTGAGTTGGAAAAATTCGTTGTCGAGATGGTTGAAACCGACGACACAATGCTGTCCGTCGATGATGCAACTGGTGACGAGTGCCGATTTTGCGCCCATTTCGTGTAATTTTCTGAGCATCTGGCACGCCTCGTCCCAAGTAATGCCATCTTTCTGATAAGGAATGCCCGTGAGCAGGGCGGCTTCGGTGTAGTTGGGGAAAGTCAGGTCGGCCACGGCCACCACGCGACGCATCATCTCGACCTGCTGCATCGAAAGGCCGTTGTAGAGGCTTCCGCCGTCGCCCATCACGGGGTCGACGAAGATTTTCGTGCCTCCTGCGGCCTGCTCACGGCAGTAATCGCTGACGAGTTGCGCCTGTTCCTCGGAATACATATAACCCGTGCAAATGGCGTCGCTGCGGAATCCGAGTTGTTTCCAGACGGGCAGCGTGCCACGGATGTAGTCGGTGGTGTCGAGTACGTTGAAAAGGCCGTAATTAAAGGTGTTCGAGACGAGCGCCGTCGGCAATCCGTAGGCCGAATGACCCAGATACGACAGCACGGGCATCATTGCTCCCATGCCGACCTTGCTGTGTCCGACCATGTCGTTGATGAGAAGTACTTGCATCGTTTAGAAATTCTCCCGAATTTTCGCAGCCGCCTCTTCGAATTGCTCAGGCGTGAGTTTCAGTTTTTCGCGACGGAAGTCGGCGTCGGCCTCCGACTGCATCGGAATCAGGTGGATATGGGCGTGGGGAACTTCGAGTCCGAGCACCACCTGCGCCACCTTCCGACACGGAAATGCCTTTCCGATGGCCGTAGCAACGCGCTTGGCGAAGATTTGCATCTCGGCCAGTTCCTCGTCTTCGAGGTCGAAATAGTAATCAACTTCGCGACGTGGAATCACGAGCGTGTGGCCCACGACGATCGGATTGATGTCGAGAAAAGCGTAGAATTTCTCGTTTTCGGCGCATTTGTACGAGGGAATCTCGCCTGCGGCAATTTTGCTGAATATAGTCATAACAATTTACAATTTACAGATGTACTAAATACAATTTCAAATCGAAATATTGTCAATTCTGAGTTTGATGGTTCCACGCGGCACTTGGATTTCGGCTGTGTCGCCCACTTTCTTGTTGAGCAGACCCTGTGCGATGGGCGTGGTAATCGAGATTTTGCCCTCGCGGAGGTTGGCTTCCTGCTCGCTGACGATGGTGTACTTCATCTGCTGACCCGTCACGAGGTTCGTCAGTTCCACCTTCGAGAGAATCTGCACCGCGTCGGCGCTCAGGCGCGACGTATCGACGATTTTCGCGTCGGCAATCGTGCGCTTCAGTTGGTTGATTTTGTCTTCGAGGTGGGCTTGTGCCTCCTTCGCTGACTCGTATTCAAAATTCTCGCTCAGGTCGCCCTTGTCGCGTGCTTCGGCGATGGCTGCCGAGGCTTTTGGTCGCTCGATTTCCTCGAGTCTTTTCAGTTCGGCTATCAGTTTGTCGTAGCCTTCTTTTGACATGTATGCCATAATCTTATGCTTTTAATGTATTGATTATCAATTTGTTTTGCGCAAGCAGAAAAAAAGAAAATCCCGACAAATTCTGAATGTCGGAATCGATGCCTTTGGATATGGCTTTTTCTATGTTTCTTCTTTCGTTTTGCGCTGTTATCGTGGGCAAAGGTATGGACTTTTTTTGAATTGAGCAAGTTTTTCACGAAAAAAAACGAAAAACAGCCCGAAAACCGACGTTTCAGGCTGTTTCTATCGTATCGAAAACGACGTTTTTCGTCGCTTTAGAAGTCGAAGTCGTGGTCGAGCGTGTCGTTGAAGTCGCGGGGCTCGCGCTCTTCAAACGATTCGCGGTTTTCCTCGAAATTCTTCTGCGTTTCGAAGGGACGACCTCCCTGACGGAAGTTGTTGCGCTCGCCCTGCTGACGGCGGTCGTTGCGACGGTCGCCCTGACGGTTGTTCGGACGCTCGGGACGCGGACGACGCTCACGCTCCACATAACCCTCGGGTTTCGGGATGAGCACGCGGTGCGAGAGTTTGTACTTGCCCGTCTTCGGGTCGATGTCGAGCAACTTCACGTTGATTTTGTCGCCTTCTTGGAGTCCGGCTTCCTCAACGCTCTCCAAACGCTTCCAGTCGATTTCGCTGATGTGGAGCAGACCGTCTTTGCCGGGCATAATCTCGACGAAGCAGCCGTAGGGCATCACCGAGCGCACAACACCCTCATAGACCTCGCCCACCTCGGGAACGGCCACGATGGCCTTGACCTTGCGGATGGCAGCGTCGATGCTGTCGCGGTCGGGAGCGGAAACCTGCACCTTGCCCACTCCGTCGATTTCGTCGATGACGATGGTGGCACCGGTGTCTTCCTGAATCTGCTGGATGATTTTTCCGCCCGGGCCAATGACGGCACCGATGAATTCTTTGGGAATGTCGAACTGCTCGATGCGCGGCACGTGCGGCTTGAGATCGGCACGCGGCTCGGCGATGGTGTCGGTGAGGCAGTTCAGAATGTGCTCACGACCGGCTTTTGCCTGCATCAGGGCCTTTTCGAGGATTTCAAACGAGAGTCCGTCGCACTTGATGTCCATCTGCGTGGCAGTCAGACCGTCGCGTGTGCCGGTGGTCTTGAAGTCCATATCGCCGAGATGGTCCTCGTCGCCGAGAATGTCGCTCAGCACGGCGAATTTATCCTCGCCCGGGTTCTTAATCAGACCCATTGCGATGCCCGAAACGGGCTTTTTGATGGGAACACCTGCGTCCATCAGTGCCAGCGTGCCGGCGCAGACGGTAGCCATCGACGACGAGCCGTTCGACTCGAGAATCTGGCTCACCAGACGGATGGTGTAGGGGAAATCTTCGGGAAGTTGGCCCTTCAGACCGCGCCAGGCAAGGTGGCCGTGGCCGATTTCGCGACGACCGACAGCGCGCTGTGCCTTCGCCTCACCCGTCGAGAACGGCGGGAAGTTGTAGTGCAGCAGGAACTTCATATAACTCTTGTCGAGCACGTCATCGACGAGTTTTTCGTCGAGTTTCGTGCCGAGCGTACAAGTCGAGAGCGACTGCGTCTCACCACGCGTGAAAATGGCACTTCCGTGAGGCATCGGCAGCGGTTCCACTTCGCACCAAATCGGGCGGATTTCGTCGGTTTTGCGACCGTCGAGGCGGATGCCTTCGTCGAGGATGCAACGGCGCATAGCGTCGCGCTCCACGTCGTGGTAGTAGCGGTCAATCATGGCAGCCTTTTCGTCGAGTTCGTCTTCGCTGAGCGAAGCGTTTTCGGCGGCATATTTCTCCTTGAAATCTTCGCGAATCTTCTCGAAGGCCTCCGCACGGGCGTGCTTTTCGAGTGCCTGCTTCGTCACGTCATAGACGGGCTGATACAACTCGCTGGCCACGCGCTGGCGCAGTTCTTCGTCGTTCACTTCGTGGTCGTACTCGCGCTTCACGTCGGTTCCCAACTCCTTGGAAAGTTCTTCCTGAAGGGCGCACATTGGCTTGATGGCCTCCATTGCGGCTTTCAGCGCACCGAGCAAGTCCTGTTCGCTGACTTCCTTCATTTCGCCCTCAACCATCATAATGTTCTCTGCCGAGGCACCGACCATAATGTCCATATCGGCCTCTTTCATCTGCTGGAACGTCGGGTCGATGACATACTCGCCATTGACGCGGGCCACGCGCACTTCGCTGATGGGACACTCGAAGGGAATATCCGAGCAAGCGAGGGCTGCCGAAGCTGCAAAACCAGCCAATGCGTCGGGCTGGTCCACGCCGTCGGCCGACAGCAGCATCACGTTCACATACACCTCGGCGTGGTAGTTGCCGGGGAAGAGCGGACGCAGCACACGATCGACAAGGCGACTGGTGAGAATCTCGTTGTCGCCCGGTTTTCCTTCGCGCTTGGTGAAGCCGCCGGGGAAACGGCCGGCAGCACTGTACTGTTCACGATAATCCACCTGTAAAGGCATGAAATCTGTTCCTGGGACTGCATCTTTTGCGGCGCAGACAGTGGCGAGGAGTACGGTGTTGTTCATACGGAGAACAACGCTTCCGTCGGCCTGCTTTGCCACTTTTCCGGTTTCAATTGTGATGGTTCTTCCATCAGGCAATTGAACACTTTTCGTAATTACGTTCATCTAAAAAAACTTTACTTTTTTCTTATAAAACATCTAAAAAACTTCTATGAATCGGCGATTTTCGCAAATTCGGGCGCAAAGGTACACAAAAAAGGCTAAACTGCAAAAATTTAGCCTTTTTAATTCCTTTAATTATTGTTTTTTATGATTTCTCCCACAAAAAAGCGACCCGCAAAGGTCGCTTTCCTTTGATACTGTTTTCTCCGCGCATGTTTTTATTTGTAATACACTCCATTCGAGGGTGAAGGGGTTTTGGCTCTAATGTTTTTGGAACTGCCAAATTTTCTTGCGATTTTTTCCGATTTTTTTTGCTTGTGTCGGAAATAATTGTTACTTTTGCAAGCGGAAACAAGGACTACGAAAAAAATCGTAACGAAAAAAGTCGTAATATGGAGAATCCTTTTAAATTCGGAACTATCGTTGAGTCCGAGTACTTCACCGACAGGGTTGAAGAGGTGGCATATATCTGCCAATTTATACAAAGTGCAAACCATCTCATCCTCATCAGTCCGCGACGATTTGGCAAAAGCAGTGTGGTGGCAAAAGCCATCAAACAGAGCGGTCGGAAAAGTATTACCCTAAATCTGCAACAGGTGACATCAACAGTTGATCTGTCAGCAAAAATGCTGCGCGAATTTCTCAAACTTCACCCTTTGGAGCGTGTGCGACATCTGATCACCCATTTCCGTATCATTCCCACCATATCAACCAATGCGCTAACCGGCACAATGGATGTCTCTTTCCGCCCTGGGGTGGATGCCAGCCTACTCCTTGAAGACGTGATGGCTCTGATAGAGAATACTCACTCAGAAAACAACAGAATCATCGTCGTGATGGATGAATTTCAAGAAATTCTCGGGCTTGAACCTCATTTAGACAAGAAGTTACGATCCATTATGCAGAATCAGAAACATATCAACTACATTCTTTTGGGAAGTCAGGAAAGCATGATGACAGAAATATTCGAGCGAAAAAAGTCGCCTTTCTATCATTTCGGACAATTGATGCGCCTCGGAAAACTGCCACGCGAAGATTTTCACCGTTATTTATCTGAGCGTTTGAAAAGTTGTTTTCCCGAAAATTTTGATGAATTGGCCGACAGTATTTTGGATTATACGGGAGGCCACCCCTACTACTCACAACAGTTGGCCGCTAATGTGTGGCAGGTGGGGATGCTCCAACCTAAGAAAAAAGATGTCCTCGTGGAAGCAATCAGCCAGATAACAACCACACACGAGCTTGACTACGAGAGGATGTGGATGAATTTCAACCGCACAAACAAATGGATTCTTCAGCGGATTGCTGCAAATGATACCCTTCAAACAGGCGAACACCGCACCAGCACCATTTACAGTGCGCTTAAGCGTCTGCAAAAGATGGGCTATGTGATTTACTCCAACCGATACGAAATAGAAGACCCGTTTTTCAAAGAATGGATTTTAAGGGAAATGATGTAGAGCAATGGTTTTTACCCCAATTTTTCGTCCAATTTTTCACAAACCCCACAAAAAATCCCTTCTGCACCGAGCGGAAGGGATTTTTTTGTTTCACCGCCATTCGCTGCGCACCGATTTTTACTGAATCACAACTTTCTTTCCGTTGTGGATATAGATGCCGGGCTTGGTCGGACGCTTCGAGAGTTTCTGGCCCGAAATCGTGTACCACGACGATTTCGTTGACTGGTTGCCGGCAGCGAGGGTGCCGATGGAGTCTGGGTTGTCGGTCAGGGTCAGGGTGAAGGGCTTGGAAATGTCTTTCAGGCCTCACCACTGGTCATCGACGGCCTGAATGGTTCCCTCGATGGCATCGCCGACCTTGAATCCCTGCTGCACGAGCAGGTCGCCATTCATTCTGAATTCAAGGTGGAAGGGATTGCAGTTCTTGATGGTGGACTGGAAGTTGTCGTTGTCGAAGGGAATCCATTCGCCATCCACCAGCACCTCTGTTCCGGGGAAGAGGAAGACAACGCCCTTGTACCATCCTTTCTCAAGGCTCGAAACCTGACCCGAAGCAATTTCGGCGGGCATCTGAATCGACGGCCTTTTTCATCCAGTCTCGTTGATAGCCATACCATATTTTACAAAAGCCTTAGCATAATTGTAGAGTGGAAGAGATACTGTCTCTGGCTGGTGAAGATATGAGCCATCACTCTGAGCTATACTGACTGTATCATTTGTATCTCAGTCTCCATTTAGGTCAAATCTGATATAGTCACTATCTGCTGTAGATCTCAGCATATGTAGTATCTCACTAACACCATCTACATCAGCGAAGTTCTGAGTAAGAAGTGTCGTATGTGATGCATTATGTTGGGTTGGATTAGAATTAGCATATTTTCAGCTTTCAGACCAAGCAAATCCATAAGATGGATCATAATATGGTGCGGTGCGTCCAGCAGCCAAGGATTCTTCTGCGAATCCCACAGGATATAAAGAGCTTTCTATAGTTTCATATGTTTGATCAATATCTCCATATTTATTTGTGGATATAGTCACTATTATATGATTATCAGGATCTGTATTTTTATCTGAATTAGCTACAGATGCACTACCAATATAAATTCAATTTTCATCTTCCATTTCATAGTCTTGATTATATACTTTCTTTAAGAGAGATCCATTTCTTGTGTGAATATTTCCTCATGATGCAAATATAATAAAATTTTCTCAATGAGTCATATTTTTAATACCTTTTCATATATTTTTTATATCATTTTGTTTTTTTAATTTAAAAGTCATAGATTCTCAAAAAATATTTATACTATTTGGATTTTTTTCAATATATTCCTTTAAAGATTCATCTGCTCTACTTCGATTTGTCACAACATACTTATTTGCATATTTACATATTGACCTTCTTCGATCTCGTGGGGTAGCCGCGTGCTCTGATGGTTCATATCCACTTCATCATCATATCACTTCATAGTCGTCATATCAAAGTGGAGCCTCTCATATCGTACCGACATTTATCCTACTCATCAGCTGCTGATACTCCTCTGGAGAGTAGTATCATGCTCCATACTTGTGCATCATATCACTAATCCTAACATTCTCAGCTATCCCTAAATGCTCTATAGTCTCGTACTTATCCCCTACTCTATGTTGCTTTAAGACTGGTAAGATTTCTTCTGGAGGAATATTTGTAATCTCTACCGGCGAATACTGCTTGGTGTCAGTGGCTTGTGTTCCCTGCGCATCGGCAGGCAGTGCGCACAAGCCCGTGAACATGGCGGAAGATGAAAGAATGGCTATGCAGAAATGTTTGGCTGAAAGAGTTCCCATACTCTTTCAACCACTAAAAATAGCGGAAGTTTTCAGTCCTTCTCTGGTGTCGAGAAGCAATTGGCGGAACTGGTTGCCCAGTTTCAGTTTTCAAACCATAGGCTTTTCTTTTGTCTTTTTCGAGCCTTGTCCCTTTCGCTGGGCTTGCTTTCGAGGGTTAGGAATCGGTCCTATCGCGGAACGGCGTCTTCTTTACCATGTGCCTATCTATGGATGGCAGCCTTGCTAACTTGCCTATATATCCCTATACAGCATAATATAGCACACTATTTATTCCCCATCCTTGCACCCGTCGCTCCCTGGCCTTCCTCTTCCACCGTCGCGGGCTGTGAACGCAGATAAACGCTACCCCCGCCGTGGCCTCTTCCGCACGCTTGCGAGCAGGACTGCTCGGTTTGTTTTTTTTTCGGAAAAAGCGCAAAAACGCAATTTTCCGCTACAAAGTTACGATTTGTTTTTGGAATCGCCAAATTTTTTTGGCGGTTTTTTCCGAAAATTTTTGCTTGTGTCGGAAATAATTGCTACTTTTGCAGACGGAAAAAATAATTCATCAAGTTGAATCATGGTAACAACGCAATTGAATCCTACGCAGTTGAATGTGCTGAGTCTGATGGCCTATATCGACTCCGAGCAGGAACAGCAGGAGTTGCAAGACATCCTGCTCCAGTTCTATCGCAAGAAGACGGACAACCTGTTGCTGCAGTTCCAACAGGAGAACAACATCACGCAGCAGACGCTGGACGATTGGTCGAACCAACACGAAAGAACTCCGTACTGATGAAGATCGTTCTCGACACCAACTGCCTTGTCAATGTCATCATGCCCGGCTCGTATAATAACGAGGTCTGGCAGGCTTTCCGTGCCAGTAAGTATGTGCTTTGCGTCACCAATGAAATTCTTTTTGAATACCATGAGATACTGGCGAAGCGATACAACAACCTCATCGCGAATACCATTTTGAAAGAATTGATAGAAACGCCCAACGTTGAGCGGGTGAATCCGGTCTATCGTTTCAATCTCATCACTTCCGACCCCGACGACAATAAGTTTGTGGATTGTGCTGTCACCGCCGGAGCCACCTACATTGTCAGCAACGACCGCCACTTTCAGGAACTTGACAATTATGATTTTCCCAAAGTAGCAGTGCGAACCCTGACGGAATTTCTTAACATCGTAAGAAACCTTTGAATTGAAACCTCTCGTTTGTTAAGATTTTTTAACAAATGGGGGGTAATTTTTAGTATTTATTATTATCTTTGCAGCAGATTTCGAAAGAAATGCCGAAAATTATCAACTGTCAACTGTCAATTGTCAATTAAACTGCGGGTGTAGTGTAACGGCAGCACGCAAGACTTCAGATCTTGATCGGCGTACCTCCAGTGCGCAGGCGCGGGTTCGACTCCCGTCACCCGCTCGAAGAACCCACCCATCCTCCCCCCGAAGGGGAGGGGTGTAAATTGTCAAATAGTCAAATAGTCAATTGGTTTTGCGGGCTTAGTGTAACGGCAGCACACAGGTTTTCGGGGCCTGACGTTCGGTTTCCAACCCGACTGAGGCGGTTCGATTCCGCCAGCCCGTGCGAGATGAGTGTAATGCAGCAACCGAACCCGAAAGATAAATTCAAGCGTTGGGAAGACCCGTTGTTCAACGATCTTCGCAAGATATTTTCGCGCTATCAACTTCGGGAGGTGATGACCCACAGCAGTTTCTATGAAGAGGAAGGGAAGGGCAACAGCCGCTATATCTTTGCCGGGATGTACGTGTTCAAAGGTCAGGTGGCGGAAGTTCTCTACCGCTATGCGGTGGGCGAGGGCACGCGGTTGCAGCAGATTCTGGGCAACCTGTTTCGTCAGGAGCGTTTGGAGCGGCTTTTTGGCGAGTGGCAGTTGCGGCAGTTCGTTCGCTTCGGCGAGAACTTCAAACTGGAGACCCACCGCCACATCTTCGTCTATGCCCTTTTCGGCTATGTCTCGACCCTCGACGACGACCTGCGCCAGTGGTTTATTTCAAAATACATCATCAACGACGATACGCGGCACCTGTTCCGCCATCGTCAGCGAAACGTGAATCTTCTGGCACAGGCCGACGAGATGGTGCGGCGTACCGACGGCAGGCGCCTTTCCCTTGAGATGGAGCAGACGGAAGAGGGTCTGCACAGGGCGAAGGCCGTGCTTTCTGACGGGACGGTGCTGTGCGAGGGCGTGAGCAAGAGTTGGCGGTATGCCCGCACGAAGGTCACGAAGACGGCGTTGAACATGCTGGCGACACCGGCGCGTAAGATGATGCTGTCGAATCCAGCGTATCAGGCTCGCGTGCGTGCGCGAATAGAAGAGGAGAAGGCGAAGCGTCGGGCGGAAATTGAGGCTCGCGACGCTGCGAAGGAAGCACTTCGCCTGCAGAAGAAGGAAGCCCGCAAGGCATTGGCCCGCATCCGCGATGCCAAGCGTCGTGAGAGTCAGGCGGCGGCGAAGATTCGCAAGGCCGAGAATGCCCGTCGTGCCGCCATCAAAGCCGCGAAGGAAAATCGTCCGATGAGTGCGAACAAGCGGCGGTTTTTGGAGGATAAGAAAAAGTGATGGGGTTGGAATCATTTTAAATTATTTTTTCATCATATTTTGTCATCATTTCGTCTTTTTTCTGTATTTTTGCACCAAAATTCAAGTGGAAAACTAAGAAATGAAGAATATGAAAAGAAATTTTGCAAAGATTTTGATGGGCGCGGCAGCATTTTCGACCGCGCTGGCAATGAGTTCGTGCACGGGCGACCAGTTCCGTGTGAGCGGTGAAATCACCGAGGCGAAAGACTCGGTGTTGTACTTGGAAAATATGAGTTTGAGCGGTCCGGTGAAGGTCGATAGTGTGACGCTCGGCGAGAGCGGTGCTTTCTCGTTCAGCGGAAAGGCTGCCGACGCACCCGAGTTCTATCGATTGCGCATTGCGAACCAAATCATCAACCTCGCCGTGGATTCCACGGAGCAAATCGAGGTGAAGGCGCAATATCCGACAATGTCGGCAGTCTATGACGTGACAGGCTCGGAAGAGTGCGCGAAAATCAAGGAACTGGCACTGTTGCAGATGGGTTTGCAGCGGCAGGTAGATGGCGTCGTGAGGGCGCCCGAATTGGGCATCGATGCCGTCAGGGACAGCCTTTCGAGGGTGCTCGATGGCTATAAAAAGCATATCAAAGAGGATTATATTTTCAAGGAACCAATGCGAGCTTATGCCTACTACGCGCTGTTTCAGACCGTGCGCCTCGGACAGATGGAATCGCTGGTTTTCGACCCGCGAGCCAACGAGCAAGACGTAAAGGTTTTTGCCGCCGTCGCCACGTCGTGGGACACCTATTATCCCGATGCTGAGCGCGGAAAGAACCTGCACAATATTGCCATCGAGGGAATGAAAAACGTGCGCATCGTGCAACAGCAGCAGGCCGAACTTCAACTCGACCCCGACAAGGTGAATGTGTCGAACATCATCGATGTCGCCTTGCTCGACAACAAAGGCCAAATGCGCCGTCTGACCGACCTGAAGGGAAAGGTCGTGCTGCTCGATTTTCACGTTTTCGCCACGAAAGAATCGACCGCCCGCGTGATGGAACTGCGCGACATTTATAATAAATACCACGCGCAAGGCTTTGAGATTTATCAGATTTCGCTCGACCCCGATGAGCATTTCTGGAAGACGACCACTGCCGCGCTGCCGTGGATTTGCGTGCGCGACGCGAGGGGTTCGCAGAGCGAAGCGGTGATACAATACAACGTGCAGAGTGTCCCGACCTACTTCCTCGTCACGCGCAACAGCGACCTGCACAAGCGCGACGTGCAAATCAAGGATCTTGACGCGGAAATTCGCGCATTGCTGTAGTATTTTCGAGGGATGATGAGGATTTTGATGACGGGATGGATTCTGGCGGTCTGCTTGCGAATTGAAGCGCAGACATTCCGCTTGGAAACGGTGAGCGACAGCCTGAGTCGGCTCGTTCTCACGACTGATTCCACCTGCGACCGATGGGATTTACCCTATCCCGTCTATCAGTTTCAGGTGGGCGACATCGACGGCGACGGAAGCATCGACGCGATGGTCGGAGTCATCAAAAAAACGCGGTTTCATCGGGAAATGGGCCGTCGATTGTTCATTTTCAAGAACCATCGTGGACGAGTTCGACCGCTTTGGATGGGGTCGAAACTCGGTGGGCAGTTGGAGGATTTCCGCTTCGTCGATGGCGTGGTCCGCGCCTTGGAATCGACTCGCGACGGAAAATACGTCGTTTCCGATTATCGTTGGGAGGAGTTTGGGCTGATTTTCGCCCATTTCATCGAGAAAAATATCAAACAAAAAGACCAAGCCTATGAAAAATTTCTTGACAATGGCATTCGTCCTGCTGATTAGCATCGGCGGTAGTGCCCAGAAAGCCGGAAAACACGTTTACATCCCTGGCAACGGCCATTTGGACGTGGAGCAATTCATCAAACCCATCGACACGCGGATGGACATCAGCCGTTTGTCGCTGGCCGAACTGCGAATTTTGCGCAACGCCTTTGCTGCACGGCAAGGATTCGCCCTGAAAGATGCCGACCTGCGCCATATTTTTATGCAGACATCGTGGTACGACTCGCTCGTTTGGAATCAATACGACATTTCCGACAACCCATCTATCCATCAGTCTTTCAGCGACTGGACTTTTTTTAGTGGCTACACCGAATACGACCAGCCAGTCAAACTGACACCTGCCGAGCGAGCATTCATTCGCAAGATTCAAGACCGCGAACAGGCACTGAGTTGGAGCGGTGACAAGAATTTGCCCGAAGGGCATCGTTTTCGCACTGACAACATCCTGAATTCCTTCCAACTCGAAACGTTCGACCCGCAACTCAAGGACGCGCTCGGTCGCAATAGTTTTGCCATTGTTCCGGGGCGGAAAGTCCAACTTTTCCACGTTTATGAGAAAAACGACTATTCCGATTTCCCGTCGTTTGTCACCACCGACCTCTACCTGCAACTTTTCCACCTTTATTTTGACTGTATGGTGCGCGAAATGGAGCAGAACGGACTGGCGCAGGCCGTCGAACGCTTCTGTCGGGCGATGAAAAGTCAGACGACGGGTTGGAATCAGGCTTATTTCACGATTGCCGAGGCACTCATCACAGGTACTCAGCCGCAGGTTGCCGACAACGAATTTCAACAGCAAATTATCGATGAAATCGGCAAAATTCAACGCTCAGAAGACGATTTTTCAGAATTTCTCGACTATCGACTCGTGAAATTTTCCTATTCGCTCTTCCGTCCGCGAGGCCACTACACGCGCAACGAAACTCTGGGTCGTTATTTCCGTGCGATGATGTGGCTGCAACACGTTCCTTTCGGCACCGACAAGCCCCAACAACTGCAAAACGCCCTGATTCTCGCCGATGTCATTGGAAAAAGCGAGGAATTGCGCCGCGTTTATCAGCAACTTTTCGAGCCGATGACCTTCCTGTTTGGCCAACCCGATAACCTCACCATTTTGCAAGTCTATGACGAAATTCAGAAAATCGGGTTGCCCATCGAAAAACTGTTGAAAAACAAGAAAAAAATGGCCGAAATTCGAAAAAATCTCGATGAAATGGGCGAAAATCAGACCCGAATTCGTCCGAAATTTGAATTTACGAGCCACGTGAAAATCAATTTGATGCCGCAACGCTATATGCCCGATGCCGAGGTTTTGAACGAAATGATTGATGCGACGGGAAATCCCACGTGTCGCGGTGTGCCCAGTGGTCTCGATGTGTTTGCCGCCTTGGGCGTGGGAATGGCCGAGCAGATTCTCACGGGCGAAATCAAGGTGCAGGAGGCGTGGCCCGATTTCCAGCCAACACTCGCGAAGATGAAGGCCAGAATACAGCAAATCGATTGGAACGAAACGCTGTCGAACCGTTGGCTGAGCAGTCTTGTGGCGATGCAAGACACCGCTTTCTACCGGCATCATATGTCTGATCGAGAGCCCGACAACCAACTGCCCGATTTTATGCGCACCGAGCAATGGGCGAAGAAAAACCTAAATACGGCGCTTGCCTCGTGGGCTGAGCAGAAACACGACGCGATTCTCTATGCCAAGCAACCGATGGGGGCCGAATGTGGTTCTGGTGGACCGCCTCACCCCGTCGTGAAAGGCTATGTCGAGCCGAACATCGCTTTTTGGAAGCGAGCCGTCGCGTTGAACATCGCCATCGAGGATTTTCTGGAAAAATATCAGTTGAAAACGCCGAAAATCATGTCTGCCTCCGAGCGAATTAGCGAACTGGCCGAATTTCTGTTGAATGTCAGCCGAAAAGAGATGAAATGGGGTGGGGGAATCACCGACGAGGAATACAAACAGATAGAAATCATTGGTTCCACTGTCGAATACATCTCGCTCGACCTGATTCGCCAGCCTGACCAGTATCTCGACGGCTGGGACAATGTGGAGGGTGCCGACCGCTCGGTGGCTTGCGTGGCAGACGTTTATACCGCCAATGCTGTCAACAATCCGAACAAGTCGATTCTCTACGCCGCGACGGGACCTGCCTACGAGATCTATGTGGCGGTGGATATTGCAGGCGAACGCTATCTGACGCGTGGTGCGGTGTTGTCGTATCGCGAATTTGAGCGACCGCTCGGCGAACAACGGCTCACCGACGAGGAATGGCAACAGCAGTTGAAGCAATCGCCCGACCGCAGCGTGCCAGCGTGGATGAAAGAAATTACCTTGCCGCTCGACGAAGAATTGAAAGACAATGAAGAATTTTTTTATAGCTCTGGGTGTTAGCATTTTGTTCACGGGCGACATTCTGCTCGACCGTGGCGTGCGACCGTACCTCGACCGTGGTGGAATGAGTCGTGTGATTCCGGATGAAACCGCCGATTTTCTGCGCTCAGCCGATATTGTCGTGGGCAATTTGGAGTGTCCAGCCACGAGCATCGAGGCCCCAGCGTTCAAGCGATTCGTTTTTCGCGCCGAACCGCGTTGGCTCGATAGTCTTCGTGCTTACGGTTTTACCCATTTGAACCTCGCCAATAACCACAGCGTTGATCAAGGACGGAACGGACTTCGCGACACGCGCCAGAACATCGTCGAGGCCGGATTGGTGCCCGTCGGAGCCGATTCCACGATGGCCGCCGCCTCGCAAGCCGTTTTGCTCGCGTCGTCGCCTCGAAAAGTGTGGTTGCTCGCCAGCAATCGCCTGCCGTTGGAGAGTTTCGCCTACCTACCCGACCGTGAAAGCGTCAGTCAAGAGCCGTTCGAAGCGCTGCTCCATCGCGTAAAAACCTTGAAAAACGCCGATTCCACCGCTGTTGTCATCGTCGCGTTGCACTGGGGAGCCGAGCATACGCTGAAGCCAGTGCCGCAGCAGCAACTCGAAGCCCACGCACTGATTGACGCCGGTGCCGATGCCATTGTCGGTCACCACACCCACACGTTGCAAACCATCGAAAAATACCGCGAAAAACCGATTTATTACAGCATCGGCAACTTCATTTTCGACCAAGACAAACCGCTGAATACGCAGGCCTGCGTCGTGCGATTTTTCGTCACGGAAAGCGGTGTTGAGGCCGAAACCATCCCCATAGAAATCAAAAATTGTGCCCCAATCATCCAAAAAACACGAAGAATATGACGAAACATTGTTTGGAGAAATTCCGCTACTGCCCCGTGTGCGGAAGTCCTGATTTTCAGGAGAATAACGTGAAAAGCAAGAAGTGCCGCGCCTGTGGTTTTACGTATTATTTGAATCCGAGTGCCGCCACGGTGGCGGTGATAACGGCTCCCCTCCCTACGGGGGAGGGGTCGGAGGTGGGGCTCCTCGCTGTCCGCCGCGCCAAAGACCCAGCGAAGGGCACACTCGACCTTCCAGGCGGTTTTTCCGACTTCGACGAGACTTCCGAAGAGGGAGTCATTCGCGAAGTTTTCGAGGAAACGGGCTTGCAAGTCGTTGAAACTCAGTTTCTTTTCTCACTTCCGAACCGTTACGTCTATAGTGGCCTCGAAATTCCGACGATGGATATGTTTTTCCGTTGCGAAGTCGCCGAAATCGAAGGTGCCCACGCGATGGACGATGCTGCCGAACTGCTCTGGATTCCGCTCGACAAGGTCAATCCCGACGATTTCGGCCTGGTTTCCATTCGCAAGGGAGTCGAAATGCTTTTACCAATCCTCAAAAACGGGTGAAAATCGTCGAATCAGAATCGTAAATAAAGTTAAAAAACCGATGAATCGGGTGAAATTCGAGGTTTTTAGACTAATTTTGCAAGACAATGTGTGCAGTCATAGAGAATGGAATGGATTAACGGACTTTTCACCACGCCATCGGCTTTGCAGACGGTGGTTGTGCTGTCGCTGATTTGCTCGGTGGGACTCGCCTTAGGAAAAGTGCGCATCGGCGGAATTTCGCTGGGTGTTGCTTTCGTTTTTTTCATCGGCATTCTGGCCGGACACCTTGGTCTTCGCGTCGATGCGCAGATGCTCGACTATGCCCAGACTTTCGGCTTGGTCGTGTTCGTTTATATGCTCGGACTGCACGTCGGTCCCAACTTTTTCGGTTCGCTGCGCCACGAAGGCATGGAACTCAACCTGTGGAGTTTCGCCATCATTGCTATCGGCACGCTGATGACGCTCGGCATGGTGGCGCTGACGAGCGTGAGCCTGCCTGACTTGGCCGGTGTGCTCTGCGGTGCCACGACGAATACGCCGGCGCTCGGTGCCGCCCAACAAGCCCTTTCACAACTCGGAATTCCGTCGGGTTCGGCGGCTTTGGCCACGGCTGTGACCTATCCGCTCGGTGTGCTCGGCGTGATTATCGTCATGGTGCTGATTCGGCGCTTTTTCGTGAAGCCCGAAGACCTTGAACTGCGCCACGACGAGGCCGAAGACAAGACCTACATCGCGCAATATGTCATCGTCAATCCCGCTTTGGACGGGAAAAGCGTCGCGGAAGTGTCGGCGTTGTCGCACATGCATTTTGTGATTTCGCGTATCTGGCGCGACCGCCAAGTGCTTGTACCACAGGCAGATACGATGATGAAACTCCACGACAACATCATGGTGGTGACGAACAAAGACGACGCTTCGGCACTCGAAATGCTGTTTGGCGAGAAGTCGGAAACCGACTGGAACGAAGAGAAAATCGACTGGAACCACGTCGATTCGAAGGTCGAGAGCCGAATTTTGGTGCTTTCGCGACGCGTTTTGAATGGAAAACGGCTCGGACAACTGCAACTCCGCCACACTTACGGTGTGAATGTGAGTCGGGTGACGCGTGGCGACGTGAAACTGCTGGCGACCGACTCGCTGCGACTGCAATATGGCGACCGCCTCGTCGTCGTGGGCGAACCGAAAGCCCTCGACCAAGTAGAAAGTTTCCTCGGAAATGCCGTGCAGACGCTCCACGAGCCGAATGTGGCAGCCATTTTCCTCGGTATCATCCTCGGTTTGGCACTCGGCACGATTCCCCTGTCGCTGCCGGGAATGTCGGCACCTGTCAGACTCGGCATCGCCGGCGGTCCGATTATCATGGGCATCATCGTCGGGTCACTCGGTCCGCGTGTCCATTTCATCAGTTACACCACGCGCTCAGCCTCGCTGATGCTCCGTCAGTTGGGACTTTCGCTCTACCTCGCCTGCCTCGGCCTCGACGCTGGTCGCGACTTCTTCCAAACCGTGCTGCGTCCCGAGGGCGTGCTGTGGATTGGCTTGGGCTTCCTGCTCACCGTCGTTCCCATTCTGATTGTCGGTCTGGCAGCCCTGCGCACGCGTCGCTACGATTATGGTACGATTTGCGGCATTCTCTGCGGTTCGATGGCCAATCCGATGGCACTTGGCTACGCTGCCGACACGACGAAGGGCGACGCTTCGAGCATTGCCTACGCGTCGGTCTATCCGCTCGGAATGTTCATCCGCGTCATCATCGTGCAAATGCTCATCGTGTTCCTCGCTTAGCGTCGTGAAAATGTTAGAGTTTGTTATAATTTGCGCCACTTTCTTTGTAAAATAGGGAAAAATTCCTATTTTTGCAGCCCATAAAACATTGAATGACAAATCAATAAAAACCATAAGACGATGAAAAAATTATTTTTGACTTTGGTCGTTGCAGTCGCCACGGTGATGACTGCCAACGCAAGCGGGTATGAATATTTGACCATCCAGAAAAGCGATGGTACAATGATTTCGCTGGCTTCGAGCGGCCTGACGATTACGTTTGAAAACGGCAATTTGATTGCGACGCAAGACGGTGAGACGACAACGCTCGAACTGAACAGTCTGAGCAAGATGTTCTTCGCGGAAACAACCGACATTCAAATGCCTTCTAACGCCTTGGAAACAGGCGATGTCTTTGACCTGCAAGGTCGTCGCGTTGCATCGAAAATGCAGTTGAAAAACCTTCAAAATCAACTTCCGAAGGGTATTTATATCGTGAAAAACGGCCAAAAAACCGTGAAAGTGACCATCAAATAAGAAAACAGTCGAATGATGAAATATTTTTACACTATTTTGCTCGCTGTGCTGACACTTTCGGTCGGCGCACAGACCTTGAATGTGAAAACAGGTCAGGTGACCTATCGTTTTAACTCTGATACGACGGGCGACATGCCCTTCACCGACGGCACAACGCTCACCATCGTGGGCAAGACGTTTCCCATTGCCGACATCACGAACATCGTCGTCAATGAAACAGCGGTTGCCAACAGCAATGTCAGCGTCAGTTATGAAGGCGCAACGGCCTCGGTCGTTGTGTCGGGCGACATTGCAAAATACCTCACGGTGACAGTTTCGGGTGCCGATGTCAGCGTCGTGCAAGACCCCTCGCTGCAAAGCGAAGTGACCTACACGCTGTCGGGTTCGTCGTCGAACGGTTCGTTTACGACCAACGGCGACTTTAAAATCAACCTTATCATGCGCGCACTGACGCTGACGAGCAGCAACGGACCTGCCGTCAACGTTCTCAACGGAAAGGCCAACAACGTGGTTCTCGTCGGTGATAACACACTGAGCGACGCGGCTGGCGGCATCCACTCGGCCACGCTCTATTTCGACGGTCATCCCACCATTTCGGGTGCAGGAACACTCACGCTGCGCGGAATGACGAAGCACGCGCTCGCCACCGACGAACATTTCCTGCTCTCGGGCGGCACCATCAACGTGGCGCAGGCCGTTGGCGATGGTTTCCACATCAACGAGCGCTTCCAAATGGACGGCGGCACGGTGAACATCACGGCGGCTGGCGACGGCATCGACGTGGAATTTCGCGGTGTGAACAAAGAAACGAAAGACCTATATCCGAAAAACGGTTTCATCGAATTGAATGGCGGCACGCTGACCGTTGCGACGAATGGCATCGCCACGAAAGCCATCAAGGCCGATAGCACCATCGTCATCGTTGGCGGAAACATCACCGCCACGACTTCGGGTAATTCCACCTACGACAGCCTGAAGAAAGACACGTCGAGTCCCTCGGCAGTGAAAGCAGGCGGTGCTTTCACGATGACAAACGGCAAACTCATCGCCACAAGCACCGGTTCGGGTGGTAAGGGCATCAACGCCACCGACGACGTGACGATTTCGGGTGGCAGTGCTTACATCACTACGACGGGTTCGCTCTACGAATATGGTTCGCTCGACTCGAAACCGCAGGGCATCAAGTCCGACGGCAACATCATCATTTCAGGCGGTCAGGTTTTCGTTTGCGCAGGCGACGAAGACAGCAAGGCAACATCGTTCAAACCCGGCAAAGACGGCATTTTCGTCATCAACGCTGGCACGCTCATGGGTGTTTCGGCCAAGATGCCGACCGTCGATTCCTCTTCGAAGCAAACTTCAACGAAATATACGAAAGTGAAAGTCGTTGGCGGACAGACACTGAGTTACAACGACGTAACCTACACCGTGCCTGCCAACTACAACATTCCGTCGGCCAATGTCATCGTGTCGAAAGGTTCAACCACCATCTTTTCAGGTGCTCCCAAGCGATAATTTATTCAAAAATCAAATAGTTAAAACAAAATTCGTATGAAAAAAGTATTGACGACGGCGCTCGTGCTCGCATTGATCAGCATGACCGCAAGTGCACAACTCTTGTACAAAATTTCGGGCAACGGTTTGGAAAAGCCCTCGTACATCATCGGTACGCACCACTTGGCCAACGTGGGTTTTGTCAACCAAATCAACGGCGTGACCGAAGCCCTGACCGAAACCGACCAAGTCTATGGCGAACTGGTTTGGGACACAATGACCAACATCGACAGTCTGAAAGCCGTGCAGAACGCCATGACACTGCCTGCTGGAAAAACCATTAAAGACTATCTCACACCTGATGAATACAAGCGTCTCGACGCATTCATGGTCGCCAAAATGGGCACGGGCTTGAGCAATCCGATGGTGGCTTCGAAAATGGGCAACCTGACACCGATGGCACTCGTCACGCAGTTCCAACTGCTGCTCTATATGACGAAGCACATGGGCGAATTCGATCCGTCGAGCACTTTTGACCAGTATTTCCAGGCTCAGGCGAAGAAAAACGGACTGCCCTGCGGTGGTTTGGAGACTCTTCAGAAGCAAATCGACGTGCTTTACAAGGGCAAGCCGATGAGTCGGCAGGTCGAGGAACTGATGTGCTTCATCGACAACGAAAATTTCAATTCGCAGATGATGGAAGACCTCACTTCGGCCTTCTATGCACAAAACCTCGAAACGCTGAAGCAGGTGATGGACCGCAAACTCGGCGGCAAGTGCGACTCGACGCCCGAGGAAGAAGACATGCTCATCAACAACCGCAACGCCGACTGGGTGGCTAAAATGCCTGGAATCATGACTTCGAAGCCGACTTTCTTCGCTGTTGGTGCGGCTCATCTCCCTGGCGACAAGGGCGTTTTGCAACTGCTGCGCAACGCCGGTTACACCATTGAAGGAGTGCGATAAGTGTCGAAACGGAGCGACGAACTCTTAGCTCACATTCGTGAGGGACGGACGATGACGCGAAACGAAAAGCTTCGCCTCATCGTCAGTCTTTCTATACCTTCGATTCTGGCGCAAATCTCCGCGACGGTGATGTTTTTCATCGATGCGGCGATGGTCGGCCACCTCGGAGCGCGTGCCACGGCAGCCATCGGCCTTGTCGAATCGACCACGTGGCTCATGGGCGGCTTGGCTTCGGCTGCGTCGCTCGGTTTTTCGGTGCAAGTCGCCCATTTCATCGGTGCCAACGACTTCGAAGCCGCACGGCGCGTGCTCAGGCAGTCGTTGGTGTGCTGTTTCCTGTGGAGTCTGATGATTTCACTCGTCTGCATCGCCATTCACAACCAACTTCCCTATTGGCTTGGCGGCACGGAGGAAATCGCCCACGATGCCTCGCTCTACTTCGTTTTAATCGGTGTGTTCGGCATTTTCTTCCAGATGGAAGGCTTGGGCGGCTCGATGCTGAAAAGTTCGGGCAACATGAAAATTCCGTCGATTCTGAACATCATGATGTGTGTGCTCGACGTTGTTTTCAACTACTTTTTCATTTACATCTTCGACATGGGCGTGAAAGGTGCGGCGCTGGGAACGGGACTGGCCGAACTGATTACCGCCATTCTGATGCTGTATTTCCTGCTCGTGCGGTCGGAAATACTGTCGTTGAAAGGTCGTCGCGGGTCGTTTTTCCCGAAGGCCGAAACGGTGAAAACCGCCTTCAAAATCGGTGCTCCGATGGCGTTGCAACACGTTTTGAACGGCGGTGCATACGTCGTCAGCACGATGATTGTGGCACCGCTTGGAACCATCGCCATTGCCGCCAATTCGCTCGCGATAACGGTCGAAAGTCTTTGTTATATGCCCGGTTTCGGCATTGCTGAGGCCGCCACGACCCTCGTCGGACAGAGCATCGGCGCTGGTCAGCGGATGCTGACGCGGTCGTTTGCCTACATGTCGGTGGGGTTGGGCATCGCCATCATGACCGTGATGGGTGTTTTCATGTGGGTTTTCGCGCCCGAACTCATCGCGTGGATGTCGCCCGTCGATGAAGTCATTGCGCTGGGCGCACAAGTCTTGCGCATCGAGGCGTGGGCCGAGCCGATGTTTGCCGCGTCGATTGTCGCCAACGGCGTGTTCATCGGTGCTGCCGACACGCTGAAACCCGCCATCATGAGCCTCACGTCGATGTGGTGCGTGCGCCTGTCGTTGGCCGCTCTGCTTGCCCGTGAATACGGACTCCCAGGCGTTTGGACGGCGATGGCCATCGAACTGACGCTGCGCGGAATCATGTTCCTCGTTCGTCTTTTCGGAGAAAAATGGAATCGTCACCATCTTCCATCGAAATTGTAATTTTTTTCCCTAAAAAAATGAAAAAAAGTTGGGAAAATCGATTTTTATGCATTTTTTTTTGTATTTTTGCAGCAAATTTTGATGAATTATGAGAGAAATGAAAAAAAATCACCCATTGGAATTGATGTCCGACGAAATCAATCGTCGCGGATTAGTAGTCATTGACAACGTTACGAGGATGCCGATTTACAATGAGCCCTATGTCTCGCCTCACCTTGTTGTGTGCCTGTGCCATCGCGGTTCGATGCGCGGTAAGTACGACATGCGCAACATCGAATGGCACCCCCACGACATTGCTGCTGTCTATCCCAACCACGTGATTGTGTGCGAAGACACCAGTTCCGATTTTCTGGTGTCGCTCGTGGTGATTTCTGCAAAGTTTTGGGAGAAATTCCGCACGCGCTATTCGTTCCGCACCCATTTTGAAGTGCAGATGAACCCCTCGTTCAGCATCACCGACGACCAGTATTACTGTTTTACGAACATTTACCGAACGCTCAACACCATCAGCATGATTGATGCGCCCGAGCGCGACGAAATTTTGATTTCTCAAATCCACACGCTGGCGTTGCTGATGAATTTCTATAAAATGCAAAATGGTAGCAAGGAACCAGAAAGTGTCAATGCAAGCAAGCAGTTGGTGGCACGATTCTACGACGAACTCGTGAAGAATTTCCGCACGAGTCGCGAGGTGAGTTACTATGCTGACCTGCTTTGTCTGTCGCCCAAATATTTCGGCACTGTCATCAGAAAAGAAACGGGTGTGGGAGCCGGCGAATGGATTTCTCGCTACGTCATCACGCAGGCCAAAACGATGTTGCGCAGTAGAATGGACCTCTCCATCCAGCAAATCAGTTTCGACCTCGGCTTCCCCAACCAGACGATTTTCTCCCACTATTTCAGAAACCACACGGGAATGTCGCCGAAAGACTATCGGAAGAGCGATGCCATCGTTTGACAGAATGATTTCAACAAGATAAGAAAATGCCGAAACGCTTGAAAGGGAGTAGGCTCCATCTATCAAAATTGAGAAAAGATGAATACTGAAGAAATCAAGAACATGGAAGAGAAGGTTGAGGACGCTGTTGCCGAAACCGCTGAAAATGTTTGCGAATGCGCTGAAAACGCTTGCGAATGTGCCGAAAAAGAAGCTTGCGAGTGTGCTGAGAACGCTTGCGATTGCGCTGAAAAGGCCGTAGAAGACGTCAAGGAAGAAGTTGCTGAAAACGTCGAGGAAACCAAAGACGCCATCGCCGATAAGGTTGAGGAAGCCAAGGAAAAAATTGGCGAGGCAGTCGATTCCATCAAGGACAAAGTCAACGACGTCATCGACGACATCAACAAGAACGAGACTGTGCAAGCCGTGCGCGAAAAGGCCGAAGAAGCCGTTGATACCGTTCGCGAGAAGGTGAGCGATGTCATCGACGACCTCAGCAAGAACGAAACCGTGCAGGCCGTGAAGGAAAAGGCTGGCGAGGCAGTTGAAACCGTCAAGGACAAAGTTGGCGACATGCTCGACGACCTCAGCAAGAACGAGTCGGTGCAGGCCGCTAAGGAAAAAGTCAGCGAGACCATCGAACAGGCTGCCCAGGAGGTGAAGAAAAGCAACCTCTTCGGCAAACTGAAGGGATGGCTCGGCCTGAAGTAATTTATTAAGATAAAAATTTGACAATGAAAAAGTTTTTAGCAACCATTCTCCTGTCATTCACCGTGATAGGAGGAGTTTTCGCGCAGTCGAGCGAACCCCTTTCCGAACTCACCAACCAAATGATGAGCATGTCAACCGATTATGCTCAGACGCTGACGACGGGTCAGTGGTATGTGATGTTCGACCGTGGCACGCAGCCCAACAAGCACGGCTACGTCTATGAAAGGGCCTCGTCGCACACGCTTTACAACACAGCGACGGCTCCGAACGGCATGGCATCGGCCAATGCCCATTACCTGATGCGACTCGTCGATGCCGGCGACGGCAAATTCTACATCCAGACGGGTCTGGGCAACTACATCGGAACCATCAACCATCGTGAAAACGTGCCCGTGACGGCACAGCCGCAGGAGAAACTCATCGTCGAGAAAATTGCCGCCACAGCCGGCCATTTCTACGTGCAAAGCAGTTCTACCAACGTGGTTCTCAATGCCAACGACGTGGGTAGCGGCGATGCCACAGTGGTGGGTTGGAACACGACGGTTCCGACGGAAATCAATGGCAACAACGACTTTGCCTTCTTCCCCGTGACGCTGACCGAGGTTGATGAGAGCATCGCCCTGTTTGAGGGCAATGTCACCGTCAAGCGTGGCTATCAGACCTGTGGACGCGGCAACACCAATTCGCTGATGCTCCGTATGGATGTCGAACCGATTCAAACCATCACCGACGCCACCTTCACCGTGAGCCTGAATGCCACGACAAGGGCAAACATCAGCAGTCTCTACATCTACGAGACCAATTCCACGGAGTTCATCGCCAACATTCCGTCGTCGCCGCTGGGCACGACCGACGAAATCGGCAGCACCGCCAGCGTCAACATCGGCAGAGTGACCGCCGGCAAGCACTATTTCTGGCTTTGCGCCACGGTGAAAGACGATGCGGAACTCGAAAAAATCCTCGAGGCCAACCTGACGAAGATTTCCTACACTTGCGCCGGTAAAACGAACGAACTCAACGTGGCGTCGGTCGGCAAACCTGCACGTCAGGGTATGAAGGTGTTCGACCAGCAGCATTTCGTGTTCCGTCCGACGAGCGACAACTGTCGTTTCTATCGCATTCCTGCGATGATTGTTGACCAAAACGGCGACATCGTCGTGTCCATCGACAAGCGCTACAACAGCAATGCCGACCTCGGCGGCCATAAAATCGATGTGATTTCGATGCGCAGTGAAGACGGCGGTCGCACGTGGAAAAACAAGGTGAACGTGGCAGTGGGCGACGGCTATACGATGGCTTACTACGGCTACGGCGACCCGGGTTTGGCACGCGCTGAAAATGGCAACCTGATTTGTTTGATGGCAGCTGGTAGCAAGCGCTGGGGTGCCGACAACACCAACGGTATGAAATACACCGGTCTGGCCATTAGTAGCAACAACGGAAAGTCGTGGACGCTGACGAAAAACCTCTTCGATTCGTCGAAATTCTACGATGAATACAGCATCGACGGCAAGTTTAGCATGTCGAACTATTTCACGACTTCGGGCAAGGGCCTGACCACCAACGACGGTGTCATCATGTTTGCGACAAACTGCCGCAAGGTGGGCGACGGAACGAACCTCGTGTGCATCATCTATTCGACCGACAACGGAAACTCGTGGCGTCTGAGCAAATCGACGGCCTACACGGGCGGCGACGAGTCGAAACTCGAACAGCTCAACGACGGCAGCCTGCTGCTCAGCGTGCGCCAGAGCGGAAATCGCGGTTGGAACACCGCCACCTACTCGAAAAATGCCGATGGAACGGTGACTTTCAAGTGGGGATCGCAGTATCGCACGGACGACATTTGGGGTAACGCCTGCAACGCCGACATCCTCTACTACAAGCGCAGAACGGTCGATGGCAAGGACATCATGCTCCACTCGTACATCAACACGAGCGGTCGTGAAAGCCTGCAGATGACGATGAGCCTCGATGGCGGAAAATCGTGGACGAATGTCTATAACATCCAGCCCAATGGTTCGTGCTATTCGACAATGGTGAAACTGCCCAACGGCAATGTTGCCCTGCTCTACGAAGATGAGTCGTACAGTGCCGATAACGGCTACGCCATCAACTTCGTGACGATTACCGAGGAGCAAATTCTCGCGTGGTACGACGAAATCAAGGGCGATGTCGAGAATCCGACGGTGAAAGTTGTGGAACACGGCAACGACAATGGATCGGCACCTTGGGTGACATGGCAGGAGACCATCACTGGCAACTGGGCGAAGAAATTCACCACGACGACCGCCTCTGGTCTGTCGGGAGTGGTGGTTACGATGGGTCACAACGCTTTCAACCGCCAGACGAGTTACGGACAGCGTGTGGTGTGCATCAAACCGTCGGCTGCCGGAGCGCAAAACGACGTTTTCACGATCACTGCGCCCGAGGGCTATCTGATTGAGAGCTACAGCATCGGCGGATATTTCAACACGAGTGCCGAAACCTACACGCTGACGGCTGAAAACGGATCGAGCGTCGAGCTCAACAAGAATAAATCGCAGCAGAATCCACCCAATTTCCTGACGATGGATGTCAATGCGAAGAGCACGACGGTCAGAATGTCGAACAACAATTCGACGAACAACAGCTATGCGATTATCACGCAGTTCATCGTCAAGTTGAAGTTAGACGACACCTCGGCCATCGGCGACGCCATTCGCCACGAAACCCCTGCCGACAACGCAATCTACGACCTGCAAGGTCGCCGCGTGACGCAGTCGGGCAAGTTACCGAAGGGCATCTACGTGCAGCAAGGACGGAAGTTTGTTGTGAAGTAAACTTCGATTCTTGGAAAGAAAAAAGTCTCAGTTTGCGCTGAGACTTTTTTTTATTGAAATCGACAGGATTATTTGATAATATCCTTCAACATCATGTCAAAAATGAGGACGGAATGGCCAGGAACGCCTGCCGACGAATTGCCTGCGGTTCCGTAGCCCAGATTGGCGGGAATATAGACTTCCCAGCGGTCGCCGCAATGCATCTGCTGAAGGGCAGTGGCAAAGCCGTCAACGATGTTGCTCGAGACGCGGAAACCGCGTGCTGCAGCCGTTTTGGGATTGAAATCATCGACAAACGATTGGTCGAAGACGAAGCCCGTCGGATAACTCGTCGAAGGCAGCAGCCGACCCGAGTAGATGACGGTGACGCTGTCGGTGTAGAGTGGCGAAACGGTTCCCTCGCCCTTCTCGATGACGCGCACGACGATGTGGTCGGTGCTTTGTGCATTGTAGTCGGTGGGCAGTGACCATTTCCGAATGGCCGTCCACGGATTTCCAAGGGTTTTCTCTGTCGCTCTTTGGTAGAGCGCATTGAAATATTTGTCGTTGTTTTCCTGCCAGTTGGGGAATTCCTCGACCGTGTCGTTTTCCTCGCTACAAGCCACGAACAGCGTTGTCAGGCAGGCGAGGGAGAATAGAAAGAGGACTCTTTTCATTTGACGATTTGACTATTTACTATTTTACAATTTACGATTTTTCTCCTTCCCTTTTCGAGGGAGGTTGGGAGGGGGCTTTAATTCTTTTTCAGCAACGATGTGAGTGAAACTCTATCTTCGATGATATTGCGGAGTTGGCTGATGTCCACGCGCTCCTGCTTCATCGTGTCGCGCTCGCGCAGCGTCACCTTTCCGTCGGTGAGCGTGTCGTGATCGACGGTCACGCAGAAGGGCGTTCCGATGGCATCGTGGCGTCGATAGCGCTTGCCGATGGTGTCTTTTTCCTCGTAATGCGTGTTGAAATGGAAACGCAAGTCATTGACGATTTCGCGGGCCTTTTCAGGCAGTCCGTCTTTTTTCACGAGCGGGAAAACGGCACATTTCACGGGTGCCAGAGCCTCGGGAAGTCGCAGAACGACACGAGTTTCGCCGTTTTCGAGTTGTTCTTCCTGATACGAGTGGCACATAATCGTGAGGAACATTCTATCGACGCCAATCGAGGTCTCGATGACATAAGGAACGTAACTTTCGTTGGTCTCGGGGTCGAAATATTTGATTTGCTTTCCAGAGAATTTCTCGTGCTGCGAAAGGTCGAAATCGGTGCGCGAGTGGATGCCTTCGACCTCCTTGAAACCGAAGGGCATACGGAACTCGACGTCCGTGGCGGCATTGGCGTAGTGCGCCAGTTTGTCGTGGTCGTGGAAACGGTAGTTTTCGGCTCCGAATCCCAGTGCCTGATGCCATTTCATACGCGCCTGCTTCCAGTGGTTGAACCAGTCGAGTTCGGTGCCGGGCTTCACGAAAAACTGCATTTCCATCTGTTCGAACTCGCGCATACGGAAAATGAACTGTCGGGCGACGATTTCGTTGCGGAAAGCCTTTCCGATTTGGGCGATGCCGAAGGGCAACTTCATTCGACCCGTTTTCTGCACGTTCAGATAGTTCACAAAAATTCCCTGAGCCGTTTCGGGACGCAGATAAACCTTCATTGCGCCGTCGGCTGAGGCTCCCATTTCCGTGGCGAACATCAGGTTGAACTGGCGCACGTCGGTCCAATTTCGCGTGCCGCTGATGGGACAAACGATTTCCTCGTCGAGAATGATTTGCTTCAGTGCCTCAAGGTCGGGACCCTGCATCGCAGCGGCAAACCGCTCGTGCAGAGCGTCGCGCTTCTGCTTGATTTCAGCCACGCGGGGCGACGTTGCGAGGTATTGCGCCTCGTCGAAAGCATCGCCGAAACGCTTGTGGGCCTTCGCCACTTCCTTCTCGATTTTCTCGTCGTATTTCGCCATTTGCTCCTCGATGAGCACGTCGGCGCGATAGCGTTTTTTCGAGTCGCGGTTGTCGATGAGTGGGTCGTTGAACGCATCGACGTGGCCCGACGCCTTCCAAATGGTCGGATGCATAAAGATAGCCGAGTCGATACCGACAATATTCTCGTTGAGCAGCACCATCGACTGCCACCAATATTGCTTGATGTTGTTTTTCAGTTCCACGCCGTTCTGTCCGTAGTCATAGACTGCGCCGAGTCCGTCGTAAATGTCACTTGATGGGAACACGAAGCCATATTCCTTGCAATGGCTCACAATTTTCTTGAAAACATCTTCCTGTGCCATAAAATTTTCTGTTTTTACGAATTACGCTGCAAATTTACTGCGATTTTCGCGATTTTCCAAATTTTACGGCCTTTTTTACATCGTTCCCGTGGCATTGGGCACTTGCTCCTGCTCCGACTTTTTCTCCATAAAGTCGTTCTGGATGCGGCTCTTGTGCTCCTTCGCTTTCACGCCCTGCTTGCCGAAGGTGTAACTCACGCTCAACATCACCTGCGAAACGGGCACGCGGATGTGCTGCATCTGCGAGTGGTCGCGATCCTTGTGGTACATGTCCATACTGATGGCACCTCGGTCGTGCAGGCCGGCGATGCCGATGATGGCGACGTTCAGACGCTTGTCAAGAAAATCTTTCGAGAGGTTTGCCACGAGCAGTTCGTAGCCCGACATCCAGCCCTGCAACGTGTAACTCTTCGTGTTCAGAATGGCGTTCAGACCGAGTTTGAAGTCGGCGGGCAGCGTCTGTTGCAGTCCGGCCATCAGATTGGCGTGCCAACCGCTGTTTTTCATATCGAGTGCGCTACTGCGCAGGTCGGTGTAGTCGAGTGCGCCGTTGAGCATCAGTCGGGTGTTTTTCGTGGCGAGCCAGTTCACGAAGGCCGTCAGCGAGGTGTTTCGCCACTTCGCCACGTTGCCGTAAGTTAGGTTGAGCAGGTCGTCCTTGATAAAACCGTACATCGCGATTTGATTGTTCGTGAAACTCTGTCGAAGACCGAGATTCAGCATAAATTTCTGCGAGAAACTACTGTAGGAAAGACCGATATTGTGCATTTTTTCGACATCGAGGTTGGGATTTCCGTAAGTGACGACGGTGGGTGTGTGGCGGTCGATGTAGGGATTCAGATAGCTGATGCCCGGACGCGACAGGCGCAGGTTGTAGGTCAGACCGATGTTTTTCGTCATCGACGGCGAGAAACTCAGCGACGCCGACGGTACAAGATTGCCGTAGTTGCTTTTGAAATCGGTGCCTGCACCGCGCTCGTACTCTACTTTCTGCCACGTGTGTTCGTAGCGCAGACCGGCCTTCGTCGCCAGTTTCCCGAATTTCGCCTCGTGCTCGGCATAGGCGGCAGCGATGTCGTTGCCGTGGTGGTATTCCATCGCCTCCGACCACGATCGATTGTTGCGCAAAATGTATTTTCCACCCAGACTCAGCGTCTGATTGGCAGCGATGGGCGTTGTATAGTCGAATTGCAGCGTCTGTTCGAGCGATTTCGGCCTATTTTCCAAGTAAATATCGGGCATCGGCGCCTCGTAATGCTGTTCGTCGATGAGTTTCTGGGGTGTATAGGAAAGTTGGTACGACAGCGTCAGATAGCGGTTGCGCTCGGGCGAGAAGAAGTGCTGCCAGTCGGCTGAGGCGTTGAACGAAGTGTTCTTCATTTTGACGCGGTCGAAGTAGGTGTATTCTACCTGATTCTGCCTGACAATGGGGTTCGACTCCATCTTGGCCGTGAAGTCCGTCACACTCACCGCCGCACTCACCACGTTCAGCGAATCGATGTCGTAAGACAAGCTAAGATTGCCCATCACACCGGGAACACGTTGCTTGGAGTTTTGGAAATATTGCGAACGCCCCCCGTCGGCGAACGACTCGCGGTCGAGCGTGGTTTCCATTTTTTGCCACTGATGGAAAACCATTGCGTTACCCGATGCCGAAAGTTTGCCCTGCTGCGACGAGAACCAGACACCACCGCCGACGCGTTGGTTGCCCACTTGTGCCCGCACGGTGCCCGTCGTTCCGTTGACTTGCGCTGCACCGCCGCCCGGCTGCTTCGCCAAGACGATGTTGAGCACGCCCACGGCACCCTCGGCATCGTATTTCGCACCCGGATTCGTGATGACTTCAATCTTCGCCACCGCCGCTGCCGGCATCATCTTGAAAATCTGCGACGCATTTTGCGAGAACATCGGGTTGGGCTTGCCATCGACATACACCTTGAACGCCGACGAGCCGTTCACCGTGATGTTGTCCTGTCCATCGACCGTCACCATCGGCACTTTGCGTAGCATATCGAGCACGGTTGAAGACTTCGAGTCGTTGTCGGCAGCCACGTCGTAGGTCATTTTGTCGGCTTCCATTTTCACCATCGGTTTGGCGGCAGTGACCGATACTTCGCCAATCGACAGCGAGTCATACACGGCATCGAGCGAATCGAGATTCACCTGTGCCGTGGCTGCCGGAATCGACAGCCAGAGGGCACATGAAAGAGAGAGAATTGTTTTTTTCATTGTTATTTTTTTGATTAGTTTTCGATTCTTTTGACGATCAATAGCACGAAAAAACTACGCGAAATCGTCATTTTTCATCCATTTGACGCAAATTCCGCTCAAAAAGTTGCAAACGCTTCAACTTTTTTACCCTTTTACTTTTTAACCCTTTAACCTTCCGACTGCCACGCTCGTTGGATTTCCTCGATGCCAATGCCCAGCAATTTCATCTGTCGGAACAGTTCGGGCATCGTTTGCTTCCGGAAAGTCTCGCGACGGCTTTGCAGAATCTGCTCACGGGCGTCGGGCGCAACGAAATAGCCCAGTCCGCGCTTGGTGTAGATGACACCCTCGCGAGCCAGATGCTCGTAGGTTTTCACGGCGGTGTTCGTGTTCACTTCGAGCATCACGGCATATTCGCGCACGCTCGGAATACGGTCGTCGGACTGGTAGGTTCCGGCGAGAATCTCGTCGCAGAGGCGGTCGGCCATCTGCATATATATTGCTTTTTCGTTGGTGAAAATCATACGTTCAACCATTTATTGTTAATCACTTGCATACGCGTAAACAGCTTATATGAAAGCCAATAGTGGAAAATGACGAGGATGCATAACACCGAGTGAAGAACGTAGAAAGCGGGATGGAAGGTCGTTATATACCGCATTGTATTTTCGTCCCAAACACTGGTTTTGAAGTCGAATGGCGGATCTATCTGGTTCAGAATCGAAGCCAGCAAAATGGTGAAAATGACAATCGTGGCACTGGTCATCAGAAAATGTTGGCGACGGAACAAGGTGCCGCCCACAATATAGAGCGAATGGATGTAGAAGGCCCAAGTGAGGAGCATCCATTTATCCTGCCAATAGTTGGAATCTATGTTCACGTGGATGTTCTCAAAAAATTTGGGGATGCCCCAGATGACGATGCGCCCTGTCACCCAATCGATGAACACGCGCAAGGCATCGGCCAACACATAGGCGGCAAAGGCCAGGATGGCCGTCAGCACGATGGAATGTAATAAGTTGATGATGTACTTCTCCAGATTCGATACAGGCCACAGCAAATAGGCTGAACGATTGCGCGTATCTTTCATTTGCAAAAACATACAACAGGCTGCAACCAACATAAAGAAATAGAAGATTACGACACCAGAATCGGCTGTCATTTTCACATAACGATTATAGGTTTCATATAGTTGCTGCGGCTCCCATTGTGCTGCCATATAAGCATAACCCTTCCCCTGCATACGGGTTTGGAACAGACTACCGAAAAGAAACACCAATGTAAAAATGCAGAAGAGTTGAATCCACTTCTTGCGATTCACTAAAAACTGGCACTTCAGTGCCTGCAAGAATCTATTGAAATTAAATGTATTCATTTTGCTTGTGTTTGATAGTTAAACAATAGTTCGAGATTGATTTGCGTCTCTGCGTCGCCTTCTTTGCGACGGGTGATGACGGCATTGCCCTGAAGCGTGGGTTCTGCATAGAGCACGGTGTCGTCCATCGTCTGTGGTGTGCGATATTCGAAAGCATACTGGTTGGTAATTTCCTGCACACTGGCGTTGAGCAACACAGAACGTTGGTCGAGCATCACGATGTGGTCGAGCATCTGCTCCACGTCGTGTACCTGATGCGTCGAAATCATCACCGTTCGATCCTCCGACATATTCTGGGCCACCACCTTGCGGAACTGCGACTTTGAAGGAATGTCGAGGCCGTTGGTCGGCTCGTCCATCAGCAGATACTTAGTGTTCGTAGCCATTGCAAACGACATATAGGCTTTCTTCTTCTGACCCATCGAGAGCTCGTTCAGGTGGATGTCGCCCGCCAAATCGAAGTCGTGCAAGCAACTGTTCAACACCTCGTCTGAGAACTTGGGATAGAACGGACGGTAGAGCTTTACATATTCCGACAAGCGGATGTTGGGCAACTGAAACTCCTCTGTGACGAGGTACAACTCGCGCAGTAGCTCAGGTTGGCGTTTGTAGGTGTCAATGCCATCGCAACTAACCGAACCTTGAAGAGGGCGCAGTAAACCTGAAAGCAGATAAAGCAGAGTAGATTTGCCAGTGCCGTTCTTGCCTAGCAAGCCGTAAATGCGATCCTCCTCCAACTTGAGGCTGAACCCGTCGAAGACAAGTGCCTTTTGGCCCTTGTACTTGAAACTGATGTCTTGTACGTTAATCATAACTTTTTCAATTTAAACTCGATTTTTATTATAAGACTTTGTCCTTTTTATTTTATATTAAGGTGTAAACCTTTCTATAATAGTGTACTGTTTTAATAGTACACTGCAAAGGTATGACGAAATTTTAGAACCGCCAAATTTTTTAATAAATTTTAACCATTATTCTTTTTCTCGCCCTCTGAAAGTTTTTTGGAATTTCTGATGTCAGTTTGAGAATATATTTATACCTTTGCAGGCGAAAAACGACAATCAATAAACTATTAAACCTATATTTATGGAAATACCATTTGCAGAGGCGTGGAAGATCAAGATGGTCGAACCGCTCCGAAAGAGTACACGCGCAGAGAGAGAACAATGGCTCAAGGAAGCCCATTACAACGTGTTTATGCTGAAGGCCGAACAGGTCTATATCGACTGCCTGACCGACTCGGGAACGGGCGCGATGAGCGACCGCCAATGGGCCGAGTTGATGCTGGGCGACGAGAGCTATGCCGGTGCGACGTCGTTCTACAAGTTCGAATCGGTGGTGCAGCGCATTTTCGGTTTTAAGTACGTGATTCCGACGCATCAGGGACGCGCCGCCGAGAATGTTTTGTTCTCCTACCTCGTAAAAGAGGGCAACGTCATCCCCGGAAATGCCCATTTCGACACGACGAAAGGCCATATCGAGTCGCGCAAGGCGAAAGCCATCGACGTGACCATCGACGAGGCGAAAGACACGCAGAAAGAACTGCCGTTCAAGGGCAATGTTTCGTTGGAAAAACTGGAAAAAGTGCTTGTGGAAAACAAGGGAAACGTGCCGTTTATGGTGCTGACGGTGACGAACAATACCGTGGGCGGACAGCCGGTTTCGATGCAGAACATCCGCGAGACTTGCGCCTTGTGCCATCAATACGGCGTGCCTGTGGTGATGGACTCGGCCCGATTTGCCGAAAATTCCTATTTTATTAAGTTGCGCGAAGAGGGCTATGCCGATAAGAGCATCAAGGAAATCGCCCGCGAGATGTATAGTTACGTGGATGCGATGACGATGTCGGCCAAGAAGGACGGACTGGTCAATATGGGCGGTTTCATCGCGACGAACAACAAGGACTGGTACGAGGGTGCGAAACTCTACTGCATTCCTTTCGAGGGTTTTATTACTTACGGCGGCATGAACGGTCGCGACTTGAACGCGTTGGCGGTGGGACTCGACGAAAACACCGAGTTCGATATGCTCGAAACGCGCATCCGACAAGTGCAATACCTCGCCTCGAAACTCGATGAATACGGTATTCCTTATCAGCGTCCCGTCGGCGGTCACGCGCTGTTTATCGATGCCGACAAGGTGTTGTGCAACATTCCGAAAGAGGAATTTCCTGCGCAGACGCTCACGTGCGAATTGTATTTGGAAGCAGGCATCCGAGGCTGTGAAATCGGCTATATTTTGGCCGACCGCGACCCTGTGACACGCGAAAACCGCTTCGGCGGCCTCGATTTGCTGCGCCTGTGCATTCCGCGCCGTGTCTATACCGACAACCATATGAACGTGATTGCGGCTGCGCTGAAGAACGTCTATGACCGTCGCCACGAGATTACGCGCGGTGTTGCCATCGAGTGGGAAGCACCTCTGATGCGACACTTTACGGTGCAGTTGAAAAAGCTGTAAGGTTTAGAATTCTGGCGGAATACTGAACTGCATTTCCTCACCCGTTATCGGATGGCGGAAGCGGATGCTCTCGGCGTGCAGGAAAAGGCGTCGCGAGGGCATATTTCCGTAGAGATTATCGCCCAAAACGGGATTGTTTAAACCTTTCAGATGGGCGCAATGCACGCGAAGTTGGTGCGTGCGACCTGTTTTCGGATAAAGGGCGACGCGGGCGTGGCCGTCGGTTTCGCCAAGGATTTCATATTCGGTGACGGCCTTTTTTCCGTTCTCAAAATCCACGCTCTGATACGGTCGGTTCAGCGGTTGGGAATAGAGTGGCAGGTCGATGACGCCTTTCGTTTCGGCAAAGGCCGACATTGGCTGCTCCAACAGCGCGACATACCGTTTTTGGACCTGCCGTTCAGCGAATTGCTGTTGCAGTTCGACACAGGCTTCTTTCGTTTTTCCGATGAGCATCACGCCGCTTGTGGGCTGGTCGAGGCGATGGACGGTCAGCGGTGAATCGGCATCGGGATAACGTTCGCGCACGATACTCCAAACGGAATAGTAGTCCGACACGCCCGGCACGCTGAGCAAACCGAATGGCTTGTTCACCACGGCGATGGCGTCGTCTTCGTAAATCGTGGGCAGTTCTATGAGTTTTTTTTCGCCTCCATCCTCCGTTTTTTTCTCTCTTTCGGGCATCATCCAGCGCAAAATCGGCAGACATTTTCCCCGACAAGCGGGATAGAAACGACCGTTGTGGCGAATTTCCAGACTTGGCGACGCGCCCACCCAAAACATCGCCATTTGCACGGGTCGAAGGCCGTTTTTGTAGGCGTAGTGCAGCAGTTTCGGCTCGCAACATTCTCCTGCGCCCGAAGGCGGACGACCCAATGACGTATCCTTGAAAATATCAATCAGGTTTTTCGATTCGCCCTCGCTGTTGAGTACTTCGAATCGCTCGAACAGCCAGTGTTGCAGCGCATCCGACTTCTTCCGACGCTCGGCCTTCATTTCGCGAATCGGCTCGTCGAACTGCGCCATTTTCGCCGTCAATTCGTCGATTCTCGCGTTGTAGCCCATTTTCACGCGGCGCGACTCGGCCTTCATAAACTGACTTTCGCGAATCAGTTCGTCTTCCTGTTCCTGCGTCAGCGGACCGGCGGCACGCAGTTCGTGGCGGCGCACTTTCGCCTTCATATTCTGGTAGTTCAACTCCGTCGCCACCTCCATGTATTCGCGTTTCAGGTCGGCGAGAATTTTCGAGGTCTCCAGTCGTTCCTTGTCGTTCTGGCGCGTCTCAATTTCGCGGTTCAAAGCCGAGATTTCCGCCTCGTGCACCTTGAAATAGCCATCGGGCTGCAGATAGTCATACACCGCAGGCACGAATCCCGGCCAGTCGCTTCGTCCGCGAATCTGCCCCGAGTAAGCCGCCAGATAGCCCAGTCCGTCGGAGGTTTCCACGACCAACACGCCGAACATTTTGCCCTCTTTCTCGTCCAGAATCAACTCGTTGATATGAGGCATCGCCTCGTCGCGAGCAGCCAGACAGAGCGCGTGCGGCTCGTAGCTGAACAAGTCGTTCATCTGCGTGGGAACCTCGATGTTGCCCGACGGCGCCATCGGGTGAATCGTCAGGGCTTTCCAGTCGTTCATCGCGATTTCAAGATGGCTTTACCACGTTTCGTCGTCGGCCTCCCAACTGCTTTCCGTTCCCCAGACGTCGTTGTCATTCCAAACATCGTTGTCGAACTCCTTGGCACCATTGCCGCCCTTCGTCGGGTCGGTTTGGTCGTTGGCTTCAGGACCGCTTTCCATGAAGAATTCACCCGAATTCCCCATCTGAATCATTTTGACTTGCGGTTGAATATATTGAATTTTCATCATTTTCATCTTTTTTTACTTGATAATTGTTTTCTTGCCATTCTTGATGTAAACACCTTTCTGCGTCGGTTGACCGTTCAGACGACGACCGTCGATCGAGTACCACGCGCCCGTTTCTTGGTCGAGGGTAGCAGGAAGGTCGTCGATGGAGGTGGTTCCTCCTGTGACGCTTCCCAGACTGAGCGAAGTGACGCTGATGTCGAAGGTTCCGGGCTTGAAGAAGGCACGGAACGGCGCACTACCAGCCGACTGATTCAGCACGAAGAGGTTGCCCTGTTCGTTGAGCGAATAGATGTTGGCGGTGTTGTCTTGTACGGTGTTGCCAACGAAACGATAGGCCGAGCCAGTGACCGACTTGACCGCCTCGCTGTTGCTCACCGTGACGTTTTCGCCGATGAATTTCAGAGCCTTGTTGCTCATATCCCATTTTTTACCCCATTTGTTGCCTGGGAAGGCCACGATGTAGGGCGTGTTGGCCTTGATTTCATCGACAAAATCGAAATAAACCTGTGTGGCTTCGTCGCTGTCGAAGGCTTTCACCCAGAAATTCTTGCCTTTGTCGCTGCTGCTGTGGAACCAGTCGATGGCAGCGTCGTCGGCAGTGACGCTCGTCACGTTGAAGGGAAGGATGAGCGTATTCCATCCGTTGGTTCCGTCGGCTGCAACGGTGAAGTCGTAGTTGAATTCGACTTTGTCTGCGGTGAAATCGACGGGCGAATAGAAACTATTGTTGTCAGTCAGCGTGATGGATTCGGCGGTGTAGTTGCCATTGTCGTATTTGACAACATTCTTTCCATCCAATCCGCTCGGCTTTGTTCCGCTGTAGATATAAACGGTGTTGGCAAGGCTGTTCGGGGTGATGGACGTGATGCCTGTTCCACTCACATTGACAGCCAATGCTTCGGGTGCATCTGTTGCTGCATTGAAACTGGTTCCAGAAGGAATAGCAATTGTACTTGCTCCATCATCGGAGTATGTCATAATCGCTCCTTTGGGATGGTAATAACCATTTACAACCCATGAATAACTATTGTTTTTGATATAACTTGTTTGCAAAATATAATAATTGTGATTGTAATCCAAATTTTTGACAGAAATAGGAATGTCAACATGACTGTTCGCAGACACTTTCAGAGGAATATCATTAACACTAGCAGATTCACCAGATGGAATCAACACCCACAGGAATGTACCATCGTAATCTGTATCGGTTTCGTTTGTAACAGTAATTGTAGCATTGAATTTTGTACCATAAAGTTTGTAGTGTTGTCTTCCACCACCTCCACTGTAATCAAATTCAGAATTTTCAACAACAGGATCAGAAACCGTTAAAGTGACATTATTGCTTCCACCACTTCCTTGCGTAACAGTCAAGGTCTTGCTTATATTGCCAATAATTCGGTTATAATAGCCTCCACCAGTTGGTCTGTATGCTTGGATGCTGAAAGTACCAGAATACCTATTTGGAGTATAAGGAATGACACAATCTTTTGTTTCTCCTGCTGGAATCGTAAAGGTTTTTCCCGTTTGAAGAACATTATTTCCATTAATTGGGATGCAGATCCAAATATCGCCACTGTATTCGTCGGGACCATCGTTTTTGATTCTAAATGTCACTTCGACGGTTTCGCCCAGAGCAACAGAGTTTTTGCTGAAGTCGATGCTTTGCAGGCTGAGACTGAAATTGCTCGTGGGCACGTCTAACACCGTTCCCGTTCCTCCGTTTTTCTGAATACCGACAATTGCTCCCTGTCCGAAATTGAAACCGTCGTCGCTACTGCTGCCGCCAATTCCCTGTTCTTTAGGGTTCATCACCGAGAGTTTGAAATAGCCGTCGCTTTGGCCACCCCAACCCCAGTTGATGTGGAAATAGTCCTCGCTTTGGTAGCCGTCGCATACGAAAGCGTGACCGCCACCCGTCGATTGACCGCTGAAAACCATCGGACGACCTTGCGCCAGTTCGTTGTAAAGCAATTCAATCCAACCGGCATAAGTATAAAGGCTACGGTCTTTGTAAGTGGTCGTGGAAGAATAGTCGAAATAGTCCTTCAGAGCATCGGCAACTTTGGCCGTGTTGGCTCCCGACGAAGGTCCGTAATTCATACTCACCGACTGGCCGCAATAGCGCATCAACTTGGCAACGGCGGTGCCTTCGGCGGTTGTATAGCCGTTCTTATAATTGTCAATCATGTTGTTCCAGTCGAATGTGGTGGCAGGCAACCCGGCAAGCGAAACATTGGCGTTTTCCCATGTGTATGAAGGAATCGCACTCGAATTTCCCTCTGGCCAACGGTTGAACTTCATGACCTGCGCCATGGCCGTAGCCACACAGCCTGTAGCACAATGTTCGTAGCCGTCTGCTGCAGTGGTGCTGTAACTATTCCCATTGTAGTAAGGAGCCTGATCATTATACGGCTCGTCTTGGTTCCAAAGCGTAGTCATAAGCGGTGCAATGGGCTGTTTTACAGGCGTTCCCGTGAGGGTCGGCAGCGTTGCCACAGCACTTTCTTCGTCGCCATGTTCATTCAACCACGCAATCTGGTCGGCGTAGCCTTGCAGCCATGCGCGCATGTTTTCGGGCATGTTTTCGGGGTCGAAATGACCGTTGTCGCTATAGCCGAGGATGGGTTCGGTGCGGTCGTCGTTGGAGACGATGACGAAACCTTCGTCTTTCGCCACGTTGAACACGTAGAGGCCGTTGACTTGCTTGGCCATCACCAGTCGCGACGCTGCCGTTCCTGGCGCTCGATGGGGTCGCATTCCTTTGTTTTCGCGGTTTTTTACAAAATTACGGGCTTGGTTCAAAGCCTCATCGGGCGTTACACCCTCTGCCATCATCGTCGTCACCATGACGAGCGAGAGCATCAGAAGTAAAATTTTCTTCATGTTTTTACCGTATTAATTATAATTTTAGTTTCTGTTTACAGATGTTTATGAATGTGCAAAATTAGTGTATCTTTCGTAAAAATCGACATTTTTGGACAAAAAAATAAGATTTATTAATACATCATTCATCTTTTTTCGTACCTTTGCAGCCAAATTTAAACGACATGATTATGACAGGTGCTCTGAAAACAAAAATCTGGCGCGAAGTGCGCGACTATGCGATGATTACCATCGCCATGCTTTCCTATTGTATCGGATGGTCGGCCTTCCTCCTGCCCAACACCCTCGCCTCGGGCGGTGTGGCTGGTATTTCCTCGATTCTGGAGTGGAGTCCGCTGGCGATTCCGGCTCAGGTGAGCTATTTTGTCATCAACGCCATTCTGCTCATTTTCGCGTTGGTGACGCTGGGTTGGAGGTTCTGCGTGAAAACCATCTACGCCGTGGCCGTGCTGACGGTTGCGCTGGCACTCATTCGCGACAAGGTGGCCAGCCTGCACCTGCTTGCCGACCAGCCTTTCATGGCCGCCATCATCGGCTCTGTTTTCTGCGGTTCGGGCGTGGGCATCGGCCTTGCTTTCCGCGGTTCGACGGGTGGAACCGACATTGTGGCCGCCATCATCAATAAATATCGCGACATTTCGCTTGGCCGAATCATTATGATTCTCGACGTCATCATCATTTCGAGTTCTTATTTCGTGCTGCGCGACTGGGAGCGCGTCATCTACGGCTACGTCGTGCTCTACGTCACAGCTTTCTGCATCGACCAAGTCGTCAACAACATGCGCCGTTCGGTGCAGTTCTTCATCATTTCCGAGCATTACAAGGAGATTGGCGACCGCATCAACAAAGAGCCGCGCCGAGGTGTCACCACCATCGACGCACACGGTTTTTACAGTGGAAAAGAGATGAAAATGCTCTTCGTTTTGGCCAAACGGCGCGAGAGCGGTCGCATTTTCCAGGTCATCAACGACATCGACCCCACGGCCTTCGTTTCTCAGAGTGCCGTTATTGGTGTGTATGGCGAGGGCTTCGACCGCTTCAAGGTGAAGCATCGTTCGCCGAAGCCGATTAAATAACGTCATTTTCGAGTGTCGATGTTGAAATCACATTATCATATAGGAGTCGTTGAGGCCGGTTGCGACGAGGCTGGTCGGGGTTGCTTGGCGGGCAGCGTGTTTGCTGCGGCTGTCATCCTGCCACCCGACTACGACAACCCCCTGCTGAACGACTCGAAGCAACTGACCGAGCGGAAACGCTACGAACTGCGACGGCAAATCGAGAAAGAGGCCGTGGCGTGGGCGGTGGCGAGCGTTTCGCCCGAGGAAATCGACCAAATCAACATTCTACGTGCGTCGATTTTGGCGATGCACCGTGCGCTCGACCAACTTCGCGTGCGTCCCGAGGCCATTATCGTCGATGGCAACCGCTTTGAGCCGTATCGTCCAAAGAGTCTCCCCCAGTTGGGGGAGGTTGGAGGGGGCCTCATCCCCCACACCTGCATCGTGAAAGGCGATTCGAAGTTCCAATCGATTGCCGCCGCGAGCATTCTGGCGAAAACCTATCGCGACGACTACATGATGCAGTTGGCCGAGAAATTTCCGCAGTACGATTGGCAGTCGAACAAAGGCTATCCCACGGCGAAGCATCGCGAGGCCATCCGACAATTCGGGATTACGCCCTATCATCGGAAAAGTTATAACCTTTTGGGCGACAGCGAGTTATCGTTAGACTTCAAATAATTCTTTTAAAATTCCAATTGATTTGAGTTCGGGAAACCCTGGAACGTGCAGCCGATAATACTTTAAAATCAATTCTGCACAGCGATTTCGTTCTTGTCGCGTGAGCCGGAAAAGGTGCATCGACTCGAAACTCATTCTCATCAGTGTGTTGATTCGCTCCGCCTCCGCCGGTTCCACCACATCGGCGTGCGACGGTCTGATGGCCACGAAAGTGCCGTTTCGCAAGTCGAAGCAGTCGCCGTCGTGATAGTCGTCGAGATTCGGGAAGAAACCGATGAATCGCGACAGTCGCATCATAAAAACAAGGTGGAAATTCGCGTAGGCTCGCGATTGTCCGTCGAGCCACAAAATGCCGTTCTCGACATACTGGAAAAGTGCCTCGTTTTGCTGTTCGCCCCGCGTCGCATACAGCAGAAATTCCGCCACGAAGAGCGAAATCGACAATTTCACGGGGTCGAAGGGAATCGACGTGAACGGCTGCGACATCTGCACGTCGCGCAACCGCTGCAAACCGCCTCCCTGACGGTAGTCGAACTCAATGGAAAGCATCGTCAGGGGTTGAAAAAGTTGTTTTTTGAGTTTCCCTTTTTGCGTTTTCGGCAGACGGCACACGAACGACACACGACCGAAGTCAGCCGTGAGCATATCGACGATGGTTTTGTCCTCGCCGTATTTCATCGAATGGAGCACGATTGCCCGCGTTTTTGTCAGCATAACACGACAAAATTACGAATTTTTACCCGAAAAATGAAAATTTTTTGAAGAAAATTTGGAGAATTGATAAAAAAGCCGTACCTTTGCACCCGCTTAGAGCATTTTGGTCCCTTCGTCTATCGGTTAGGACGAGAGATTTTCATTCTCTAAAGAGGAGTTCGACTCTCCTAGGGACTACAACATCGGAATCCGTCATCTGCGCAGCGATGCGCCATCGGAAAAATCCAGAGGAACGGTGATGGAGAACTTTGATAATTAATAATTAACAATTAACAATTAAAATTGATTTGAAGAGTTCGCCGAGGGCAGCCGAAAAGCGCAAGACCCATAAGCTTCCGTAAAGAATTTAAAATTAACAATTTAAAATTAAGAATTAAAAATGGCAAATCACAAATCAGCTCTGAAGAGAATTCGTCAGACGAAGAAAAGAAACGAGCACAACCGCTACTATGCAAAAACGATGCGCAACGCTGTTCGCAAACTGCGCGCTATGACCGACAAGGAAGAAGCAGAAAAGCTCTATCCCAGCGTTCAGAAGATGCTCGACAAACTGGCTAAGACCAACATCATCCACAAGAACAAAGCATCCAACCTCAAGTCGAAGTTGGCAAAGCATATCAAAAGCCTCGGCGAATAAGCCACGGCGACGAAACAAAAAGACCATTTTCCTTACGGAGAGTGGTCTTTTTTTTGTCATAAAACCGTTGGATAGCGGTGAAAATCCTTTTAACTTCTGATGCTGAACTCGCAACCGCAATATTGTTGGTTGTAAAAACCAAATTCCTTGAGAAGTTGGTTGCGACGCTCGTAAAGACCGCCCTTGCGCCAGTTTTGGGACCAAAATTTCGGAAAGTTGATAGTTGACAGTTGATAGTTGACAGTTGGGTGATGGGTGTTGGAATTATGAACTGTGAACTGTGAACTATGAACTGAAAGCTCCGCTTCGCGGCCTGCGCGATTGATTTGTTCGATGTCTTTCCAGCGCGACGAGGCGAGGGTAGTGGTGAAATAGGGGATGCCGAGTTCTTGCGCTTTCATCGCCGTAGCTTTCAGGCGCAGAAAAAAACAGCGTTCGCACCGCCGACCGCGCTCGGGTTCGCCCTCCAATCCGCAAATGCCACCCAGCCATTCGTCGTGGTTGTAGTCGCCGTCGATCCAGCGCACACCGAGGCTTTCGGCATGGCGCTTGCTCTCTTGTTTGCGAATTTCGTATTCCTCGCGAGGAAAAATGTTCGGATTGTAATAGAAAATGACAGGACGCACACCATTCGCCATCATCCATTCGACAATGGCCGACGAACATGGGGCACAACAGGCGTGCAGTAGCACGTCTGTCAGCCCCTCAGGAACGGCAATCGCAGTTTTCAAAACTCGTCTGCGAAAACCTTATTTGTTCAGTTTGGCAGCTTTTTCAGCGGCTTGCTGTGCCTTGTGCTGTGCTTTCACGGCGTCGGCCTGCGCTTTCAGTGCCTTGTGCTTCAACTTCAGGTCGCCCTCGGCAGCAGCGGCTTTCTCAGCGGCTTTGGCAGCTTTTTCCTGTGCTTTTTCGGCATCGCGGGCAGCCTTTTTAGCAGCCTGATTGGCCTTCTCGCGCTTTTCTATTTCCTTCTGCTTTTTCTTGGCAGCTTTTTCGCGAGCCTTGGCCTCTTTTTCAGCCTTTTTGGCTTCTTTTTGAGCCTTTGCCTGCTCCTTATCAGCCTTCTGACGAGCCTTCAAAGCTTCTTTGTGAGCCTTTTCTTTCTCTTTTTGCAGGGCTGTCTGCTGAGCGGGGTCAGTCACTACGGCTTGCGCCTGTGCGGTGGTTGTACCGATGACGGCCATCACTGCGATGACGGCCAACTTCATCATCATTTTCTTCATAACTTCTTGATTTTTAATATTTTAAATGATAAAAAATTATTTCGGTAAATGAAACGCTATCGACATTTCCGCTAATTGATCCTCGCTCATTCCCTCGGGTTCAAATCCCATTTGACGGGCGGCGATGTAGATTTTCGCACTTTTTTCGAGCACGTCGATTTGGTCGAAAGCGTCTATGGCGTCGAGACCTTTGGCGAAAACACCGTGCTTCTCCCAAAGCACCACATCGTAGTATTCGAGTTCGCGCAGCGTGGCTTCGGCCAGTGCAGTCGAGCCCGGCAGCAAATAAGGCACAACGCCCAATCCGAGCGGACAAAACGCCTTCGTTTCGGGAATCATCGACCAGAGGAGTCGCGTCAGCACGTCTTTTTCGAGGAATTTCCGGCAATGGCTCATCGCCACGAGTTCAATCGGATGGGTGTGGACGGTGGCGCGATAGGGCGATTTCTCGGCGATCAGTCGGGCGTGGACGCTCAAATGGCTCGGCAGTTCGCTCGTAGGCCAAACCACCTCGTCGCCGACGATTTCGTAGGTCGCGCAATCGTCGAGGATTCGGATAATAGCACCGTTTTCCATCGGCCAGCGTGCCAAGTCGCGCATCCGCTTGCCCGTTCCTTTGCAATAGAAATAGCAGCCGCGCAGTTCGGGCAGTGTCACGCCGATGGGCTTCACTTCGCTGATGGCTGGCAGTCGGCGAATTGCGTCATCGACCCACTCCGTCACGTTCACCGTGATGTTGCCGCCGTTGCGCTCGGCCCACCCGTTTTGCCACAGGTAGCCAGCCACTTCCGCCGTCTTCAAAATTTCCGCTTTCAGCGCGTCGCGTCCTTCCAAAATATGGTTCATTTTTTCAAAAAATGTTTGATAATTGCTGCAAAGATAAGGAGAATATTTCAATTATTGGCAGAAAATTTCAAAATTTATTTTGTTCGATGCCGAGATTTTCGTATCTTTGTACCTGAATTTTTCAAATCGAACCGATTTTTACGACAATTATTTAAACAATTATAAACGAAAACAAACTATGAGCAAAGTACTAATGATTGGCGCCGGTGGCGTCGCAACCGTGGCTGCGTTTAAGATTGCGCAGAATCCCGACGTGTTTACGGACTTTATGATTGCAAGCCGTCGCAAGGCGAAGTGTGACAAAATCGTGGAAGACATCCACAAGGCTGGCTACAAGATGGACATCAAGACCGCGCAGGTCGATGCCGACGATGTGGAACAGTTGAAGGCTCTTTTCAACGACTATCAGCCCGAACTGGTCATCAACCTCGCCCTGCCCTATCAGGACTTGACGATTATGGAGGCGTGTCTGGCCTGCGGATGCAGTTATCTCGACACGGCCAACTACGAGCCGAAGGACGAGGCGCACTTCGAATATTCGTGGCAGTGGGCCTACAAAGACCGCTTCGAACAGGCTGGACTGACGGCGATTCTCGGCTGCGGCTTCGACCCGGGCGTGTCGGGCATCTACACCGCCTATGCTGCCAAGCATCATTTCGACGAAATCCACTATCTCGACATCGTCGATTGCAACGCCGGCGACCATCACAAGGCTTTCGCCACGAACTTCAACCCCGAAATCAACATCCGCGAAATCACGCAGAAGGGTCTGTATTATAAAGATGGCAAATGGATTGAGACCGAACCGCTCGAAATCCACAAGCCGCTGACCTATCCGAACATCGGTCCGCGTGAGTCGTACTTGTTGCACCACGAAGAACTCGAGTCGCTCGTCATCAACTATCCGACCATCAAGCAGGCTCGTTTCTGGATGACCTTCGGCGAACAGTATATCAAGCACTTAGACGTGATTCAGAACATCGGCATGAGCCGCATCGACGAAGTGGAATACGAGGCGCCGCTGGCCGACGGAACAGGTGTGGCGAAGGTGAAAATCGTGCCGTTGCAGTTCCTCAAGGCCGTGCTGCCCAACCCGCAGGACCTCGGCGAAAACTACGAGGGCGAAACCTCGATTGGCTGCCGCATTCGTGGCATCAAAGACGGCAAGGAGCGCACCTACTACGTCTATAACAACTGCTCGCACCGTGCCGCTTACGAGGAAACGGGTATGCAGGGTGTCAGTTACACGACCGGTGTTCCCGCGATGATTGGCGCGATGATGTTCCTGAAAGGCTTGTGGAAGAAACCCGGCGTGTGGAATGTCGAGAATTTCGACCCCGACCCATTCATGGAGCAGCTCAACATCCACGGACTGCCTTGGCATGAGGTGTTCGACGGCGATTTGGAACTGTAAAAAGCACTTTTTCAACATTTCAGTCGAAATTTAACGGAAAACGACATGAAAATCATCAATTTAAGTGAGCAAAACACGGTCGTCAATCGTTATCTTGCGGAGATTCGCGACGAAAAGTACCAACAAAACCGGCTGCTGTTCCGCAACAACATTGAGCGCATTGGAATGTGCATGGCCTATGAGATTTCGCGCCAGCTCAACTACGAAACCATCAAGGTGACGACACCGTTGGGCGAGGCCGAGGTCTCGGTGCCTGCCGATGAGTTGATGGTGGCGACGGTGTTGCGTGCCGGACTGCCTTTCCATCAGGGTTTTCTCAACGTGTTCGACCATGCCGGCTGTGCCTTTATTTCGGCATTCCGGATGTATAAAAATCGCGAACACACCGAGGTGGGCGTTCACACGGAATACCTCGCTTCGCCGAGTGTCGAGGGAAAAACGCTGCTGATTGTCGATCCGATGCTGGCGACGGGCGGTTCGATGGCTGCGGCCTACGAGGCGTTCCTGAAAACTGGCACACCGAAAAGTGTCCACATCGCTTGCGTGATTGGCACGGACGAGGGAATCGAAGTGGTGCGGCAGGCCGTCGGCGAAGCCGATGTGACGGTCTGGTGCGCCGCCATCGACCCCGGCATGAACGAGCAGAAGTACATCGTTCCGGGTTTCGGCGACTGCGGCGACCTTTGCTACGGCGAAAAATTGTAGTTATTTCCTCAAATAGAGCCAAATCGAGCGCATTCCCTCGAGTTGGTCGTTGTCCTCGGTACATTCCCAATACATGGCGCCGAGCAACCCTTGTTCCTTGATGTAACGGCATTTCCACGCCAGCGAAACGGGACTGTCGTAGGCCAGAACGAGGTTGCCGTCGGCATCGGCGAGGTAGGGAACTTTTCCGACATCGTCCCATTTTCGGGTGTATTGACCGCCCGTTTCGCCCGTCTTGACGAAACGTCCCAGTACCTTGTTGTCGCCTGCGCCACGACCGTAGAGCGGCATTCCGAGCGTGAGTTTTTGGCGCGGCACACCAGCCTTCAAATGGGCTTGAACGGCCTCTTCGACGGTAATTCTGCCCGAAAGCGGCGAACGGTAGAGCGTCGTGTGGTGCTTGGGCGGATTGGCCACGTCGTAGGCCATGATGTTCACGAAATCGAGGTATTTCAGACAGGCTCGGAAGTCGATGAATTTTGCGTCGGCGATAGTGGCGATGGTAAGCAGTTTTTGTTTGCCGATGGCTGCGCGGATGTCGCGCATGAGCAACGTGAAGTTGTCGGTGTCGTCGGGCGAACAGCTGATGCCTGCCTCGTCGCTCGTGGGATATTCCCAGTCGATGTCGATGCCGTCGAACCCATACTGATCGACCACGCGCTTGCAGTCGCGGGCGAATGACAGCCGACAACGCTCGTCGGCAGCCATTTCACTGAAATTTCCTGCCGTCCAGCCACCAATCGAGAGCACGATTTTCAGTGTCGGATTCTGTTTTTTCAGGGCCAAAACGCCGTGAAGAAACTCCGTGTCGCGCAAATCAACGCTGTCGAAAGTCTTGGAAACATTGCCGAAAGCGTAGTTGATGTGGGTCATCAGCGTGGGGTCGGGCATTCGTTGTGAACCCCACGATGCCACATAAGCCACGATAATCGGTTCTTGCTGCTTTTTCGCGTCGGTCGGAAGGCTGAAAAGCAAGGAAATCAGCCATAAAATCGTCGTTTTTTTCATCTTTTTTTATGTTTTAAATCAATCCCATCCTTCATCGTCGTTGTTCTCCATGTAGCGGCTCATGCCATTGTCTTCCGTATCGTCTTCCGAAGCAGGGTCGAAACCTCGCATGTTGTCGCGTTCAATTCTGCTTGTCCGAGTCGTCGAAGATGGTCTTGGAGTCGTTTGACGGTGGGTGGTTTCCTTTTTTTCGATGGTTTCAGAAGGAGAATTGTCAATAGAGTCTATCTGTAACGAAGAAGAATCATCCATCACGATTTTTTCATCCTCGTAATCATGGGAAACTTGATGGTTTTGCTTGTTGCCACAAGAACAAAGCATCAATCCTGCTGAAATGATGAATACAAACTTTTTCATACATTATTTTTTAATATTCAAACGAACTACCTCCGAGGAACTCGCGCAGCAGCGAAGTGGGCGGCAACGTGTCGAAACTGACAGGTTCGAAGTAGCGCAGGAACTTGCGCAGGCGATAGGCTTCGGCGTATTCTTCGCAGTTTTCGGGCACTTGTTCGAGGGCGGGTTCGGCTTGCGTGCGGATGACGGCCAACTCGTAGATCATTGCCGTGTTGAACATCGCGTCGGCGTTTTCTTGGAAGGGGAAAATCCACTTGTTTTCGCCTGCACGCACACTGGGCCACCGCTTGATGGTGTCGCGTGCCGAGCAACCACGATATTTCACGTCGCGGATGATGCGGCGCAACAGGCGGTTGTCGGTCGTGGGAATGTAGTTGTGGGTGTCGAGCAGAATCGTCGTAAGCGCCGAGGCATAGACGCGGAATTTCTGTTCTTCGGGAATGTGCGCCGTGAGTTCGGGATTCAGCGCGTGGATACCCTCGACGACGAGGATTTCGTGTTCGCCGATTTGCAGTTTCTGACCGCTTTTCTCGCTTTTTCCCGTCTGGAAATTGTAACGCGGCAGTTCCACCTCTTCGCCGCGGAACAGGGCATTGAACTGCTCGTTGATGAGGTCGATGTCGAGTGCGTGGATACATTCGTAGTCGTAGTCGCCCTTTTCGTCGCGTGGTGTGCGCTCGCGATCGACAAAATAGTCGTCGAGCGAGATTTGAACGGGTCGAATGCCGTGCGTCATCAACTGAATCGACAGGCGTTTGCAGGTCGTGGTTTTACCGCTTGACGACGGCCCAGCAATCAGCACCATTCTTACGCCCTTGCGCTCGGCAATCATATCGCCGATTTGTGCGATTTTCTTCTCCTGAAGAGCCTCGCTGACGTTGATGATGTCGCTTGCAAAGCCCCTTTGCACGGCACGGTTGAACTCGCCGACCGTTCCGATTTTCACGATGTCCTGCCAGCGGTGATGCTCTTGGAACACCTCGAACATCTTGTCTTGTCGCGTCATTTCGCCGAGCACCGACGGGTCTTTCGTCGAAGGAATGCGCAGCAGCAGACCGTCGTAGTAAGGCTCAAGTCCGAACAGTTTCACTGCACCCGTGTTTTGCATCAGAGCACCGTAGAAATAGTCCACGTAGCCGTCCAAGTCGTAGTAAATCGTGTAGAGCGTGCCGAGTGTTTCGAGCAACGTCACTTTCGAGTGCGCTCCGACACCCTTAAACAGCTTGATGGCTTCGTCGGTGGGCACTTCGCGGCGATGAATCGGGCGGTCGGCATCGATGATTTCCTGCATCCGCCGACGCAGTGCATCAACATCGTGCTGCGTCACGGCGCGACCCAGTTTCAGGTTGCAATAATAGCCGTTCGACACGGGAATGTCGATGACGACAGAGCCGTCGGGATAGAGGTCGTGAACCGACTTACAAAGAATAAAGAACAGCGTGCGCGTGTATGTGCGCATACCCGAGGGCGACGTCAGGTCGAGAAACTCCACGTCTTTGTTGCGGTAGAGTCGGAATCCCATTCCCTCCACTTTGTTGTTCACTTTCGCGACGATGGGGCCGTGTTCCATCTGCAACCCCGTCATCGAATACACATCATTCAGGCTGCTACCAGCCTCTGCTTCAATCTTCGTGCCGTTGTTGCGGCAGCGCACTTTCACTTTTGGGTTCATAGTTATCGTTTTTTAGTTGTTTTCAAAGATTTAGACTGCAAAAATACGGATTTTTTTGTAGAAAATCGACTTTTTTCATCATTTTTTCAGATTGTTTTATATCAATTTCGTTTGTTTTTTATCCAGAAATGACATCAATCCCTTTGTAATTTCGAAAAAAATCTGTAATTTTGCACCGCAAAAAAATAAAATCATGTCGATTTGGATTTTCTTTAAGCTTTTAGGCTCGCTGGCCCTGCTGATGTTCGGTATGAAGAGCATGAGCGAGGCATTGCAGAAGATGGCTGGTCCGCAACTGCGCCACGCCCTCGGAGCCATGACCACCAACCGTTTCACGGGACTGCTGACGGGTACTGTCGTCACAGCCTCCGTGCAGTCTTCAACCGCCACGACGGTGATGACCGTCTCGTTCGTGAATGCCGGACTGCTCACGCTGGCGCAAGCCATCAGCGTCATCATGGGCGCGAACATCGGCACGACGCTCACGGCGTGGATCATGGCGCTCGGAGCCTCGTTCGACATCTCGAACCTCGTCTATCCGGCCTTTTTCATCGGTATCATCCTGATTTACATGAAGAAACGCCGCTACGTGGGCGATTTCCTTTTCGGATTGGCTTTCTTGTTGCTCGGTCTGACGACTTTGCGCATGACGGGCAACGACATGGACCTCGGAAACAACCCGACGGTGACGGCATTTTTCCAGTCGTTCGACCCCGATTCGTTCCTGACGACGCTTACATTCCTGCTGCTCGGTGGCGTGATGACGTTCTGCGTGCAGTCGAGTGCTGCGGTGATGGCGATCACGATGTTGCTTTGTTCGTCGGGAGCCATGCCGATTTATCAAGGTATCGCGCTCGTGCTCGGCGAGAACATCGGCACGACCATCACATCGAATCTCGCGGCACTCTCGGCCAACACACAGGCGCGTCGTGCAGCCCTCGCCCACATGTTTTTCAACATTTTCGGCGTGATTTGGATACTTTTCGTGTTCCGTTGGTTCATCGACGGCGTCATTTGGCTGGTCGATTATGTTGGCGGCTCCGTCGCCCATCAAGACATGGACCACATGGATTCGAAAGAAAAACTGAATTTCGTTTTGGCGGCTTTCCACACTTGTTTCAACGTCATCAACGCTGGCATTCTCATCTGGTTTATTCCCCAGATTGAAAAATTCGTCTGCTGGGTCATCAAGTCGAAGAAAGTCGATGAGGAAGAGGATTTCCGCCTGCATTTCATCACGGCTGGCTTCATGAAAACGCCCGAACTTTCAGTGCTCGAGGCGCAAAAGGAGATTCAAGCCTTCTCCGACCGTATGCAGCGGATGTTCGGCATGGTTCGCGAACTGCTCAACGAGTCATCGACCGACACGGGTAAGAAAAAAGGCGAGAAAGGCGGCGAAGACTTCAACAAACTCTATTCGCGCATCGAGAAATACGAGGGGATTTCCGACAATATGGAAATCGAGATTGCGAAATACCTCGACCAAGTCAGCGACGCCCATCTTTCCGACGACACGAAGGCGAAAATTCGCGCCATGTTGCGTGAAATCAGCGAACTGGAGTCGATTGGCGACGCTTGCTACAACATGGCCCGCACGATTTCGCGCAAGTATCAGGGCAAGCAAGACCACTTCACGGATGTGCAATACGAGCATCTGCACCAGATGATGCAACTCACCGACAACGCCCTGACCCAGATGAATCTGCTGATGGGCGGTCGCAAGGATGCGTTCGACATCAACCGCACCTTTAATATTGAGAACGAAATCAACAATTTCCGCAACCAACTCAAGTCGCAGAACATCATCGACGTGAACAACCACGAATACACCTATGCCGTCGGCACGATTTACCTCGACATCATCAACGAGTGCGAGAAACTGGCCGACTACGTGGTGAACGTCGTCGAGGCACGAATGGGCGTCCGTCAGAAATGACGTTCAGACCATCGGGTCGAAATTGTGGGAAATTTGCTGATTGATTTGCGTCGAGAAGCGCACGGGGTCTTCGATGAGGCGAAACTCATTGACGACCTCGCCCGTTGATACGGCCACCGTCCCATAGCGGAAAAGGCGGCCCACAATCGACTGGCGAATGCTCACACCCTCGCAGCGGCGCAAAATCAAGTCGGTGGATTCGCGACGGATGATTCCTCGTTTCAGAATCAGGCGGCTCGTCGTCAGAATATACTTCCTTCCGCCGTAGATGTTCAACGCCCAAATCGCCGCGCCAATCAGCATCACAGCCGAGGCGATGATTTGAATCGTGAACTGCACATCCTGCGTGGGAATGGCGAAAATCGCAATGGAAGCGAGCAGCAGCAAAAACGGCTTCCAATAGATAATCCAGTGCTGGCGAGCCTCATAGACAATTTGCTCGCCGTCCATTAAATTCTTTTCAATATAACCCATAATTATTCCTAATTCACGTTATTTTCTGCTGCAAAGCTACAAAAAAAAGTTATATCATTTGCATTTTGACGGTAAATTAACAAAGTTTTTCGTATCTTTGCATCAAAATTAGTCAAAAATCAACATAAAATCAATCGTTATGAAAAGAATTTTCGTCTTTATGACCATGGTGACCATGATGGCAACGGGCTCGATGAAAGCCCAGACTGCCCGTTACGACATTGTTCCGCTGCCGCGCAGCATCGTTCAGCAACACGCTCCGGGTTTCGTGCTCGGCGAAAAGACGGCCATCGTCTATGCCGACGGACTGGAAAAAGAGGCTCGTTTCCTAAGCGATTATGTCGCGGAAATGACGCAGATGAAGTTGGCCGTGCGGCCGTTTGCGAAGAAAAGCGACGCTCGCGGCAACATTTTGCTTTCGATTGCCGTTCCCAACAAGAAAAAAGTGGTGATCGAACCCAACGAGGAAGCCTACACGCTGACGGTGACGGCGAAGGGCGTTGCGATTAGCGGACAGACGGCTGCGGCGGTGTTCCGTGGCATTCAGACGCTGAGAAAATCGCTTCCGATTGTGAAGGAGTCGGGTAGCCAGATTGCGCTACCGGCAGTGGTGATTCAGGACGAGCCGCGCTTCGCCTATCGCGGAATGCACCTCGACTGCTCGCGCCACTTCTTCCCCGTAGAGTTCGTCAAGCGATTCATCGACCTCATCGCCCTGCACGGTATGAACAAGTTCCACTGGCACATCACCGACGACCAAGGCTGGCGTTTCGAGAGCAAGAAATATCCGAAACTGACCTCGATTGGCGGATGGCGCTCTGGAACGGTTGTTGGTCGTAATTCTGGCATCGACGACGGCATCCGTCACGGTGGTTTCTACACGCAGGAAGAGTGCCGCGAAATCGTGCGCTACGCTGCCGACCGCCACATCACCATCATTCCCGAAATCGATATGCCCGGCCATATGGTGGCGGCTCTCGCTGCCTATCCCGAATACGGCTGTACTGGCGGTCCTTACGAGGTGGAACATACGTGGGGCGTGTTTGCCGACGTGCTGTGCCCAGGTAAGGAGCAGACCTTCAAGTTCGTGGAAGACGTGCTGAGCGAAGTCATCGACGTGTTCCCTTCGGAATACATCCACATCGGCGGCGATGAGTGTCCGCGCGACCGTTGGAAGACGTGCGACCTCTGCCAGCAGCGCATCAAGAACGAAGGTATCAAGGGCGAAGGAAAACAGACCGCCGAAGACCATCTGCAGGGCTATTTCACGAAGCGCGTTGAGAAATTCCTGCACACGAAAGGCAAGCGACTCATCGGTTGGGACGAGTTGCTCGGTTGCGATGTCGATGTCACTTCGACGATTATGTCGTGGCGCGGTGCCGAACCTGGTGCGAAAGCCGCAAAATTGGGCCACGACGTGATTATGACGCCCAATTCGCCGATGTATTTCGACCATTACCAGACCGACAAGACCAACAACGAACCGCTCAGCATCGGTGGAAATTCGCCGACGGCGAAGGTCTATGCCTTCGAACCAGTGGCCGCCGACCTCATGCCCGAGGAAGCGAAGCACATTCTCGGTGTGCAGGCGAACGTCTGGACGGAATACATCTATTCGACGCAACACGTTGAATATCAGATTCTTCCGCGTATGGCAGCCTTGGCAGAAGTGCAGTGGTTGCAGCCCGACCAAAAAGATTTCGATGCCTTCAAAGAACGCGTGACCCGTCTGAAAGCCATCTACGACCTGAATCAGTGGCGAGTGGCACAGCATTTGTTCAAGAAGTAAGGCCCCCTCCCAGCCTCCTCCCGAAGGGGAGGAGTTTTCGAGGAAGGAGGAACGAGGAAACTTTCAAATCGTAAAATAGTTAAATCGTCAAATCAATTGTACATTGTACATTTGTAAATGGTAAATTAAAAGTACATTTGTAAATTGTAAATTAAAACCATGGACTTGGATTTTTTTCTAAGAATTCTCGTTGCCGCCCTGCTCGGCGGATTGATTGGGCTTGAACGCGAATATCGTGCGAAAGTGGCCGGTTTCCGAACCCATTTCCTCGTGGCGATGGGTGCTGCCCTGTTTATGATTCTCTCGGCGCACGGTTTCGAGGGTGCTCTGACGTCGGAAAACCACCGCCTCGACGTGTCGCGCATCGCGGCACAGGTCGTTAGCGGCATCGGTTTCATCGGTGCCGGAACCATCATTTTTCAGCGTCACGCCGTGCGCGGACTCACCACCGCCGCCGGTCTTTGGGTGACGGCGGCCATCGGTATGGCGGCAGGTGCGGGAATGTACCTGTTGGCCATCGAAACCACCGCCCTCGTGCTGATTGGCCTCGAAGCCTTCAACCACGCGCTGCGGCACATGAATCGACGTGAAAATCCATCGAAAAATGGCGAAAATTCGTCGAGTGACGCCGATTTTCCATCCAATGAGGAATAAAATTTGACAAAACAATGAAAATAGCACTGATCGGTTACGGCAAAATGGGCCGTATGATTGAAGAAACAGCGCGACAGCGCGGCCACGAAATCGTGAGCATTATCGATGTGGACAACCAACAGGATTTCGACAGCGACGCTTTCCGCTCGGCAGATGTCGCCATCGAGTTTACCACGCCAAAATCAGCCTACGACAACTACCTGAAAGCGTGGGCGCAGGGTGTGAAAGTGGTGTCGGGTTCGACGGGTTGGATGGCGGAGCACGGCGACGAGGTGAAAAAAGCCTGCGCCGAGGGTAAAACGCTGTTCTGGGCGTCGAATTTCTCGATTGGCGTGGCGATTTTCTCGGCTGTCAACCGCTATCTGGCGAAGATTATGAACATTTTTCCGCAGTACGACGTGACGATGGAGGAGACCCACCACATCCATAAACTCGACCATCCGTCGGGTACGGCGGTGACGTTGGCGGAGGAGATTATCAAGAATTTGGATAGAATAGAAAAATGGGAACCCACCCTCAATCCCTCCCCACGGGAGGGAAGCCAAGAAAAGATTTCTTCGAGTCAATCACCCCTCCCGTCAGGAGGGGCAGGGGGTGGGTTGCTTCCTATTTATTCTTACCGCGAAGGCGAAGTCCCTGGCATCCACACCATCCGCTACAACAGCGATGCCGACGAAATCACCATCACACACGATGCCCATTCGCGCAAGGGCTTCGCGCTTGGTGCCGTTCTCGCTGCCGAGTTCACGAAAGACCACGAGGGTTTGCTGACGATTACCGATTTGTTCCCGTTTTAGCTGTCCAAAATGGACGTTAAAAAGCTGAAAATCAGCGTTAAGAAAACTTTCTGTTGCAACAATTTAAAGTCAGATAGCGTCAAATATAAAAAAATGAATGTCAATATCATCGACTACATTTGGTTTGCTTTAGAATCAATTGGAGCAATTCCTAAAAAGAAAAAAATAACAATGAAAAAAGAAAAAAAGACACCCAACAAGGCCGTTCAATGGGCCAAATTCATCGTCGTTCTGGTACTCTACCTGCTGTTTCTCTACTGGGTGAAATCGTGGTGGGGACTGCTCGTCGTGCCATTCATTTTCGATGCCTATATCACGAAGAAAATCCGCTGGCAGTGGTGGAAAGACGCCGAAGGTCCCACGCGCTTCCTGATGTCGTGGGTCGATGCACTCGTGTTCGCCCTCGTCGCCGTCTATTTCATCAACCAATTCTTCTTTCAGAACTACGTCATCCCCTCGTCGTCGCTGGAAAAATCGCTGCTCACGGGCGATTATCTCTTCGTGTCGAAAGTCAGTTATGGACCGCGCATCCCGCAAACGCCGCTGACGATGCCGCTCACGCAACACACGCTGCCGCTCATCGGCACGAAATCGTATATTTCTTGGCCGCATTGGGACTATCGCCGCGTGAAAGGACTCGGACAGGTCGAATTGAACGACATCGTGGTCTTCAACTACCCCGCAGGCGACTCGATTCTGACGGAAATTCCCTATCAGACGGAGTATTATCGCTTGGTCTATGACTCTGGCGAGCAGATTTACCTTCAGAATGTCGGCAATCCCGACTTCTCGACGATGAATCAGCAGCAGATTTACGATATGTACAAGGACGTGTATGCACTCGGTCGTAACTACTTGAAAAACAATCCCGTACAGTTCGGCGACATCAGTTCGCGACCCACCGACCGCCGCGAAAACTATGTGAAACGCTGCGTGGGACTGCCCGGACAGACGCTCGAAATCAAGAACCACATCGTTTATCTCGACGGAAAGGCCAACAAAGAGCCCGACAACGTGCAATACACCTATCGAGTCAAGCTTCGCGAGCATATTCCCGACGAACTGATGAAGGAACTCGGCATTTCGATGGAACAACTGGCACAACTCAACCGCGACGGCGTGATGCCGCTGACGAATCAGGCTGCCAATGTCCTGAAAAAGCGCACGGACATCGTTGAAAGCATCGAACTGAACACCGAAATTCGCGCCGACGACCGCGTTTATCCACGCAACGCCGCCTATGGTTGGACACGCGACAACTACGGTCCGATTTGGATTCCGAAAAAAGGCGAGTCGATTGCCCTGAATATGGACAATATCGCCATTTACGAGCGTCCGATTCGGGTGTATGAAGGCAACGACCTCGTCGTGAAAAACGGCCAGATTTACATCAACGGACAGCACGCCACGTCATACACCTTCAAGATGGACTACTACTGGATGCAGGGCGACAACCGCCACAATTCCGCCGACTCGCGCTACTGGGGCTTCGTGCCCGAGGACCACATCGTGGGCAAGCCGATTTTCATCTGGTGGTCGTCCGACCCCGACCGTCACGGTTTTTCGGGTATCCGCTGGAGTCGCCTGTTCAACATTGTGGACAAAATTAAATAATAGGTAATAGATAATAGGTGATAGAGATGGAGAATGAAAATCAACAAAGACAGGAAATCAAGCCTGTTACCTGTCACCTATTACCTATCACCTATTTCGGTCCCATCAGTTGGTACAGCCGTTTGCTCAGAACTGAAAACTGGCGAATCGACGACACCGAGCACTATGTTAAGCAAACCACGCGCAACCACTGCCTCATCGCGACGGCCAATGGTGTGCAGAAACTCACGGTTCCGGTGGAGAAGCTTTCGAGGAGCGAGGAACGAGGGGCGAGAAACGAGCCGCTGCTGACACGCGAAGTCCGCCTCAGCGACCACGGGAAATGGCGCACGGAGCATTGGAACGCCATCTGCACGGCCTACGGCGAAAGTCCCTTCTTCGACTATTACGCCGACGACCTTCGTCCGTTTTACGAGCGTCGCGACTGGGAATTCCTCTTCGACTACGACATGGCTATTTTCGAGAAAATGTTGGAGTTGGTGGTCCCCTCCTGCCTCCCCCAGAAGGGGGAGGAACCACGAAATTTCAATTCTCCCCTCCCTTTCTGGGGAGGGGAAGGGGGTGGGGCTCCCTACTGGCAAGTCTATCAAGCGCGTCACGGTTTTCTGCCCGACCTCTCGATTCTCGACCTGCTCTGCTGCATGGGTCCCGAAGCCATCCTTTATCTTTGAAATCACGCTGAAAATCATAAAAAACAATAATTAAAAGGGCGAAATCTTTGCGGTTTGCCCTTTTTCGTGTATCTTTGCGTTCTTGAAATGATTGAATTAATTATAAACAATAAAACCATCAGAAAAATGAAAAAAATCAATGTGAAAGTCCTCGCCATCGCCATGGCAGGCACCCTCGTGATGAATTCGTGCATCGGCTCGTTCAGTCTGTTCAACAAGTACGCCAAATGGCAGTGCACGATGAGCGACAGCAAGTTCCTCAACGCCATCGTTGGCTTCTTCCTGATGCCGATTGTGGGCAGTGTGACGCTGTTCATCGACTCCCTCGTGCTCAACACCATCGAGTTCTGGACGGGCGACAACCCCGTGGCTCACAAAGTGGGAAAAACGCAGAAAATTCTCGGTGGCGACGGTCGCTACTATGCCGTGACAAACCTGAAAAACGGCTATGAAATCACTACGCCCGACGGCGAGATGATGCAGTTTCTCTACGACCGCGAAAACAACGCTTGGATGCAGGTGCAGAATGGCGAAGTGAAGGAAATGTTCCGCTTCAACGAAGACGGTACGGTGAAGGTGAATACGCCCACCGGACAGAAAGATGTCGCGCTCGACGAGGCTGGTCTTTATCAAGTGCAGATGGCCTTCAGTGGCGGTAATTTCTGGGCTTGCCGCTAAGTCTGAAATCGATTCAGAAAAGTTGAAAAGACTTTTTAAGACATTGGAAATCAAGGAAATACAACATGAAAATCACTGAGAAAATTCACTACGTTGGCGTGAACGACCGCAACAAATCGCTGTTCGAAGGGTTGTGGCCGTTGCCCAACGGCGTGAGCTATAATTCCTACCTGATCGACGACGAGAAAACGTGCCTCATTGACACCGTTGAGGTCGATTTTTTCACGCAATACCTCGAAAATATCCGTGAAATCATCGGTGAGCGGCCTGTCGATTACCTCGTCGTGAACCATATGGAGCCCGACCACAGCGGTTCGATAGCCCTGCTGCGCCAATATTATCCCGACATGCAGGTCATCGGCAACAAAAAGACTTTCGGCATGATGCAGGGTTTCTATGGTGAACAAAACTGCCGTGACATCGAGGTGACAAACGGTTCGCAACTGTCGCTCGGCAGCGTGACCCTCGATTTCGTGCTCACGCCGATGGTGCACTGGCCCGAAACGATGATGACGTTGGTAGCCCCCTCCAACCTCCCCCAAAAGGGGGAGGCTCCAACTGTAACAACAACTTCCCCCCAGTTGGGGGGACAGAGGGGGGCTATCCTTTTTAGCGGCGATGCTTTCGGTTGTTTCGGGGCGTTGAACGGTGCCGTCATCGACAAGGACATGAACTGCGACGGCTATTGGCTCGAAATGGTGCGCTATTACTCGAACATCGTCGGAAAATACGGGACTCCCGTGCAGAATGCGCTGAAAAAACTCGCTGGGGTGAAACTCGACTATATCTGCTCGACGCACGGTCCCGTGTGGCACGACCACATCGAGAAAGTCGTGGGCATCTACGACCGCCTTTCGCGCTACGAAACCGAGCCCGGACTGGTCATTTGCTATGGTACGATGTACGGCAACACTGAACGAATGGCCGAAATCATCGCGGCGGCGGCTTCGCGTGCCGGCGTGAAGAACATCGTGGTCTATAACGTGTCGAAAACGCATCACAGCTACATTCTCCGCGACATTTTCCGCTATCGTGGTCTCATCGTCGGTGCACCAACCTACAACACTGCGCTTTACCACGAAATGGACGTGTTGCTGTCTGAAATCGCCAATCGCGACATCAAAGGCAACCACCTGCTCGGTTGGTTCGGTTCGCACGGTTGGGCATCGAAGGCGGTGGCCGAAATCCAGCGTTGGAACGACGAAAAACTACATTTCACGCCCGTCGGCGAGCCTGTCGATATGAAACAGGGTCTGTCGCCCGAGATTCGTAAGCAGTGCGAGGCTCTTGGCGAGGCGATGGCAGAGGCATTGTTCTTATGAAAAATATCATTTTCGACCTTGGCGGCGTGCTCGTCGGCTTCAACCGACAGCGCAGCATCGATGCCTTCGAGCGAATCGGTTGCGAGAAAGTGGCGGATTACATCCGCGACCACCGCACCGAGGACCTTTTCTATCGCATTGAGTTGGGCGAGATTTCCACGCACGATTTTTGCGAGGAGGTGCGCCAGATGACCGCTACAAACGCCGATGATGAGGCGATTATCGAGGCGTGGAATGTGCTGCTGAAACCTGTCACACCAGAGCGAATCAAACGGCTCGAAAAACTGCGCGAGGCAGGCCATCGACTCTTTCTGTTGAGCAACACCAACGACATGCACTGGCAGTATTGCGGTCATCAGGTCGTGAACTGTTTCGAGCGCGTTTTCCTCTCCTACGAAATGCGGTTGGTGAAGCCCGACCCGCAAATTTTCGCCGAGGTGCTCCGACAGGCCGACATCGAGGCTTGCGACTCCCTTTTCATCGACGACAATGCCGATAATATCGCGGCTGCGGCGTCGTTGGGCATCAATACTTTCCATAATCAAAACATCGACGATTGGATATTGAACATTGAACATTGAAGATTGAACATTGAACATTGAAGATTGAACATTGTTCCCTGACTTTTAAGAAATGAATCGAGTAGCAACCATCGGATTTTTCGACGGCGTTCACCTCGGCCACCAGTTTGTCATTCGACAAGTGGCTGAGGAGGCACGGAAACGAGGCTTGGAAGCCCTCGTCGTTACGTTCGATTGTCCGCCGCGAGAGGTGGTAACGGGTAAAAAATGCCACTTGCTGACGACACTCGACGAGAAAAAACGCCTGATTCTCGCCGCCGGTGCCGACCGCTGCGAAATCCTGTCGTTTACACCCGATTTTGCAGCCCTTTCCGCGAAAGATTTTATGCTCGAAATACTGAAAAATAGGCTACGCGTCGAGGTGCTGATGCTCGGCTACGACAATCATTTCGGCCATCGCAACCCCGACCATCCCGAAACATTCGACGACTACCAACGCTACGCCCACGAACTCGGTATCGAGTTGATTCTTTTACCAGAAATGCCGCCCTCGTTCCTCGCTCCTCGTTCCTCGCTTCTTGCTCAAAATTCAACCACCATTCGCCACGCCCTCCGCGACGGCGACATCAGCCTCGCCGCCGAACTTCTCGGTCGTCCCTACAGCATCACGGGACTCGTCGTTCACGGTCGTGGCGAAGGCCATAGCATCGGTTTCCCGACCGCCAATCTCGCACCCGAATCGGTCGAAACGATTTTGCCGAAAACGGGCGTTTATGCGGTTAAAGTTCGGAGTAAAGGAGTAAAGGAGTCTGGGAGTAAGGTGTTTTTGGGGATGATGAACATCGGCACGCGCCCGACTTACAACGGCACAACGCTTTCGCTCGAAGTGCATCTCTTCGATTTCGACGGCGACCTCTACGGCCAGACGCTCACCATCGATTTCCTCCGCCGAATCCGCGACGAACAGCCGTTTGAGTCGCCCGAAGCGCTCAGAAAGCAGTTGGAGAAAGACAGGGCGGACTGCGGTTTTTCGAGGAGTGTGGAGTGAGGAGTGAGGAGTGTGAAGTGTGGAGTGAGTAATGATAAATGAAAAATGAGAAATAAAAATGATGAATAGATTTCTTACCATCGTAAAGTATCTTGTGGTGTTTATCGCCATTCAAGTTTTCGCGACATTCACAGTGGGTTTCGTTTGGCAACTTGTCGAGGGTGACAATGCTCGAACTGCCTTGCAAACGGCCGTTAGCGACGAAGTCACCACCAACGGCCTCGCCATGTTGCTGATTTCCGCCGTTTCCAGCGTTCTGACGATTCTTCTATTCATGAGTGCCCGTTGGTCGCCATTTTCACGCGACTACATCCGCACACGCCCGTGGGCACTGCTGTTTTGGGTCGCCATCCTCGCCTGCGGAACCATCATCCCCTCGCAGTGGATGCTCGAACTTTTCGGACTGGAAGCACCCCCCGAAATGCAGCAAATGTTCGAGAAAATCATGCGACAACCCGCCGGCTATTTCGTCATCGGTATTCTCGTGCCCATAGCCGAGGAAATGGTGTTTCGCGGCGCCATTCTCCGCACCCTGCTCCGCATCTTCAACCCCCGCTACCACTGGCTGCCTATCATCCTCTCCGCCCTGCTTTTCGGCGCCGTCCACGCCAATATGGCGCAGTTCTTCCACGCCACGCTGCTCGGTCTGCTGCTCGGTTGGCTCTACTACCACACCAACAGCATCGTGCCTGGCATCGTCCTCCATTGGATGAACAACACCATCGCCTACGTCCTCACGATGCTCCTTCCCCAATCGGCCGACTGCACCCTCGTCGAACTTTTCGGCAGCGAACAAAGAGTCTGGCTGGCCCTCGCCTGTTCGCTCTGCATTTTCCTGCCCGCATTGTTTCAAATCGTTTCAAGATTCGAACGACGATTTTAGATTTTCGAGGAATGATTTTCGAGGAGCGAGAAACGAGGAACGAAACACCATCATCTTAACTCCTTGACTCCTTAACTCCTTGACTCCCAAACTCCTAAAAATCTGAAACAAAAAAGGTTAAATGAGTCGCTGAAAGTATAAAAAACTTAAAAAAAGTTCGGTTTATATCGGAAAAACTTGGCGAAAAAGGGTTTTTCCGTATCTTTGCAGACCCATCTTCTCGCACTCGCGTGCGAACCTTGATGAAAAGAAAGGCGATGGGAAACAACCAAAAAGAAACAAAACGAGACAAGAAACGGATTAGAGAACTTTAAATTTCATCATCATGAAAAAACAGATACTATTGACAATCGCAGCCATGCTGCTTCCGATGAGTATGATGGCGCAAACACCAATCTACGGCTATCACAAAGACGAAGTGACGCAGTTGGAGTACATCTATTTGTTAGGAACAGACCCGACCGACCCGGCAAACCAAATGATTTACGTCGGTTCAAACGATAATGGAGTGGAGGGCGACCCTGATTACTTCTCCAAAAACGAATTTATTCCAGACGGATCTCTCCGTTCACAATGGCGAAGATACCTTCTCTGTGGAGGTAATGATGCGGAGTCCAAAGCAACACAATTTTGGCCGCGCCTGAATAGCACAACAATAGGCCGCCAAGGTCTGGATCAGGTAACCAAAATCACTAGTAGTGTTCATTCTAGCGTTCGCGTAGGTTCTTGTGGCACTTATCAGGGCGTGGAGTACTTCATCAATTTGGAAGAACTCGAAGTCAGATCGGAAACCGCTACAAACGTTCCAGATGCAAAAGCCGTTTTGGATTTGAGTGGAAATAGAAAATTGAGAGTGTTGACTTTTGTTACAACTAGTGATAAGGATGGAAGATTTAAGTATATCGACGTTTCCCATACGAAATTGGTGAGTTTGGAGATTCCCCAGTACTCAGCAGACATCCTTGAAACCTTGAAACTCGAAGATCTCTCAACCCTGACCTCGCTGACTTTCAGAGGAAGCGCTAACTTTACGAAACTCTTGCGCCTCGACATCAGCCAAACGGGGCTCACAGGCTCGCTCAACCTGAGCCGCCTCACCGCTCTCAACAGAATCACGATTGACGCATCGAAAACACCGAGAAGCGGCATTACCCTTCATAACAACGAAACTTGGGTGTTGAAGCACAAAGAGGGCAATGTTGAAACTTGGGTTTGTCCGAATGATGCCGTCAATGTGGAAATCTGGGTGGATGAAGAACCCTCGACTGACATCAATTTGGCAGAGTATGTCAAGATGAAGACCCTGATTATTCATGGTGAAGCCACCAGCATTTTGTTGCCGGAATCGGCACTCACCAACTTCAGCATCGACGTGACCGACTGCCCGAATGTTCCCATCGACTGGAACGGCAATGAATCGACGCTGACGAAACTGACACTGAAAAATGTGGCATCGTTCGACGCAACCGATTTCACCAATTTGATAGTCCTGCGCTATCTGGAGCCCGCATCGGCCAACCTTACGCTGCCAGCAGGCAATATCCCCCTTCGCATTCTCGACATCACACGAAGCAGCCTCACCGAACTCGACCTCTACGACGACGATGGCGGCACGGTGATTGCTCCGAACCTCACCACCGTGAAAACATGGTATGCGCCACTCACGTTGCTCGACTTGTCGTATCACACGAAGTTACTGAGTGCACCCTATCCGAGCAGTAAGAATATGAGTCCGTTTGGCCATTGCGAAATCTATGTTGATGTGGATGAAGATGGCGACCATTTCGTCTATCAGACCGGCGAAACAGAGGGCAGTGTCACAGAAAACGACCCCGACAAGTGGCCTGGACTGAACATGGTGCCTTCGCCCTATTCGCAAATTGTTTACTACGCCGAACATGCCGAACACGAAAAATTTGAAAACGCCATCAATAGCGTTGAAGAGTTGAACGACTTTGTCGCCAACAACCAAACACTGAAAAAAGTTATTTTGAAAGGTTGCACAAGTTTGACGAATGTACATTTGTCGCACGGATTCGACGAAGGAAAGGCAGCAACAGCAGCCCAAGACTTGTGGGTCTATTACAATTCAATCGAGGAAGTCGATATGACTGGCTGCACGGGTATGATTGAATTCAAACTGAGAAACTCGATGCTGAAATCGTTGAAACTTGATGGTTGCATCAGACTGGAAGGCATCGACATAGACCAAGGATTGTTGAGAGGTGAGAACAATGACATCAGTACGCAAGGCTGCAAGAAATTGAAAGTGTTGATAGCCAAGCGTCAACATTGGCAGAATTTAGACTTCTTCTTGTCGCCCGATTATCGCGATATAACAACTGAAATCGCCAAAATTCAACAGATTCAGGTGAATGGAGGAAGTTACACGCTGCAGCGCACGACCGACGGCTCAACCTTCGAAAAATTCATTAGGCTCGACGGGAACAACGACCCGATGAAATACACCTGCCAGTTGCGACACCTCGACTTGTCGAACCTCACATGTTGGGACGGTGTCGAGGAACACGACGGCCTTCGCAGACTGCTTGTCGATTGTAACCTGCTGACTGAACTCGACCTGAGCGTTGTCGGTCCGGGCTTGAAGCAATTGCAGTGTACCAACAATATGCTGACCACCCTCGACCTCACACCGCTAACAGAATCCGTGAAAAACGGTATTCTCGAACTGAGAAGCTGTAACTGGAAATACCAAGTCGGCTTCGAAAGTGCAGAAGTGGTGAAAGGAAACTGGGATAGTTCAACCAACAACTGGAAGACATATGACAACCTTGACGATGAGTTGGCAAACTCTGGCGCCCACGATTGGGTGGCCCTCCACATCGAAGAAGAAAAAGGATTTACCCACTCTTTGGATGAAAACTTGAGACTTTACCACAATCTTTATGATGCCCGAGCCAACGACGACGCAGGTAAAGACGAAATCACGTCAGAGTCAAATCCGTGGATGTGTAAGGTGAGCGAAATCGATTTGGTTGCAGCATCTGAACTGCCTGGTGCCGACAAATTTGTGCAGAATTCTCCGTGCCCATCAAATCACGTGGGTCAGCACATCTTCCTCCACTCGCAAAGCGATATCAAGGAAGACAATAATGGAAAAACAGCCGACCAAGATTTGATGAACAAAGTGATGACCTATAAATTCAAAACTGGATTCTTGCTTAAAAAGGTTGCCAATGAAATCTCCGGCAAACTTGACGGTGTAGGCGATGGCCAGCCCGACGACTATTCACTGATAGAATATCCGGCAGCAGAATTCGACTACGAGAATGCGGCTCAAACCTATTACGACGATCCCACCATATTCCAGGAAGAAATTGAGGGAGATCCCCCAACATACGTGAGCTACACAAAAGATGAATTGTTGGAAGAATGGGGACACATCGTCATTCGTATGCACTTGGGCTCTTACATTCTCAATGTCAGCACGACATCAAAGAACCAGTTCTCTGCAGAGAAGGCAGGAGTCGATTATTTCTCCAGCACCATCTATCTCGACTTCGACGCTTTGATTCCCAATGGCGTGTCGGTGTGGTGCATCAAAGGCCCGACGGAAGACGGCGATTATGATGTGCACGGAACGCCGGTCGATGGACAACTGGATATGGTACAGTTCGGCGGCGATGGCAGTGTGAATGGTCCCGATGGAAGAGAAAACAGAATTCTTCCCGCCTTTACGCCGGTATATGTCAGAGCCAAAACTCCCCAACCTGCAGGCCTCTATGCCTTCAAAGCTATCCGTGACAAGGATTTGAAGGGTTGGGAGAACCTCCGTGGCGAAAATCTGCAGCACGACTATGTGCTCCATGGCATGGAATCGGTGAATAGTGGAGAGATTTTGGATCAGAATGTAGCAGAAGATTATCCCGTCAAACTTCAAGATGCTTACGATCACGCAAAGGCCATTGTGGATGCCATGACCGAAAGTGACAACATTTTGGAAGGCTACGGTGGCATTAAGTATCCAACAACGGACATCAACGACGAATTATTCAATAAATATTCTGAGAGCACCAGAACTAACATTCCCAAGAGAACGATTCTGACTCTCGGCACCCAGAACCAGAAAAAAGGCTATCCGCTGATTGGCTTCTGGCCCTACAATGGCACGACGATTGGTGCCCATCGTTGCTACATTCCGTTCTCAAATATTTATGGCACAACAACCTCTTCTACGGCCAAAGGTTTCAATTTCTTCTTCAGCAAGGAAGTACTCGGCGAGACGACCGGCATTAAGACGGTGAACGAGAAGGATGCCGACGAGAATGTGTGGTACAACATGCAGGGCGTTCGCCTCAACAAGCGTCCGTCGCAGCACGGTGTGTATATTCATAATGGACAAAAGGTAATGATAAAATGATGAATATGAAAATGTATATCAAACCTGAAATTGAGATAGTTCCTTATTTTGATAAGGATATCCTTGATTATGTTCCTGGAGGTAATAATCAATCTTTCGGAACAGACGATGAACCTTTAGCCAAGGATTTCGATATGGAAGAAGAATCGGAATTTGATGACATGTGGGAAGAAGAAAGACAATCCTTCGGATTGCAAGACTGGGATGCAAATTACGATGATTGACTGACATTCCTGTTTTGCCACATCGGAATTTTCATACAAAAATCTCCCTTTCGCCGCGTGCGGAAGGGAGATTTTTTTTGTTCAATCGGAAATGTTAAGCAGTATGGTATTAAAAACAAACAAATGAAAACAGGTACCTCTTAAATGTTAAAATAGTATAAAATATACAACTTTGGTGAAAGAAAATGCGACAAAAATAAAAAATTTTGATTAATTTTGCACACTTGTACAAATTTGTGCTCATTTTCGGTTCGCCCGATTAGCACAATATAATAATGTGTAATTGACAAATCATAACATAATTAAATATGAAAGAAATGAAAACAAGAATGAATGAGACAGGACGGCAAGCATATTGCCGCCCAGAGACTTGGACAGTTCCCTGCGAACTGGCTCCGATGATGGGACCCTCTCTTCATGCTGTGGGAAACCACTGGACTGACGGAGGGGAATTTGGATCTTCGTTAGACTGGGGAAGTGGGCCCCCACCAGTTCCGCCTTATTCCACCTTCCAGTTCAAATCGGTGTGGGATGCCACCGCGAAGGAACTTCACAACGGAGAAATCGTCACCGTTAGTGTCGATTAAGGGAGAGAAACAAAAGAATTCAAGACAAATTTTGCGAATCAGAGAAATGAGCTACAAAAAGATATTGACAGGAATGGCCGCAGTCGTGGCCGTGGCGTTCGGTTTTACTGCCTGTTCAGAAAACGTGGAAGTAAACAACAATGCCAATAACAACGAATCTTTAAGCATCGGCGTCAGCGTTCACCAAGGTTGGAACGACGACGAGAAGACGCGGTCAGCCCGCCGTTTGGCACGCATCAACGAGAAGCAGGCCGCTGGCGTGGAAAAAGTCATTACGACGGAAGGCTCGCTTGAGGGTGAACCCATCTATATGTGGTGCGACGAACTCGACGGCATCGACGGCAAGGGTCACTCCGTGACCGTCGCCTCATCGTCCGAGTCCGAGGAGGGCACCCGCGGCACGCTTATGTGCGGCAACAAAGGGGGCAGTTTCGAGAAGAGTTCCTTCTACAACAACTTCAACGTTTACGGCGCGAAGGCCGCAGACGGCACGGTGGCTAATTGGAAGCACGACAACGAGTGGACGGTTTCGAAGGCCTTCACGTGGTCAGACGACAACACTTATACTTTCTATGCCGTTGCTCCTGCCAATTGCGCCGGTGTTTCCGGCTCGAGCGCTACGGGTTTCACCTTCAGTACTCCGGCGACCTCTACGGATCAGGTTGACGTGATGGTTGGCACAGCCAACGCCAAGCGTACCGACCGCCACATGTGGTTCAACTTCAAGCACGCCCTTTCTGCCGTCAAGTTCAAGTTGGGCAATAAATTTGCCAGCGGCTACACCATCACGCGTCTGGAGTTGTACAATATCAACAAGGACAACACCTACACGTTCGGTTCAGGATGGGGGACTCCCGAGAATCAGTTCACCACCTCGGTCACGACGAATTTCTCGACAACCGGCGGTGCCAACAAGATGATCACCGACGACGGAATTGATGAAGATGGCACACCCAAAGAAGAGGTAGGAACCACGTTCCTGGTTCTTCCGCAGACCCTTCCCTCCGACGCTTGGGCCATCGTCACGCTTGTCAAAGACGGAGAAACCAAAGAGCGTTACCTTAGTGCGAACCTGAGCAGCCTCACCACCCAGTGGATGCCTGGTTATACCTATACCTACGTCCTCTCGTCGGAAGACTATCCGAGCAAGTACAAGTTTGATGTAACGCAGAATCCAGACTTCACATGGAATGGCGACCCCATCTCGGCCAATTCTGATTTGTTCACGGTCAAGAGTTATTATACAGATGGCGGCATCAATACGGAAAAAGGTTGGAAAGTGATTGGTTACAAGGTTTCCAAGCCCGGAGGAGACTTCCCGTCGGATGCCCAATGGCAGGCTGATATGCCGAGAGTCTTGAAGTCGGTTCAGGGCACTGGCACTGGCAGTGTCACGGGAGAAACCAAACAGGTGGCTGTCTATAGGCAAAGCCCCACCCAGACCCAGCGTCAGCAGAATGAATTGCGCGACCCGACTCGCGAGTTGAAAGAGAACCTCGACCTCTCGTTGTACAAGGTCGATAACGACACACCTTGGCCTGGCAACGTTCGCAATACTGCCAACACCTACATCGTGCGCTATGGTGGCACCTACAAGTTCCCGCTTGTCATGGGCAACACGATTAAGAACAGTGCGAAATATGTACCAGAAGATTACTCCTGCGCCGATGGCAGTGGATGGTTTAAGGTCAATAAAAACAAAACCGTCTCAGGTCAGAAAGTTTTTGATAAAGAGATTGTCGGTAATTTCTATTTTGGCACGCAAACCTTTGTCGATTACAAAAACGATCTTGTGACAGCCTCAAACTATCAAGTTGATGCGACAAGTGCATTTGTCTTGTGGCACGATTTCTCAGATACCGAGCGTGAAGACGAACTGACCGTCATCAAGGATGTCAAAATCACCACCGAGGGTGCCGACGGGTTGGTTTCCAAATTTGTGACTTTCACCGTCGATGAAAACACCATCCAGCAGGGCAATGCGGTGATTGCCGTCAAGAACGGTGCCGGAAAAATTACATGGAGTTGGCAAATCTACATCACCTTCGACAATTGGGTTACGGATGTCACAAACGTGACAAATAAGGTTGGAAAAACGTTCACTTTGGCTAATTATAACCTCGGCTATGTGTCGAAGAACAACCGAGGAAACTATGATTTCCCAGTACGCAAAATCAAGTTGCTCATCGAGCAGGATGAGAGCGGACAACTTGCCGAAGTGGTCATTACCCAAAATGAAGGCAGTCAAAACAAGAGCCAAAACTACGACTGGGACACCAAATACCAGTGGGGACGCAAAGACGCCCTTCCGGGAACAGGTATCGCAGGTCAGAATACGGCAGGAGCAGATTTTTCACCCAGTCCATACTATGACTTCGGTTGCAGATTCTATACAGCAAGTGGCTATGCCTATGAACCCAAGGCTAAAAAGAGTGAAACTGAAAACTGGACATACGGCGAATCTATTCAGTATCCGCTCAAGAGACTCAACAACTCAGGTTCAGGCGATCAAGAACATCCAAATGGCTGTTGGTCCAATAGGATGTATATCAATGCATGGTCGGCTGCTAAGAACACGCTCCAGACGGCTGGCTCGGCGACGGGTTATGGTCACGACCCCGAAGGGTCGCCCAATTTCATCATTGGCTCGGTTGACGATGAAGACGAGCATGAACATAAGACGCTCTACGACCCCTGTCCTCCAGGATTCAAGATGCCGCCGTCGGGTGTATTTACGAATTTTGCACTCGACGATAATAGTGCCAATGCAAAAGGATCGTTTAACAATCCTGGTGAACCCAATACGACGGGAAAAGGCTTTGCTTTCTATGCGGCGGGAACGAGTGGAGAAACTATCTATTTCCCGGCAACAGGAAGAATGCAAGATGCTGGACTGAATAGTTGGAATAAACGCAGTTGGGTATGGTCGGCCACGCCGAGTGCTACGCATGACAACTATTATGGCGAAGGAGATGGTAAGAATCAAGCCAATGGCGTTAATGGTGCTTGCTCTGTTCACTTGAGTTACACGAGTACGAGAATCACTCCCCTGAATAATAACACTCAGAACATGCCGCATTCGGTTCGCCCGATGGTGGACAACGACTAAGGGTTTCGCTGGGCGAATCAAAGAAAAATCGAGGCTTTCGGGCCTCGATTTTTTTGTTGATGAAACGGTGTTACTGCCCCAACAGGTGGCGGATGGCGGCCTCGAGTTGCGGGTCGCGTCCGTTGATGTAGTCTTCGGGCGAGTTATAGACCTCGATGTCGGGCCAGAGTTCGGCGTTTTCGGTCCACTGGCCGCGCAGGTCTTTCTTGCCGACTTGCGGAATGCCGAAGACGAGGGTTCGGTCCATCAGCGTTTCCCACCACACGCTCGTGGCGGTGCCTGCGACGGGCGTTCCGACGAGTTTGCCGATGCCGAGTTCGCGATAGACCCACGGGAAACCTTCGCCGTTGCTGTAGCAGTCTTCGTTCATCAGCACGCACGAGGTGCCGACCCACTTGGCCAACGGGTCGCGACCGACATACTCGCCACGCGGCAGGAAGTTGTGGTAGAGTTTGCCGCTGAGCAGCGTGCAGAGGTCGTCGTGGAGCCAGCCACCGCCGTTGTAGCGTTCATCGACGATGACGCCCTCGCGGTTGCGGTTTTCGTCGTTGAGCAGGTCGCTGTAGAGTTCGCGGAAACACTCGCTGTTCATCGATTTGATATGGACGTAGGCCAGACGACCGTTCGACAGGCTATCGACGAGGTGGCGGTTGTGTTCCACCCAGCGTTTGTAGAGCAGGTCGCCGAGTTGTCCGACGCTGACGGGCTTGATGGTCACGTCGTTGCGTTGTTTCGTGTTCGGGTTATAGACCGTCACGCGCACGGGCTTCCCAGCCTTTCCGTCGAGCATCCAGTTGTAGTCCTCGCCTGCCTTGATGTCGTTGCCGTCGATTTTCTCGATGATGCAACCTGCGGTGACACCCGTTTTCTTCACGGCGAATGGACCGCGCTTGATGACTTCCTCAACGCGCAGGCCGTCGCCCTCGTAGTTTTGGTCGAGGAATAGACCGAGTTGCGCCGTAGCCAGACCCGATGCGGCAGGACGATAGCGTGCGCCCGTGTGCGAAGCGTTCAGTTCGCCGAGTAATTCGCTGAGCAGGTCGCCGAAGTCGTAGTTGTTGCTGATGTGGGGCAGGAATTTCTCGTAGGTGGCGCGATAGCCTTCCCAATCGACACCGTGCAGGTTGGGCTCGTAGAACTTGTCCTTGACTTGTCGCCAGACGTGGTCGAAGAGGTAGCGACGCTCCTCGTAGGGTTGGAAGTTGAAGGGAGCCTCGAAGGCGATGACTTCCGACTTGTTCTTGCCCAAATCGACCTTTTTGATGGTGTTTGAACTGAGGAAAATGTTCTTGAACGCCTTATCGACCTGCATTCTCGCTCCGCCCACGTCTTTCAAGACGAGTTCGGTCTTATTCTCAAGGAAATCGCGCTTCCAGAGGTCGAATCCGCCTTCGAACGATGCCTGATAATAGAGTGTGTCGCCCTTCGGCGAGAGAATGGCATCGCCCATATGGCTCGACGCGGTGGTGAGGCGCACGATGCGGTCGCGGCAGTTGTCGAGGTCGAGCACGAGGGGAGCCACGTTCGCCTTTTCGGGCTTGGCAGCATCCTTTCCAGCCGATTTCTTACCTTTGTTCTTATCGTCTTTCTTGTCTTTGTCAGCATTGTTGGTGGCCTTTTTCTTCTCTTTTTCCGCCTCGTCCAAAAGTGCCTTTTCCTCCTTCGTCATACGGAAACGGTCGTAGGCTTCGAGGTCGAAGAACATCAGATAGGCATCGTCTTCTGAGCCCCAACTGCCGTGCGAGCGATAGCCTGCGCGGTCGCTTTGGTAGAGCATCGCCTTACCGCCGAGTGCCCATTTTCCGCGTCCGTCGCTGTAGGCGCTGTTTGTCAGGTTTTGGAGTTTTCCGCTACCCGATGCCTCGACGATGGCGATGTCGGTGCTGTGCCAACCGCCTTTGCCAATGTAGCCCGTCATCAGCCAACGGCTGTCGGGACTCCACTCAAACCACAGGTCGCCGTCGCTGTAGGAGTAGTTGAACTTGCCGTCCATCGCCGTGTGAACCTGCTTCGTGGCAAGGTTCATCACGCGCAGGGCACCGCGGTCTTCAAAGAAGGCAATCATCTTTCCGTCGGGGCTGTATTTTGGCTGTTGCGAGGTCAGATTGGTCTGCGTGAGGCGTTCTTCCTCGAGTTCCGTCGCATAAGTAAAGAGTTTTTCGTCCTTGCTCTTGATGCCTGTGCGGAAAATCTGCCACACGCCGTTGCGCTCGGCGGCATAGACGAGGCTGCGACCGTCGGGCGAGAAACTGACATTGCGCTCCTGTTCGGGTGTGTTGGTGATGCGCTTCGTGGTCTTGTAGTCGATGGACGTCACATAGACATCGCCGTGTGCGATGAACGCGATTTCCTTGCCTGCGGGCGACAAGCCGATTTCCGTTGCTCCGTTGGTGAGGGTCTGGCGGATGAGGTCGCGGTCGCTGCGGTCAGCCACGATGCTCACGCGTACTTTCTGCGGACTGCCACCCTCGCGGAACGTGTAGATTTCGCCGTCGTAGCCGTAGCAAAGCGTACCGTTTTTCGCCGCCGTGAGGAAGCGCACGGGATTGCCCTTGTGGTGGGTCAGTTGCGTGCCGCCCTTTTTCCAAACATTAAACGTACCGTCTTGCTCGCTCAGGTAGTAGTACGAGCGTCCGTCGGCAGTCCACACGGGCGTGCGGTCCTCGCCTCGGAAGTCGGTGAGTTTCGTATAGCGACCGTCCTTCAGCAGCCAGATGTCGCGCGTCACGGCACTCTGATGGTGCTTGCGGAAAGCGTCTTCGTAGCCCTTCACGTCGTGGTAGAGGATGTCGCCGTCGGCATTGATGCTGATGTCTTCCATCGTGATGGTCGAAAACAGTTTCGGACGACCGCCCTCGGTGCTTACTTCATAGACCTGCGGAAAAACGCTCTCGGCCAACTGGCTGCTCTTCGCCGTCGGCATCACGGCAGCACGGAAAAGCACGCGACCGTTGTCGCGGAAGGCAATCGGTGTTTCCTTCACGCTGTTGGTTGTCAGGCGTTTCGGCGTACCGCCCTCGCGGTTGATGAGATAGACGTCGAAGTTGCCTTCACGGTCGGAGGCGAAAGCAATATTTCGTCCGTCTGGACTCCACACGGGCCACGCTTCGTAGGCGGCATTGGTGGTCAGTTGGCGAGCCTGTCCGCCCGTTGTTGGAACGGTGTAGAGGTCGCCTTTGTAAGAAAACACGATGGTTTCGCCGTCGGGCGAAATGGCGGGATAGCGCATCCAGAGCGGCGTTTCCTGTGCCATGGCGGTAATGCCTGTCAGTGCAACGACCGCCGAGAAAATCATTTTTCTAATCATTTTTTTTGTATAGGTTAGTGAATTATTCGTTTTGTTTGACAAAGTTACGACATTTTTTTCAATAAAAAAAGTGGAAAGCACGAAAACTTTCCACTTTTTTCTGTTAACCTTATTTTTATCGCGCGCGTGTGCGCGTGAGGGTTCGATTTTTATGCCTTCTCGGCCTCTTCCTTGATTTTGCGACCCATGACGCGGTAGGCGATAGGCGATGCGATGAAGATGGACGAGAGCGTTCCGAAGATGACACCGAGCGTCATAGCGAAGGCGAAGCCCTTGATGCTGCTGCCGCCGATGAACAGGATGCAGAGCAACACAATCAACGTCGAGAGCGACGTGTTGATGGTACGTGCCAACGTCTGGTTGATAGAGTCGTTGAAGACTTGCTGGATGTCTTTTTTCGGATGCAGTTTCAGGTTCTCGCGGATACGGTCGAACACCACCACCTTGTCGTTGATGGAGTAACCAATCACCGTCAGCACAGCACCGATGAAGGTTTGGTCAACCTCAAGCGAGAACGGCATGACGTATTGCAGCAGCGAGAACAGACCGATGACCGTCAAAGCGTCGAACACGAGGGCTGCCGTCGAACCTACCGAGAATGCCACGTTGCGGAAGCGCAGCAAGATGTAGAGGAAGATGGCAATCAGGGCGATGAAGACGCTGATGAAAGCTCCGTGGGTGATGTTCTTGGCAATCGACGGACCGACCTTCGTAGAACTGATGATCGAGCCACCTTCGCGGATGTCGGGGTTCTTAAACGAAGCCACGTCAGCCTGACTGACCAGTCCGGCCTTCTTCAAGCCTTCGTAGAGCATTGCCTCGGCCTCGTCATCGACGGTTGCGCTGTTCGATTCAATCTTGTAGTTGGTGGACATACGAATCGTTTTGTTGTCCGTACCGAGTGCGAGTGCGCCCGTGTTGCAGCCCGGGAAGGTCTCGGCGAGGATGCCACGAACCTGCTCCGGCTCAACGGGTTTCTCGAACTGAATGACGTAGTTGCGACCGCCCGTGAAGTCGATGCTGCGGCTCAGACCCATCGTTGCGAGGCTGATAGCAAACACGGCGATGGCACCGAGTACGATCCAGCGCGTGGTCTTCCATGCCGACATGAAGCGGAACTTCGTGTTCTGCAGCAGGTTTTTCGACCACGGCGTGCTGAACGTGAGGCCGAGCCAACGGTCTTTGTTCATCTGGTGTTCATAGACGATGCGCGTGAGGAACACGGCGGTGAAGAACGAACAGATGATACCGATGATCCAAGTCGTGGCGAAGCCGCGAATCGGGCCCGTACCGAACATATAGAGAATCACACCCGTGATAATCGAAGTCAAGTTCGAGTCGAAAATAGCCGAGAATGCGTTGTCGTAACCGGCTGCAACGGCTTGCTTGATCTGCTTACCCGAACGGAGTTCTTCCTTGATGCGCTCGTAAATCAGCACGTTGGCATCGACCGCCGTACCGAGCGACAGCACCATACCGGCGATACCCGACATGGTCAGTGCGGCCTGGAACGAAGTCAGAATACCGAGCGTGAAGAAGATGTTCACCAACAGGGCGAGGTTGGCCATCATGCCCGGAATGATGTTGTACATCATGAGCATGTAGATCATCAGCAGCACGAAAGCGATGATGAACGAAATGACACCCTGCTTGATCGACTGTGCGCCGAGCGTCGGACCGACCACTTCTTCCTGCACGATGCGTGCGGGAGCAGGCATACGACCCGATTTCAGCGTATTGGCGAGGTCTTTCGTGTCTTCAACGGTGAAGTTACCCGAGATAGATGACTGACCGCCGTCGATTTCGCCGTTCACACGCGGAGCCGAATAAACCACACCGTCGAGGACGATGGCGATGGCCTTGCCGACGTTAGCCTTCGTGAGGGCGGCCCAACGGCGCGAACCTTCCGTGTTCATCGACATCGACACTTCGGGAGCACCCGTGAAGTGGTTGAACTGGTCGGAAGCGTCGGTGACAACGTCGCCTTCCAGCGGTGCACGGCCCGAAGTGCTGGTCACTTTCAGCGCGTAGAGTCCATAAATGTTCTTGGCCTGAATGCCGTCCTCGGGCTTCGCACTCCAAAGGAGTTTGCAGTCGGAGGGAATAATCTGCTTGGCCAGTTCCGAGTAGATAATCTTATTGATTTCAGCCGTGTCGCGCACGCTGGCATAACCCACGAGCGAGAGCGAACCCTGACCGGTGGTCTGCAGGATGGCGAGCAGCGGATGTTGTTTCTTGGCTTCTTCGAGTTGCTTCGTATCGGTGGCGGCAGCGATGTTCTCACCTTCGTTCTTCACTTGGAACTTCTGCTGAGCCTTGGCGCTGTCGGCTTTCACTTCTTCCACTTTCTCTTCAGCAACTTGTGCGGTGGTGTCGGCTTTCGCAGCAACACCCTCGTTGGCTACGCGCGTGTCGAGTTGCACGAGGAAGGGAACGATTTCCTCAGCGTTGTAGGTCTCCCAGAATTCGAGGTTGGCAGAGCCTTGCAACAGCTTACGCATACGCTCCGGCTCGCGGATACCCGGCATTTCCACCATGATACGACCGTCCTGACCTTCGAGTTTCTGAATGTTGGGCTGAACGACACCGAACTTGTCGATACGGGTGCGAACCACGTTGAACGAGTTGTCGATGGCGTTCTGCACTTCTTCGCGCAGCACTTTCTCGACTTCCTTGTCGGTGCTCTGCGGCGAAACCTTGCCCTGCAACTGCTGCGTGGCGAAGATTTCAGCCAGACGACGCTCGCCGGCATTGTTCTTCCAAGCCTTGATGAAGAGCGAAATGAAGTCGTCCTGACTGCTTTCCTCCTCGGCCTTCGCCTCGTTCATCGCTTTCACGAAAGTGGCGTCGGTCTTGTGGTCGGCCAACATGTCGATTACGTCTGGAACAGAAATTTCCAGAATCACGTTCATACCACCTTTCAGGTCGAGTCCGAGTCCGATTTGGGTCTCGAGACAGTTCTGATAGGTGTAAGTACCCAGATACCTCACAGAATCTTTGTAGTCCTGCTGTTTGATGGGGTCATCGATCTTCGCTGCCTGCTTGTCGTAGTAGCTTGTGGCTGCCGAGAAAGACAGGTAGAAGATGCTTGCCAGCGTCAGTAAGACGGCTGTTACAATTACAATTCCTTTGTTTTGCATTTTTGTTAATTATTTATTTGATTTATACTTATTTCCAATTTTAGCGCACAAAGTTACGCATTTTTTACGATTTACGGAAATTTCAAGCCTTTATTTATTCATTTTTTAATGTTTTGGCCGTTTTTTTAGTCTCGAAACGATGGGATAATGGTCTGAATGCTTGATTTTCGACATGACTTTGCAACTTTGCGGTTCCCAGTCGTCGGAACAGAAAATGTGGTCGATGCGGACGTAGAAATGGTGGTCGTTGTAACTGATGCCGGGTCCGTTGCCTGCCTCGCGGTAGCAGTCGGTGAGGTGCTGCGCGATGGAGTGTCGGCTGTGGGAAATGGGTCCGTCGTTGAAGTCGCCGCAGAGGATGATGCTTTTCCCTTCGTTTTCGTGGAGGAAATCGACGAGTGCATTGACTTGCGGCACGCGTCGGATGGTGCCGTCGGCCAGTTTTTCGGCGATTCGCTTGGAATTTTCGGTGGCGAAGTCGCCATAATAGTCACCTTTGACGATTTTGTTGAAATTTTCGCGGTCGTCGAAGGTAAGCATGGTCGATGCCAGATGGTTATTGACGATGATGACCGTGTCGCCTTCAATGTCGAGGAAGACGGCGGTGGAATGTCGGCCTTTTTTCTTTTCCAAAGGCACGTCCTCGCGCTTGATAATGGGGTAGCGGCTCAGCGTTGTGATGTAGTCGGTGCCGCCGCTGCCGTATTCCGAACTCACGTAGGGATACATGGCGTGGAGCGTGGGGTAGTCGTCTTTTTTGAAATAAATTTCTTGCAGGCAGACGATGTCGGCATTTTCTTGTCGCAGAAAGTCGAGCACGCGCTCTTTCGTGCCGTCTTTCACGCGTTCGTGGGCAAAATAGACGTTGTAACTGAGCACTTTCAGCGTGCTGTCGGAAGCTGTTTTTGGCAGGTTCAGCGGACAATAGGTTCGAATGGGGTTGTAGCCGATGAGAAAACCGGCAATCGGAATGAGTGCAAAGCGTTTTTTGAACAGTAACCAAAACGCAAGGAATCCGACATTGATGAGCAGGAACAGCGGAAACGCCAGTCCGATGTTGGTCAGACGTGGAAATTCCATGGGGTCGAGGCGGTCGGAATAGCCGATGAGTAGCATGAGCACGATGGTCGCCACGTTGGCGCCGGCAATCATGTTCCGAGTGAATTTCTTCAGTTTTTTCAGCATAAATCGTTCGTCAATTTTTCGTATATCCTTCCCCCTTCCTCGTCTCTCCTTCCTCGTTTCTCCTTCCTCGTCCCTCGAAAATCCTCCCTCGACTATTTTTTCTGTTCAAAAAGCTTCCGTTTCTCTTCGCTCGTCAGACTGTCGTAGCCATTTTTGCGAATTTTATCGAGAATTTGGTCGATTTCCTCCTCTTCATGTCGTTTTCGGGCGTTGTAGTCCCAGTCGGCATTGCCCGAACTGCGGTAGTTTTGCGTGAAAGAGTCGGCACTTTTCTTCGACCGTTTTTCCCACGACGAGCGCAGGTTGTCGAAAAATTCCTCGCCTCGCGACTTGCCGTAGCCTGCCGTGGGGTGCTTGCGCCAGTAGCGAATCATGAAGAAACCGAAGACCATGCCGCCGAGGTGTGCCAAGTGGGCCACGCCGTCGCCCGTTGTCGAAATCGCCAAAAACAGTTCGAGTCCGGCATAGAACATCACGAACCACTTTGCCTTGATGGGAATCGGAATCGGGAAAATGAAGATTCGCTCCTCGGGGAAAATCATGCCGAAGGCCAGCAAAATGGCATAAATCGCACCCGAAGCACCGACGGTCGTCCAACTGCTCAGTGCGGCGGCATTCGCTTTCACCACAGCCGTTGCACCAAACTCGGCGATTTGCTCCGAGGCCATCATGTAGAACTGCCCCAACTGCGCCGCTTCTTGGAAAAGTCCGGCGCCGACACCGCAGGCGATGTAATAAAAAAGGAATTTTTGCGGTCCCCACACTCTTTCCACCACACAACCGAACATCCACAGGGCAAACATATTAAAGAAGAGGTGTTCCCAACCGCCATGCATGAACATGTATGTGAGAAGTTGGTAGATGTGGAAATCGGTCGAGAGGAAAAAGTGCAATCCGAAGACATTGTTCAAGACGTAGCCTCCCCTTCCATCGACTCCCGCGAAAGTTGTGATCAAGAAGATCAAAATGTTGGCAATCAGCAGAAATTTCGTGACTGCAGGTATGTTTCTTATCATGTTATCGTTATTTTTCTAAAACTGCGGCAAAAGTACGAAAAAAAAACGTGATTTCGGGCAAAAATGGGCTTAGAAATAAAAAAATTCAAAAAAAAAGTCATTTTTTCACGTTTTTATTTGTTTTTATCGAATGAAAATCATAAATTTGTCGCAGAATTTGTTTTTTCATCTAATTTTATAATCATTTTTAACTCAAAAAGTTATGAACAAGACAGAATTGATTGCAAAGATTGCAGAAGTTGCTGGCCTCAGCAAAGTTGATTCAAAGAAGGCACTCGATGCCACAGTAGCAGCCATCAAGGGTGCGCTCACCAAGGGTGACAAAGTTCAGCTCATTGGTTTCGGCACATTCTCCGTGAAGAAGCAGCCCGCTCGCGAGGGTATCAACCCCGCCACGAAGAAAAAGATCAAGATTGCTGCCAAGAAGGTTGCTAAGTTCAAGCCGGGCGCTGAGCTCGCTACTGCTGTGAACAAGAAGTAAGCAGTTGTAAGAATTTTTGAAGGCGATTCCGAAAGGGGTCGCTTTTTTTTGCTCGAAAAATACAAAATCTTTCATCTTTCATCTTTTATCTTTCATCTTTTCTTCGTACCTTTAGATAAGGTACTTTCGCTCGAAAATAAAAAGAAAATTCGTTTTCTTTTGTATTTTGCTCGCTTATTCGTACCTTTGCAACCAAAATATTGAAGATTATGGAACAAAACAAGCAAATTCTTTTGGTTTACAATACGCTCACGCGCCAAAAAGAGCGCTTCGAGCCGTTGAATGCGCCCCACGTGGGCATGTATGTGTGCGGACCGACGGTCTATGGCGACCCGCACTTGGGTCATGCCCGTCCGGCGATTACGTTCGACATTGTTTTCCGCTACTTGAAGCATCTCGGCTACAAGGTGCGCTACGTGCGCAACATCACCGACGTGGGCCATTTGGAGCACGATGCTGACGAAGGCGACGACAAAATCGAAAAAAAGGCACGGCTCGAGCAGTTGGAGCCGATGGAAATCGCGCAATACTACACGAACCGCTACCACGCGGCGATGGATGCGCTCGGCGTGCTTCGGCCATCGATTGAGCCGCAGGCCACGGGCCACATCATCGAACAGCAGCAACTGGTCAGCCAGATTCTCGACAACGGCTTCGCGTATGAGTCGAATGGCTCGATTTATTTCGACATCGAAGCGTATAACAAGCAGCATCAATACGGCATTTTGAGCGGTCGGTCGCTTGAAAACATCAAGGACGAGAGCCGCACGCTGGCCGGCGTGGGCGAGAAGCGTAATCAGGCTGACTTCGCGCTGTGGAAAAAGGCATCGGCAGAGCATATTATGCGCTGGCCGAGTCCGTGGAGCGACGGTTTCCCCGGCTGGCACTGCGAATGTACGGCGATGGGACGGAAGTATCTCGGCGAACAGTTCGACATCCACGGCGGCGGTATGGACCTCGTTTTCCCGCACCACGAGTGCGAGATTGCACAGGCGGTGGCCTCGCAGGGCAAACCGATGGTGAAATATTGGATGCACAACAATATGATTACCATCAATGGCCAGAAAATGGGTAAGTCGCTCGGCAATTTCATCACCTTGGAGCAGTTTTTCACGGGTCAGCACGAATTGTTGTCGCAGGCCTATTCGCCGATGACAATTCGCTTTTTCATCCTCTCGGCGCACTATCGTTCGACCGTCGATTTCAGCGACGAAGCCCTGCAAGCCTCGCAGAAAGGACTCGAAAGGCTCTACGACGGCATCAACAACCTGAAACGAGTGCCCGTTTCCGACCATTGCGACGCGGAAACCGAAAAATTCGTAAAATCGCTGCGCCAACGCTGCTACGACGCGATGAACGACGACTTGATGACGCAACTCGTCGTGAGCTATCTCTTCGAGGCTTGCACCGTCGTCAATAAACTCATCGACCACAAGGCGACGATTTGCGCCGAGTGTCTCGAAGAATTAAAATCGACGATGACGCTTTTCTGCGAGGAATTGCTCGGACTGACAGGTAATCAAAATCGAAAATCGGTAAAAAAGGTTTATTCGTTTATGGCATTTTCCTATAGCAGTCAATCAGATAATCGCGAAGAAGCCTTCGGTCGGGTGGTTGATATGGTTCTTGAACTTCGTGCGAAAGCAAAAGCCGCGAAAGACTGGGCCACGAGCGACCATATCCGCGACGAACTCGCCGCCCTCGGCTTCGAAGTGAAGGACACGAAGGACGGCGCGACGTGGAAACTCAATCGGTAGTTACCGCTTCAGAGCCAAATTGTAATTGTAGTATTCCGTCTTTCCCGTGATGTCTTCGACGACGCGCAGGAAGGGCGGAAATTTTACGTCCTCGTGATTCTTGATGCCGTTGGTTTCGAGAATCGTGAGGTTTTCGACGGGCTGCAGGAAGGTGTCGAGTTCGAAGAACTGACCTTTCCAGATGAAACTGCGACGCTTTTTGCGGATGGTCTGGCGATAGGGGTCGGCCTGCTTCACGAGCGACTCGTAGAGGTTGTTATCGACCTGCCGCTCGGTTTCGAGTTGGTCGGTTTCCGAAATTTTCTTCTTCGTCGTGAGGATATTGACCACTTTCCCCTGCCAGTCGCGACGGCGCAGGCGCATTTCCGTGCCCGGCTCAGCCACGAGATAGGTCTGCGTGATGTCGCTCTCGGTGAAGCCGATGCTTTCGGGGATTTCGCCGACGATTTCGACGATGTATTTGCGTTCTTCCTCGATGGGTTGCGGTAGTCCGAGCACGTGGGCGATTTCCTTGATGACGCGGTTGAGTTTGGCGTTGAAGTCGTCGTTGTTGTTGATGACACGCAGATGCGGATGCTTCGACCACGCCTTCACAACCTTTTTGTCGAGTTCGCGGGCGATGCGCAGTCCTTCCTCGTTCATTTGCTCATAGCGCGTGGCATTGGTGGCCGTCGTGTAGTATTTTTCGGCACCATCGGCGGCGGAAACGAGGTGCAGCACGGCATCGTAACGCTCGCGCAAACGGTTCGAGTCGGTGCCGGCCTTCGCCGTGATTTCCTCCCACATTTCAGGTGTCATATAGGCCGAAATGTCGAGCGTTCCGCGGTCGCAGACGATGAGCGTGGGCTTCGTGCAGACCTCGGCAAGACGCGAAAACATATCTTCGAGCGCCAGTTGCGTTTCGAGAATCGCCCGCTCTCCCTCGTAGTAGAGTTGGCGGTTGGGCGTGAGGTAGTTCCATCCGCCCTGACTATAAAGTGTCGGCACTTCGGGAATCGTGAAAACCTTGTAGCCGTAGTTCGAGAAATATTCCACAATTCTCACCAGCGCGGTCGTTTTTCCGGCGCAGGGTCCGCCCGTGAGGACGATTCGTTTGATTTGTTTCATCACCTTATTATATAATATAGAGTGTTTTTATAGCGGATATTTGAATCGGATGGGGTCGTCGTATTGCTTTTGCAGACCTTTGAGTTGTTTTTTCAGTTTGCGCGTGATTTTCTCGGTGCCGGGTTGGCCGTAGATGTTGTGCATCTGTTCGGGGTCGTTCTTCAAATCGTAGAGTTCCCACGTGTCGATGTCGTCGTAGAAGTGGATGAGCGTGTAGCGCGAGTCGCGCACGCCGTAATGCTTGCAGACGCTATGCTCGGCAGGGTATTCGTGGTAGTGGTAGTAGAGCGCTTTGCGCCAGTTCTTCACCTTTTTGCCTTGCAGAAGCGGCAGGAACGAGCGTCCTTGGATGTCCGACGGCACTTTCACACCCGCCAGTTCGAGGATGGTCGGTGCATAGTCGATGTTTTGTACGAGTTCGGGGATGTCGCCGTGCTTGTTCGAGCCCGGCAGATAGACCACGAGCGGCGTGCGGAACGACTCTTCGTACATGAATCGCTTGTCGAACCAGCCGTGTTCGCCCATATAGAAGCCTTGGTCGCTCGTATAGACAATCATCGTGTTGTCGAGCAGGTCGTTTTCGCGCAAGTATTCGATGACGCGCCCGATGTTCTTGTCGAGCGAGTGAATCGTGCGCATATAGTCGCGCATATATTGCTGATATTTCCATTCGGCGAGGGCTTTTCCCGTGAGTTTGTCGCGCTTGAACTTCGCGATAATCGGGTCGTAGTGGCGGTCCCACTGCTCACGCTGCGACGGCGTCATTCGGGCGTAGTTGTTGCGTCCCCACTTGTCGAGATAGTCGTTTTGGGCATGGAGTTCACCTTCCTTGTCGCGCATTTTCAGGTCGTAGAAAATGTCCATGTCCTTGATGATGCTCATTTCCTGCTTTTGCGCCGCCAAACGACCCTCGTAGTTGTCGTAGAACGTGCGCGGCAGGGCGAAAAACTTGTCGCTGAACAGGTCGAGGTCGCACGTGTCGGGGTTCCAAACGCGGTGCGGTGCCTTGTGGTGGAGCAGCAAACAAAAAGGTTTTTCCTTGTCGCGCTTGTTCGTGAGCCAGTCGAGCGCCACGTCGGTGGTGATGTTTGTCGAGTAGCCCATGCGCTTCACTTTCTCGCCGTTGCGGATGAATTCGGGGTTGTAGTAGTCGCCCTGACCGATGAGAATGTCCCAATAGTCGAAGCCCGTCGGGTCGCTCGTCAGGTGCCATTTTCCAATCATCGCCGTCTGGTAGCCCGCCTGTTGGAGCAGTTTCGGATAGGTTTGCTGCGAACCGTCGAAGGTGCGCGTGTTGTCGGTGAAACCGTTGGCGTGGCTGTGCTTGCCCGTGAGCATACATGCACGCGACGGACCGCTCAGCGAGTTGGCCACGAACGAATTGGTGAACCGCACGCCGTTCTGGGCAATCCAGTCGATGTTCGGCGTGTTGGCGAAACGCTTGTCGTAGGCCGAAATGGTCTGATACGAATGGTCGTCGCTCATGATATAGACGATGTTCATCGGCTTTTCAGCCTGTGCCTGTGCGACGGTCGGAGCCAATGCCCCAACAGCCAATGCCCCGAAATTCAAAAATTTCTTCTCCATATTGATGAAAAATTTTTAATGAGAACTACTTTTTCAACTTCGCCCACAGCCAAAGCACGACAATGGCACCAATCGTGGCCGTTCCGATGTTGCTCAGCCAACTGGGTTCCCACGAGATGCCGAGCAAACCGAGTAACCAACGACCGACGACACCGCCAATCAAACCGAGTAGCAAGTTAATCCAGCAGCCTTTACCTTCGCCGCCAGTGATTTTTGCGGCCAGAAAACCGGCCAAAATTCCGATGATAATGGATTCAATCATAGTTTTGTAAGTTTATTTTTTGATGATCGTTTGACTTTTTTGCTGTCCGTTTTTCAGCCTGACCCTGACGAGATAAGCGCCAGCCGGCAGCGACTTTGCGGAAGCCGTCGCCGACTTCGATTCGCTGATTTTCACACCCGTTGCCGTGAAAATTTCCATCAAAGCGACCTCGTTTTCAGAAATGTTGGCCGCGCTGAAGGCTTGTTCCGAGTCGTTGTAGCGAATCTGAAGTTCTTGCGAAGCGTCGGAATTGACCCGTTTGATGGCAGTAACAACGTGGCGCACATCGACTTCAGTAACAAACGTATCGACGTTGCACGCGAGACCGTAGTTGCAATATTTCGCGAGGCTGTAGTTCTTCGGGTCAGCCGTGGGACGGATGTCATTGACGATGTCCCAGTAGAAAATGCCTTCAAGGTTGTTTTCGACGCAGAATTTCGCCCGCAGATAAGTCTGATACGGGCCGCAGAACCAATAGTTGTCGCTTCCTTGTGGAGCACTTTCATACGAACCGTCCTTTTTCGGGGTGTAGTTCGACAAATCGAGTCGGTTATAGCCCGTTACCGCCGAACCATTGACACCTTTCGACGTGGTGGTGGCGTACGACGGATAGATTTTATCGTTGGTATAACCGTGGGCAATCATCGCGTTGTAGTTGTTTTTGAACGTGGTGATGCTGAAGTTGTCCTTTTGCGGACCATAATTTTGCGCGGTGAAGCCGTCGATGGTCGGAATGGCCCATGCCGGATAGTAGTAGGCACCAGCCTGCACGTGGACAGAGATGTGAAGCGTTTTTCCCTTCGGAAGCCTTGCCAGAATCTCGTCGGCGAGTTTTCGGAGGTTGGTTTGCGTGCCGTACATCCATTCCAAATCGAGTTCCACGCCTGCGTAGCCTTCGGAAAGTTTGGCGAGGTCGGTGGCGAATCTTACCCGATTTTTCTCGTCGGCAATGAGGTTGACCCAATTGCTGTGGCCTCTGACGGCGATGCGGAACTGATAGCCGCGATAGCCCTCGTAACAACTTTCCATGATGTCGCGCCAAGCGTCTTGCGAATAGGAACTGTAGCCCAGATGGTCGGCTTTGTCGTATTTGTAGAATGCGCGTGCCGACTTCAACTGCTCGACATTGGCACCGCCACCGCCAATCGACGGCATCGGCTGCCACGTCATGTGGTTGGCCATCTGGTTGATTTGGTAGGTCATGTTCCAAATCGTGGTGTTGTCGAGTTTCGCATTCAAGTTTTCGCCGATGTAGGCCGTTTCCCCTGCCATGGCGGCGGGTCGGCCATTGCTGCTGCCGTCGGGGCTCGATGCGATGGTCTTTTCCGTGCCATCGACCGCAATCAGGAACGGTTTGGTGCTGGTTTCATCGCCATTTTTGGTCGCAATGCCGAGGTGAACCCATTTCCCAACGCTCATGCAGTTCTCGTTGATGAATTTCTTGCCGTTGCAGCGCACGATGATTTGCTTCGTGGCTTCCTTACCGAGATAAATCGCCAGTCCGTTTTGCTGATTCGCCGTTTCCTGACGGAAAAGATAGGCTCCTTCCGTCCAATTTTCCAGATAAATCCATGTTTCAAAAGTGAAATTCTGCCCATTTCTGAGCATACCCGATGTACTGGTCATTTTCGAGCCTGCACCCTTCAGCGAAAGCACACCGCTGCGGCCCTGATACGACCGAAGATAATCGGCATTGACGGCAGTGCCGTGGTTGTTGGGTGTGGCATATTCGAGGTGGGCGTCGGAATACATGTCGATGCCGAGAATGATGACGTCGTTGGCCAGCAGATACTGGTCGCGTGAACTGCCCCAATAGAATTTGTTGTTTTCGGTGTAGGCACCGCATTTCAGATAGGGCAGCCCCGTGTTGTCGGTGACGATTTCGCGGGTTACATTTCCGCTGATGATACCATGATGGTTGTTTTCACCGGGTTTGAAAAGCGCCTTGTAATCGACGATGTTCGGACATTGCTCTTGGTCGAATTTGAAGTAGGCGACGAGATTGTCCAACTGCGGCACGAATTTGTTAATCGTGTTATTGACGAAATAGTTGAAATCCGATGCTTTCAGGTCGGCATCCCAGACGCGCAATTCGTCGATGAAGCCTTTGAAACCGCCTCCGATGGTGAAGGGATGCTCGTCGGTGGGAAGGGTGTGGTTACCCGATTTGCTGGTAACTTGCCTGCCATTGACCAGAATTTTCATCGTATTATTGGCACAAATAAACGTGATTTGCGCCCATTTTCCTACGGCTAAATTGGAATTTTTCGCCGTCTGTGTGCCGCTTCCTGCGACAATTTCAATCGTGTTGGCTGCACCGGTCTGAATTTTGAGGCCGTCGCCACGCGAGAGAATCACGCTACCGCTTTCCCACGCTTCGGGCTTCATCCAAAACTGAATCGTGTAGGACTTTTTTTCGTCTAATTCGGGCATCGAGCCGCAATCCACCGTTCCGCCATTCGTCAGGTGGATGCAATAGTTGTCAACTTGCGCCTTTATGCCGATGTTACAGCACAAGACAATCGTTAAGAGAAGGATTTTTTGAAAGGTTTGCATCTTGAAAACAATTGAGTTGATAGTTGGTAATTTCAATTAAAATTTGTCATGTTTTTTCGCTTTTAAACGAATTTTCGTGCAAATATACATAAATAAAAAAAGGGGGGCGAAAGAGCCCCTCTGATTTTAAAATAATTTAACAAAAATCACCAATTTTTAATCAATTTTTATCGGTTGATTTGTGTTCAAAATTCCTTCGTCGCCTCGCGCAACCAAGCCTGTTCGTCGGCATTGAGGTGGGGCGAGAGCGTTTCATAGACGTGCTGATGGTAGTCGTTGAGCCACGCGATTTCCTCGGGCAACATTTCCTCGCGGACGATGGGCGTGGTGTCGATGGGACAGAGCGTGAGCGGCTCGAATTGCAGGAATCTGCCGAACTCGGTTTCTTTCGCAGCGACCGTGAGCAGGATGTTTTCGATGCGCACGCCGAAACGACCGGCGAGGTAGAGGCCGGGCTCGTCGGTGACGAGCATTCCCTCGACGAAAGGCGTCGGTTTCCACTCCATCCGAATCTGGTGCGGCCCCTCGTGAACACAGAGGAACTGGCCTACGCCGTGACCCGTTCCGTGGAGGTAGTTCATGCCGTCGCGCCACATAAACTGCCGTGCGAGTGCGTCGAGTTGGGTGCCGGCGGTTTTGTCGGGGAAAATGGCACGAGAAAGCGCGATGTGACCGCGAAGAACGAGCGTATAAATGTGGCGTTGCTCGTCGGTGAGCGGACCGAGGGCGATGGTTCGGGTGATGTCGGTGGTGCCGTCGCGGTACTGCGCACCGCTGTCGAGCAACAAAAAGCCGCGATTTTCCACGGGAATGTCGGTGTCGGGCGTGGGTTCGTAGTGGACGATGGCACCGTGCTGCTCGTAGGCGCTGATGGTGTCGAACGAAATCCCTTGAAAATCAGGCTGTTCGGCGCGGAATGCCGTGAGTTTTTCGGCAATCGACAGTTCAGAAAGCCTTCTGACACCTCCCCCGTCGGGGGGAGGCTGGGAGGGGGCCTCCCCTTTCAACCATTTCAGAAACTTCACCAACGCCACGCCATCTTTCACCATCGCACGGCGAAACCCTTCGATTTCCGTGTCGTTTTTCACGATTTTCATCGTTGGAATCGGCGAACTGGCGCGCACAATCTCGCGTCGCACGGCCTTCATCAGCGTGTAACTCGTTTCGTTGGGGTCGAGCAGTATGTTGTACTCGAAATAGTCCTTCAAACCCTGTTGTACCTTGTCGTAATCGGCGATTTCAACGCCGCAGTCGGCCAAATAGGCCTTCACTTCCAACGACAATTTCGATGAATTTACGTATAACGTGGTTTTCGTCGTGGAAATCAGCAGATAGGCGACGAAAACGGGGTTGCAATGCACGTCGGAACCGCGCAAATTCAGCGTCCAAGCGATGTCGTCGAGGGCGGAAACGAGCATTCCGTCGGCGTGTTGCTGGCGCAGCGATTCGCGGATTCGGCGCAGTTTCGAGGGCGTGTCCTCGCCGGCGTATTTCAACGGATGAAGTTCGACGGGATTCGTGGGAATCGGCGGACGGTCGAGCCAGATGAAGCGCAGCGGGTCGTAGTTCGTGCGCAGGGTCAGACCGCCCTCTTTCCGCAGTTCCTCCACCAATTCCTCGACGAAAGCCGCCGAATTGGTCGAGCCATCAATCGCAATTTCTGTGAATTGTGAATTGTCAATTGTCAATTGTGAGGAAATCCACTGCGGAATCGTCGGTGTTTCGGGCATTTTCAGTTTCATCAACTGAAATTCCGTGCCGCGCAGTTGCTCTTCGGCGGCCAAAAAATAGCGGCTGTCGGTCCACAGCGCGGCACTCGTCATCGTGACCACCGCCGTGCCTGCCGAACCGTCGAATCCGCTAATCCATTCGCGACTTTTCCAATGTTCGGGCACATATTCGCCGTTGTGCGGGTCGGTACTCGTGAAAATGTAGGCGGCCAAATGCTCGCGCTGCATTTCCTCACGCAATTTCTGGATTTTTTCGTTGATTGTCATCGTTTTTGTAATTATAGTTCATTTCTTTGTTGCAAAAGTAGAAAAATTCAGCAAATATTGCAAACAATTTCAAGAAAATTCGTACCTTTGCAGTCGAAATCTTCAATAATCACAAAAACGTATATTATTATGGCATTTTTAACTAACGACAAACTCGTCATCGTCGGCGCAGCCGGCATGATCGGATCGAACATGGCTCAGTCGGCACTGATGATGGGCCTGACCAGTAATTTGTGTCTTTACGACGTATTTTCGCCCGAAGGCGTGGCCGAGGAAATGCGGCAGAGCGGCTTCGACGATGTCAATATCGTGGCCACGACCGACGCCGAAGAGGCTTTCCGCGGCGCGAAATACATCATTTCGTCGGGCGGAGCACCCCGAAAAGAGGGTATGACACGCGAGGACCTGCTCGCCGGCAACTGCAAAATCGCCGAGGAACTGGGTCAGAACATCCAGAAATTCTGCCCCGACGTGAAGCACGTGGTCATCATCTTCAATCCTGCCGACCTCACCGGTCTTGTGACGCTGCTCTACAGCGGTCTGAAACCTGGTCAGGTGACGACGCTCGCAGGTCTTGACACAACCCGTCTGCAAAGTGCTTTGGCGAAGAAATTCGGCGTGAAGCAGAGCGAAATCGAGGGCTGCGCCACTTACGGCGGTCACGGCGAACAGATGGCCGTGTTTGGTAGCCACGTCACGGTGAAGGGTCGCAAACTCTACGACATCGTCGGCACCGAGGAGTTCCCTGCCGAGGAATGGGAGCAGATGAAGAAAGACGTGACGCAGGGCGGTGCAGCGATTATCAAACTGCGCGGTCGCAGTTCGTTCCAGAGTCCTTCGTACCTCAGCGTCGAGATGATTCGCGCTGCGATGGGTGGCGAAGCGTTCCGTTTCCCCGTCGGCACCTATGTCAAGACCGACAAATACAACCACATTATGATGGCGATGAAGACGACGCTCAACCAAAACGGTGCCAGCTTCGAGGTTCCGCAGGGTACGCCCGAGGAAAACGACAAACTCGACGCAAGCTATGAGCACCTTTGCAAGATGCGCGACGAACTCGTCACGCTCAACATCGTGCCGCCCATCAGCGAGTGGTCGAAAATCAATCCGAATCTGTAAATGAAACTGATTAAAGACAAGGAATTTGGCGGCGAACGACCTTTGTTCGCCGCCTCTGATTTACGCTTGGAGCGTGTCACGATTACCGACGGCGAGTCGGGCGTCAAGCAGTGTCAGAACATCGAGGCCGAGGACTGCCGTTTCTACGGAAAATACCCGTGGTGGCACGTCGATGGAGCGCGTATCAACAACTGCTATTTCGCGGTGGGGTCGCGCTCGGCCATTTGGTACACCAACAACCTGCGGATGACGAACTGTCGCATCGACGGGCCGAAATTCTTCCGTGAAATGCGCAATGTGGAACTCGAAAACGTGCAAATCACCGATGCCGACGAGACTTTTTGGAAAGTTGACAATCTCAGGCTGAAAAACGTGAAGTTGCACGGCGGAACCTATCCGTTTATGTTTTCGAACAACATCTTTGTCGATGGACTTGAGAGCGATTCGAAATATGTGTTCCAATATTGCAAGAACGTGGAGATTCACAATGCAAAAATCTTGACAAAAGACTCGTTCTGGGAGTGCGAAAACGTGACGATTTACGATTCTGAACTCGATGGTGAATACCTCGCGTGGCACTCGAAAAACGTGCGGCTTGTGCGCTGCCATTTGGCTGGCGAGCAGTTGCTGTGCTATGTCGATGGCCTGATTCTGGAGGACTGCACTTTTGATGCCGCTTGCGACCGCGTTTTTGAATACACGACCGTCGATGCCGAGATTCGCGGCCATATCGAAAACATCAAAAATCCGACGTCGGGCCGCATCGTTGCCGACTCGATTGGCTCTGTGACGATTGATGAGAATGTAAGGCAGCCGAATGATTGTAAAATGATAGTCAGACCCACCCCCTAACCCCCTCCCAACGGGAGTGGGAAATCAAAACTCAAAAATAATATGGAAAAGAAATGTTTTAATCATCAGAATCAGGCTCCCCTCCCGTCGGGAGGGGTTGGGGGTGGGTTTTTCGACAAAATCGTCGAGCGACGCGGTACGAACTGCGTGAAATGGGACGCGAAATTTCCTTTTTCGATTGAAACTCCCCTCCCTACGGGTGAGGGGTCGGGTGAGGGGCTTATCCCCCTGTGGGTGGCCGATATGGACTTTGAGGCGGCTCCAGCCATCAAGGAGGCGTTGAAAAAGCGCGTCGAACACGGCGTTTTCGGCTATGCGACGGTGCAAAACAGTTATTACGAGGCCGTCGTCCGATGGTTCGAGCGTCGCCACAACTGGACGATTCAGCGCAAGTGGATTCAATACACGACAGGCATTGTGCCTGCCGTTTCCGCCGTCATCAAGGCACTGACGATGCCTGGCGAGCGCGTGTTGATTCTCACACCGGTCTATAACTGCTTTTTCAGCAACATCCGCAACAATGGCTGCGAGGTGGTGGAGTCGAAATTAAGACCCCTCCCGTCGGGAGGGGACAGGGGTGGGTACACCTACGCAGTAAACTGGTCCGACTTCGAACGCAAATGCGCCGACGAGAAGACCACCGTGTTCCTGCTCTGCAATCCCCACAACCCTGCCGGACGCGTCTGGACACGCGAGGAATTGCAACGGATGAACGACATTTGCCTGCGCCACCACGTGCGCGTCGTCAGCGATGAAATCCACTGTGAACTCGTGATGCCCGGCCATCGGTTTACGCCTTTCGGCACCGTCAATCCCGCTACGGACGCAACTGCGCCCATCATTTGTGGTTCGCCGTCGAAATCGTTCAACATCGCCGGTCTGCAAATGGCCAACATCATCTGCGCCGACCCCGAAACGCGCCGTCGCATCGACCGCGCCATCAACATCAACGAAATCTGCGACGTGAATCCCTTTGCACCGCTTGCCGTCGAAGCCGCTTATAACGAAGGAGAGGATTGGCTCGACGCGCTCAACGAATATCTCTGGGGCAACTATCAGGCACTCTGCGAGTTTTTCGCCGAAAATCTGCCGCAGTTGAAGGTGTTCCAACTCGAAGGAACCTATCTCGTGTGGGTCGATATTGCCTCAACAGGCCTTAGCGCCGATGAATTTGAAGAAAAATTGCTCCGCGAAGCCCAAGTTTGGGTAAACAGCGGCACGATGTACGGCACCGACGGCCATATCCGCATCAACCTCGCCACACAGCGCAATCGCCTCATGGAAGGACTTCGCCGCATCGCAGCAGTTTTTAACCCATAAAAACTGACTTTTTGTCGCATTTTTCTGACAATTTGTCGCAAATATTCGCTCGGCACAGGTTTTGAAATCTGTTGGTCGAGCGAGTTTCGTTCCCGACGGACACCTCGCCCGATAATCGAGTGAAAAAACAGAAAAAATGTACCATTAAAAAAGATTAGGAGGACAAAACTATGAGACCAATGATTCGTAGAAACGCATGGTTGCCAACCGTGTTCAACGACTTTTTCGACAACGACTTCATGCCGAGGGCAAACGCAACGGCACCCGCCATCAACGTCATCGAGACGCAAGACGAGTACACCGTGGAACTGGCGGCTCCGGGGCTGAAGAAGGAGGACTTCAACGTGAACATCAACGAGGAGGGAAACCTCGTGGTGAAGATGGAGAAGAAAATCGAGCAGGAGGACAAGAAGGCTCACTACCTGCGCCGCGAGTTCAACTACACGAAGTTCGAGCAGACGCTGCTCTTGCCCGACGACGTGGAAAAGGCGAAAATTGCTGCCCGCGTGGAGCACGGCGTGCTCACCGTGACGCTGCCGAAGACCGAGCAGGCTCGCACGAAGGTGGAGCGACAGATTGAAATCGGCTAAAACTCAAAAAAATTGGAAAAAGATGGCTGCGAAAATGCTTCGCGGCCATTTTTTTTATATCCTACGCCCATTTTTTTGATAAAATGAGCCGAAAAACTAAAAATTGTAAAAGAAAACGTAGTTTTTCGTCGATTGATGCGTCTAATCAGAAAAAATAACTAAATTTGCACGACTTTTAAATTCGAAAACCAAGAATGACATACCATTATTTAAACATTTTTTTTATGAAAATCAGAAACATTCTTTTGACGCTGCTGCTCGCAGTGGCAGGTAGCGTCAGCGCACAGATGATGCCGCCGATTCCCCTCGACACGGCCGTGCGCATCGGAAAACTCGACAACGGATTGACCTACTACATCCGTTACAACAACTGGCCGGAGCATCGCGCCAATTTCTACATTGCGCAGAAGGTCGGCTCGATTCAGGAAGAGGAAAGTCAGCGCGGTCTGGCTCACTTCCTTGAGCACATGGCCTTCAACGGCTCCGACAATTTCAAGGGCAACCAACTGATTAGTTGGCTGGAAACCATCGGCGTGCAGTTCGGTGGCGACTTGAACGCCTACACGAGCATCGACCAGACCGTTTACAACATCGACAACGTGCCGACGGCGCGTCAGTCGGCGCTCGACTCGTGTCTGCTCATCCTTCGCGACTGGTCAACGGGTCTGCTTTTGGAGCCCGAGGAAATCGACAAGGAACGCGGCGTCATCCACGAGGAATGGCGTATGCGCACATCGGCGTCGAGCCGTATGTTCGAGCGCAACCTGCCGGCCCTCTATCCGGGTTCGAAGTACGGCGTGCGCTACCCTATCGGCCTGATGTCGGTTATCGACAACTTCAGTCCGAAAGAACTGCGCGACTATTATGAAAAATGGTATCATCCGACGAATCAGGGCATCATTGTCGTGGGCGATGTCGATGTCAACCACACCGAGGCGATGATTAAGAAACTTTTCGGTCCGATTACGAACCCCGAGAATGCCGCCCCAATCATCGACGAACCCGTGCCCGATACGGCTGAACCCATCGTTATCATTGACAAGGACAAGGAACAGCGCACTTCGTCGGTGCAAATTATGTTCAAGCACGAGGTTTATCCCGACTCGATGAAGGGCGACCTGTCGTATTTGATTTACAACTATGTGAAGACTGCCCCGATTACGATGCTCAACCACCGTCTGAACGAGGTGATGCAGCAGGAAGGCTGTCCGTTTGTGAGCGCCGCTGCCGACGACGACAATTACATTTTCGCCAAGACGAAGGACGCTCTGACCCTCGTGGCTGCGCCGAGAGAGATGGAGCAGATGAACGAGGCGCTGAAGGCTGTGCTCGTCGAGGCTCGTCGCGTGGCTGAATATGGTTTCACGCCGACCGAATACGAACGTTTCAAGGCCGACTACCTCAGTTCGCTCGACAAGCGCTATGAAAACCGCGACAAGCGCACGAATACGCAGTTCTACGCGCAGTGTCTGGGTCATTTCCTGTCGAACGAGCCGATGCCGAGCATCGATTTTTCTTACGAAACGATGAAGCAAATCGTGCCGATGCTGCCCTTCGAGGCCATCAACGAGGCTTCGAAAGAAATGTTCAAGGCCGTCGAAAACGACTCGAATATGGTCATCCTTTCATTCAATAACGAAAAGGAAGGCAACGTCTATCCGACTCGCGAAGGTCTGCTCAAGGCCGTGGCCGACGCTCGTGCAACGGTGGTTGAAGCCTACGTCGATAACGTGAAGAACGAACCGCTCATCACGAAGTTGCCGAAGGCTGGAACCATCAAGAAAGAACTGAAAAACGACAAGTTCGGTTACACCGAATTGCAACTGTCGAACGGCGTTGTGGTGCTGCTGAAGCAGACCGATTTCAAGAAAGACCAAGTCATTCTGTCGGGTGAAGGTCCTGGCGGTGAATCGCTCTATGGTCCGAAGGACTACCGCAACCTGCAACTCTTCGACCAAGTCATCGGCATCAGCGGACTCGGCAATTTCTCTTCGACCGAACTGACCAAGGCCCTCGCTGGCAAAATCGCCAACGCTGACCTGTCGATGAATGGTCGCAACATGGGTTTGAGCGGCACATCGACCCCGAAAGACGTCGAAACGATGCTGCAAATGGCTTATCTCTACTTCACGAACATCAACAAGGACGAAAAAGCCTATCAGAACCTGATGTCGCAACTGGAAGTGGGTCTGAAAAACCGTGCGCTGTCGCCCGATGTCGCCTTCAGCGACTCGATGCAGACCACGATGTACGGCCACAATCCGCGTCTGGCTCCGCTCACCGTCGAGGCTTTGAAGGATGTCAGCTACGACCGTATCCTCGAAATCGCCAAGGAGCGCACCGCTTCGGCCAAGGATTGGGTGTTCCGCATCATCGGTAACTTCGACGAGGCTACGATTCGTCCGCTCGTCTGCCAGTATCTCGGAGCTCTGCCCACGAAGGGCAAGGCTGTGAAGGCACAGCGCACGAATTTCCTGCAAAAAGGAAAAATCGACAATATTTTCGCCCGCAAACAGGAAACTCCGAAGTGCATCGGTGTGAAGATTTGGTACAACGAGGCAATGCCTTACACGCTTGAGCGTTCGATTCAGGCCGACATCACCGGTCAAATCATGCGCATGGTCTATACGAAGGAGATTCGCGAAGAGGCTTCCGCCGCCTACAGTGTGGCCGCTCAGGGTCAGGCCAGTATGTCGGAAGACTACCACAATATGCAACTTCTGGCTTACTGCCCGATGCAGCCCGAGAAGCGCGACACGGCGATGTATCTGCTGCAAAAGGCTGTCGATGACCTCGCTGTCAGTTGCGATGCCGAACAACTCAACAAGGTGAAGGAACTGATGCTCAAGCGCGTCGATGACTCGATGAAGCAGAACACCTACTGGAGTAGCAAAATTTACAGGTGGTACAAGTACGGAAGCGACGAACACACCAACCTGAAAGCCACGATTCAGGCTCAGACGCCCGAAAAGATTTCGGCTTTCGTCAAGGAAGTGCTTTCGAGCGGCAACTGCATCACGGTGATGATGACGCCCGAGGAAGAGTAATCGCTGAAATTCTCAACATGAAAAAGCCCCGGAAACTTCGGTTTCTGGGGCTTTTGCTATCTAAAATCTCGAATCTCGTTTCTCGAATCTCGTTCCTCGTTCCTCGAAAATCGAATCTCGAAAATTGATTATTTCGGCAACGTGATGGGGAACATCGAACTATCCACGTGCGCTTGACGGACGATGGCCTTCAGTTCGGCGAGTTTCTCAGGATACTGGCTCGCGAGGTTGGTGTCTTCGTGAACGTCGGAAGCAAGGTCGTAGAGTTCGCAGTTGCCGTTTCTGACGATGAGTTTCCAATTACCCTGACGCACACCGATTTGCGGATTGAGTTCCCAATAGAGATAGTCGTGCTTCTCTTGTGCAGCGTCGTTGCCAAGCAGCGTGGGCAGGAACGAAATGCCGTCGAAAAAGTCTTCTTTGCCACCACTTTGCGGCCTTTTGTATTTCTCGACATAATTCTCGATGCCAATCAGTTCGCAGAAGGTCGGCATCACGTCGTAGAACGCCAGTTGATGGTCGTTTTTCACGCCTGCGGGCACTTTTCCGGGCCAGCGCACGATGAACGGAACGCGGATTCCACCCTCGTTGCAACTGCGCTTGATGCCTTTCAGCACGCCGTCGCGGTTGAAGAAGGTCGGGTCGGCGCCGCCCTCCTCGTGAGGACCGTTGTCCGATGAGAAAATCAGAATCGTGTTCTCGTCAAAGCCTTTTTCCTTGAGTTTGTCCATGATTTCGCCCATGTAGGCATCAAGTCGGGTAATCATACCGGCGAATTGCGCGTGGGTGTTCGTCACGCGGTGATACCAACTGCCCACATCGCCGCCCCAAGTCTTGTCTTCGCAGAATTTCGCCTTGTAACTCAGGTAAATCGAGTCCTCGGGCTGTGCCAATTCAGCGTGGGGTAGGGTGTAGGTGAAAAGACCGTAGAAAGGCGTTTTTCCGTCTTGTTTGTCAATCCATTCGAGGGCTTTCTGGTGAATCATGTCGGCGCTGTACTGCGGACGCTTGAAATATTCGTCGGTCGTGAATTTGTACTTGATGTTTTCCTCCAGAATTTCGCGCTTGACCGCCTTGTCGCCATCGGCACGGCTGTATTTGTTGAGGAAATTCGGATAGTAGGCGTGGGCTTGGAACTGGCAAATCGGTCCGTAGAACTCATCGACACCGCGCTTGTCGGGCGTCGATTCGCTGCCTTCGTAGCCGCCAGCCCATTTTCCGAACTGCGCCGTCGTATAGCCGTTGTCTTTCATAATTTCAGGCAAAACAACGTGGTTTTTGTCGAGCGGTTCCTGTCCGACAACCTTGTAGTCTTGATTTCCGTTGTAATAGACGTAGCCCGAGGTGTTCCAATACTCCTTGTTTCCGCGGATTTTCGTGTGTCCGCTGTGCTGTCCTGTCATCAGCGAGGCACGCGACGGCGCCGACACCGGACTACCGCAATATGCCTGCATAAACTGCATTCCCTCACGAGCCATTCGGTCGATGTTGGGCGTGGAAATATACTGCTGACCGTAGCAGCCGAGGTCGCCCCAGCCCATGTCGTCGCACAGCACGAAGATGATGTTCGGTTTTTCGCTTTGTTGTCCGCAGGCGAGTGCCGGCGTCATAGCCAGACCGTATAATAATTTGTTTGCTTTCATAATTTTTCGGTTTTATTTGATGATTTTTTTCTTGTTGTTGACGATGTAGATGCCTTTCGGCAGGTTTTTGCCGTCCATTCTGACACCTTGCAGGTTGTAGATGGCATTCTCGGCTTCCGATTCGCGCTCTGCGATGGCGATGTCGGACGGAATGTCCTTCGTGTTGGGCGAGAGAATGGCCACGAGGCGAATACTCTGCGTCAAAGGCAGTTCGATTTCGGTGCTTGTACCGACCATTTCGCCTTTGAAATAGCTGTGCATCAGCTTCCAACCCTTGAATTTTGCGTCGCCGTAGAGCGTGACGGTGGCTCGCAGATTGCCGCCGACTTCCTCCGCCGTGACGGTTCCGCGTGTCTTGTCGTTCACCTCGACCGTCCATTCAATTTCGGCATCGCCACTCACCACGTTCACGAGGAAATCGTAGCAATAGCCGATGACATCGTCCTCAGCGCCGTCGGTGTCGGTCTCAGTCACGCGAATGCGCAGTCGGCTCTGTCCCATTTCCGCGTCGGCAGGGACGGTGAAAGTCGTCGAACTACCCGTGATTTCTTGACTGACCTCGAACACACCGTCCTTGTCCCAGTCGGCATAGGCAAACGTGCGAACATTGGCGTTGCTGTTGGCCAAAGTGACGGTCAGCGGCAGCGTTCCGCCCTGTTTCACCTCGGCCTTCTGGTCGGTATAGATCACGTGCGCCTTCGATGGCTTCGACGTCACCGAATAATGCAACTCGCCGAGAATGTCGTCGCCTGCGATGTCGGCTTTCTTCAGATATGCCTTTCCCGTCGTTCCACAGGGCACGGAATACATCTGCACCTGACGGCTGTAGTCCGACACGTCGATGGTGTTCGGGCTGTAGCGATACTCGTCTTCGACAATGTCCCAGTAGGAATTTTTACGACCAGTCTTGATCCACCACGTTACGACGCAGGCATAATCCACCGACCAGTTCAATCCTTTTGTCACGTCGCCGACGATGGAAATCGGGTCGTTATCGGTACTGGCCATATAATAATAGCCTTTCGTCACCGCTCCGTTGGTCTCGTCTTTCTTGATTTCAAACTCGACAGGCATATCGCCCATTGTTACGGCCACATTCTGCGCCAGTCCTTTCGAACTTTGCACGTACTGACCCGTCGTGGCGTTTTTGATGTAGTAGCAATCGTCTTTGTCGGTCGGAACAAGCACCCACCACGACATTTTCGACGTGTCGAAGTTGCCCGTTCCTGTCTGGTTGCCACTCTGATAGACAAACGCGCTGTTGCTGTGGTAGCAGCGGATGGTGTAGGTCTTATCCGACGAAAAAGTGTGATTGGCGGCTGTCACGGATGTCAATGACAGCAGCCAAGTCACGAAAAATAGTTTGATGGTTTTCATTTGTATCGTCAATATTATTTAGTTTGTGATTTGATAGCGTTTCGATAATATAAATAGTGGATGATGTTTCCTGATGGGTGCAAAGTTACTACTTTTTTCTTAAAAATGAAAATTATTTTGAAAAAAAATGTGAAAAATCAGATTGAAAGAATATTTTCTCCAGAAAATTTGATATTTTTGCAGTAAAAATACGTTGTTAACATAAAACTGAAATGAAAATGGCTCGAAATCGATTTTTTGCGACACTGCTGATGGCTTTCGCAGTGTGGTTCCAATTTTCGCCTGCGACGGCACAGCCGATGCTCGTGGGTTCGTATAACATCCGCTACAAAAACGGTGGCGACGAGGCTCGCGGTGACTTTTGGCAAAAGCGCTGTCAGGTGATTTGCGACCAAGTGAACTTCATGGCACCCGACATTTTCGGGGCGCAAGAGGTGCTCCACGAACAGTTGGTTGACATGCTCGAAAGGCTCGACGGCTACGACTGCATCGGCGTGGGACGCGACGACGGCATGACGAAGGGCGAATATGCCGCCATTTTCTATAAAAAAGACCATGTGCAACTGCTCGACCAGGGCAATTTCTGGCTCAGCGAAACGCCCGAAAAGCCCAGTCTGGGCTGGGATGCAGCCTGTGTGCGAATCTGCACATGGGGACGATTTGCCATCAACGAGCGATTCACGCTGAAAGACGACCAATTGGGGTTGAAAGACGACGATTTCTTCTTTTTCAACCTCCACATGGACCACGTCGGCAAGGTGGCGCGACGCGAGGCGGCGAAACTCGTCGTGCAGAAAATCAAGGAACTGACTGCCCAGCCTTCACCCATCACACAGCGTCCGACACCCAACGTCCCCGTCATTCTCACGGGCGATTTCAATGTCGATCAGGACGATGAAATCTATCGGATTTTCGTCGAATCGGGCATTTTGAAGGATAGTTACGACTGCGCTCGAATTCGTTTCGCCGAAAACGGCACGTTCAACAGTTTTAAGTCGGATTTGTTCACGAAAAGTCGCATCGACCACATTTTTGTGTCTGTGCCGACCGAGGTCGAGGCTTACGCCGTGCTGACCGACAGCTATTGGACACCCGACACGACTTCCACGCAGCAAATGAAGTCGGCTGATGCACCGCAGGAAATCGACTTCATTCGTTACGAGCGTCGCCTTCCGTCGGACCACTATCCCGTGTTTGTCAGGCTGAAATAAGGGTTATTTATGCGTCATGATGTCGAGCACCTTGTGATCGGTCTGACACATGGCCTCGGCACCGATGCTCGTGAGGTTGTGGATGGTTTTATCGACACAATCATCGACGATTCCCTCGGCTGAACTCACGTATTTTCCTTCCATCGACAGCACGGCTGACATGACAGCGGTCGATACGCCCGACGCGATTTTCAGTGCACACGAAGGTTTCGCACCGTCGCAAATCATTCCTGTGAGGTTGGCAATCATGTTTTTGACCGAACGACAGATGCGCTCGTAGTCGCCACCCATCAGATAGGTGATGCCGACACTGGAGCCGATGCCTGCCACGACGCAACCGCAAAGGGCCGAAAGCCGACCGAGCGACTCCTTAATATAAATAGCGGTGAGGTGCGAGAGTGTCAGGGCGCGGATGAGTTCTTCCTCGGTGTTTTCGTTTTCCTCGGCATAGACGGCGACGGGATTCGTGGCACAAATGCCTTGGTTTCCCGAACCCGAATTCGACATGACAGGAATCATCGCGCCCCCCATGCGAGCGTCGCAGGCGGCAGCGGTCTTCGAAATGATATGCGAGTAGATGCTGTTGCCGAAAATGCCTTTGGCGAGCGGTCGCTCGATGGTTTTTCCGAGGTTATGGCCGTAGTTGTGTTTAAGCGATTCGCGAGCCGCTGCCATGTTCATATCGCGTGTTTTCAGAATGAAACGAAGTTCCTCGACGGGCGTTTCCATCGCGAAGTCATAGACGAGGCGGAGGCTGAGAGCCCCCTCCAAACCTCCCCCCATAGGGGAGGCTTCTTTTTTCGGAGATTCGTTTTCTCCCCTCCCTACGGGGGAGGGGTTGGGGGAGGGGCCTCTGAAATTCGTATGACTCCCCTCGATAATCGCGGTTTCGCTCTTTCCACCGGCCTCGCAAGTGATTTCGATGTAGAGAATTTCGCAAATGTCGGTTTTTACACCGATTTGGATGCGATTTTCTGCGATAAACTGCTTTCCTTCTTCCAACGCTTCGGGCGTGAGGTCTTTCAGCACTTCGAGTTGATACTCCGACTTGCCGATGAGCGCACCGAGCGCGATGGCGATGGGCAGTCCAATCATTCCCGTGCCCGGAATACCTACGCCCATCGCGTTTTTCAGAATGTTTCCACTGAGTTGGGCGGTGATTTTCTCGGGTCGGCAGCCGAGCATTTCCGTTGCCCGAGCCGTACACAGCGCCACAGCCATCGGTTCCGTACAGCCAATGGCAGGCACCACTTCTTTCTGAATGAGGCTGATGATGGCCTCGCGTTTTTCTTTGTTCATGGTTGGTAGTAGTTTTTAGTTTGATGAAGACCTCCAATTCCCTATTTTAGGGGGCTTTGAAGGAATTCCAAGAACGCAGGAACGTCTTCTTTATAGCCGTAAGAGCCCGTGAGCGGATTGCCGTCGGCATCGACCGCCACGTAGAACGGCTGGGCATTTGCGCCGAATTTATGGCTCTGCAAATAGCTCCACTTCGCTCCGACGGTGCGCAGCGTCTTCGTGTTGCCTTCGGCGTCGGTTACTTCAAACGGTTCGGCGAGCGGCGTCTTGTCATCGACGAACAGCGAAATCAGCACGTAGTCTTTCTTCAGAATGTCGGCCACACGTGGGTCAGTCCACACGGCAGCCTCCATTTTCCGACAGTTCACGCAACCGAAGCCCGTGAAATCGATGAACGCGGGTTTTCCTTCAGCTTTCGCGGCGGCCATACCCTGTTCGTAGTCGGTGAAACGAGCCTCAACGGTTTTTGTATTGAGGTTGAAATCTTGCGTGTTAATCGGCGGTGCGAAAGCACTCACGGCCTTGCACGGCGCACCCCACAGACCCGGAATCATATACACGGCGAAGGCAAACGACACCAATCCACCCATGATGCAAAGCACAGGCATCGGTTTGTTGAGATTGCCGCCGATTTCGTCTTCTTGGAACTTCAGCCAGCCCACGAGAAAAGCGCCGAGCAGGGCGAAAATCACAATCCAAAGCGAAAGGAACACCTCGCGGTCGAGCAAGTGCCAGCCGTAGGCGAGGTCGGCCACCGAGAAGAATTTCAGCGCGAAGGCCAGTTCGATGAAACCGAGCACGATTTTGATGGTTGTCATCCACGAACCCGACTTCGGAGCCTGCTTCAACCACTGCGGGAACAGCGCGAAAAGCGTGAACGGCAGGGCGAGGGCGAGCGCAAATCCGAACATTCCCAGAGCAGGTGCCAACCAGTTGCCGTTGGTAGTCGTTTCCACGAGCAAAAGGCCGATAATCGGGGCGGTGCACGAGAACGAAACCAGCACAAGCGTGAAGGCCATCAGGAAAATCGAGAGCAGTCCGCTCGTCGATGAGGCTTTCGTATCGACGGCGTTCGCCCAGCGGTCGGGCAGTTTGATTTCAAACCATCCGAAGAACGACAGCGCGAAAACGACAAGCAACAGGAACAGGAAAATGTTGAAAACGGCGTTGGTGGACATCGCGTTGAGTGTGTCGGAACCGAAAATCGCCGTGACGAGCAGTCCCAGACCCAAATAAATCACGATAATCGAAATTCCGTAGGTAAAAGCGTCTTTAATGCCTTTTTTCTTGTCGTCTTTTGCCCGTTTCAGGAAGAAACTCACCGTCATCGGGATAATCGGCCAAATGCAGGGCATCGCCACCGCCAACAGTCCGCCGACAAAGCCCATCAGCAGGATGTACCACAGCGAATGGTTCGCAATGTTGTCGCCACTACCCATCGCACGAAGTTCTGAAATGACGGGGCGCCAGAGGTCGGAAGCCCCCTCCAACCTCCCCCCACTGGGGGAGGCTGCCACGCTATCAGTGGCAATCGTGTCGTTTTGTATATTTTCTGGAATAATTTCTTCCTCCTTCATTTCTTGGGAAACTTCTTTCCCCTCTCCAGTGGGAGAGGGATCAGGGGAGAGGCTGGCCGGACTCTTGCCACTCGCTTTCAGCGCGGCCTCGCTCGGTGGCAGACACATCTCGTCGTTGCACGCGCCCCATTCCAGATACGCGTCGATGTCGTACTGCGGCTTCGTGAACTTCACCTTCTGCACGAACTGCACCGAATTTTCGAAATACCGCAAATTCATTCCGAACATCTCGTCGAAGTTCGAAATCTCCTTGCCACGCGGCGTGAGTTTTCCCACCAATTCCGCACCGTCCAACTTGTTCACATGCAGCGAAGCCTCCGTCGGGCCGTTGTTGCCCAGATTCGTCGAATACACGTGCCATCCGGGGGCAATCGTTCCACTGAAAATCATTTCAGCCTCAGCCCCCGAGCCCGTTTTCAACTGCGTCGTGAACTTCACGGGGTCTTGCATTTGTGCCTGCATCGACAGTCCGAAAACAGACAGCAACAGACCGATAATCGTTAGTTTTCTCATATTATTTTTCTTGTTTTTTATGAATATCACTATCTATAAAACGCTCTTTTCGCTCACAAAGGTACAAATTGTAGATGAAAAGCGGAAAAAAATCACGAATTATTCTATTTTTTATAGTTTTTTTACAGCTAAATTTTCGCCATATCGCATTTTTTTTGTATCTTTGCACGTTAATTTATTGCAAAATCAGAAAATCAGAATAAAAGAAAAATGTCAGAAATCAAAAACAACGCTATCAGCGACTATTCCGCCAGTAATATTCAAGTGCTGGAAGGACTTGAGGCCGTGCGCAAACGCCCTGCGATGTACATCGGTGACATCAGCGAAAAGGGACTGCACCACTTAGTGAACGAAACTGTCGATAACTCTATCGACGAGGCGATGGCCGGGTATTGTAAGAACATCGAAGTAACGATTAACGAAGATAATTCCATCACCGTGCAGGACGACGGACGCGGAATCCCCGTCGATGAGCACGAGAAGATGCACAAGTCGGCCCTCGAGGTCGTGATGACGGTGCTGCACGCCGGTGGTAAGTTCGACAAGGGCTCCTACAAGGTGTCGGGCGGCTTGCACGGCGTGGGTGTTTCGTGCGTCAATGCGCTGTCGTCGCGGATGATGTCGCAGGTCTATCGCAACGGCCACATCTATCAGCAGGAATACGAAAAAGGAAAGCCGCTCTACGACGTGAAAATCGTGGGCGACACCGACAAGACGGGCACACGCCAGCAGTTCTGGCCCGATCCGACCGTCTTCACGACGACGGAATACAAATACGATATCATCGCCAAGCGTATGCGCGAACTGGCCTATCTGAACGCCGGCATCACCATCACGCTGACCGACCTTCGTCCCGACGAAGAAGGCAAACTGAAAGAGCCTGAGGTGTTCCACGCCAAGGACGGCCTCAAGGAATTCGTGCGATACGTCGACCGCCACCGCACGTCGATTATCGGCGAACCCATCTTCCTGAAAACCGAGAAAGACGGCGTTCCCATCGAAATCGCACTGCTCTACAACAGCGACTACTCGGAAAACATCCACTCTTACGTGAACAACATCAACACCATCGAGGGCGGTACCCATCTGACGGGTTTCCGCATCGCGCTGGCGCGTACATTAAAGAAATATTCCGACGAAGACGACCAACTGCGCAAGCAAATCGAGAAAGCCAAGATTGAAGTGGCACAAGACGACTTCCGCGAGGGTCTGACGGCGATTATTTCCGTGAAAGTGGCTGAGCCGCAGTTCGAGGGACAGACCAAGACGAAACTCGGCAACTCGGAAGTGAACGGTGCTGTACAGAAGGCCGTGGGCGAGGCGATGACGAACTATCTCGAAGAGCATCCGAAAGAGGCCCACACCATTTGCGAGAAGGTGATTCTTGCGGCCACGGCGCGTATTGCCGCCCGTAAAGCCCGTGAAAGCGTGCAGCGCAAGAACCCGATGACGGGTGGCGGACTGCCCGGAAAACTGGCCGACTGCTCGAACAAAGACCCGAAACAGTGCGAGATTTTCCTCGTCGAGGGTGACTCGGCAGGTGGTTCCGCCAAGTCGGGCCGCGACCGTCATTTCCAGGCCATCCTGCCCCTTCGCGGAAAGATTCTGAACGTGGAGAAAGTGCAGTGGCACCGCGTGTTCGAGTCCGAATCGGTGATGAACATCATCCAGTCGATTGGCGTGCGCTTCGGTGTCGATGGCGAGGACTCGAAAGATGCCAACATCGACAAACTGCGCTACGACAAAATCATCATTATGACCGACGCCGACGTTGATGGATCACACATCGACACGCTTATTATGACGCTTTTCTACCGCTTTATGCCGCAGGTCATTCAGGGCGGACACCTCTACATCGCCACACCGCCGCTCTACAAATGCACCTACAAGAAATTCTCGGAATATTGCTACACCGAGCAGCAGCGTCAGGCTTTCATCGACAAATACGTGGCTGGCGACGAGAATGCCTCGGCCCTGCACACGCAGCGCTACAAAGGTTTGGGTGAAATGAATCCCGAACAACTTTGGGAAACGACGATGGACCCTGCCAACCGACTGCTGAAGCAGGTGACCATCGAAAATGCAGCCGAGGCCGACGAAAT
>Ga0310690_10000302_pt1 | contig 113304 bp, 126 predicted proteins | sample AusTroGonzalo_MG_2_FD_207661 | JGI IMG/M metagenome (GOLD analysis project Ga0310690, IMG submission 207661) | Bovine rumen microbial communities from tropical cattle in Woodstock, Queensland, Australia - Gonzalo_04 (v2) (version 2) | ecosystem: Host-associated > Mammals > Digestive system >...
GTCCTAACTGTCATTCTCAAACAGATAATTACAGTGGGAAAAATAATAGGGGGTAGGCGACGGTTGCCGACGAGTCTCCAAAACTTGTGTCGAGTGGGTTCAACTCCTACATCCCCTGCCATTTTTTTTGTAATGGAGGAATAATTGTGAACAATAATAAAAAAGAATATTAGGAAGTCGGGGCAAATAGGAAAGTCCGCTTCCTATATTAGCAGTAATGCTTAAGCATAGGCATAGGCCAATGTGTTGTATCCTGGAACAGGCGGCCCAGGGCCCCGTCCTATAATTCTTCATTTTCTCGCAGGGGGTATTTTCCCCCGATTTTATGTCCCCATAGCTCAACTGGATAGAGCGTTGGTCTACGGAACCAAAGGTTGAGAGTTCAATTCTTTCTGGGGACGCCATGAAAAAAATAAGGAGATATGATATTATGCCAAAATTTATAGGCTGAATTCCATTCAGAGAAATTAGCAAAGAAGCTCCATATGATAATATTCATAGAGAAATTATCATACGGCATTTAATAGATAATAATTATATTATTTGTGGAGATACTCATCAATCTAAATATATTCCATTATTTGATGATGGAGATATGATGTTAACCATGAGGAGCTGAGGAGATTTAATGGCTGAGGCGTTAAACCGCAAAGATGCTAATAATCATTATAGATATTTAGATTTTTATATGGCATACACTTGTCCTATTAAAGAAAATTTACCTAAAACTTAGAAAAATTATTGACAAGTGGTATTATCATTTGATATAATATATATAGATAAAATTAATAAGGAGGAAACAATATGGGAAAGATATATGTAACAAGTGATACGCACTTTAATCATAAAAATATAATAGAGTATTGTAACCGTCCTTATTCTTCAGTAGAAGAAATGAATAAAGCTCTTATAGATAACTGGAATTCAGTGGTTACTGATGATGATACGGTTTTCTTTTTAGGAGACTTTTGTTTAGGTAATAGAGATGAGGTAATTAAGTTTGGTTCTCAATTAAAAGGTAATAAAATCTTAGTAATTGGCAACCATGACAAAGTCACGACAACAGCTTATACTGAAGCTGGCTTCAAAACTATTTATAAAAAACCTACAATTATAAGGTTTGATGAGTTTGATATAACTATCGAATTTTCACATGCTCCTCAATATCATGAGGATAATCAATATCCTAATATACACGGGCATGTACATGACCAAGTAGTAAATAACGCGAAACATTATTGTGCTTGTGTAGAAGGCAATGATTATAAACCCGTTTTATTAGATAATATAGTAAAATACTTCAAGGAACATGAATAGTTCCTATATGCCATGGTACCCAAGGGGTCTAAGGGGCTGGTCTGCAACACCAGTATACATTGGTTCAAATCCAATCCATGGCTCCATTTAATAAGAGGTGTATTATGAAACAATGCAACACTTGTAAAAAAGTTAAACCAGAAAGTGAGTTTTATTGGAAAGACAAAGCTCATACAAAATTAAATGGTAATTGCAAATTGTGTTCTAATAGAAGAATGGCTGAACTTAGACGAGAACGATACGATAAAATCGCTGAGTACAAAGCATTCAAGAAATGTAAGATATGTGGTGAAGATAGACCCTGGTGTTTAGATTTACACCATGTAAATGGTGATGATAAGGAAAGAGCAATATCAGATATGCTACGCAAAAATGTGTCTTGGGTTAAAATATTAACCGAATTAGCAAAATGCGAAGTACTATGTGCTAATTGCCATAGAGATTATCATTACCAACATAAATAATTTTGTTAAAAAATATTTTATCAAAGACTTGAAAATTGGTAAAATATTTGATATAATATATATATAATTTGAAAAGACAAATTATAGTGCTCTTTGAAAATAGAATTATTTGTTACTCGAACAAGGATAGGTTTCGTCCTAAGAGTAGGCTCTCACACGATGCCAAAAGCTACGTCAAGAGTTCGGAAGAACGAGGGAGAGTTGTTGTCGAGTTAACAAGTGTAAGGTATCACTGATTCCGTGGGACAAGGTTATGTGCGAGTTGGCGTCGCAAACAGACCGAGGCACTTCCCTCTGCGGTTGAAATAAGGAAGCAGTGAGTAGCAGGCATAAATCCGTATAGTTACTGAAAAAAGAAGAACCTTGTGTGTTAGGGGTAAGCAATCCCCTCTATACATTATGACAAAACTCCGGCCAGAGTGGAGTCGTATAGTAGCTTTATACTTATTCATTATGTTATTGATATACGCTGGAAGATGTATATCCAACTTAAGTTGTAATCTAATAACGGTGAACGCTGTAGGATGCTGTGGCCATAACCTATGAAAAAAGGTCAGGAGCCTGATAAGGCGAAGTGGGCAGGCGAAGGCATAATGAGCATAAGGAAAGTCAATAAGCGTACTGGTCCATGTCTTAGCATTACCAAGCCGGGGGTGCGAAAGAAAGTGAAGGATAACGGTTGAAACGTGTTAAAGCGTGTATAACAGTCGTGCTTATGGGCATACAAGAAATCCGTTTAGAAGAAAAACAATGGTTTGTTTACAAAATCATAGGCAAATAGTGATTTTGACTTTACTCCAGTTCATGCCGAGCTTATAGAGTATTGACCTCTATCTTGTGACTGAATACGCGGTTAGCTTGAAAAAGACTTGAGGGTATGCGATAGTCCCTCCAAATAGTTCTATTTTCAAGGAGCATTAGCTCCTAAAGAAAACTTATTTTAAAAGTTTTCACAAGGTTATATTTTATATTATAATATTATTGTAATATGAAATAAGTTTTATATTATAATATAAAGGAAGGAGAAACAATATGGCAATGTCAAATTATCGTGATGCTTATGCTGTTTTCCATTTGCTTGACAATAATGCTCGACCATATTTCAAGGACGCGGTAACATTCTGCTTTGATGATGTCTATAATAAAGATGACCATCTAATTGGTGCAATGTTTAATTATGTAGACGATTGCACTGAATTAGTAGAAACTATTAGCAAATTGAGAGAAGACGAGTTAATACCAGTATCTGTTAATAGACCTGCGTTTGTAAACTCAGGGCTTATGGATAAATTAGGTTTAGACTCAGGCGTAGTTGTAGCAGCTAAAGATGATTTAGTAGCAGTATATTTAGGAGTAGTAGAATTAACTGATGATATTGAGACAGCTTATGTAGAAGATTTCTCTTATAATGACGACTGCGATTTACTTCAAGAAACAGAGTATTATCGTCTAACTGAAAAAGGTCTTAAGTACCTAGCAGAACTAGAAGAAGCAATGCGAAATGAAGATGAGCACGCATGTGTTTGTCCTGAAGAAAGAGAGGAAAATAGTACTATGGATAATTTATTTGGAAACTTAGGTTTCGGTAAGTTAAGAGACTACCGTTTCAAATTATCAATGAATGGTATTGCTGTTGAACAACCTAACGGTAAATATGTTGTATACAACAAAGACAACAATGAATTCGTTGATGTAACAAATACATTATTTGATATCAAAGACGCTCTATTCTTATTACCAGCAGTAGAAGTAAATGCTGGAGACACAGTATTACACGAAGGAAAAGCTTACTTCATAGTTGATACAACTAATGAAATTAAAGCAGTTTCTTACGAAGACTGTACTCAAACAGTTTTAATACCTAAATCAACAATGTTTGGTATTAAATACTTCCAAAAAGTTTTCTCTATGTTTGGAGATAACTTTGCTGCAACTGGAGATTTATTCTCTAACCCAATGATGCTAATGGCATTAATGGATGGTAAGGATAGCGACTTAACTCAACTAATGTTATTAAGTTCTTTAAACAAAGGTGAATTAGGAAGTAATCCTATGGCTTTAGCAATGTTATTAAAAGGAGATAAAAGCAACGACAGTTTATCAACTATCGCCTTAATGTCAATGTTTAATAACGGAACTAATCCATTTGCACCAAAGAAAACTAAAGTAAACAAAGAAAACTAATATCTTAGGGAATATTATTCCCTGAGATGAGAGTACCTATACCCTACCTTTCCTTTTAGGTACTTTCATCTCAAGGAACAATATTTATTACATAATAATACCGGTTAATTTCGCATTGTTTCCTTGTGTTTTATATAGTACCAACTTAATCTATTAGCTATTATGATTATCCAGTTAACGGTTGGTTGGAGTGATGACCTACCTCCGGATAGCGATTCATCAATAACGATAACATAATAGACGGTTAAGTCCATTTGGTTTTCTCGTGTTACAGGAACCTGGGGGATAGAGGATACGCGAGTATCCTCTTTTTCTTTTTTAACCTAGTATATTTTGTTATTTAGGTTTATATAATATAAATATATTAAAAAATATAAAACAAAGCGGAAATCGGTGTTTTTAAAGCCAATAAAGGTATATTTAATTATAATTTAATTATAATTTTAAAAAGAGGTGTTAATATGGATTTACTATTAGCAATAAAAAAATATTGCAACAAATTAATTGAATATGGATATTATCCTAAAGACAAAAAACCAAGTATAGGAAAGTTAGAAAAAATGGCGGACTTATGTATGGCAAATAAATTCCGTAAATTAAGTCGTTATGTGCCAAAAGATGCTAATGATGAAATTAAAGCAGAATTTGAAGAATTAATGGATAAGATAAAGGAGATAGTAAAGAATGAAAAAAACATTTAAAGTAATGTTAACTATAGGTATATCATTATTAGTAATTAGCTCTATAATATTTAATAGTGTAATCATTAGTAAAGATTTAAAGCTACATAAAAAAATAGCTGTCATTACAGAAGAAAAAAATATTTTAGAGGAAGAAAAAGTTCAACTTGAAGAAAAAGTAATGGTACTTGAAGGAGAAATAATTAATAAGGATAACGAAATTATTGAATTGAAAGAACAAATTACAGACTTAAAAAAAAAGTAATATCTTGGGATGGTTCAAAATTAACAAAAAGTAAAGGAGTTAATTATGGACCAAGCGGTAAAGAAACTTATTATAATCTTCCTATGGGGGGCGTAATAAAAATTATGCGTAACCTAGGTTATAATGAAACTGATTATCCATATTGGGTTAGAGATGACGGAGCCAAGATGTTTGGTAACTATATTATGATAGCAGCGAACCTAGAGCTAAGACCTAGGGGTACCATTGTAAATACCTCTCTAGGTAAAGGTATTGTTTGTGATACGGGAGGTTTTGCTAAAGACAATCCTACACAAATAGATATTGCTGTTAATTGGTAGAGCTGATTTTTGTCAGCTCTTTTTTCTTTTTATACTTTTCACAAGACAGCTAATTATTATATAATATATTTAGATAAATAAATAAAAGTTGAAAGAAAGGAGCAATCATTATGCAACAGAATTTATTTGAATATCCAAGATGGACAATTTTATTAAGTACAGAAAATGCCGAAGATTTTAAGGAAGATGAGTTTAAAATAATATCTAAGCAAAAAAATCAATTTGATGAAGAATTCACAATATTAGAGATAGAGGCTTTAACTGTAGATTGCCCATATACAGCCGACGAAATATTAGATATTATAACAGATGCAATAGCAATTCATGAAGAATTTACTAATGCTATAGTTATTAGAGAAAATGATTTGTATGATTTAGGAGAAGACTTATATACTTGGGATGGGTCTGGAGAAGTGTTTTTAAGTGACATGCTAACTGACATAGAAAGACTTAATTTTCTTATGAATTATTTATATGAAGAATACAAAACATTGGTAACAGTAGATAAAATAAAAATTAAATTAACTAAAGATGGTGAGCCCGTCTCTTTAACAGACAATATGGAAAAGTTATTTACTAATGATGTATATTCTTCAATATATGAAAACCAAGAAGACATCTTATGGTGGCCTGAAATAACTAGACATGTAGGATTGTTTTTAGTTGTCTTGAATGAGGAATCAGATGATGATGAAAGAAAATTATTACCTATTCCTAGATATGCTGATAGATATGATGATTGGGATTATGATGATTATAGTTATGATTATGGTTATGATTATGATGACAGATATTATAGAAGGACATAAATTATGATTAAAAATATAGGATATAGTGAATTTGTTTTATTAATTGATGATGCATCTAAAGAAGAATTTGACCAAAAAGTTGAAAAATTCCAAATGATAGCTGACATAGTATCTGAGTATGATATTAAAACTAAAAAAAATCACTACTGGGTTGTCCAGTTAGTTGTATTACTTGAAAACCGAAGTTTAGAAGAGCTATGCAAATTTGTATATAAATATTTCCCATTTATAGCTATGCGTCAAAATAATAGTACATATATATTAGCATCTGATAAAAAAACTTTCAAAGATATGGTTAATGATATTTATAGCAAAGAAAAGAAAAAATATTTTCTTTATGATATGTTAAGTATAGATGAAAGATATAAAGCATCTTGTAATACAGGAATCGAAATCGACCCCCTTTCAAGAAACAGATTGTTACATAATGAATCTGGTTCTATATATTCGTTAATATATAATGAAGAATGTATATTTTTATTTACAAATGAACCAGAGATAACAATAATGGATGAAAGCTCTGGAGAAGTAAAAGAGCTGGATATTACTGATGGGTTGGGAATTTTTGATTTTCATGTAGCAGTTTTAAAATAAAAATCTTGAAAAAGACTAGTAAAAAATGATATAATTTTTATATAAAGAAAAAGAAAGTGAGTGATAAGAAAATGACAGATTTAAAAGTACCCGCAAATATTAGTCATACAGTATTGGTACATGCAGGGTCATATAAAAGTTTCTTATCTCAGTTAACAATAAAATTTCCTCAACTAAAACCTAAATTTATAAAAAAAGTAGCAATACATTATTTTATAATTCAGTTAGAGGATGTTGGAGAGAAAGCTATATCAAAAAAAGATATATATAGTTTACCTCTTATGGCAATGAGAGAAGAATTTAGCAGTTATATATTTTTTAAAAATGTTAGAAGTTATAATAATGTTTTAAAAAGAATGTGTGACGGTAATAATAATAAAAATGCAGCATATGATTTATTACAACACATGATGACACCATTTGAAAAAAGTAGAATATTAAACTTGTGTGATGCAAAAACTCTAACTATTGAAGAAGAGGAAGATAAAGAAACTATAATAACAAGTTATAGTGGTGAAGCATTAAAAAGTATGGAAGTATTGAATAAGTTATTTTCTTTAAATAAAGTAGAAGTAGATAATGTTGATTTGGCATTTAATGAGTTAATAAAAAAAGAAACTTGGTATATAGGAATACATAAATAATGACTCCAAATTTAAGGTTCAATAAAAAATTAACTCGTAAACTCATTAAAGCAATTCCTAAAAATGATTATAAGCCAACGTTATTAAATATTGAATGGAACATGGACCATGGAAATAATGTTTATGGGCTAATTGACGATTCAGGCTTATTTAACAATACTGTATTCTTCTTACAAAGAGTTGAACCAAATAGATATAGATTAGTTGTATCAGATGGTTCTCCAGTTTGTAGTTTTTATCTTATAGACGATATAGAAAAGTTCTTAGATATAATAGGAGTAGAAGTATTAGAATTAGATAATCCTGAAGAAATCCGTCAAGCATTAGAAGAAACAATTCTTATACCTAACACTGGTATTTTAATGATAGATGGAGAGGAAATATATTTATATGAGCACCGTAACTACTAGAGTGCCTAGAATTGGGGATATATGGTTAGTCCATTATCCCTACCTTACTCCAGGCAATATGGAAAAAATTAGACCCGGAATTATAATCGGTTTTAAGAATAATGATGAAGTAATAATTCAAAAACTTACTACTAAAAAAAAGAAATATAATAAAGAATTTGTACATCCCAAATTAAAAAGAAAAACTTATCTTTCTCCAGAAAAAATGAGTATACAAGATTATAACCTAATTAGATATATAGGAAAGGCGAAAATATAGGAAGGTGAAATTATGATTACAATAGAAACTAAAATCAAATTAAATGAATTAGAAAGTCTTAGTGGGATAAATGGGTTATATTTAATTAGATTAGCAACTAAAACACCTATGACATCAGAAGTTGCTAAAGACGCAATTATTAATCACTTAATGAGTGAAGTAGAAATAAAATATCGTGATGTCAACAATACTAGTGTTTTTAGAAAAAATACTTATTTAGCAGATTTAGAAGTATTAAAAAAATCACTAATAGTATTTGATAAAATAGATAATTATAATGGAGATTATGGTACAATAGAATATCACCAAATGATTTTAAAGATAAATGATGAAGATAAAGAAAGAGCAAAAACAAGAACTACTAACTTAAATAAGTTTACTTATAAATTTATGCAAGATATATATGGCATGTATGGAGAGAATTGGAAAATGCCAGCATGTCCTATGCCTTTTATATATACTATATCATATATCTTTCCTGACAGAGGAACTTGCGCTTTAATGATATGTAATAATAATGATGCATCCTTAAGCAAATTTATAAGTCAAGAGTATAAATCTAGTAAACATATAGCAATTAGTTTTGATACTAATGTAAATAAATGCTATAATAGAAGTTCTATTATTAAAATAAATTGTAGAATATATAATACTTTGCAAGAAGCATTTGATAATAAGACAAACGAAACATTAGGAATAGACCAATATGACGGTTTATTTGGAAGGTTCAGTTTCTTCACTTATAAAAATGACATGCACGGTGGTATAAGAATAAACATATTATATAAAAATAAACCAAAATTATTATGGTATAAAGATATGGCAATATTTTATGACGGAGAAAAGGCATTAGGAGATGCACAAGAATATTTCGATACCTGGGAAAAAAGAGGAATAAAACAAATAGATATTCTTCAATTTTGTCATAATAAAGATTTCTTTTATCAAGATTCTGCAGGTACTATTAATCTAGCAAATAAAATGGTATTATTATTTTTAAGACAAGATAAAATTGATTTACCAAGAACTGAAATTACTTTGCGTAATAATAGAGGTTTTAAAGGAATGGTTGTTTATAATCTTGGCAAGAATCAAAAGAGAACTTATTTAGAAATAGGCTTTGGTAATAGAACTCCTAGTGTATCTCAATATTTTGGTTCAGTTGTTGTCCCAGTAAATGATAAAGATATACAAAAAGATGCCTTAAGAATGATAAGTGAAATGATAAAATTTGCTTTACCAACTGATATATTAGAAGAAAATATAGATTTTCCTAGTTGTTTTGAAGCTTATAGAAAATATTTATTAGACATTGTAGAAAAATCTGCTCCAGATACTTTATCTGAATGGTTTGAATACTGTACTCGCGCATCTAGACAAAATGACAATAATATCGTTAGTGCATATGAGAAAATGAAACAAAGTTTAGAAAGTGAATATAAAAAACTAAGTTTTTATCTAAATCACTACGATTTTTCTAAATGTATGCCAGTCCCTCGTATAACAACTGATGAAAAACTAATACAAAATTGTTATAAATGTTTACACATAGAACCAAAAACTGTTATAATTAAATCAATAAATAATAGAAATATTAAAGCAATAGAAGAAATTCAACCAACAATAAGTTTTATGGTTATAGACAAAAAAGGAAAAATCCTTAAAAATGATTATTCTATTAATAAGTTTTATAATGGTAAGACGAATGAAGTTGAATTGCTATATAATAAATTGAAAGGAGAGGTAATTCGTGATAAAGTTAAAAATAGGAGATAACTTTTTAATAACAACACATGAAGATTATATGATGAAAGACTTCATCATTTATACTATGAGTTGTTTTAAAGGTCATAATAAACTTCTTTTAGGATTTGACCCAACTTTCCGTGAAGACAATTATTCGGATTACCTTAAAACCCTAAGAGAAGAACAACCTAAAGAATTATTCATTTTAATAGATACATCATTAAGACCTACATATAATAAAGAGCAAATAAAAATTGTACACATGATAGGGTTAAAAACTCTTATACCTCAATTAAAAGAGATTTTACCTAATACAAAAATAGCGATAGTTAAAGTTCATAATAAAAAAGATAGTAGAGAATATAAAATAGGCAAAGATGTATATGAAGCATTAGAAATAAATGACAAAAGTATATTAAAATATTTAGATAAATTAGATGAATATAAACTTTTTGCTAATAGATATAAAGCAATCCCAGGAGAGCTTAAAGTTATTAACGAAAATATAAAACAATTATCTAAGGAAAAGAAAATAAGCGACAGAATGGTTACATTAGAAGATTTAAAATATCTTAATTTAATAGATACGGCAGAGCTTCATAATGATAGTTTAATTATAACAATTAAACCTGTCCCTATTTATCCATCTGAGCCTTTAGGATTAAGTTTTACAAAATCAAGCTTTGAAAAAAATAAGTATTTAGCTAAAGCGGCTGAATATATATATAAAGGTTGTCATTTTGGAATGGTAGGAACAAGAATAGCTATTCGCCCAAACTTTACTCCTGAGTTTATTGAAACTCTTGACCATAAGTTTGATGATATGTTTGCTCGTAACAATTGGTCTAATATAGGATATTTACATTTCGGAAAAGGACATCTATGTGGTGGAGAATTCAATGATGTAATAGCTCATACTGCAGAGCATGGCCTTGAATATTATTTTATGTGCTTAAAGCAATATATTACAACAGCAAATATGAGAGATTATGCAGGTAAAAAAGTATGGTGGTACCCTATATATGATAATAACAATAATTTAGTTTATTGTGCTGGTCTTGATATATTAAGAGATAATTTATTATCTCAATCATTGCCAGCTGAATATAAAGAGGAAATAAAAAGCTTGGATTGGGAAGGATTCTTAAAATGGAAAGAAAAACATGGAGTAAGTTTTAATAATTTACAAACTCCATACAATTCCGATAGCGTAAGCGGATATTCAGGAAGAGAAGATACATTCTTAGAGTATTGTAAAGAACATAACCTTGAATTATATGAAGAATTAAAGAAAGGAGCTAAATAAAATGGCTAAAACGGTTACATTTTTAGATAATAGATACGAACTTTATATTTTACCTTTAGCAAGACAAAAAATGGAAATGTATTGCGATTTATCAGAAGGAGAAATAGGATGGCTAGCTTATGTAGAACAATTTGATAAGAACGGCTTCTTAATAACTGACTGTGCTTTATTAAAACAAGAAGTTCATGCAACAACAACTGAAATAACAGCGGAAGGACTATTAGAATTTTGGAATAATACAGCACCTGAACAACAAGGTAAAATAAAATTATGGGGACATTCTCATGTAAATATGAGTCCTTCTCCATCTGGTCAAGATGATAGTCAAATGGAGTATTTTAAAGATGGTAATCCTTGGTTTATTAGACTTATCACAAATAAAAAAAGAGAGTATCATATTGATATATACGATTATGAACATGGCATTAAAGTTCATATGGACCAAGCCGATTTAAAAACTTATAATCCTGAAGCAAGTGAACTTCGTAAAACAATAGAAGAAGAAATAAAAGATAAGGTAAGTAAGAAAGAATATAAGCCTGCTACTACTTCTACAAATACTGGTTCAGCTTATAAAGGTTATAATTATAATAGAGGCTCATCAAAAAAAAGCGAAAAAAAAGATGCGCCTATACTAAAAGACATCGACGTTAAGTATGTTAACTCATTCGACGAAGTATTAAATGACCCTAATTATTGGCAAAATATTTTAGATTAATTTTTAAAAAAAACTTCACAAACGGTTATAAAATATTATATAATATTATTGTAATATAAAAAAGATATTATATTATATTATATTTTAAGAAAGGGGAATATAATATGGACTTAAGTAGACACATAAGTGTGTTCTCACCAGATAATGTTAAATATCCTATACATATAATAGGTGTAGGAGCAACAGGTTCGTTTGTTGCGATGGAATTGGCGAGAATGGGTTGTCCTGTATTAAACTTATATGATTTTGATGATGTAGAAATACACAACATCCCAAATCAATATTATGATACAGAAGATTTAGGTAAATTAAAAGCTGAAGCATTAGCTGATAAACTTAAAGCAATTAACCCTAATATTGTTGTAAATGTAAATACAACAGCTGTTCTACCAACACATGATGATGAACACAGAGGCATAGACGAAATGTCTGGGTATGTATTCTTATTAGTTGACAGTATGAAAGTTCGTAAAGAACTTTGGACAGCAATTAAAGAAAATAAGAATATCGTTCATTGTTGGGAAAGCCGTTTAGGTTCAGACCAAGCAAGAGTTTATTCTCTTGATATGAGCGTAAAAGATTTTAGTAAGTATGAGGTAGACTTCTATGATGATGACAATGCAGAAGTATCAGCTTGCGGAACATCAATCACAGTATTACCAATAGTACTTCAAACAGCTTCTCTAATGATAGTTCAATTTATTGATTTAGTTATGGAGAAGAGTGGAACTTATTTCTTCAAAACAATCTTCGATAACCATTATAATAAATATGAAGAAAGTTTTGATGAACCAGAAGTATTAGAAGAAGTTCCAGTTGCAACTCAAGAAGATATATTTTAAAAAATTGCAAAAACTTACAAAAAATACTTCACAAAATCTAATATAATTTGATATAATTATATTGTAAATGATTAAAGAATAAATCATTTAAAATAAGTAAAGAAAGAGAGGAAATTTTCATATGGAAAACATTTATTCAGTAATAATCACAAAAGTACCAGGAGGAGCTAATCCAGTTATCAGTCACGGAACTGAAACAGTAGCTGAATTATTCGCAACTGCATTCAATGGAGAAAGCATCAACGGTTACCAAATCACAGTTGGAGGACAAGCAAGAGAAGCTTCTTATGTTCCTAGAGCTGGTGAAAATATCACTGTAGCAAAAATGATTAAAGGTAACTAATCCTTTAATAACTCTTTAGATATATAAGTGGGGAGATTAAGTTCTCCCCCGGATATCCGAATATGAGTTACTATAAAACCTTGGAGCGACAGAACAATATTATAATTTAAAATCATATAGAACTGACTTCAAGGGATATAAGAAACAAAATTAGCAGATTGAGGAGGATAGTTTGATGGCTTGAGTAAAGCCGTCGCTCCATTCTTTTAATATAGTATCGAAGGGTGTCAGTAATGACTACCCTTCTTTTTTGTATGAAGCTATCAAACCATTTTAGCAAAATAAACTAGCGTAAAACGATTAAAATCTTTTTATAATATAATTTATTTATTAAAATATAAAAAGCGATATACGCCACAAAAATTCGTTAAATTTTAAGAAAAAAAGCCTTTTTAAAAAATTAAAAAATTAAAAAAGTTTTCCATTTAGACTTCACAGAAGGTTTCAATATATGATATGATATGGAAAACAAGGAGGAAAATAATGAAGATAGAAGACAAAGATACTCAATCAGTTAATTATGATAGCCATATGGCCGACATAAAAGACATAGTAGCTGGGGTAAGCTCTCTAATAGACGAGCATCCTAAATTAAAAGATATGAACTTCGGTTTATTCTATCAACATGGACGTTTAGGTTTCGTAGATTTAGATGCGTTTGCAAATTCCACTAAAGCAAGATTAAATGTGGACGGCGAAGAAAAAAGTTTAACAGAATTAAAAAAAGATATTGACAAAAATGAAGAATAACGATATAATAGACTTGTCTTAAATTAAGGAGGAAAATATGGCAAAAGAAGATTTAAAACAAATGTTAAACAGAGTAACCATTCAAGGTACTCTAATGGACAATTCCATTGAAAACAAAGTGGATAAGAAAGGTCGTAAATATTTATCAGGAGAATTAGAAGTAATGACTGATAACGATTATATTATCCCAATCTCTGTATTCGCTTATGAATTAAAGAACTCAGGCGAAAAGAATACAATCTATGAAAGATTAGCCAAAATGATAGACTATCCTTCAGCTAGAACTGTAGGTGTGCAAAAGGCCCCTAAGATAGCAGTAAGCAATGCTCGTATCGAAGATAACAGCTTCTATTCAGAAAAAGATAATAGAATTGTTAATAACTGGAGAATAGGTGGTTCATTCGTTAGAGCTGCAGCAAGTGATGCTATTAATCAAAATAGTTTTGAAGTTCAAGGTGTAATCAGTTCAATTAAAGAAGTTATCGATAAAGAAGGTAACGATACTGGAACTTATGACTTAAAATTATTAAATGTAGCATTTGGTAATAGAGTTAATGAATTAACATTAAGATTTGATGACCCAGCAGCAGTTAAATATATCAACGATAATTATAACACAGGTGATTTAGTAACATTATGTGGCGAAATCGTTTATGAACAACACGAAAGAGTTGTAGAAAAGGAATTAGGTTTTGGAGAACCAATTAAACAAACTTATACTAATACAATTAGATTATTAAAAATCACAGCAGGTACTCCAGCAGTTGACCCAGAAGAAAGTGGTTATAGCCTAAAAGACTTACAAGCAATTGTTACAACTCAAAATAATGAAATAACTGAAAAATATAATGCAAGAGCACAAGTAACAGCAGCTACAAATAAAGCAGCTGGAGCAAACTTATTATTCTAGGAGGTAAATCGTGGCAAGATTAGATTTATTAACTGTCCAAGAACACAAAGTTAAGTCTGGTGTTCAAGGCAAAATGTTCTTCATCTATGGTGGAGCTAAAACAGGTAAAACTACTACAGCCTGCCAATTCGAAAAACCTTTACTTTTAGCATTCGAACCAGGGTATAATTTAATTGATGGCATTAAAGCCGTTCCAGTTACATCTTGGTTAGATATGAAAGATTATGTAAAGCAATTACGCAAAGATGAAGTAAGAGCAATATATGATACAATTATATTAGACACAGCCCCTCTAATGTGGGGTCTATGTGAAAAGTTTATTAAGGCACAAAAAGATATTGAAGACTTAACTGACCTTGGTTTCGGAAAAGGGTACAGAGCTGTACGTGACGAATTCCAAGATGTTATCAATAGTTTAGGTCAAATGGGTTATACACTTATCTTTATTTCTCACGCAGAGAAGAAAGATTATGTAGACACATTAGGCGTATCTCATAGTGGTATCACGCCAGCCTTAGATAAGCGTCCAAAAGAAATCATCTCAGGATTGGTTGACGTATTTATGTTCGTTTGCCAAGAAGCAGATGGTAATGGTGGAAATCACCCAGTAGCATATTTCCGTGGTGGAGTATATGGAGACACTGAAATTGAAGCAGGTTCTCGTTATGGGGAAGGTTTACCAGTTAAAATTAACTTTAGCTATGATGAATTAGTTAAAGCAATTCAAAGTGCTGATGAAGCAATGGTATCATCTGGTGTCCAAATCTCAGCTGAAAATAAAACTATCTTAGAAGCTGAAAAGGACAAAGAACCTGAAAAGAAAAAATCTTTCTCAGCAGTCTATAAAGATGTTACAACAACTATCAATAAATTAAAAGAAAGAATTGTTGGTGGTGAAGAAGACTTAGCAGAAAAAATGACAAGTATTATTGAACAATACCTTGGAGCTGGTAAGAAAATCACTGAAGCAACTCCAGCACAACAAGATTTAGTTGAAGCAGCTTTAGCAGAACTTAAAGAATTATAAGATGGCGAATAAAAAGGTCATATGTAAGTATTGTGGTGAGGCATTCGACAGAGAGCGTGAAGAGTGGACAAAAGTTTCCACTCGATACGCCCATAAGTCATGTTACGAAAAAGCACAATCAGAAGCTGCGGATTTGCGCAAGGTGACCGATTTGATAAAAAGTCTATATTATCCTAAAGAACCTGATTGGGGAATTATTGGTTCTCAATTAAAAAGGTATAAAGATGAAGGTAAGACTTATATAGGTATGTATTATACATTAACATACTTTTTTGTCATAAAAGGAAATGATATACATAAGAGTGCTGGCGTAGGAATAATTCCTTATGCATATGATAAGGCACGTGCATATTATAAGAACATGGATAATACATATACAAAAACAGCCGAAATAAATAAGAGAGATAAAATAGATGTTAAGCAAACGGAAGACATCGTAACAATAGTTCATCATAAGCCTACAAAAAAATTAATAGGTTTTACTTATGAAGAATAAGAAAGGAGGATTACCGTGTATAATTCTCACGCAATAGAAAAAGTATTAACTGGGTTATATTTAGATAATGATTTAATCATATCTAATGAATACCCCCTAAGGTTAGAAGACTTTGTTGAGAAGAAGTACCAAGCAATTTATACTGCTTTATACAATTTATATGTATTAGGTAATAACCATATAGATATAAATGATATAGTAGCGTACTTTAGAGAACAACAAGGTATGTATGAAAAGTTTATAGCCGATGGAGGTATGGACATATTATATCAAATATGTGCTGATGAAAACCCTACAAACTTTGATTATAATTATTCTCTTATGAAGAAACAAAGTCTATTGAGAGATTTTATTAAGTTGGGTATAGATGTGTCTGATTTATATGATAAAAACCTATCTCCCGAAGATTTTGAAAAACAAATGGCAAAGTTCAATGCGTTAGATATAGATGATATATTTAAGCATTATGAAGCGAAGATAAATAACTTACAAAACAAATATCAAAACTTAATAGAGAAAAGTTGTATTCATGTAGCTGACGGTATAGAAGAGCTATATAAAGAATTACAAACGGTACCAGAAGTTGGTCTTCCTTTAGAAGGAGAAATATATAATACCGTAACCAGAGGTGCACGTCTTAAAAAGTTATATATTGATTCTGGTTCATCAGGAACTGGTAAATCAAGACGTATGGCAGGTAATGCTGCACATTTAGCTATCCCTATGTTTTATAATGAAGAAACATGTGAATGGGAAAACACTGGTATAGAAAACAAAGTATTATATATCACAACTGAGTTAGAGCATGCAGAAGTGCAAACATTAATTATAGCATATATCTCGGGAGTAAATGAGGATAAGATACTTAATAACAAGTATACACAAGAAGAGAGAGAAAGAGTAGAATTGGCTATACAATATATCCAACAATATGATAATATAATTATCGAGTTTCTACCAAACCCAAGTATTGCTACAATTCAAACAACTATTAAGAAGCATGTTTTGCAAGAGGATGTAGAATATGTGTTCTATGATTATATCCACATTACTTCAGGTTTAACTGAAGGAAGAGATAAGAACACTCGTGACGATGTAATCTTGATGTTAGTGTCAGATACATTAAAGAATTTAGCAAATGAGTTAAATGTTCACATATCTACAGCAACACAATTGAATGGAGACTATGAAGATAAAGAAGTAAAAAATCAAAACTTAATTAGAGGTTCTAAAGCAATAGCGGATAAAGCAGACATAGGTGCTATTACATTACCACTTAATAATGCTGAGCAAGAATTAGGTCAAGCTTTAGCATTAAAATTAGGAACTTTAGAACCAAACTTTATAACTGATATATATAAAAACCGTCGTGGTAAATGGACAGGTATCCGTATATGGAGAAACATAGATTTAGGTACTTGTAGAACCATAGATTGTTTCGTAACTGACCGAAAGAATGAACCTATAGATTTTAACAGCACAAGAGTTCAAATTAAGCAAGCTGGTAAAATTGGGGGATTTGTAGTTACAGAAAATAAAGCAGACCCTTATGTAAATTTCGGTGAAGAAGTAAGGGTAGAAGAAGAGTAGTATGCATGCAGGCGATATTTTAATTTCTAAACTAAATTCTTCAGACATTCTACGTCTTATGGAGAAATTGGGTATCCCTGAAACTATGGTAAGATATGGGAATGATTGTTTAATCTTCCCTACCATTTGCCATAATGAATTAGTTTCTAACCCATCTCATAAATTGTATTATTACGAGTCAAGTAAAAGGTTTTATTGCTATACAAATTGTAAAGCAATGAGTGTATATGATGTTATCATAAATAGTTATAAAGCAAGAGGAACAAAGATAACTTGGTCACAAGCATATGTTATTTTAGACTCCGTAGTTGAGGATAGAATGAAACATGGTTTTGCAGTTATTGAGCCCCCTGCTGAACATAAAGTTAAGAAGATAACAGAAGATTGGCCTGACCAATTAACAGTTTACAATCCACATGTTTTGGAATGTTTTACCCAACAACCCAAATATTTGGCTCCATGGCTTGAAGAAGGCATTGATTATGATGTATTAAAAGAGTTTGGTGTTAGATTTGATATGGTTCGTAATAGAATAGTATTCCCAGTCATTGACCATCTTGGTAGATTGGTTGGAATAAAAGTTAGAAACTTTAATCAAAAAGACTTAGAAGAACACAGAAAGTATATGCCATTATGGCATAACAAGGAGCTGTATAATTACCCTAAGATGATGGTAGCTTTTGGTTATTATCAAAATAGACAAGTAATTAAAAAAGCAAAAGAAGTTATAGTATATGAGGCAGAAAAATCAGTGTTAAAGCACGGGTCATATTTTACTCAAAATAAATCTATAGCCATTGGTGGAAGTTCTTTTAGTGAATATCATGGGGATATATTAAAGAAAGCAGGAGTTACTAAAGTTGTATTAGCATTAGATAACGACTGAGATGATGATGGTAATAAAGAGTATGGACTTAATAAGATGATTAATGAAGGTTACAAAGTTTTAGATATGGGTTTTGATGTTGAATTGATATATGATTGAGATGGAGATTTACTGGGGAATAAAGATGCACCGATTGATAGAGGGCGTCAAATATATTCTAAACTTTATAGAGAAAGAAAGAATATTCTAGAGTTCCCAAGAGAAGTAAATAGCAAGGAGGACACCGGTGAAATACCAGTTACGAACGAAGAACTATAACAACGAGACTCCGGAACTAGCTCTAAATGATTTATTATATGACAGAGGTATAGAAAATCCTGTTGAGTGATTATATCCTAAAGAGGAATGTGAATACACTCCATTTAGATTTGCAAATATGAAGAAAGCGGTGGATATTTTACACACGGTGTTAAAAAGTCCAGAGTCAAGTATATTGGTCGTTGTAGATAGCGACTTAGATGGTTATACGAGTGGAGCTATTATTTTAAGTTTATTAAATCAAACAAGTCATGGTCAAGATGTGAATTATGTTTTACATCCAGGGAAAGAACATGGAATTGATTTAAGAGATATACCAGATAGCACAGATTTAATAATTGTGCCAGATGCTGGTAGTTCTCAAAAAGAGGAACATTTAAAGTTATTAGAGAATGGAACAAAAATAATTATATTAGACCACCATGAAATAGATAATGATTTTAACTATGGTCAATATGAAGATAATATAGCGATAGTAAGTAGTCAATTGGATTATCCTAATCCAGCACTATCGGGAGCAGGAGTTGCATTAAAGTTTGTTCAAGCATATGCTCAAACATATGGAGTTCCTATTAGTAAAAAATTATATGCCTTAGCAGCTTGTGGTATAGTTGCTGATGTAATGGATGTATCCGCCCTTGAAAATAAACGAATTATTGATGAGGGTATATCTTATATAGAAGAACATCCTTTCCTTATGGAATTAATTAAAAAGGCACATTACAATATGGAAAATCCTAAACCTTCGATTAAAGATATAGGTTGAGTTATAGGCCCTAATATAAACTCTATAATTAGATTAGGAACACAGGCTCAAAAGCATATAATCTTTAAAGCATTGGTAACCCCAAATAATTTAACTTTTAGTAGTAAAAGGGGATGCGAGGATGAAGAAGTACCAATGTGAGAAGAGGCAATTCGCCTTTGTGAAAATGCAAAGAAAAGACAGACTACAGCAATAAATAAAAGCATTAAGATAATAGAAAGTGAACTAGAAGACGATGGTCATAATTCAATAGTATTTGTTGATGAGAACCAAGATTTAACATTTGAATTATCAGGGTTAATCGCAAACAAATTATTAAGTGAAACAAATAAACCAGTTATCTTATTACGCAAGTTTACTGACAATAAAGGCGTAGACCAATATAGAGGTAGCGTAAGAGGAAAAGCTGCTGAAGGGTTAGAAAATCTTAAGGAAGCTATCAAAGGTTTAACTGGAGTGGAAATGGCCGAAGGTCATGCATTCGCTTTTGGTATAGGAATAGATAGAGAGTCATTCCCATCATTCAAAATGCACCTAGATTCAGTGCTAGATGAAATAGACTTTAATACTAATTTATATTTGGTAGATTTAATAGCAAATTATAAAGAGGTACAAGTAAAAATAGCAGAGATATTTGCTGCTGATGATGTATGGTCTCATGGGGTAGATAAGCCATTGGCAATATTAACTGATATCCCTACTGATAATTATGAATTAATGGGTACAGATGGGCAGCATCTAAAAATAAATTGTGGACAATATGATATGGTTTTATTTAACGCCCCTGAATTAACACAAAGGTTAGAAGCAGGAGAAAAGTATAACTTAAATGTTGTAGGCGAATTTGATATAGATAAAGCATATAATGTGGGTAGATTACAATTTATAGTTAAAGATTATGAATTAACAGAGCATACAACTCAAACTATTTGGGATTATGCTTTTTAGGAGGAAACATGCAAAAGTTTAAGAACTGGCTTATAGATGCCTTATTGAAAAAAGACAAACTTGTAGCAGTGCCTACGTCTTGGCAAACCGAATATGTTAAGTTAGCAGGCAATGCCGTAAGAAGCAAAGAAACTATCGCTACATTAATAACTGAATATAATAAAGTATTAAAAGACTTTTTTGATAAATGTAGTGTAAAAGAATTACAAGAAACTTTAGCAGATGGTGAAGTTAAATTTAAGACTAATATGTCTAAACAAGAGCTATCTGATTTAGCATACAAAGAGTTCAGAATGACTATAGAAAGAGATTAGTCTTTCTGAACTTTTTTCTATTGACAGGAAATGTCAAAAAATGATATAATTATTATATAAAGAAGTATAAGGAGGAAAATATGTCAAGAGAAACAAAAAAATTCTATAGACCTGGTACTTTGCCAGAAAAGGGAACAAAAATTTCTTTAAAAACTCAGCCTTATATAAATGGGGTAGTATTTGATATCAACGACCCGATTTCTTCATTTCATAAACTACTAATGAGTATGAAGGTTATTGTCGACGAGTATGAAATGCTACGTAATGTACCTGGTATAAATGAAGCGGTACCTAGTGCTCTTAATTTACAATCAGGTATAACTGGTCAAGTAAAATTGCTATTAGATTACTTAAGCCAAAGCCCAATAGAGGTCGTCCTAAAAGAACAAAAAATTGATGAAGGCGTCCTAACGGATTTAGCATCCATAGGAGTTATAGATGAACGAAATTAGTAAACAATATAATGAATTATTAGATGCAGGGGCTTCCATTACTGAGTTATATGTTTATCACCTAATTGTTAATGACGAACGCAGTTTCGGGATGAGCGAAAAAGAAATGTTAGATATGGTAAGAGAAGCAATAGATAAAAGATATAGCTCTTCTGAAGGCATAGAATTTATCGTAGATAGCTTACTTAATGGCGATGAGCTTGATGGAGATGAAGACTTATGGTATTAAGAAAAATAACAATAGAAAACTTTTTAACACAAGAAGTTATATTTACTAAAACTATTCGTGGAGAATTTAATTGTATTGTAGAACCACATCAATTAGAAGGAGGAATCACACTACAAATTAATTTGTTTCGTGACCATCCCCAAATACACGAGTTCATAGAGAAGGCTTTAGAAAAGAAGGTTTTAAATAAACAACATACTAAAGTTCGCACTGGTAGCGGAGTTTTAAGACTTACTTTTAACGATGATAAAAAGATGATGATTAATTCTGCTAACATGACAACAATAGATATAACCGAATATAATTTTAATCCAAAAGATTTTGCTATTAAAGATTTTGAAAAAGGTAAGGTAGCTATATTTATAGATTTTACTTTTGATAAAGAAGTAGACAATCTTAAAGCCAAACAAGATGTTAAAGAGTTATTTATGGAGGTAAATGAATGTTAGAAGATATCACTAGATTACAAGACCAAGTTGGTGTTTTAGTAAATTGGGTAGCTGAAATGAAAACATTAGTTCAGAATCCATATTCAGCAGGATTAAATATACCTAAAGTATTAGAAGACTTGGGAGGATATGCAGCAGATTTAACTAAAGCTGTATACGAATTAGAAAAAAGAGCAAATGAAGAATTAAGACCAGAGGCAGAAAGCTCTGAAACAAATTCTGATAGCGTAGAACAATAAAATACTTTTTTAATATAAATATATTATTAAAATATTTAACCAAGCGCATTTAGCTTTTTAAAAAGTAAATTGAACTTTTTAAAGTTTAATAAAAAAAAATATTTTTTAAAGAAAGGACAAACCAATGAAATATTTAGTCACATGGGCATGGGAGATGGATGGACATGCTGGAGCATCAGCTGTAGTATGCGATTCTCTTAATGCTGTAAAGAAATATATGGAAGAATGTCTTAAAGATGATGAGGGAAAACCTATGGGTAAATTCACTCAATCTAGAACGACAGATTATGGATATGAATATTTTGGCGAATGGGAATGTGGAGAGATAGCTCTATCTGTTCGCAAATTTAAAAACTATACCGAAATGAAAAACAAAGAAGTTTTTGCAAGAACTGGATAGTTGACAAAAAAGATATTGTATTATACAATATTTGTATAGGAGGAAGATATGAGCTATACAAGTTTGCACAATCATACTGAATATAGTAACTTAAGATTGCTAGATTGTATTAACAAAGTTGAAGACTTAATTAAACGTGCTTACGAGCTTGGGTTAAATGGTGTAGCAATAACAGACCATGAAGCCCTTTCGGCTCATATCAAAGCACTTAAGTTTTATAACCAACAATGTAAAGATAACGAGCAATGGAAGAACTTCAAACTTATCCTAGGCAACGAAATATATTTATGTCGTGATGGATTAAGTGCGGAGACTTATCAAAAAGGGGAAAAGTTTCCCCACTTTATTTTATTAGCAAAAGATGCTGAAGGTCATAAGCAATTAAGAGAATTGTCCACAAGGGCATGGTCTCATTCGTTTACTATGTTTATGACAAGAGTTCCAACTTATTATAAGGATATAGAAGAAGTTGTTAAAGCAAATCCTGGGCATATAATAGCTAGTTCCGCTTGTATAGGTGGTTGATTAGGTATATGTAAAATGAATGGAATGGAAGAAGAGGCTCGTCGTTTTATAAAATGGTGTAAAGAAATCTTTGGTGAAGATTTTTATTTAGAACTTCAACCTGCTCGTTATCAAGAACAAATAGATTATAATAAGTGGTTATTATTTTTGGCAAAAGATACTGATACAAAATGTATTGTAACAACCGATAGCCATTATTTAAAAGCAGAAGATAGAGAAGTTCATTCGTCTTTCTTAAATAGTAAAGACGGGGATAGAGAAACAGCAGAGTTCTATCAATATACTTATATGATGTCTGCTGATGAAATAAGAGAACTTACTAATGATTATATCTCCGAAGAAACCTTACAGTGGTTATTTGATAATACAAACGAAATTAACAACAAGATAGAACAATATGATTTAGCTCAACCACAAATCGTCCCACATTTAAGTGATGATAGAGATAGACATCCTGAATGGAAAGTAATTTATCCTCAAATTAAAATAAGGAATAAGTTTGAATATATTAACAAATATTATAATTCCGAATCAGAGGATGACCGTTATCTTATTTATTTAGGGTTAATGAAATTAACCTATATGGACTTAACTCCTGAAAAGAGAGAAAAATATCTTGAGCGATTAGAAACTGAATTAACTGAATGCTGGTTAGTATCTGAAAGATTAGGTCAACCGATTAGTTCATATTTATTAATGGTTCGTAATATCATACAAATAATGTGGGATAAAGCTGAAAGTTTAGTTGGTATATCTCGTGGTTCAGCAGGAGTTATGTTAATTAACTATTTAATAGGCGTAACACAAATGAACCCATTAGAGCAAGGTATATATTTACCTCATTGGCGTTTCTTGGAAAGAAATAAAATTGAGTTACCAGATATAGATGTAGACTCAGAAGGTCGTCGCAGACCAGTAGTTCTTGAAAAGATTAAAGAAGCAGCACGAGCAGATGGTGGAGATAGTACTTGTGTATGTACATTTGGTACATTAGGTACAAGAAGTGCCATCTTAACAGCAGCGCGTGGTTTAGGTATCGATGTCGATGTTGCCCAATATTTAGCAACAATGATACCTCAAGAAAGAGGTTTCTTATGACCACTTAAAGATTGTATTGAAGGTAATCCTGAAAAAGACAGAAAACCTATAAAACAATTAATAGAAGAATTTAATAGATACCCTGGTTTTTTAGAAATGACAAGAGCTATCGAAGGATTGGTATGTCAAATGGGTATCCATGCATGTGGGCTAGTTGTATTTAATGTCCCAGTATATACATATAATGCAATGATGAAAGCACCAAATGGAACTGAGGTAACCCAATTCGATTTAGGTGATACTGAATATATGGGCGGTTTAAAAATGGACTGTCTTTCAGTTGAAGCATTAGACAAAATACATACAACATTAGATTTATTATTAGCAGATAACTTAATTGAATGGCAAGGAGATTTAAAATCAACTTATGATAAATATCTTCACCCCGACATTCTTGAAAGAAATGCACATGAAATGTGGGAAAAGATTTGGAAAAATGAAATTATAGATATATTCCAAATGGACTCAACTGTTGGTAAGCAAAGTTTATCTTTGATTAAACCTGAAAGTATTCCTCAAATGGCAGCGGTTAACTCGTTGATGAGATTAATACCAGAAAAAGGTGCAAAGACACCAACAGAAGAATATGTAATGTATAAGCAGCATCCAGAGTTGATTAAAAAAGAAATTGACAACCTAAATGCCACTGATAAAGAAAAAGAAATCTTATATAATTTTATGAAAGACTATACAGGAGTTCTTGAAAGTCAAGAAAGTGCGATGTTAGCTGTAATGATACCAGAATTCACGGCATATGATGTACCGCATGCAAACAAGATTAGAAAAATCATTGCAAAAAAGAAAATGAAAGAAATCGCATCTGCTAGAGAAGAATATTTTAAGACGGGAGCTGAGCGAGGAGTTAGTGAGGATATCCTTAAATATATATGGGATGTCCAAATCAAACGTCAGTTAGGTTATTCATTTAGTATTCCACATACAACAGCGTATTCTTTAATAGCTTTGCAAGAAATGAACTTAAATTATCGTTATCACCCAATTTACTGGGCAACTGCTTGTTTAACTGTCAATAGTGGAGGAGCAGACGAAGAATCTGGTGGTACAACTAACTATGGTAAATTAAGTTCAGCAATTGGAAGGATTAAAAAGCAAGGTATTGAAGTCAGTTTGCCTGATATTAACAAAGCAAAGTTTGGTTTTACTCCAGACCAAGAAAATAATAGAATTATTTATGGTCTTAAAGGTATAAGCGAAGTTGGTGATGATATAACTAATAAGATTATAGCAAACAGACCTTATACATCATTTGACGATTTTATGGCAAAAGTAGAACCAAGCAAAATTCAAGCAATAGCTTTAATCAAAGCAGGATGTTTTGATGAACTAGAAAATGAAAAAAGTAGAAAAGAATTACTTTATCAATATCTTAATAATTTAATCCCACCAAAAAATAAATTAACGTTAGCAAATGTCAATGGGTTAATTAATTATGATATATTGCCAAAAAACAAATCAAAATTTGTCTATCTTTTCAATTTTAATAAGTATTTAAAACTTAATAAAAAAGATGAAAAGTATTATATAGATGAAAGGGCTTATGAGTATTTCAGTAAAAATTTTGATGTGTCATTATTAGATACAGATAAAAAAGGCACGTTTATCTATATAAAAACTTGGGATAATTTATATAAAGAAAAAATGATGGAACTTAAAGAATATATAATGAAAAACCAAGAAAAATTGATAGATAAATTACACGAAGCGGAGATTGGTGAAGTATGAGAACAATATTGTTCTGGTAGTATGTCAAAATGGGAAATGGATACGCTAGGTTTTTATTATCACGAACACGATTTGTTAAATACTAGACACCCTGAATTTAAGTTTGTAGATTTTGATAAAGAGAGTAGTATCCCTATTCCTGCTGAATATAAAGAATATAAAGGGCATAAAATACCTGTATTTGAATTAAAGAGTATTTTAGGTACGGTATTAGATAAAAATAGTTATAAACATACAATTACATTATTAACCCCTACAGGAGTTGTAAATGTAAAATGTGTAGGAGAACAATATAGTAAATATGATAAGCAATTATCACAGCTTAACCCTGAGACAGGCAAAAAAGAAGTAATAGAACGTTCTTGGTTTAAACGAGGAACTAATTTAATCGTTAATGGGTACAGAAGTGCTGACCAATTTATGGCTAGAAATAGACAAAGTGAAAATAAATTTGCTTTTTATAAGATTTTAGATGTAGATGATGTCGGTACACTAAACATAACTCGTTATAGAGCTGATGATTAGGAGAAATTATGGTTAAAAATATAGGTCTCATGGACTATGATGTATTAAGAACCAAATATTACGTAGCCCCTAACTATGATTTAAGTTTAGTTTATAATTATTTAAAGCAAGATAAGAACTTAAACGTTCGCCTTATATCTTCTCCCTCTCCTGCTAATTTAGAGCAATATGATAAAATATATGTCTTTAAACAATCGCAATTTATTCCACATCCATCTGGTTTCATTAAAGATTATTATAAGTTACCAATAGAAGAATATGGTCCTGGTTTCATTGACAAGCCATTACGTCCATTTTTAATGGAAACTAGAGACATGCTACCAGATTGTAGCTGTTATAATAATATGATATTATTTTCTTTAGACAAACCTATGAATAAAATAGCATGAAAAGTTGATACTAAATTTGCTGTTGGTAAAGAATATCAACCAATTAGGTTATATGAAACATTTGAAGGAGAAGAACTAAAAAAAGATTATCCTACAACTAAATATTGCTTACTTTATGACGACCCTGTTGAAATACTTAATAACAAAGAAAAGTGAGAATATTATCAAGAATTGCGAAACAAGAAACATAAATTTCTGTTCGCACACACACTCGATATTAGCCAGTTGAATGATACTAATATATTAGAGCAAGTAATAACAAAATCTAGGTATGCGGCGTTCAGGCGACGTATGATAGCTACTAAACTCAATGATAATATCAATTGGCTTGTGAAAAGAATGATGGGCGAAAAATATAGAAAATTAGGAATGATTTTAGTTAAGCTTCCTACTGATAGCACACCTGAAACCTGCTTTGAAACTTTATTACTTATGAATTATTATAATCATAAGACAGGTTTTAAATTAAACCTTCGCCCTATGTGGGACAAAGGATATCTGGAAGATTATGACCTTGCTCTTCTCGCTTTTAGATATCTTGTTGGGAAACCTCAATATATGTCATACTACGAATATGTTTTTAATATCTCTTACTTACGTAAAGGAGTCCAAAAAGAATTAATACATACAGGAGAAGATAGATATGAATATATATTTAGCCAATATGGTATGTCACCTTTATTAAAGGTGCTAGAAAAATGATTAAAGAACCATCCTCAATTTGAGGAACACATTTTTATAGGAGGTAGTTCAAATTATGACAAACAAAGAAGGAAATATTATGACGAGGGAAGAAGCGGCTTCAACATTAAACCAAGTGTTGACAACATTAGCTCTTAACTCAGTGCACAATAAAAGATTATTAGAGTATGCTGATGAACTAGATAGATACATTGCCTATTTAGATGCTCAAGAAGCAAAGAAAGAAGAAAAAGTAGAAGAACCTAAAGCAGGCGAAGAAACAAATGAACCAAAAGCAGAGTAATCTACTTACTCTTGCTACGAAATTAGGCGTTGACATTCTTAACATCTATGATTATCAAAATAAAGATAGTGTTATCAGATGTTCGTGCTCAAGCCACGGACATATAATAGAAAACACTGTTGATTATTTATTGAAGACTAATTTTGAGTGTATAGAATGTATGCACTTAAAAGCTATTGATGTTACGGATGTAACGCCCTTTTTCTTATCTTTAGATGCAGCCTCTTATGTTACTGGCATGTCTTTATTCAATAAAGAAGGGCAATTGTTAGGGCATAAAACTTTTAGTATTGATAAGAAAAAAGACTTCTTCGAACGTGTAGAAGAATTAAAGCGAGAGATAGAAAAAATAGTAAAGGAAAATAATATCCAATGTGTTATCTTGGAGGATATACAATACCAACAAAATCCTATACTATTTAAAAAACTAGCAATGTTGCAGGGTGTTTTACGTTATACTATAATAAATGAATTAAAAGTGCAACTGATAACTGCAATGGCTGATGAATGGAGAGCTTACAACCATATATATGGAACCAAAAGGCAAGACCAAAAGAAAGCAGCTATAGAAAGAGCACACGCCATTTTTAAGGATGATATACCCGAAGATGAAAGTGAATCCATCTTCTTAGGTTATTATGGCATTCATATATATAACAACGGACCCCAAGAGGAAGATTAAATCTACCTTAACATAATTTAACTAATTAGGAGGATTTAAAATGGACATCATTAAAAGAGATGGAAGAATAGTTCAATTTGATAAAGAAAAAATTATCACAGCTATTTTAAAGGCCTTTGGAGCTGTAGGAACTATTGACGAATACGCTAAAACAAAGGCAGAAAATATTGCAAGTTATATTGCTGAAAAAGTAGAAGAAAGACCTGAGCCTTATGGAGTAGAAGAAATTCAAGACTTAGTAGAACAAGGTTTAATGAGCCTAAAACACAAGGATGTAGCAAAAGCCTATATCCTTTATAGAGAAGAAAGAAACAAGGTACGTCAAGGCAAAACAAGTTTAATGAAATTAATCGGTAAAAAAATAGATGCCAGTGATGTGCAAAATCAAAACGCAAATATGGATGAGCATTCTTTTGGTGGACGTATGGGAGAAGCTCGTAATGAACTTATGAAAGACTACGCTTTAAATTATTGTGTTAGCAAAAAAACACGTGATAACCACGTAAACAATGAAATATATATCCATGATTTGGATAGTTATGCAGTAGGAGAACATAATTGTTTAACAATTCCTTTTGACGATTTATTAGCCAAAGGTTTTAATACTAGACAAACTGATGTTAGACCAGCTCGTTCAATTAATACAGCTATGCAATTAGTAGCGGTTATATTTCAATTACAATCATTACAACAATTTGGTGGAGTTAGTGCTTCACATTTAGACTGGACTATGGTTCCTTATGTAAGATTATCATTCTTTAAACATTATAGAGATGGTATGAATTACATAGAAGAAATGGAGCTATCAGAAGATTATAATGAAACACTATCCATCGATGACGAAAAATACAAAAAATTCCCCAGAGTATATAAATACGCTATGGACAAAACTGAAAAAGAATTAATGCAAGCAGTGCAAGGCATGTATCATAACTTAAATACTCTACAATCTCGTAGTGGTAATCAATTGCCATTTACATCTATTAATTATGGTACTTGTACATTACCAGAAGGTAGAATGGTAACTAAAGCATTATTAGAGGGTTCTATAGAAGGTGTTGGTAAAGTTAGAAAAACTCCTATATTCCCATGTGGTATATTCCAATGTATGAAAGGAGTTAATAGAGCACCAGGTGACCCTAATTATGATTTATTCCAATTAGCATTACGCTCTACTGCACAAAGATTATATCCTAACTATGTAAATGTAGATTGGTCAGTAAATGCAGGGTATGATAGAAATGACCCTAAGACCTACGTATCTACAATGGGATGTAGAACTTATAATGGAGCAGATATTAATGCTGAACCTGGTACTAATCCGCAAACTAAAGATGGACGTGGTAATATTGCCCCTACAACTATTATTATGCCTACATTAGCAATGGAAGCAGATAGAGATGTAGAAAAATTTATGGAATTATTAGACCAAAAAATTCATGAAGCTAAAGATAGCTTAATTGAAAGATATCAACATGTTATTAGCCAAGACCCAGCATCAGCAAGATTTATGTATGAAAATGGTTTAATGCTTGGTTATGATGGTAAGACAGTAGAGTCTGCTATGAAACATGGTACATTAGTTATCGGTCAATTAGGTTTAGCTGAAACTTTACAATTATTAATCGGCAAAGACCATACAACTGAAGAAGGTATGGAATTGGCAAAAAGAATAGAACAGTTATTTAAAGACAGATGTGCTGAGTTTAAAAAAGACTTGCACCTAAATATAGGAGTTTATTACACTCCGGCAGAAAACTTATGTTATACGGCTATGAAAAAGTTTAAAAAGAAATATGGAGAAATCCCTAACGTAAGCGATAGAGATTACTTTACTAACTCAATCCATGTACCAGTTTGGAAAGAAGTAGACCCATTTGAAAAGATAGATATTGAAAGTCAACTAACTGGATATAGTAACGCTGGATGTATTACTTACGTTGAGTTAGATAGCGGTGCAAAAAATAACCTAGAAGCATTAGAAGCATTAGTAAATTATGCCATGGATAAAGATATCCCTTATTTTGCTATTAATGTTCCTAATGATACTTGTTTAGACTGTGGCTATGTTGATGAGTTCAATGATGAATGTCCAATGTGTCATAGTCATAATATACAACAATTACGCCGTGTTACAGGATATTTAACTGGGGACTACAAAACTGCTTTTAACTATGGTAAGCAAAAAGAAACCGAAGATAGATTTAAGCATTCCCAATTACTGGAGGATTGGAACAATGAAGTATAACAAAGTAGTAAAATTTGAAATAACAAATGGGAAGGGTATAGGCGTATCCTTGTTTACTCAAGGATGCCCTTACCACTGTCCAGGATGTTTTAACCCAGAAACTTGGGATTATGATAAAGGAAACTTTTGAACACCTGGAGCCGAAGAAAAATTTTTAAAAAGTATATCTCGTAAATATATAACTAGAGTTAGTTTTCTAGGAGGAGAACCTCTTTCAGACATTAACTTACCTGACTTATTAAGGATAGTAAAAAAAATAAAGGAAGAATATCCTCAAAAGAAAATATGGTTCTATAGTGGAAATACTTATGAGAATATGACAAAAGAACAGCTAGAAGTATTATCATATGCAAATTATTTAGTAGATGGCCCTTTTATATTAAATAAAAGAGACGTTAGCCTTCCTTTTAGAGGGTCAAGTAATCAACGTATAATTGATATACAAGAAACAATCAAAACAGGAGGGGTAGTCTTATATGAATAATTGAGTTGATATATTAAAAATAGTTTTCCCTGCTCTTATGGTTACAGGAGCTACAGGGAGCTTAGTAGTAAACATCTGTACTAAAGGTAATTGGCCAGTGTCTTTACAATGGTTAGGAGCCGCTTTATTATATACAGCATTATTATTTAGAAATAAATAATATGGAGATGGTTGTGAATGTATCCATGAGAATTAGAACAATTTATTAAAGAAAGAAATTATTACCTAGGAGGAGACGATTTAATGAAGGCTACTTCTATTCAAGAAAATCCTCAATTAATAGGTATAGAATATAAACCTTTTGAAAATAAATATTATCTTTGAGATAGGGAAGGTAATACTTATTCTTTCACTCCTATGCCTTACCAAGAAGCAGAAGAAAAGGGTTTAGTAAAAACATTAAGAAAAAAATAAAAATAGGGTTGTCATACTTGACAATCTCCTTATTTTTTTGATATGATATATATGCAAAGGAGAGATAAGGATGATACAAAAAAAATTCAAAGATGTTTGTGATAATTGCAAACAATTTGATTATTGTAAAGGATATAAAGAAAAAATATTATGTCCTAATTGTATTCAAAAAGAGGAGGAAAATAAAAATGGAAATGGAAACACAAACAGGAATAATGATTAAAAAATTATTTGAAGATGCTATAGTACCTACCAAAGGTAGCGAATATGCAGCTGGTTATGATTTATATGCTCATTTAGGAGAACATGAATTATTAGTGATTAAACCACATGAAACAGCCAAGGTTGGTACTGGTATAGCGGTAAAACCACCAAAAGGAACTTTCGGCGCAGTATTTGCTCGTAGTGGTTTAGCAACTAAACAAGGACTAAGACCAGCAAATTGTGTAGGCGTATGTGATTACGATTATCGTGGAGAATATATTGTAGCATTATATAATGATAGTGAAGAAGAAAGAACTATTGCAAATGGAGACCGTATAGCTCAATTAGTTTTTATCCCTTATGAAACAGGAGACTTAACTGTCGTAGACGAATTAGATGAAACAGAAAGAGGAGCTGGAGGTTTTGGTAGTACGGGAGTATAATTATGAATATTATACCATTCTTAGCGACACAAATTGCATTGCAAAGCACAACTATGGCGCTGCAACAAAATAACCATTATCAGATAGCGCATTTTAGGTCTAAAGAAGAAAAAGACAAGGAAGAAAAGTATATCCCCAAGCACGCTAAAAAAGAAGACTTGGAGAAGGAACAGGTGTCAATGTAATGAGTAAATTATATTTTAGATATGGGGCTATGAATAGCGGTAAAACAGCTGCTCTTCTTCAAGTAGCCCACAACTATGAAGAAAAAGGGATGAATGTGGTTGTAATAAAATCTTCTATTGATACTAAAGGAGATACTAAAGTTACTAGTCGCCTAGGTGTTGAAAGAGAAGTAGATGTAATATTAGCACCAAATGAGGGAATTATGGAACATATGGTTAATAAAAAACCTGATGCCATTATTGTAGATGAAGCACAATTCCTTTCAGTAGACCAAGTAGACGAATTATACGTTATAACTAAGACTTATGGAGTTCCTGTTTTAGCCTATGGGTTAAGATGTGATTTCCAAATGAAAGGATTCCCAGGAGCATCTAGACTACTTGAGTTAGCAGATGATATAGAAGAATTAAAAACCATCTGTAATTGTGGTAAAAAGGCAACACAAAATATAAGATTAGTAAATGGGGAGCCTACTTTTAAAGGTTCACAAGTAGTTATAGATGGAACAACCAACATTACTTACGATAGTGTTTGCGGAGAATGCTATTTAAAATTAAAAAAACTATATAAAAAATAAAAAAATTAAAAGCACAAAATATAAAAATGAAGCTCATTTTAGTAGCGTAAATCGCTTAAAATATATTTTTAATATAAATATATTAAAAAAGATAAAAGTCGTTAAAAATGAGCTTTAAATGCTTTTAAAGGAGGTAAGCATGAAATACTTAATAACTGGTAGTGGGTATTTAGCTAAACATCTTATAAAAGAACTTTTGAAATCAAATGATGTAGAAAAAATTAAAGTATTCTCAAGAGCAGAAAAAGGTCAGTGAGAATTAACTAAGATTTTTAAAGATAAAAGAATAGATTTAATTATTGGTGACATCAGAGATGCTCAAGCCATCAATGATGCTATGAAAGATGTAGACTACTGTATTCACACTGGAGCTATTAAAAGAATTGAGGTTGCAGAAAAACAACCTATGGAAGCAATTAAAACTAATGTAGTAGGAAGTATGAATGTAATTAACGCTTGTATAGCGAATGGTGTTAAAAAACTTATTCTTATTTCAACTGACAAAGCAACTTCTGCTACGACTTGTTATGGTAGCACAAAATTTTTAATGGAATGCATGGGTTATGCTAATGAAAGTAACACAGCAATTATTAGCACAAGATATGGTAATGTATTTGGTTCAACAGGTAGTGTTGTTCCTATATTTGATAATCTAGTTAAAAAAGATGAGCCACTAACTGTTCGTAATGGAGAAATGACTCGTTTCTTTATGCCGGTAGATAAATGTGTTAGTATAGTAATGGACGCTTTAAAAGATGGACAAAATGGTGAACTATGGGTTTATGAAAGTAAATCTTGTTCTATTCAAGAATTAGCAAACGCTTTTAGCAATAACCAAATCGTTACTGGAACTGAAAGCATTGAAAAAAATGATGAAGCACTTATTACCGTAAGTGAATTAAATCATAGTAAGAAATATAAAGATTATTTTGTTATTCGCAAAGATTATGAAAGCGATATCAAATATGAGGAACCATTAACAAGTTATACTGCACAAAGATTAACACAAGAAGAAATAAAACAAATGATAGAGGATTGGAGAGCAAATGAAAATTAAGCTATACTCTCTCTATCCTCGCTTTAATGATTTTCAATTACCTAAATATATTAAGTGGTCAGATGACGGGGAAATTGAAGCATACCAGGATTCATTTATATCATTAGGTATACAAAATAAAGATAATGGTAAAAAGAAAATTGCTATTATTACTGAACCTAGATGTGTTTGGGAATTATTTTATAAAACTAATTTAAGTGATTTATTGGAAGAAAACCAGGGCGTATTTGAATATATATTCACTTACGACTCCGTTATCCTAAATCTGCCAAATGCTAAACCGGTACCTTTTGCAGGAGTTTGAGATACAAATGACTTGGTAAAAACAAAAGATATATCAATGTGTTGCTCAAACAAATCAATGTGTGAAGGTCATTTATTAAGAAAAAAAGTTGCAGATAAATTGAAAGATAAAGTAGATGTTTTAGGAAACTATCTAGGACCTGTAAGAGTATCTACAAAAGATATTTATGGTGAATACAAATATAGCGTAGTTATGGAAAACGAAATTGACGAATGGTTTTTTACTGAAAAAGTATTAAATGCGTTTGCTAATAAATGCATCCCAATATATTATGGTTCACCTAAAGTATTAGATATATTTAACAAAGATGGTATTATCTATGTAGAAGATATAAATGATATAGAAAATATAATAGATAATCTAAATCCTAATGAATATAAAAATCATTTGAAAGCAATAGAAGAAAACTATGAAAAGGTTAAAAAATATGTATGCTTTGAAGATTACTTGTATGAAACCTATAAAGACTTATTGGAGGAATTATAATGTTTAGTATTGTAATGATGTCTTGCGACAAATATAAATGTCTAGCCCCTGCTTTTGAAGCATGCTTAAATAAATATTACCCTAATCATCCAAAAATCTATTCAATCTTTGGTGATGATATATGGAGTAAGCGTTTAAGAGAAGGTGTTAAGCAAATTGAAGACGAATATATTTTATTTATGTTAGACGATATGTTCGTTAGAGAACCTGTTAATGAAGAATTAATAAACGATGCCTTACAAGTATTACAAAATAACCCAAAAGTTGCCGTAGTTAATTTTGAAAATAATTATAGAGATGCTATAGCATTTTCTGATAATTGGGTAGAACAAAAACAAAATCAAATGTATTTACATAGTTGTCAACCAAGTCTATGGAGAAAAGCTGCCTTAATAGATAATTTATCTAAAGACGAAGATGCTTGGTCATGAGAGATGACTTGGATAAATAATAATTGAAAATATCTAATTAATAAAGGTGCTAATATTATTAATGTAGGGAGAACTAATGATTTAAACTGGGGAGTTGCAAGAGGAAAATTAACTAGTGAATGCAGGAGATTTTTAATTTCCGAAGAATTATATTCAAATGAGATAAAAGAGTTCTTTAGACCGGTTAAATTAACTCTTATAACACCTTATTATAAAACTTTAAATGAAACAAAAGAATTAGCCAATATATTAGGACCTCAGTTAACTGATGAAGTTGAGTGGATAATTATAGATGACGGCTGTCATGAGACAGAATTAGATAATTTACCTGCTAAGGTTATTCATTTAGAAAATAACAGTGGTAATGCAAGCATACCTCGTAATATCGGTTTGGATAATGCCGAAGGAACATACATTGGTTTTATTGATAGTGATGATATGATTTCTCAAAGATATGTTGAAGTTTTATTAAATAAAATCAATGAGGAGATATTTGATTACTGTTTATTTAGTTGGAAATATAAACAAAATGATTTAGGAGCTGTAATAATTACAGACCAACCACCAGCATGGAATCAATCTATTTGGAATTGTATTTATAAAAGAGATATGATAGGTAATATTAGATTTAATCCAGATATAGATTTTGGAGAAGATGCCTTATTTAATTACGAAACACGAAAGGGCATTAAAGTAAACGTTACAGACATATTATATATTTATAACGGTGGACGAATTGGTGGATTAACTTGAAGACAAGGACAAAAAGAAAAAGAGAGTGTGTAATAAAGTTTACACACTCTTATTTTTTTTGATATAATATTTATATAAAAGAAGGTGAATAATATGAGAAAAGTTTATGTAATAAATTATGTAGAAACTTACAGTGATGGCAGTTTCTTGGCTGGGGTTAGCTATGTAATGCCTACATTATACGATGCTCAAAAAATGTTAAAAAGTATAAAAGAAGATGAGAAGCAATTTTATCTTGATGCTGGAACTAGAGAAACGATGGAAGAAATTAATGAATTATTCCATGATATTGAACAAGGGAACGGCTTTAAAATTGATTTTGGTGATGAGTATACTATGTATACGATACGAGAATATGAAGTTAAAAAATATAATGATATAATAAGAGGAAATTAAGATGAGCGATGATAAAATAGAAAAAATAATAAATATAATTAGTATCATAATTATGATTTTTACTATCGTGTGGATAACTTTTATATCAATATTAATATGTAATATGATTAAAGACCATAAATGTTGGTTAGATGGATATAACACCGAGTACTGCCAAAAATATGTAAGGGGGAATGAATAATGCACGCATTATGTGTAATGATAGCCAAATCAATAAACCAGATAGAACGTTTTAAAAACGATAGATGTGAATATGGAAACTGGGACTATGCTGTTATCGGTGGAAGATATGACCGTATTATACCAGTGTCTAAAAAAGTAAAAGACATATACGAAGGGATAAACTTCCCTTTCAATGATGATGAATATGCGGAAAACGGTTTCCCTTTTCATAACATAATGAATAATTTTAATTATAAATATGTTTCCATAGCTCGTATAAGAAACATAAAAAGAGATGAGGTAGAGCGTATTAATGACGCTCACCTAATTAACCCATTTAATCCTTATTCGTATATATTAGAATATGAAGATGGGACACAAAGCCCAGAATTTATTTGTGAGCAAGATGGGGTAGGTCAATTAATGGAATATATTAACGACCCGCGTCATGCTTCTTATTATTTAGCTATTATAGATTATCATTGTTAGGAGGATTAGAAAATTTTGAAACAAGAAAACAATTATAAAAAAAGACCTTTCAAGAAAAAAGAAGAAGATAAAAAATTTGATGTAGAACGTTGGTTAAAACAAAATTCTAACATAGAGTATCCTAAGCGAGGAAAGAAAAACTCATTAGGAGACAAAAAAAATAAGAGAAGACACTAATTTGTCTTCTCTTTTTTTATGCTGTAAAAATAGGACCAGTTGTTCCAGTGTTTGATTTACAATCATTTTCATTCGTACCGATATATACTAAAATACCATTTGCAAATCCAAGATAACCTGAACCAATTTTACAATATCCGTCACATCCCTGTACAAGAGTCGTCGTACCATATTTATAGGTTTTTAATGTTTTTGTCTTTAAATTTAAAGCATACTCGCCGCCTACTTCTATATCAGTCGCCAAAGTAGATTTTAAATGTAATTCCCCCGTTCCTTTACAGGTTACCGCTGCTAATTCTTCAGTACCATTAGCATTCTTCATAGCGCCAAGATAAGCTGTATTACCAGAACAAGCTTTTAAGTCTAAATTTTTACCGCCCCCACCAGGAGTAACAAAGCCATCTGCACTAGCACTAATAGCCACCCCTGCGTTCATACTAATTCTAGCACCAGTATTTAATAAGAATGTACCTCCTACATTATCAACATTTGGATAAAAAGCTAAGGTACCATCAGCAAATATATTAGCCCTTCCACCATTGCTTTGACTTCCTCTATTTTTAATATAATCGTCTACTATAATTCAACCACTAGTACTTGTTCCAGTGTAAATAGTAGAACCACTAACTGTAGAACCGCTAATGGTTGAAGCTGTAATTGTACCTTTAATACTAGCACTACTACAAGTTAATTTACCATCACTGGTAACTTTAAAATTACTTCCCAGTGTTATTGAACCACTATTCATAGTAAGATTTGTAGCAGTAATGTTGTTTGCTGTAAGATTACTAATACTACCACCAGTCGCAGTTAAATTATCTGTTGTAATTGTACCGGTAATATTTGCATTTGTAGCTTTTAAAAATCCTTCATTTGTTACATAGAATGGCGTAGAATTTGCTCAACCAGATGTAGACCAAGGGTCACTACCTCCGGCATAAAAAGCAGGGTCACCAGCATAATTGGAGCTAGCCATACCCGTAATATGATTATTAGCATTTTTAGCCCATAATTTATTAGTTTCAATTGTGAAGCCACCTATTCTACCAGACGTACTATATAAGTCTCCTGTAGGGGTTACACCAAATTTACCATTAGAATAAATAGAATAATTTTGCGTAACACCATGAACTGTTCCACTTATACCGCCAGGACTTAGCCATAAATCTTTAGTGGTTCCATTTAAATGATAAAAACCTTGATTACTTGTAATCCAGTTAGCTATATTACTACCTTCTTCAGCTACTAAAAAACCTTTAGTATATATTAAAGGATTATTACTTCCATCAACACCAACAAATGATGCTATATTATTATTAGTACCCCAGTTAGAAGCATATGAAGCATCATTTTTAGCACTTGTAGTATTAAATTCAGTAACGTGTGAAGTTTTACCAGCTGATTGTCTAACTGACAAACCATATTGGTCTATCAATACTTTACCTGCTAAACCAGACATAATAGTAATTTTATTTGTATCAATAGAACCACTATTAAGATATGTTGCATTAATACCGCTTGGGCTCATCATTTTTTCCCAAGTTACCGGTTCATTTGCATCATTATCTAAATTACTTGTATTAAATATACCATTACCTGCATATTTCATTGCTCTATGTGGGTCTGTTGGGTCTGTAGCTCTTAAACCAGAACTATCTAATAATACATTACCATTAGTACCAACTATACTAATGTTAGCATGACCATTATCTAGAGACTCTTTTAAGCTTTCGGCATCTAATGTACCGTCTGCTTTTAAAACAGCTGTTCTAGCATAAATATCTGCGTTATTTAATACAGTATTAGTTGCAGTAATAATATTACCAACCAACTCTTTGTCATCAGTATAAGCAGTATTGATTTCTATTTTATTATTTATAGGATTATCTGGATATCTTGTTATTTGTGTGATAAGACCTGGAACTCCATACATTCCCATAGGCTCATCATAAATAGATATATAATCTCCTGCTTTAGGAATAATTTGTCCTACACTATGCAATAATCTAACCAAGTCATTATAAACATCATTTTCAGTAACAATTAATTGGTTACCACAAATAGGACAAGAATTAATTGGCGTATAACTTATATAATCACATTCAGCGCAACGGTATTTAGTTACTGTAGGTTCTCTGTATTCAATTAAACCAGAAGAATCGATTACATTTAAGTTCCAAGTAACTTCTGGAACTGAATATTTATCAGATGCTTCCATACCTTCTTGGAATAATAAGTTAATATAAGGTTGTTCATTATTAGTGTAATTACCTTCTACTAAAAAATCTCCAAAGTTTTCTTGAATTGTTGCGTTTAAGTCTTTTATTATAGCTTCCCATTCATCATAAATTTCATCTAATTTTTGGATTTTGGCTAACATAGCATTTACTGTCCTTAAATAAGAAAGCATATCACCATAATTTTCAATGTATTTAAGAATTGCATCATTCCATACTTCAATTTGTCCACTTGTAGAACGAACATAAACCCCATCTAATTTATATGTATACCCGTCTTCCCAGCTTACAGTGCTATTTTCAAATGGAATAGTAGTTATCATAGATACTCTATCTTCATAATCTTCAATAGACCAACTAGCGTTAGCGCGGTCTAAACTCATAACCAATCTTTGATAGTAACCTTTTAAATGAGGATTATATCTTTGACCTTCATATTTTCTAGTTACATCTGTGCCATAAGGATAGAATGTATCTCTATCATCCCAGTGATATTCATCTTTAAAATCATCATATACTGGAATATAAATTGCATTATTAACTAAATCTTTAGGATGATGTGTAGGGTCTGTATTACTTAAACATTGTGCATTTGGACATGTAGTAATATTTGCTCCCGCACTTGAACCATTAGGAGCTATAGCCCTAGTTTCTCCACAAACATAACAATGGAATAGTTTTATATAATTCTTTCCATTTGATTTATAAGTTCCTTTTGGTGGCTTGTGGAAACAATAAGTCATTCCCTCAGAGTATTGACCATCAACATTATAATATTTATTTTCCATAGCATATAGGGTTGATTCATACCCATCTTGAGCTATATCATAATTATTAACCGCATCATTGTATAATTGTCTAGTATTACGATAGTCATCTATATATTTATCCATAAATGCTAAATTAAGGTCATTTATTTGCATTTCATATTGGTATAGTTCCAATATTTGTTCTTTAGTAATCCAATTATTTTGATACGCCCATTTTAAGTTTAAAATGTAATTAGTACCATAAGGACTACGAGAATTAATATACATATCATCATTAGGAGACCATTCTCCTGATGTACCTGTAATAGGGTCTACTAAAACAGTTACACCATTAACTGTTCCTTTCCATAAACCAGATTCTTGTAAAGTTCCTAATACTCATTGATTATTATTAAAGAAATAAACCTTACGACCAGAACCAGCCACCCAATAATTTTTAACATTAGTATCGTGTGTTTCTACTTGTACTGGAACTAATTGAGGTTCATCGTCAATTTCCCTCAATTCATATACTGTCTTATTAAAATTGGCAGCAGGTAAAGAGTTATCGACTATACACCAATATCCTTCTACATTTGTAGTACCTGGTAAACTTCTATAAAAACCAGTAAAGGTTTTAATGTAACTTCTTTCTGCCGTACCTATATTAATATTAGCGTCACCGTTATAATCTTTACCACCTGTACAATACAATTTAGTAATAACTTTTTCACCATCTGACTTAGTGTTATCATCTTTTATATTTTTACCTAAAGCATAAACCAAGCCATAATTTTTACCAGCAAATTCATGTAAAGCAACGGTTCTGTTTACACAATCAAATACTGGGTATAATTGTAATGCTTGACAAGTTGCTGTAATGGCATTATAACAGTTACCATTACTTAAACTTATATTGCTTGTTTTATCTACTGTTTCTGTTGAAGTTGTAGACCCTTTTGGATTAGGTATAGTAGTCTGAACTATATCTACATCTGGAGTACCATTAGGTCTTAGAGCAACAGACCAGTTAGTTCCTTCTAATATATGGTATAAATAATTAAGAGCATTATTAGGACATAAATATTTATCTACTTCGTATATTTGAGCCCACTCCCATGAATATCTATCTATATATAAATCAGGGTCTATACCCTCAGTACTTAAATTATAAAAATCATAAAGTTGTAAAACTAAATAGCCACCCTTTTTATACAATACCCCATTAAAACGAGCTGTAGACGTAATAGGCCAATAAAAAGCTGTAGCCAATAAACCATAAGGCCAAGAAGCCGTATTAGCCATTAAACGAGTAATCTCTGTTTTACCTAATGGATATTCTTTAGCATGTTCTGGGTCCCAAACTAATGGAATATTATTATTACCCGCAGTTGCACTTAAAGCAGAAGTCCATTGTTGGTATTTAATCGTACCAGGTTTATCCATAGGTTTATTTTCATATAAAGACCATTCGTCTCTCGTTAATGTGTCTTGTGATATATTTAAACCAACTCTTTTTTTACTTAAATTAAATCTAGGATAGTCCATTGCAGTAAAGCTTGTTGTAGTTTTCAATACATCTCTTTTTGTGTCTACTGGCTGAACTATATAGTCCATTATATAATCTTCTATAACATTGTCTGGATAGACATTAGAATAAGTCTTATCTATGTATTCTACTTGGTCACCATAACCTTGTGGTTCACGTACTGTTATAGGTTGCTCTCCTGTATAGTAAACTTCTCTATGATAACGTAATTTTACAAGAGGTGTTAAAAGGTCTTGTAATGGGTTTTTTATCTTATCTCCCCTATCATTTATGATAGTATTAGGCATATCAAACTTTAAATCACTATAACCTGTATTAGCTTCTGTAATAGAAATATTAAAAGCATAACCAGGAGTTCTATGGTCATCTGAGTTAAATATAGTCTTTTTAATATTATCTTGATAGTCTAACACGTGTAGGGTTTCTTTTACGTATACTTGCATTCTCTCTCCCTCCTAAAATAAAAATACGGAAGACTCTTCGTCCTCCTTCGTCTCTAATATATAGTATCTTTTGAGGTAAAAAAATAAAGAGAACTCTCGTTCTCTTTATTATTTCTACATACTGTCTACACCAGGATATGGATTAACATCTGGGTCAACAATTAGACCTTCATCTATAACAATTTCAATAGTATGGTCTCTTGTGATACCAGAGTATGTAATCTTAACTTCTGTCTCACTTATTTCTTCAAATGTAATCCAAGCAGGGTTACCTGTCTTATATTCTTTACCATCTACGATTAAATGGAAAGCAGTTACCTCACTACCGAATGTTATTAAAGATGAAACTGTAGCACCCTCTTCTATATTTTCAATTCTTTCTGCATCTGGAGCATATCCCTCTATGTTTTCATAAGAAAGAACATATAGATTAGGTTCAGGTATAGGTTTCTTACCATAAATTAAGTCTAAATAATATGATTTGTCGTCAACTATTCTTAAATCTTCGTATCCGACTTTACCTAATAGTTCTAGAGCTGTAGTAGCTGCTTCTTCTGGTGTTAATACAGCATATTCTACTGTTTCGTCATTATCGTTAGTTACCATATGAAAAGCAAAAACGTTTTCTCTAGAAGTGTGTAACTTAGTCATAATTTTATACATAGTTTCCCTCCTTTTACATTATTTCTCTAATATATAGTAGGTTTTTAAGTATAGAAATTAAAAAAAAGAAAGAGGAGAATTATTTCCCCTCATTCATTATTTCACCAGTTTCTGGGTCTTTAACAGCTCATGTAATTACTTCTTCTTTTGTTACGCTTACGTTTGCTAATTCAACTATTCCTTTAATAGCTTTTTTAGCTTGAACAACAACTGTAGCAACGACAATACCTAAAACAGCAACACTTGATAAAGTGTTTAATATTTCAGGTGAAAGTAATACAACTCCAAAGCTATTAGTAATCATATCATTTATAAAAGGTAGCATTGTAAAAGCTACAGAAGTAAGTGCTGCACTTATATAAAATATAATAGCTTTTCCCAAGCCTCTAAATAATTTAGACCAAGAAAATTCTTCTCCTTTGCTTGTATTATGAATAATACCACAAATTGTATTAACTATTACTAGCATACCTAGAACTACTCCTAGTCATCCCATAGTTTTAAGTGTTGACATAATAGCATCTAACATATTTTATCCCTCCTATATTTTTTGTAGAGCATCTGCTTTATAGAATCCAGTTGTACCAGTATTATTTCCTATTTGATAAGGATAAGGTCTGTTTTCTTTATGTCCATGCTCTACATCTCAAATATCTAAAACAGTTCTTACCCAACCAATACCATAAGCAGTATTTGAATCACCATAACTTGAACCATTGCCCGTTCCTATTATTTTAACTTTGTCTCCAATTTGAGGTTTGTTAGGAGTAGGTTCTGGTTTAGGTGGTTCTGTATAAGCAGTAATTGAACTTTCGTTCATCCAACCCAAATCTCCTGTTGTATTATAAGGATGAGCAGCTCCGTCTAATCTTCTTGTGATGTAAGTTTCGGTAGCTCCAACTACTCCATTAGGAGTGGCATCATTAGCTGTTAAATATAAATCCCCACTTACAATTACATGGTCGCCGATTTCAAACTTATAAGTAGGTGTTGGCGTTGGTGTTGGTGGGACTGGTGCTTCTGCAGGTTCCAAATAGCTTGCAGCCATATAACCTACAGCCCCATCACTAACTACTTGTACGTGATAATAATGGTAACCATACTTATCATATCCATCGTTTAAATATTTAACTAAAGTCCCTGTTTCATAAGTTCTTATCTTACCACCATTATCATCTAATAACCATAATGAACCGTTAATTACTTTATAATAATCACTAGGTGTTGGTGCAGGTTGCCCATCAATCCAAGCTTGGACATCCGCTGGTTGATAAATGAAGCATTTAAAGTAATATTGACTTCCCATACCCCATCTTCCATTTGCATTTGTTCTCGTTGAATTCCAGAATATAGCAGTACATCCATATCCAGATTCTGAAGTATAAATACTTCCATCTTCATTAACTCTTTCAACTGTCCCAACATGGCCACATCCTTCAGGACCTCCGCCCCAACAGATAATTGCTCCAACTCTTGGAGTTGAACCCATTGCTAAACCATCTTCAGCAGCTCTTTTATCAAAGTTAGCAGCATTACAATTTAAGTTAGTATAAGTACAACCGGTAGTTCCTCTGGCTGCATTTATGATTTCATTTGTACGTCCACTCGCATATCCAACGCAATTGGCCAATACGTCTGCATGTGGGTCGCATGGGTTCCCTTTAATACAAGTATTCCATCCACCAGAACCAGTTCTAATATAATTTAAGTTATCATATGGTCTACTTGTTCTCATTGTAAAACCTAGAGCCCCAACACCTTCAGGCATTTCTGCATTTTCATTTTCAATAATTGTGTCTGGGTCATTCATTTCTTCAATACTATCTGTATTAAACAAGTATTGAATATTTTCATCATCAATGTCGTCTCTTAAGAATGCTTTAGCTACCATAGTTTGCATTTCTTTTGGAGCTTGTTCAATTCTGGCAATTTTTTCTTGCCATGTAAGTTTTTTATTTTCTTCCATAATAAAATACCTCCTCTTATTTTATCACTATTATATAGTAGATTTTAAAGCTCTCCTTTTAAAACTTTTTCTCACTTATCATAATCACATCTATCTTCATAAGTAACCTTTTTAGGCTTGTGATTAAATATTTTATCAATATCAAGGTCGCTCAAATCTAGATTAAGTAAATAACCATTTTCTCCTTCCTTAACAATATTTAATGCTTCTGGAAAACGAGTTAAGATAACAGGTACTCCTCTTTGTAAAGCTTCAAATGCACTGTAACAAAAACTTTCTGTATCACTAAGTTGCACTAAATAATCGCATCCTTTTATCAACATCTTATTAGCTGTTGATGGAGGAACTATAATAAATTCTGGTATAGATTTTATTTCTCCTAATATTTTAGAGTCTTTAATTTGACTTAATGAACAGCAAACAAATCATATGAAATGTTTATGCTCTTCTTTAAACTTTTTAGCCATCTCTATCATACGCCATATACCTTTTTCTTTTGTAGCTCTTGATAAAGTAATAAAAGTCATGCCGTCTTCATCTTCATAATCATGGTCCAATATATTATATATAACTTCTGGCTCTACTTGGCAAAAAGGTTGTAATCCTTTAGCTGCTGTATCTGAAACACAAATTATTTTATCAACTCTTGCAGGTTTAGACCACTCAAGATTAGCATAATCAGGATGACTAGCTTTCATACCACTTAAATCTGCATGTATCATTTGATATACTTTATCTGCTTTAGCTCTATGTAATATATTACCGCCATCATAATTACCTAAAATTAAAATATCACATTCAAATTGTTTTTGGTTATCAATAACTACATCTGCGTATCTACTTAAATTAGCTAATTGAGCAGGTTCAATCATATTACACATAATAGTAATATTTCTATCACGATACTTCTTTACAAAGTTAAATAAGAAAGTTTCTATACCACCGATATAATATAAATATCCTTGACGAAAGACTACTTTTTTGCCAAGTCTCTTATATTGTTCTGGTTTACGGGAAGAAATGAATTCAACATATTTCGTTTTATTACGATTTTCTCCCATAAGTTCTATTAATCTGTCTATTGTATCAATATCATAAACATCCCCAACTTCTCTCATTTTAACTGGGTCATATTTTGTATCAACAAATCTTCTTACTACTTTTACTGTAAACATTTTCTCTCCTCCTTTATCTTATCCATTCTCTCTCTAATATATAGTATCATAGGGACATAAAAAATAAAGAGAAGACCCCACTATTGGGTCAACTCTATAAATGTACCATCTTCTTGTTTTTGCCATACCCTTGCGTTAGGTGCTATACGATATTCTATTTCCATTTCGGCATTTTGGTCATTAGTTATTTCCGTTTGTCCTTCGCATGAATCCAATAAAATATAAGGTTGTGATGGCACTTTTATCTTATTTTTACGCTCGTAGCAAATAAATACTTTCCCATTATCCATTCAATTTAAAAAACTACCTAAGTCAGGATATCTTGTGGCATCAGCTGATATATAAACCCTTTGGTCTTTTATTTTTATTCTATTAGGTTGCGATAAATCTTCATTAGCTTTAAAATGGGTGCACCATATATCGGTAGAATCGTTTTTAGCATTAGATAAAAATAGACTTATAACAGTAACGACATTATTAGAATAAACATTATCTAATTGCCAATTATCTGTATTTTTAAAACTATCATATATTGTCTTTAAGTAAACATACCCATTTTCATAATAATCTTTAACCCCATTTTGTAAACTACATAAAGGTTGAGGCGAATAAATCAATTCCTTATGATTTATATTTTCTGTCGTATAACATTTTATCTCATAATTCCCTGTAGATGAATTTAATGTTCCTTTTTTGGTGATAGCTTTAGATGAAGTCATAGTAGGAGTACCTGATTGTGTACTTTCTCCATATAATTTAAAGCTCTCTAATGGCATATTAATTCCATCGTTAATTATTATATCTCTACCATAAGCCTTTTTAGTATTTTTAACTAATTCATAACTATACTCTGCACTCAATGGAGCATCGTCTGGTTTACCATTGTAAGCCCATACTTCATAACCATCTTCACCAAGTGAATCCATTCTATGCAAGTCTTCTCTAAAATTCACTTGAGGATATATCTCTTTAAAATTACTCATTAGGCACACCCCCGACATATATCTTTTGCCATATTATATTTTTATCTCTATCATAAGTCTTATAGTAAAATATATTATTATCTATAATAAAATCGACATTTTCAGGAGCTGACTCTACCGTTCCTCAATAAGCGTTATGATTTTCTGCCGTACTAACTATATCATTTCCTCTTGGAAATCTGTGATAAATAGTTGTTCCAGTACCATTACCTTTCTTTATTTCAATCGACTTCATTTCCTCCCTCCTTAAATAAAAATAAGAGGAGAAGGACTCCCATCCTCCTCCATATTATTACATATCTTTTGCATTCATTAAACCAGAAATTTGACTTCCTAAATGGTCGACATATTGACGTACATATTCAGGTTCTTCTTGCATTTTGTTATCAGTAGTATAAGTTATAACTACAGCTCCTATAACATAACCGCTCGTGTTAGTTAATTTGTAAGCATAAAAAGAACGTAATCCTCTCCCTTTAAGTACCTCATATGTTCCTGGGTCTTTTGATTTTACATCTTCTACATTAGATATAAAAGAACCACCGGTTTTATCTATTTCTTCTATAGGATAAGCTAGCATCGCTCTAAATTGACTTTGGAAATCAGATATGACTGGTTTGTAACCTATATTAACACTTTCGTTAGTAACACTGAATTTTAAAAAGGAGATAGAATTCATATCCTTCCCACCATTATGATAACGAGCTACCATAGCACGGCTTGCGCCTAAATCAGTTACTGCAGATTGTAAAAGCATATTAATAGTTTTATCTATTTTCATAGCAACACGGTCTTCTTCTTCTGTTAATACATGCGAATTACCAACGCGTAATTGGTCTAATATAGCTTGGAATAATTTTGTATTTATATCTTCTTGTTTTTGATGATTTCTTAAAATGATATATAAAAATATACCGGCAATAACAGTTAAAACACCTAGTTCTGCTATAGATTGTGCTATTGATAAACCATATTCCATAATTGTACCTCCTCTTTATTTTTCTCTATAATATATAGTAGTATTTTAAAGTATAAACTAAAATTAGGCAGTTGTTTTATTCTCTATTCAAGAGCCTTCAGATTTAGTATAGAATTTCTTACATTGAACCCACGTGCCAGAAGAATTTTTGTACCATACCTTTCCTTTAACTCATGTACCATTAACTTTAACTCATACAACAGCTTGGTCTAATTCCCATACCGCATATAAAATAATATCAACTGTTGGGGTATATACGGCTCCTGGATTATACGTAGGAGTCGTCGCCGTATCGCTAGTGGCGAAACCTTTTAATATATAATTTGTTCTAGTGCATTCTGCTGTAGTTGGTAATGTAACAGAACCATTAGTTGTGGAACTATTCCATTGAGCAGTTAACGTAGTTGTGTTGTCTTCATTAAAGTTAGTTGCTCCACCAGCCCAAGTAGCTCCAGTAGCACTTGATTTCCAATTATTAAAACTATATGTTGTTGTATTGATAGCGGTTTGTGAACTTTTGGTTGTAGACCCTCCGTTTGCATTAAACGTTACGGTATAACCATTAGATGTAGAATTATTACGACTAATAGCAGCCGCAATTGTTAAATTAACTCCATAAGTTTTAGTTTGTGAACTAGGAGTCGAAGAACCCCCATTAGCTGCATAACTAATTGTATAAGTATTAAGTTGCCATACAGCATATAAAGTTCTTGTTGCATCTGGTGTATAGCTTGCACCAGGAGAATAAGTTGCACTTGTTGCACTTGAACTAGTTGACCAACCTAATAAGGTATATCCTGTACGAGTACATTGCGCAGTAGTAGGTAATGTAACTGCGCTATAAGCCCCAGTTGAAGAGCTAAATTGCGCATAAAGAGTTTCAGCTGCACTCGGTGTATATTGAGCACTCGCATTACCTCTATTTGTTCCACCTGACGAAGCAGTCCACCAACCAGTTTGACTGTATGTTACAGTAGCTGTTGAATTTTGACTAGTTTTAGTTGTAGTACCTTGATTAGCATTAAAAGTAACGGTTCTTGTTGACGTAGTACTTGCTTTTGTAGCAGTTGGTAATGTTACTTTACTATAAGTACCAGTACTTGAACTAAATTGTGCATATATTTTTTCACTGGCAGAAGGTGTATATTTAGCTCCTGCAACTCCTCTGTTAGTACCTCCTGATGCAGCAGTCCACCAACCTGTTTGAGAATAAGTAATTGTTGCAGTCGAATTTAAACTTGCAGTTGAACAAGTACCTCCATTAGTCGTCGCATCAAAAGTAACTTTTCTAGTTGCAGTACCATTAGATTTTGATGCAGAAGGCAATGTTACTTGGCTAAATGTTCCAGTGGAACTTCCTCATTGAGAATAAAGAGTTTCTGCTGAACTTGGAGAATAGGAACCTCCGTTATTACATCTTTTAGTACCCCCTGACGTAGCTGTATACCAACCATTAGAACTATAGGTAACTGTTGCGGTTGAGTTTAAGCTACTGGTTGAACAGGTACCACCATTAGTTGTTGCATCAAAAGTAACTTTTCTGGTAGACGTTCCATTCGACCTTGATGCCGAAGGAGTAGTAATACTTGAACTTGTAGAGCTAGACCACTGAGCCGTTAATGTAGTAGTATTATCTTCATTAAAGTTTGTTGCTCCACCAGCCCAAACCTTACTAGTTTTACTTGACTTTCATCCAGTAAAATCATATCTCGTAGTATTAGTTGCTTTTTTAGATGTAGGACTTACACTACCTCCGTTAGCATTAAATGAAATAGTTACTCCATCCGCAGTTGTATTGTTACGGCTAATCGCAGATGCAATTGTTAAATTAACTCCATAATACTTAGTTTGAGTACTAGGCGTTGTATTACCACCATTTGCATTATATGATATCTGCCAATTGTCGTCTCCAACATTTATCGTCCAAGTTCAAGAAGAACCAACGGGGATATACGTACCATCATTAATAGTTGCAACTTCAACAGTAATGGTGACATTTCCATGCAATCCACTTACTGTTAAAGGAGATTCAGCACCACTATTTGAATCACGGAAGGGTGACCAATCCGTAAAATCAGAACCGGAAGGTGCTAAACCTATCCAACGACATTGTTTCCAATACTTAGTTCCATTTACATATATATTACAAGCATTTTCTGCTGCTGAAGAATAAGTATCTCCACCTGCATAGTTATCACGTTTACCCCAACATTTATATATCTTAATAGAGCCCGCACTAGGTATATCATATTCCAATTGAACCATTGACCCTCTTTGAGCGGCCGTACTTGACTGGTTACAACGAGCAGTTCCTGAACGTACTGACATAGGTTATTTCACCTCCTTTAAATTATGATGTTTGAATATAAATATCGCCATTAACACCAGTAGATGCTGATGGTGTAGATGTACCAGTATAAACTACTGGGACTAAAATATTTGCAGTAGCTGCGCTGCCATTAAATGTTGCAACATCACTACCATTTTTTTGTATTGTTAAAGTGCCACTTGTAGCATTAGCAGTACCCGCTGTTGTGGCATAAGAAACTGCAGCCCATTGACCATCACCACGTAAAAATTTAGCTTGGTCTCCTGAGCCTGGAGCAGGAACAACTCCTGCTGTACCAGCAGTACTTGCTGTAGCACCTCCCATAACATTTGCTAATGTAATATAATTAGCATCATTAGTCCAATAACTAACATTTGTAGGTTTGTTTAATACACCAGACCATTCTACATTATCTGCTGTACCTCCACCAGTAGCACTTAATACTCCAGTACCACTATCTATACTTAAACCAGAACCTATTTTAACTCCACCTAAAGTACCATTAACACCTGTACCGGCAATTGGTAATGTATAACCTGTAGTTGAGATTGTGATAGTTCCAGTTGTATCATCACCTTTAGTATAAGTAATAACATTATTATTATTAATTGATAAACCTTTGATATAATTTGTAATATCTAAACCGTTTTTATCACCAGTTGCGACAGTAGCTGTATCAGCATTACCTGTTAAATCACCGGTGATGTCTGCTTTAATGGAAGCAGGTAATTTTAGATTAACAGCTTGAGAACCATCTACAGCCACAGTTACAGCTGTACCAGTTCCATCACTATTAACGATACCTATGTTACGAGAAGTTCCCCAATTCGCTGTAGTAATATTATCACTACCATCAAAACTAGTACCATTAATTGTTTTACTTGCTGCAAGCTTAGTCGCAGTAGCAGCATTACCAGCTACATTACCTACAGTCAGTACATCAGTTCCTGGGTTATATGTAAATTGTGATGCATTAATAGTAGGTATACCATTATTACCACTTTTACCATATCATACTGCTCTATCACTATCTGAGGAAGATGTCTCTATACCTGAATAAGCAAATCCTCCAGCCGTGCTAAAAGTTTTAATACCAGTAATAGTAACATTGCCAGCTTTTTTGACATAAGTGGTATTAATTGCATTACCATCCGAATCATTAGTAGCATTGGTAGCATTAGTTGCAGTAGCTGCATTACCAGTAATATCATCAGCAGCCGTAATAAAACCGCTATCATTCGTTACATCACTTGTTTTTGTAGGAATGCTTAAATTAATAGTTTTATTTGTAGAACCATTAAATGTATCTCCTACTTGTACTCCATTCTTTTGAATTGTTAGTTCTTTTAAAACAACAACTCCAGTAAAACCATTTACTGAATTTACATCAGATGGATTACATAATACATATACACTACCACCCCAACGATATTGTTTGTTTTGATAACTACCTGTAGTCATGATAAGATAAATCTTACCTTTCTCTGGAGTTAAAGCAGTTCCCCCATCTGTAAGTGATAACCATGTGCTAGATAAAGCTGTAGCACCATCTCTAATATATGCTTCAATTACATCATCTACATAACTAGGTAATTGAGAACTAGGCACTTTAGCTTCGCCGTCTAGTGTAGCTACTCCATTGGCTACACCCTTTTGACTTAAAGGCACATAATTACTAAAATTATCGTTTAAAACTTTACCTTGGTAAGCATCTAAAACTCCTTTACCAGCTTGTGAAGTTGTAACATTATTTTGAATTTTATATTTACCATTGTCCATTAATTCTTGCAAAGTGACGCCATTGCTATCTGATACACCGGCTGCACTCGTAAACGGTACGAATGGTTGTCTATCTTCGTCTCTAAGCATTTTAATTGGATATGTTGCCATCGTTATCCCTCCTTTTTTGATTATTTCTCTATATATTTAGTATCTTTCGACACCCTAAAATAAAAAGAGAGGGGAATTATCCTTCCCCTCTTAGTGCTCATTGTCATTAAGCTTTCATTGACCATTAACTTTAATATATAACTTCTTAGCTTTTACCCAAGAACCATTTATTTTTATATAAGTTTTTCCTTTAACCCATTGACCATCTATTTTTCTTCTAATTTTAGCTTGGTCTGCAGGAGTCTTAACAGTTAAAGTCTTTGTCGCTGTAGTATCAGAAGCATTTACACCAGTATGGATAGCTTTCACTTGAACTTTCATATTATATGTAGTTTCTTCATTTAAACCAGTCCAATTATAAGAACTGCTTGATTGATAAGAAGTTCATGTTGAGCCTCCATCTTTACTAAAGCGATATTTTAAAGTCCTACTAGGACTTATAGAAGCACTACAATTAATAGTGCAAGAAAAAGGCAATAAATTACTAACCGTAACACTTGAAATAGTTGGATTAGTTAATAATGTAGAATAATTATATACGGTAGCACTCGTAGTAGTACCACCAGCATTTGTAGCCTTGAATCTAAAATCATAAGTTGTATCAGCAGATAAGCCTGTTATAGTACCAGTATTAACTGCTCCTAGAGTTTTACTTGTCCATGTTGAACTAGAAGGTAACTTATATTCTACAACATAATTTGTCATCGTTGTACCAGTAGCACTTAATCTAACTGAAATTGAGTTAGTAGTACTAGCAGTTCTTTCCATTGACAAATTTGTTGGAGCATCTCAAGCAGTTTGAAACACTACAGTTTTTTGTGCTGCTCCCTGAGAAGTTGTTCAGGGTCCTGTTGTATTATTAGGAGTTACTCCACTAACACTCGCTAAATGCATGTATTGACCCGGAGTAAAATTCCTAAATGCGAAAGGCCTTTCTATATAATAACTTGAGGCCGGCTCATTAGAAACACGAGTATAACTACTTCCACCATTACTAGAAAATTCTACAGAACCGGCTGTCCCAGTGCTATATGGTTCACTACCATCTGGAGCAAGTATTTTTAGATTAAAACCATAACTTTGACGACTAGCGCTTAATGTAGTATCAACATTACTTGTTACACTTGAATTATAATAATGAACTACATTGTAAATATTGTTATCTGGTCCACTAGCATTACCGTATTTTCAGTATTCTACCGAACTGCCATGAGCCACTTGCTCATTTACTCATACTCAAGGAGTCCCATAATTACCATAACAATCCATGTTTTTGATTGATAGCTTAACTGTTTTCTTAGGTAACTCATCTGTACTAATATCTGCATAACCAGAAGCGCTGGCTGTTTTTCATTCCCCAGTACTTCAATTAGTATAACCACAAGTCCAACTTCCGTCTACTCTATACGAAGTCTTTGGTGACAAATTAGAAAAAGTTGCTGTACCTATATGCGTAGAATTTGGACCATAAAAAGTCATACCTTGAATACTACCTGATTGAGTTTGCCCATTACAAGTAATAGACCAGCTACCATTATTAATTCCTATTAAGTCCCAACCAGAGCTACTACCTCCAGCATAAATATAAATAGTAAGAGAGCTACTAGTAGAGCTACCTTTTGCAACCGAACATGTCCATCCCATAAGTTATCTCGCCTCCTATTAACTCTCTATTAAAATATATAAATCTCCATCTTTACTACCAGAGACAGTAGTTGGTGCTGAAGTACCATAATATGTATTAACACCCTCTGCAGCAATTTGAGCAGAAGTGTTTGTTCTAATTTTTGAAGCAGTCCATAATACTTGGTTAGATGTACCGCTATCATTTACTGTATAAGTATTTTGTAATTTATTAGCAGTTAAAGCAACATCAGCACTATCTGCACGAGCTGCATATTTAACTCTTTTTTCTATTGTATTATCAACATAATCTGACACTAACATGTAATTATTTAATGATACTGAAGCAAATTGTAATTTATAGTTATCTGAACTATCTTTTCCTAATGTAATCATTTTACCTAAGTTAGCTTCATTATATGTTACTTCAGTGTCGGCTAAATTAGCAAAACTTGTAGCTCCACTACCGGCGACAGCTGCATTAATTGTAGCTCTACCATCAGTAACAGTGACTGTTAAGTTATCACCAAAATTCCATTCGTTAATCTTGTTCCAGTCTGTTTTTGCTACAAATGATAACCAATAATCAGTTTCAACTGCACTACCAGCTACAGCCGTAATAGTTAAATCCTCTTCTGTACTACTAGAAGGTAATTTATAAGTTAAAGTATCTAAACTAGGAGTATAAGTTAATATAGTATTTGCTACCATTGAAGAAGTGGCAGTAAATTTATACGAATTATTATTATAAGTAAAATAATAAATGTGTGCTGTTAAACCTCCAGATGGAACTGTATATTGATATTTAATTGCACTTGTATCTTGAGTTGTTCCTCCACTAATATAAGGTCCTTGTGTTCCACTATTATAAACCTTATGGTAATGATTTTTAACTAAATCATAAACATTGGTTCCTAAAACAGTTTCTTCATTGCCTGCTGTATAAGTTACTTTACCATCTGCTAGATGTCTTAATGTAATACTTCTATCAATTGGTGTAAAAGTAACTTGGTCTACGTCCGAATATCCCGATGCATCTTCAGTAGATACATAAACTGGTAAATCAAATACTCCTTTATCTCCATTTGAATTAGTACCATAATATTGGTCTGCAGTAGCATGGTCTAATACAGATAAATGGTCTGCTATTAATGCCCTATCTACTGCACCTGCATATAAATCAGGTCTAGCAGTTGCATTAACAGCGAATTCACTTCTTAGTAAGAATTGATTTGGGTCTGTTTGACCTACACATTCAATTGTTGCCACTCTGTTCGATGTATCAACATTTACGTTAGCACCAAAGGTATAGAATTTTAATGCTGTTACATCACCTAAATTAGTTGTTTCACCTGGGTTAGAACTACTTCCACCTATAGTTTGAATACTAATATCTTCTAATTTTCTAGACAACTCATTAATAGTATTATCAGGTAATCTATCTGAACGTATACGTCTTTCTTCGTCTGGAGTAACAAATACTCTTTGTGTACCGTTTAATAACTTAATATCATCAGTTGATAAATTATGAGGATTAACAACTGTATGTGCTGAAGCAGAATCATTAGCTGAAATAGTATTCATATGGTTTTTAGAAGCAACTACATCAGTATTTTGACTAACTCTTTCTTGTGTGAACCATAAATTAGTTGCACCACCTAAACCATCACCTTCGTTTATATCTCCTGTCATTAAGACTACGGTCTTGGCTTCATTATTATTTGTATTATCACCAAGTCTATAACCATTAATAGAAGTATTTTTATGTACCTTATATTTCTCTACATATTGTATTCTACTTTCATGGTCTGCTACTTGTAAATCTATATTATCTAATCTATCTTCAGCATGGAACAATCTATATCTTATGCTTTGTTCGTATCTTTGTTTATTACTATTATCTGTTGACCATACTTCTTTTTCTAAGTCTCTTAATCTATCTCTAATATAGGTTAAATCATTATCATCTGCTAACTTATAACCAGAAGTTACTGTATTATATGTACGTAATTCATTTATTGTTTTGGTAACATTAGTTGTTATATTATCAGTAATATATTTTTTAGTATCACTATAAAGCTCTCTTGTTACATGAGAAGGTAAAAAATCTAAACTATATAAACCTTGATAATTTTCATTTTGTAAATCAAATAAATCGAAACGTACCATAGCTGGACTTGCGTCAGCTGCATCACCACTATATAATTTAAAAGCAGTGTCAGCGAATTCTGGACTAATAGTACCTACTTGACTAATGCGTCCTAAAGTTAAAAATCTACAACAATTTGCATCATCAGTTGTAAAAGTTTCAACACCTTCAGCCTTACCTAAAACAATACGAGTTGCTTCAACATAAGGAAATTCTATATCTATACCAAAAGTATCATTTATATTTGATAAAGCATCTGTCATAGAATTATATACTTGTGTACCATAAATAATAATATTTTCTCCATTAGGAGTAACTAAATGTTGTTGAATTGTAAAATGTCCATCTGGGACTGCCTTTAATTCAGTACCATCCCAATATAAATTGTAAAGCAATGTACTTGTAACAATCAAATCTTTGGCTAAACCATTATCTGGTATCATATATACAAAATAAGGACAAGGTGATTGCTCGTCATAATGTTTTAAGTTAAAATCACAGCCATTATCTGTATCTGCTGGGAAATTATCTGTTAATCCAATTGTATAATTAATACCTTCATCATAATAATAACCTGGACGTCTAGCGGCATTAGCGGTATTCATACCAGCTGTAACTAAGTTCATACCTATAGCTTGTCCGCCATTAACCATAAAACTACCTCTATCAGCAGTATAAGCTATATCAGGTAAAGTGTATAAGCAAGTACCCATTACCGTACTACCTAATTTATTTTCTATAATTTTATTAGTATTATCAACTAAGAAAGTACCAATAAAAATATGATTTGTATCATCTGTTGCAGGCATTCCTGGAATTATACTATAAGCACCAGTATAATCAGTAAATATTGAATAAGCACCAGCTCCTGATACTGATGATACTATATTAAGTGTAGTCGCATCTATTTTATACATACCTTTTAAATAACGACCATCACCCTCTTTGTTTTTGAAATAAACTAACATTGCTGGCATGTTAATAATTTGTCTTGTATCGTCTGCTAATGTCATAGGTCCTTCTAACACTACGGCTCCCGAATTTAAGAAACCTTGTCTAAATGTTTGACCAATATCCATTATTTTATGCCATTTATCATCAGTTTTTGAATAACGATAAAATTCACCACTTGACACTACATAACAAACTTGTCCATCTAGTGGGTCTGGTACTGCATACATGTCAGTAATTGTACTTACAACCCCGTTCTCCTCAGGGAACACTAAGTTTGTATTAGCCATACTGATGGCATTTAATAATCTTCTAAAGTTCTCATTAAGTGGAGAGGAAGTTATAGGACCACCTATTCTAATAAAATCTTGCATCTTAGTGCACCTCCTATAAATATCTTGGTTGTAGTTCAGCGCTTAATTTAAACGCCCCTACACTAGAACCCCTATTTGTAGTTCCATTTGTACTTCTATAATTTATATTTTGACCAGTTGTTATAGTTAAAACATCTAGGTCTACTATGGTAGCTCCAAACATTCTATATACTGTTGTATAGTTACCATATTTATCTCTAAAATCATCTTTACTAGAAAAATAATTTGTTTCCTTTCATTCTCCTGGACCTCCAGCGCTTTTTAATACTCAAACATACCATTGGTCATCCTTAACACAGACATCTCCTTCGTTAGCTGAAGAAGGTAAGTTTCCATTATTTATTTCTATATAATTAAAAGCAAAACCAGCGGGTCTAGTCACAACTCCACTACTTATAGTAGGAGCTGGTATATCAGCAGTATAGGTATTACTATCTAATATTAATGTATTATTTTCTAAATCTACCGATTGAATTTTACTACCTCCATTACCATTACAACAAAAATATTGTCCTAGCATATCATTATTTACTTTTAAAATTAGAGGATTTATAGAAACAACATTATTTTCTATATAAAAACTATCATACTCTATTAAATCAGTATTTTCCATATCTCTAACCCAAGTCTCTGGGATTTCTATTACACTACGATATGGATTTATACTCATTGCCGTTCCACTAAAACGACCATAATAAATATCACCGTTTTCGTCTTGTAGTATTTGACCTACTGTATCTACAATAATATCACCTGAACAATTACTTAAATCTATTACTGTAGAGCTTCCTGTATGTGCATTATTAAATTGAATATAACTATGATTAGCAAATGTTCCAGTATGCTCTATTAAATACTTAGGTGATGATGAAGCACTACCTGGATTATACATTGGTATTAAATATTTATTTGCATTTGCTGGTATATCTCATTCGCATTTAGGACTCATATCTTTATATAAAAGACCACTATTGTAATAATAATCAACTCCATAGATAGTTCTAGCATCATAGATTAAATCATCTCTATAATATGCTAAACCATAACCATATGCTGAACCAACCGTTTCAAACGTTACTGTAAAATTACCAGTATAAACTGCATCTCCTTCGGCATAATCACCTAAAAAAGAATGTTGAGGCGTCTGAATAGTAGTTAATGGATAAGCTCCTAAAGTTGAAATACTAGCGACTTTAACCAAATAATATTTATAAGGTTGGTCTGATAAAACTAATCTTCCGACTTTACGAGGGCTTAACCAAGCTCTCATTCTATCATATTCAGAAGAAACAAGGTCGTGACAAAAACAAGTAAATTGAAATTGTTGACCAGTTATTTGTGTACCATAATAATATTTACCATCATATGCTGGTACTTCTAATTTATTATCTGAAAATGTTGGCTCAATATTAAATGTATATACTGCTCCACTAGTGATATTATAAATACCCATATTAGCGCAATCTTTGCCATCAAAAATAAATGTAGAAAATAACTCGCCAGCTTTAACTGCTCTTATTGCCATACTTTTCCCTCCTATTTCTTTAATCTCTCTAACAATTAGTAGTTAGAAAAGAATAAAAATAAAAAGACGAGGAGCTCATGCTCCCCGTTCTATAATGTATTTTTAAAACTATTTATTTTAATACCTGTTTGGTTACCAATCTCTTTAAACTTGTTAACAAATGCATCGAATGCTTTTTCTCCATCTTCTACAGAAGACATCGAATCAACATTGAATGAAATATTATCAATAGAAACTGAACTTGCACTATTTCCTGCAATATTATTAGTACATACTTTATCTAAAACATCTACAAATTTAATAAAATGTTTAGTTTGTAATGCACTTAATACCATCTCTGGATTTTGTGGAGAACCGTCTAACCAACTAGGACCTGTATAATTAACTAAGCCGCCATTAGCATGATGTGGCATACTATAAGGATTAACAGGTAAATTAATACCAGTATTTGAACTAAAAGCATTAGTGTAAGTTGGTAGAATTGAAGTTGATTGTACAGCTTTCCACATTGCTTTAACCGTTTCATTTTGTGTAGGTTTATAAGTATAACTTCCCATAGTACAAATACCCAAAGAAGGTATATCCCAACCAGTAAAGGTATATCCACTTCTTGTTAGAGAAGGTAAAGTAAGACTTTCACCTTTTTTAACATATTTAACCTGACAACTACCCATGCCAGTGTCTAACTGTATAGTATAAGTTATATTATCACTACTACTATTGCCAGCTCCGGTGCTAGAATAAGTAGAAGTATTGTCTGCTGTTCTATATCCTCCACCTACTTGAGAAACTGCTGAGCTAACAGCCTTAGAAATAGCACTACTAGTATCGCTTTGCCAACTTTTAATAGTCTGAATAATTTCTTTACTGTTTTTACTCATGCTATTTGTTAGGCTAGTATCTAATTTTTCAATTTGGTTTCTGGTTTCACCAATATTTTCATATATATCGAATATTGATTTTCCACCTTCTAAACCAGACATATAAGTTTGATAATTAGTATTCCATTCATCTAATAACTGCTTACGTTGTATCTCGGAAGATGTATTTCATTCATCAGTTTGTCGTAATAGTTCTGTTAAACGAGTGTCATCTTGCATAACAGATTCATCTAATCAGCCGAATAACCAATCCATATTATCTCATAATTGGTCAAACTCTTCTTGTAAAGCCTTTTGTTCTTTATCAAGCTTATCTGTTATATCATCAAGCATTTTACTATATTTATCTTCTGCTATATCTTCTAATTTGTCTTCTATGTCTTTTTGTGCTTTAATAAATTCTATATCTGAAGCCCCAGAAGTATCCATCATTGCTCTTTGTAAATTAGTTTGTAAACCAGATACAGCTTTAGCATTTTCTTGGTCTTTTCTAGCTTCTTCACGAGCTTTACGTAAATCTTCTATAGCTTCTTTTTCTTTGTCTATGGCTTCTAATTTAGTATCTAATATTTTTTGGTAGATTTCTTTAACAGCATTTGCTGCCTTATTTTCCATATCAACATATTTATCTACCATTTCTTGCTCTAAATCAATAACTTTCTTTAAGTAAGCTATATATTTGTCAAAGTCATCTTGTAATTCTTTAAACATATCTGTATAAGTATTATATACATCATCTGCTTTTTGTTTTAAAGTAACTTCTCCATCAGCTGCCTGGTCTTGAAGATTTATATATTTTTCCCAATTTATAATAATTTGACCATATTTATCAAAATCAAAAACTCCTTCTAAACCTTCTACTGTATTAATAAAATCTTTATATCCATTAGTAAATTGTTTTTGTTCATTTACTAGGAATTCATATTGGTTCATTAATTCTTTATTATAGCTTAATCTTTCTTGTAATAGTTTACCATATTTTTCACCCTGAGAAACATCAGCGTAAGTATCCAATGTACTCAATCTATGTTCTAATACTTCAATACGATTTAATATATTATATATTTCTTTAAGCTGACCAATATATGTTTCAATCTTTCCACTGTCAGCTTTACCACTACCAAGTTTGCCTAAATCAGAATTATATAAGTTTTCAAGGAATATCATCTGTGCTTCTACATTTTTCTTTTGAGCTTCTAGACTAGCTCTAGTATTTGATAAACCTTGATTATATTTCCTTAGCGCAGCTGCAGCCTGTTCACGTTGTTCTGTTGTTAATATTTGTTCTTCGTCAAATCCAGTAGAATCTAAAGCTGTTCCACCTTGCCATTTTATTTTTTCTCTAGCTTTCCATACTTCATTTTTTAATTGACCTATGCTAGTAAATTGTCCTGTTAATAATTTATTAAATGCTTCACCAACTGCAGCAACACCGTCTATAGTTTGTGTAGCCCATTGAGCAGAACCTTCTGCCATGTGGTCATATGTTATTGCTAAAGCTTGGTCAACCTTAGATTGATTTTTTCCATATTCTATATTTGCTAGACTTTTTGCTTTAGATAATGTAACTTCTGTTTGTGTACTATCGGTTAAATAATCAATAGTAGCCTTATTAGCATTTATTTCTGCATCATAAAAAGCTATTTCAGCATCTAGTTCAGCATTTTTAACTTTTAATTTATCAATAGTTTGAGCAATTTGAGCTTTAGTAGCAATCTCTTGTATATCTTGTAATGACTTGATTGCATCCCCTTGTGCAGTAATAAGACCTTTGCTTGCATCAAAACCTAAATTTAAGTTATCTAATGCTTCGGTATACTTAGTTAAACTAGTAGGGTCTAATTTTGTTATATCTATACTATCTAACACTTCTGTTAAACTAGTAAATTCATCTAAAGTCCAAGCACCATTTTCTGCTAATGATTTAGCTAAATCATTTAATGTTCTTAATTTTTCAGAAGCATTATCTAATTCTTTTGATAAATCTCCCCATGAAATAGCAGCACTATAACCTAATGATTTAAAAGCTTTTTCTTGTATATCTCTAGCTTGCTCAATTAATTTATCTCCTTTAATTGTTCCGTTATCAATACCTTCTTGAATTGCATCATATAATGCTCTAACGCCTTCTTCTCCACTCATTTCAAATGCTGCTTCAATTTGAGACATTCGACCTTTTAATGCTGAAAAGATTTCTTCGTTACCAGCATCAAATAAACCGAAATTATCTAATTGAGATGCAGTATCTGGCTTCATTTGGCGGATAACATCTCGCATATCTTCTAATATTCTTAACTTTTCTTGTAGCTCTTCTTTTTTTCCGAAAATAGCGAATTTTGATGCCTTCTCTGTATCATCAATACGAGTACCAATATTTTCTATAGCTTGACGAACATTTAATTGACTACCTTGATACATACTATCAAACATAGCATTACGCATTGCTTCTATATCTTCTTTAGAAGCTTTTGTTTGTTGTTGGAATTTCTTTAAATACGCCTCTACTTTGTCTTCCATTTCTCCGTAAGTTTTTTCAGTAGTTTCTGTTCCTAACTTATCTGTTTCAATAAACAAATCTTCTAAATACTTGCCGTATTTTTCTTTATACTTTTCATACTTCTCTTCTAAAGCAGTACCATAATCAAACTTTTCCAATTCTTTTTTAGACATGTTGTCTACATCAGCTTGGACAGCATCTTTAGCTCTATCTTTAATCGCATTTTGGAATGTACGCTTAGTATTTGTTGATGCTAGTATTTTACCAGTTTCGTCTACAGTATTTTCATTTATGGTATCGTTTAAATCGCCCATAAATGACATATACATATCTTTATATTCTTCAAAATGTTTCTTTAAATTTTCCTTTGCTTCTTTTAAATGTTTTTCTTGAGATTTTTTATACAAATAACTTCCAAGAATAGGTGAGAAAAGTGGACCAGCTAAATTACTTGCAACACCTATTCCTAGGCTTTCCCAGAAACCGGTTTTAGCAGTTTTTTTAGTCATTTTTTGTTGTGCCTTTACTATTTCGTCTTTTTGTTTTTCTCGCTCCTCTTTTTGTTCTTTTAAGTATTCTTCATATTCTTCTCTATTTATAATTTTATTGCCATATCTATCTGTTAAAACATCCAAATCAGCAGCATCTGCCATTTGTTGAATTAAATCGTTAAGTTCTTCTTGCTCATCTGCAGTTTTCGCTATTTTATTACTTAATTTATCATAACGGTCTAATAAACTTTCAGCTGCCCTTATTCCTACATTTAAAGCTTCGAAACCTTCAGCTAAATCTCCTACAGCTTCATTACATTCCTCTAAAGCTTTTTTATTCTTACCAAATTCAGAAATCATAGATTTAACAAGAGCTGTTACTGCAGTTACTGCTAAAGCTATTGCTTGTAATATAAGTCCTATAGGGGTTGCTTCTATAGCAGCATTAGCAGCCTGTATAGCGACAACTATGGCAGCTAGTGCAGCAGTTATACCAATAACCGCTTGACCCATACTATCATCTAAAGCATCAAAAGCTCCTACAATAGTAATTACTATTCCTACTACACCAGTAGCTAACTGAGCAGTAGCTTGAGCTGATTCCATAGCTAATTTTTTCTCTTCTGCTGTAACCTGTCTTACTCCCTTAGCATATTGTTCATGAGCTTGCTCTGCTTGAGCTAATTCTATTTTATATTGTTCAAGTTGCGCCCTGCTTTCCGCTATAGCTGCAGTTAATTGTTGTTGTGTAGATACGTCTTCAGGTTTTGCTGCAGCCAATTTAGCTGTATTACTTGCTATAGAATCTTCTGTAGCAGAAATTTTTGATTTTAAATCTTTAATTTTAGAAGCTTGCTTAGTCATTTTTAAATATTGACTATATGCTTTGATATTATCTTTAAAAGCTAAAGTAGAACTTTTTAAAGTCTTTATACTATTCTTCCATTTATCAGTTTGAGCCATTAAAGCAGACCCTAAATTTGCTATCTTATCTTTTAACTTAATAACTACAGCGGCCAAAGCTCCAACTACTAGAATTGCCCTAGCCCCATCGTCACTAAGAGTGTCCATAACTTTTGTTAAAGTATTTAAAATACCAATAAACATATCTGAATTAGTTAATGTCGCTAAGAATTTTTGCCAACTATTAACTAATTTTTGGATAGAAGCATCCAAACTATTCATAGCTTTGGCGTGCATTAATGTTTGCATTCCAGCACTGTCTTGAGATACTTTAGATAATTCTAGCGCTCTGTCCCAGTTTTGCATTAATGAAATAAAACGAGATTGTTGACGAGTACCAGCAATAACTGTTCCTAGGTATGCTTGGGTATTTCTATCTAATGAATTCCACTTAGGTCCCAATTCTTCTAATACTTCTTCCAAATCTCTTAATTGGTTATTATCATCTCTTAAAGCAATACCAACAGATTTTAATGCTTTTTCTACAGCGTTTACATCTGCATCTCCATCTTCACTAGTACCAGCTTCTTTTATTTGTTGGAATCTAGCCATGATTGTTTTCATTGAAGTACCTATGTTTTCTGGGGCTTCACGTGTTACTTCTATCATTGTTGCTAAATACCCTAAATAATTATCCATACTAATACCAGCTTGATTAGCTTGAGAAGCACCTTTTTCAAATGCTGTTGATAATTCATTAATACTAGCAGCTGATTTTGCAGCTACGGCATTAAATTTATCGGCTACGTCTATAGCTCCTTCTACACCTACACGATATCCATTAACAGCTGCGGTTAACTTATCTGCAGCATCTGCAACGGTAATACCAGCTACTTTGGCAAATTGGGCTGTAACTTCAGTCATTTCTAATACTTCTTCTTTTCCTAAACCTTGTTGGAAGAAAATAACCGATGCTTGAGCTATATCATCTATTGCCATACCAGTTTGTCTAGATAATCGAATAAAGTCACTTGTCAAATTTTGAGTTTGTTTTCTACTTAAATTAGATACTACAGAAATTTCAGTTAAGGCTTTATCTAAAGACTTATAGAAATTAAATGATGCTGTTGCTAATTGTTTTAACTCACGGACAACCCATCCCGCACTAAATACAACACCAAATTCCGCTAATACTTCTTTAAAAGAACGTGAAGCATCTTCTAATGCTTTCATATTATTATCTTGCTCATTTAAACTTTCTTCTGCCGCAGTTTCCATAGCTTTGTATGCGCTTGTAATTTCTTTTAAAACTTCTAATAAAGAAGTGGCGTTTATAGTAGATTCTTTGAATTCATCTGGACCAATAACATTAGTTTGAACCTTTTGTATATTGGCATTAATTTCGCTCATCGCTGCTGCAATTTCTTCTTTAGTACCCTTCTGTAAACCAGCTTTACTTATTTTTTTACTTAATGCTGCATCTATCGCATCAATTTGTTTTTGAAGTTGTGCCAATTGCTCTATCTTAGGAGCCATACTAGCTAACCAACTAACATCTCTGCTATTTAATTTATTGCCATCATTTTTTTGCTTACTTAAACGTCCATAACGTTGAAGAGTATCTCCCAAATCATTACTACTAGTTCTTTTGCCCATAATACCAGAAACTTGTTGTAATACATTGGCTCTATTATCTTTTAAAGCGCTGATATCATTAGCCGCTTTTTTTAGTCTATTTAATTCTCTAGTTAAATTAGCTAATCCCTCTATACCATCTTGATTTGCCTTAGAGCTAAAGCTATTACGCATACTAGTTTTAAAATTATTAATTTGTTGCTGTGTAGCTTTTAACTCAGATTCGAATCCTCCTAAAACTGATTTAATTTGTTTAGAAGAAGTACCTGGCTGAGATATGGTTTTTATCATGTCTTTGTAATTATTAATGAAAGTCTTTAATCCTTTTTCTAAATCATTAATATATGACATGCTTTTAGAGTTAGACCCACCAAAATCTAATTTTAATTTAGATAAATTAGACTGCATTTGTTTTACCAAAGAGTCTACATTTGATGTAAAATTAATATTATACGTTATTTTTTTGTCTCCTCGCATTCCCTATTCACCTCTCTCTTCAACAAAAAAAATCAGCCTAGGCTGATTTATCTTCTTTGTTATTATTGTTGTTATCTTTTATAAACTTATTAACTAAATCTTGTAATTTATCATTTACCTCTGCTATTTGTTCTTGCTTAGCTTCTTCTGTAGCTGCAACTCTTTCTTTTGTAGCTGAATCTTTAAGAGCTGTTGCTGATAAAATTATATCTGATATTACATTAGTATCCATACTACCTAATTCTTTTAAAACTTTTTTAATAGCAAAAATAAATTTACCAGAAATTTCTATATCTCTTTCTTTATAATTATAGACATCTTCTACGATATCATATAAATATTCTTTATTATCTTTTAATAATTTATCTATAAAAGGTTCAATAATATTCTTACTAAAATCTATACTAGACATTTCAGAGTTATTGTATAAATCTATAACATCTTCATTACAAGCATTAGATGCCACTGCTATCATCGCTATAGTTGTTATTCCTGCAGTTGTAAAATTTTCCTCTTCTCCTAATAAAGCAATTGTATCTAATACTATTTGATATTTTTGAGCATTAGAACTTAAATCATATCCTTCTTTTAATGTTAATTCCATATCTATTTCCCTCCTTTGGTTTTATTGCCATATCACAGGCTATATTTATTTTCCCATAATCCTTGTATCAAACTAATCTTTTTACGCTCCCAACCTTTAGAACTTACTTCTTGTAAAAAAGCTCCATAGTCTTCAACTCCAGTAGATTCTAATTTAGTTGGCGTTAATATAGGATTACTATAATTACGTAATTGCAATCACTTTTCTAGTCCATTCGTATCAGTAGTCTTCTCAGTAGTTTTCCTAATAAAATCACTAAATAACAAAATTTTTTCTCCGTCTTCTATAAAAGGGAAGAACTCTTTGTATTTATTTAATAAAAAATCATTACACTGTTGTTCCACAACCTCCTCAACAATATGAAAAACTATCTCTTTTTTATTTTTATCAACGCTAAACCAAATTGAATCTAAAATTGGTTTTATATATTGACTTTCTAACGTTCCTATTTTAAAAATTTCGATATAGTTCTTAACTTCTGAACGTACTTGTCTTCTGTTATTAACAGAAGGTAACTTAATTGCTATATCTAATTTTCCTTCAGAATAAGCACCTCTGTTAAATTCATGTGTATTAATTGTTACAGAATCTGGGTCCAATTTTTTAGCTCAAGCATGTCTTCTAATTGTTACTAATAGTTCTTTCTTTAAACCCTCAATCTGATTAGGAGAAAGTACTTTTTTATTATTAGAAAATTGCCCTGTGCTTAATGTTTCAATTAAGGATTGTATACCCAAATCCTCCATTATTTCTAAACCATATCCTTTTTTATAAATTACATCTTTCAAAGAATTAGTTAAATCTTGCCAATCTATGTCATCAGGCTCCAATTGGTATCCTTGAAGCGAAAGCATTTGCCTTAACTCTTCCTTCCAATTTTCATTATTTTGAGTAATCTTAGTTTTAGGTAATTTATTTAACTCTCTTAATTCATGATATATATCTTTTTCATGTTGTTCTACTCTAGGCAAAATGGTAGTTAAAATATATGGTGCATATTCATGAACAATTTCATATCCATTCATTAATCAACCACCACCTTAATTACATAATCTTCTGGACGAATCTGCATTTTTTTTAATTGGTAATAATTAAAATATCTTTTATCTCCTACTGGTTGATATTGACCTGGTCGTTTACCATTCATATATTCTTCAGATTTTTTAACAGATTTAACGTTTATCGCCTCTTCATAATAATTCATTGGATTGGCTCCATACGGTAATTCATATTCATATAATATACCATTGGCCCCCAATCTTCTAACACTTAATGTTCTATCTATTTTAGCATTTCAATCATTTATAGTTCATTTACCCATATTAAATCACCACTATGGTTGCTATATCTTTATTTAATTCTTCACCCGTAGCTATAGATTTTACACGTATAGGTGTAAATGATGCTTTACTACTATCATTAATTGATAATACCATGTCAGTATCAATCTGAACTTTATCACAATGAATATAAACCGTATGTTTATCATCATTTTTTAAATCTACAGCATCTATGTAAATATCCATAGCAGCAAATATATTATTATGAACTTGCTTTACTTTTGTAATAGAAGAAGCCTCTATTAAATAATTATAAGTAACAAAATATTTGTCACCTTCTTTAGCATTAAAAACATGTAAGAACCATTGTCTTGGTTCATTATCAGAAACACATAATTCATATTCATCTACATTTAATAAAGTGTTTTCATTATCCTCAACTTTATAAACATAAAACTTATCATTACCTGGAGATAATTCAGGTTTGGCTGTAAGTTTAGAATATCCTTGTTTATCAGTTTCTAAATACTCATTTCCTCTTATTTTAGTATTTCCTGGCTCCTCATCATTTAACCCGTATATATAACTTCATAAAGCATATAATACAGAGCCTTCATTAATTATAAAATCTATATGATTTGTTATCCCAGCCGTGCCAATATGACCTTGAGCATCTTGTGCTGTTACAGGTTTAGAAACAAATGATAAATTAGATAACGCTGGATTGTTTATAATCATTATAGGCTCTCCAACCTCAAAATCACCATACTCTATACCTTTTTCTTGAGGATTAACTCTATTTTGTCTTATAACAGCCCCCTCAGGTTTACTTAAAATAATTTGAGAAACTTCTTGCATTCTTAATTGTTCTAACATATCATCGTCCCTCCTCTAAAATTATAGTAGTAGAAAAGTTCCTTTTCTTCACTTTCCATTCTACTAACACTATATTATCATAAAATAGTACTTTTGTCAAGTAAAAATTGCAAAAAAAATAAGAGAGAAGATTTCTCTTCTCTCTAGTTATTATTACATACTAGCTGGGTCAACTGGGTCGTAGTTTTCATCTAATGGATAAACTTTTCCAGTGTCAGTTAAATGTCCATCAACAGAGTCAACTGTAACTTCTTTAGCTGGTACACGTTTAAATGAACCATCATATTGTCCGTAAGTTTCGTCTCCAGATTTTCCTTCTTGACGTAATTGTCTGAATTTAATCATTTGTCCTTCGTCATCTCTTAAAGCTTTTCCTTTGAATGAGAATACTACAGCTTCTGTAGCAGCATTTAAGTTAAATGAGAATGAACTGTCAAGTTTTAATTTAGGAATTTCAATTTGGAAGATGTCATTTAATCCAGTATATTGGTTAAATAATAATGTATCACCAATAAATTTGTATGTTCCAGCAAATTTATCAGCTAAAACTGTGATTTCAGTTAATTCTTCAGTTTTTGTTGGGAATCCCATTTCATATTCATAGAATACTCTGAAAGTAGCATCTCCAACGATGCTGTCTTCTTTGTAGTTATGGAAATCACTAAATGAAATAGTATCAGTTTCTTCTTCTAGAGCATTTTCAGTTCTAGTAGCAGTTGATAAAATACCATTTATCATTTCAGCAATATAAACATAAGAACCTTTACGAGCTTTTCTACCTAATACGATAGTTTGTGCACCATCAGCTACGTGTACTAATTCACTTTCCATCATAACGATTTTTTCTTCATTAGTACCTTCTCTTAATTCACCACCAGTTAATACTGCTAATGAACTCATAGTCATAATAGCGTCATCAAATTGAACATTGATAGCTTTAGAGTGAGATACAGAAGCTAATGTTGGGTTACCTTTACCACCTTGGATATCAGTAACTTCAGCAGTACCTTCAAGAGTAGTAACTTTTAATGTATCGAAATACATTACTGGATATTTAGTAACTAAATCGTATAATGTAACATCACAAACAGTAACTGAAGCATATTTTCTTCCTTGAATATCTAACATCTTATATACCTCCTAAGTTATTGTTAATCTAGCCAAAATTTATTAGTATCTTGGCCATCTTCAGAACTTATGTATGGACTTAATTGAGTCCTTAATTCAAAAGATTGAATATCTACATATTTCTGTAGGAGCATATTAAATTGTAGCATGGTCATATTATACACTTGCTCAAATGTATAGCCTCCGACAGCAACCAAGCCTAGAATCTTATTACCTAAATAATCTTCAGGTTTTTTATTAGGATTCTTTGTTTCTTCTATTTTCTGCTCGCTCATTTTCATCTTGCGAATCATTTCGCGCTCGCGCTCAGACATATGTTCATTTTCATGATATTGTCCGCCTTCTTCTGAAGCACTTGAATCAGGCAATGAACGTTCACATATCTCTTTCATAAGAAAATAGAAAGTATTGTCTAGAATTATTCCAGACTCCCTCTCCCCTATATATATAGTGCCACTAACATCAAAAAACTCTACTTTTGACTTTAAAAAAGTTTCACATGATAATTTTAATTGTTTTTTTAATATAGGACTTGACATAATATAAAGTTTTCATACTTCATAATCATCTAAGGTCTTACTCATATCTGTTTCTTGATTAATTATATCGCTTCTTTTTAGAAGTCATAAATTAATCAATGCCCAATATGTGTATTCCCCCATATCCACAATTTCTTGCAATGTGGGTTGATAATAATATATATCTTGTGTAATTAGTATTGGTTTACCACTTAAAACTTTTGCTAAACTAATCATCTATTACAGCTTCATATATCATTCTATATCCTAGTAAAATGTCTGATAATTGAGCATTTACTATACTAACACAACGATATTTTACTCCTCCAGTTTGAGTTAATTCATATTTCATTAAATTACTAATTACATGAGCTATATTTAAAGGTCTAATACCTTCATTTATAATCCATTGATTTCCTGGAGTAAAAATATCTATTGCTATACTTGGATGAAGGGTATCTGTTTTTGCAGATTCCTCAGCTGATATCAAAGATATAACAACTATACTTCCTTCATCTTCATCAAAAGGTAGAAGAGGCACTCTTGATATTTGAGTATCTCTTAAATCTTTTGTAACGTCTTCTTTTCTTTCTAAAGGTTTTTTATCAGTATATACCAATAATTTCTTTAATTCTTGGCAATTATTAAATACTGTAATCATACGATAGATATCATTATTGACATCTAAGAAGCTATCTGTTTCCATGACGTTCTTATTTAATATCATAAGTACCTCCTATACTGTTCTTATATAAACTGTCTTTTCAATTATTCCTTGAGGAGTTTCTGCCGTAATAACAAAAGTACCCGAATACTTATCTTTAATACTAATAGTAACATTAGTATCTGTAATATCGATAGTTTTTCTTATCTTAGAGAATGTCTCTACACCAAATACGGCTGCACTTCCATCTGATAATTGATAAGTTTGTGATGTATTCCATTCAATATAATCATCACCAGTTATATATAATTTAATTTCTTGTTGAGTATGTTCTCCTGATACTTCTATAGGAATATTTATAAAAATTGTTTCATTACGAGCTAGGGCAACTGTTATAATAGCAGTTCCTAATCCTCTACCTATCAATCTTCCTCCATCTACTTGGATTATATTTTCATCAGAAGATGATAAAATTACGTCTTCTTCTACTTCTATTCCATCTTTTAATACTAATACAGGTAATTCCATAACATCTCCTGCATATAGTTTTGTATCATCAGTTAATTTATTCTTAATTACATATTCATATACATCATCATATGCTATTCCATTTACTATATCATCAGTATCTAATAATTTATCATCAACAAATGATAAAATAGATACATTATCAATAGAAACATTATCCACATTTGTAACTCTATAAGCTTGTCCATTTATAATGAATCTCATTTCTGGATGTAACTCTAAATTTTGTTGAGTAGCAGCCATCATATTCCAATCAGTATCATGTAAAATAATGTTATCAAATTTTCTATTTACATCAGGAGTGACTCCTAAAGCATTTGTAATACGACCAGAACGGATATAAGCTGGTTGAATATGTAATTCTCTTGTATCTTTATCTATCCATTTTAAATAACCTGTACAACGGTAAGCGATTCCATTGAAGCCAGGTTGGTCAGGACGAAACATCTTTTTAAGTAATATCCAATCGTTATCGTCCCATTTGAATAATACTCCTTTCTCTAAACCAACTTCTAACGGAGCAATAACATTTGCTGCTTCATATTCTTGAGTTGTTTTAGTAGAAAGAATTGCCACTTCGTGGTCTTTATAAGTTTTATCATTTTTATTATAAACAGAAATGGTAAAACCATATTGGCTATCTTCTATTAATGAACTAATACTTTCTTTTACTTTAGTTTTAACGTATTCTCTCTTAGTGTTCCCTTTAAAATGAACTCTATCCTTGTATTCCTCGTAAAGAGTCAACATAATTAATTACCTCAAATATAGTTTGTCTAAAATTAGTGTAATCTATATATTTTAAAGTTATAATCTTTAAAACTATAGTTCCTTTTACGTCTTCAGGCATAAAAGTATTAAAAGTAATTTCGCTTAATAATTCATCATATATAGTATGCCAATGTTTGCCTTCTTCTCTCCAACATAACATTTTATATAGGCTTGAAATGATATGTTTATAGATAACACTTGTATCCATATGCTTCCCTCCTAATTATTAGTCTCTGTTATTTGGAATAGGGTCATTATCGTCCCCATTATGAATTGTTGGTCCTGGTTGATAATCCTGATTATTAGGATATTTTTCTAGACCACCAAAATTTCCAACAATACTTACTCTTTTATAAGTATATTCATGTAATGCTTTACGCATATCAGCTAAGTATTGTTGATATAAAACTGTTAAATTTCTCAAATTTTCATTTGGTGAATAAGTTTTAATACCCGCATCATAATATTGTTGTTCAATTTTTCTACTACTGTTTATATAACGTTCTAACCATACAGGTTTCATACAAATGGCTAAAACCTCTATCTCATCATCAGTTAAAGTCTCGTAAAATACATGTGCTCTTTCATCTCTCTTTCTTAAATTATGTTCTGAAATACGAGCAAAAGAATTAATAGCACTTAATAAAACAGGATAAAGTGCTATGTGCAATTTATCCTCGTCTAATGATGCCAAATACTCGTCTTCTATTTTAGCTAGAAAACGCATATATACATCATAATATTCTGTTATTTTCATTATTTTGTTTTCTTAGATGATGTTTTCTTTGTAGTAGTTGTTTTTTTAGTTGCAGTCTTTGCGGCAGGAGCTACAGCCTTAGGTTCTTCAATAGTGATAATTTCTTCTTCTTCAGGTTCTTCTTCAATTTCTTCTGTTATTACAACAGCTGAGTAATCTTCTCCTAAAAATTTAGCGATTTCTTCTTCAGTTAAACCCATTTCATATAGTTTATTTGCATCTATATTACTAATTCTAATCATTCCTTCATTAAAAATAATTTTGCTAGCAGGATAATCTAAAATATCTTGTAAACTTGTCTCACTAATTCTAATTCTTCCCCCAAGACCAAAACGATAAGTTCTGTTTTGTGTGTCTTTTAAACCTACAGGTTGTCCTGAAATGTTTTCTAAAACAACTGTTCTCTCATTATTCATTTGTCATTCCTCCTAAAAAATTGTAAAAAAATTAAAGAGAAGGGACTTTCGGAAAAGTCCGTTCTCGTTTTATTACTAAGAAATATTACATAGATGGATTGTCATCTAATTCAGTATTTCTGTAGATACCCCAGTAGTTATTAGCTACTACTGCTACGTCAAACATATGTTGAGCAGATACTTCGATAGAACCATCTTGTAATCTTTGTTCATCGATTAAAGTTCCACCTTCAATACCAATCTTAACTGGTTTTTCTTTACCAGCTGGCATAATATATGCATATTGGTCATCAATAGCTTTGATAGTATTACCTTCATCTTCAAAAGATTGAGTTAATAATACTACGTTAGTTCCTTTATAACGTCCAACATATCCTTGTTCTCTAACATCATCATAATCTCTTAATGATGTAACAGGATTAGCATCTCCAACCCATCCTGGTTGATTGAATAAGTATGAAGCGAATGCTTTAGTACAATAAATTGTAACACTGTCTCCATAAGCTTCTACAGTAGTGATAATTTTGTCGAATTCTTTTGCGTCAAATCCAGCAACTACAGCTTTGTTAGCAGCAGGTCTGTCTTCAGCGTTGATAGCAGCTTTTAAAGCTCCTTGAACTGTTTTATAGATACTGTCTGATAATCCTTCGATTATGATATCCATTAATTCAGCCATATCAACACGTCCAGCTAAGAAATCTCCTAATTCTAAGATAGCTGCACCAGCGTATACTCTAGGACTCATAGTGATGTCTCTAGTATCTACGTTGAATGTACGGTAAGTTCCGTATTCTCCAGCAACAGTAACGAATCTTTTACCACGTGTAACACCTGTTCTTTGTTTGAAAACTATTTTTTCTCCAACATTTACATGTTGTACTTCAGCGAATGAACCAAATTGAGCGATTACTTTTTTAGGAACAACAACGTTAGCGATTTCTTCGATTAATTGGAATAAAATATTTTTGTTAGCTCTATAATAACTATAGTTATTGAAAGCTTTTAATTCTTCTCTTAAAGTTTCGTTAACGTCAGCTAGACTGTATTCTGCTGGAATGTTTTCTTTAGTAGCAGCAGCTACACCTAATTCAACTAATTTTTCTAATTCCATAGTCTTGTCCCTCCTTTATTATGCGATAACTCTATAAGTAGCACCGATTGTACCAGCTGGTACTGTTTCTAATGCACTACTTTCTATAACCATGATTTTATGAGAACCGAAAGTGAAAGTTGTTCCTTTAGCTAATTTGCTAGTGATAATTCCTTTTCCAGCGTTAAAATCAAAGTTAGTAGTAAAGATATCTCCTATTGTTAATTTGTATAATCTTGGTAAATAAGCTTCACCAAAAATTTCGTAATCGTCGTTTACTTGGTAAATAAAGTTTTCCATTCCACTTTTTCCATCTTCGTATCTACGAGGATTAGAGAAATGTAAGTACATAGCGTCAACACATTTATTAGCTGTATATGATTTAACAATTGTATTGTCTTCAGCATTTATGAAAACGATTGCACCATTTTCTAATGAGTATCCGTCAGCAGCGAATGCTTCTCCTAATTTGCATTGAGCTTCGATTTCACCAGTTTTTCTACTAGCTACTTTGTTTAACTCAGCAACTGCGTATTTTGCCATATAAATGTACCTCCTTAATTATTTATTTGCCTTGTGGCGTTTTACTAAATCCCAAGCACCATTTCCTAAACTATTGTCTGCAATATTAATATTTAGACTAAAGTTAGCATCAGTATCTGTAGATTCAGTTTCTTCAGCAGATAATTGTTCAACTAAAGCTTGACCTAGTTCATTCTTAATTTCGTCAAGTGAACGTTCATCTACTTCGTTTGTTAATTTTTCAATTAACTCATCGTTCTCTAACTTAGTAGAGAATTTGTTTATAATTTCTAATTTTTCTTTTTTTGTGTATTTATTTAATGAACTTAAAGCGTCATTAAGCTTGTTTTCTAATGATTCGTATTTTGCTTTATAATCAGCTAATTCTGCTTCTAAAGCTGAATAATCTTTTTCCTTATTGCAAGCATTTTCGCATACACAAGGATTTTTACCGCATTCTGGACATTCTTCTTCGTCTTCTTCTTCATCTTCGTCTTCCTTAGATGCAAATTCAGATTCTTCAGTAACGTCCTCTACAGTCTCTACAACTTCAGTTTCTTCAGCAGATTCTTCTTCAGCTTCAACCTCAACTTCTTCAGTTGATTCAGTTTCAGTTTCAACTTCAGTTTCTACTGTTTCAGTAGCTTCTACTTCTGTTTCAACAACTTCAGTAGCTTCTTCTTCAACTGGATTAGTAGTAACTTCTGGTTCTACAATTTCAGTAATATCTTCCATAATATTTTTACCTCCTTCATTATTTTTCTGTGTGTTCTCAACAAACATGGCGTAAGCACTTACCATGTTACTAAATGCTGTAATGAATTGAGCATCTTCAAAGCAAGGTTCTACATCATCACCTAAAACTGTAATACCTGCAAATTCTGCATAAGTTACCCTGTAATAAGTAATAGAGCCTCTTCTTTCAAATGTTCCTTTCATTGTATTAGGATTTAATTCCATAGATAAATGTTTTTCATTCTTAAGAATGTCTTGAGCTTCTTCAAAACGTCCATCCCAAATAACAACATCTACTTCTAGATATTCTTTATCAGAACCGTCTTGTTTAACTCAAACCGCATGTGGTTCTAGTGGAATAAAACCAAAAGCACTTGGATTACTCTCATGCCCTTCGAAATCGTTAGTCTCATAATTGAATGTTCCAATTACTGGAGTACCAGGAATTGTAGATGCTAATTGCTCAGCAACTTCACCTTCAATGATAGAACGGTTTCTATTTATTCCTTTGTAAAAAATACGAGCTCTTCCCATTGAGAATACACTATTGATTTTGTTAGGAGTACCTAATAAATCAACTGAAAAGGTTGCATACTTATGTAATTCATTCATTGTAGCTCCCTCCTATAAACTCGCTTCCTTCGTTATAGTTGAATCTTTCTTCTCATTATCGTCCAATTCTGGGCGTCCATTCTTCTTGTCACTGGCTTCTTGTGCTTCAATGTTACCAGTTTTAGTTTGACCATTTGCTTTAATGTCGGATTTATTGCTCATGGTATGTGAACTTTGTAGGGGAACAAGTTTACTATCCAAGTCAAGAATGTCGTTCTCAAAAGCAGTAAGTGATTCTATATAACGTTGTTTAACTCCCAAAGCTACTTGAGGTACAATTTTGGAGAATCCATATTGAGCTCCTTCAAGATAACTTTTCATCATTTCCTCTCTATCCTTATAGGAAGTATCTAAAAATGAAAATACAAATTTGCTATTTTTTATGATTTTCTTTTGGCAAACTGCGCCTAAATAGAAATTAAACCAAATAGCAATTTGTTCACGAAGTTTCCACATGAATATAGCATCTCTACGTTGAGACTCTTTCAATGTACCTGCTGATGTAGAATTAAATAATTCAGCAGATACCCCAGCATCATCGTAAAATTGGTCGTAATAAGTTTCCAAGAATTCATAATTTTTTGTAGCATCTCCTGTTTCACCTAACGATAAAACATCAATTTCTTTAGCCAATGTAGTAATAGCGTCAACATTATTCTTTTTAGCAGCAACGGCTTTTAAATTCTTATGGAATTCAGCAGCTAACTCTAAATCTATTTCTGGGTTTCCTTCTTTGTCTATATCAATTAATTGAACTAATAATTTAGTTAAATTGGTAGAAATATAATCATCTTTTAATGGTTCTAACATTTGTATACGAGCTATTTCTTTAATTAGAAAAGCAAAAGGTGGACGTCCATCTGATGTCGTAAATGCTATACCATTTTCTACCGGTACAATAAACCATTGATTTATTGATTTACCATTTTTATATTCTTTATAAGCTGAACGAATTGCTTTAGGATATTGCTTTAATACTTCGTCCATTGTTAATAAATTATCTTTAGTCATTTCAGCCATAGCTACATCAATGAAAGTTAGGTCTACTGCAAATATATTAATTGATGGAGTTCCTGCAGTACCAATTATTTTACAATAATCTGTAGGTAATTTTATCGTTTTAAAATACGAATTGGCCCCTTTTTTATATTCTTCATTATAATAATAAGTCTCACCTTCAATTAACATATCTAATAAAGCATGACTAGTAAAGTTTTCTACTTCAATATCCTCATCTAATGTTCTTAAGGCTGCATTATAATCTTTCATTAACTTTTTCTTGTTTACTTTTTTATCGTCTAATATCGGAGATATAATATATGAATTATAATATATATAAGCAAAATATTCTAATAGTCTACGATATAATGGATGAGCAAAGTAAACTCTAGAAAATTTTCTTCAAGCTTTTACATCACTATAAGGTGTTTTTAAAACATCTTCTGGTTTAATAGGAATTTCCACTCTACGACCTTTAGTTAAAGCAGAGCCTTGAGGAATTTCTATAGTACCATTTTTAACAGCTGTACCCATTGCTTGAATAGATTTTCTAAATTCGGTTAAATATTCTTTTGTATAACTAGTAAATTTTTCTTTATCCATTTGCTACTTTTCACCTCCTAATTTAAAAAACTATATTGACCTTTACTCCAATCTCGATTTTTCTTTTCTCTTTCTGTTTCTTCTACTTGATTTATATAATATAAACCATATACAAAAGCAGAAACCAAGTCTTTTCGAGTATGGCTATTGATACGAGTTAGCACTATAGTACTATTTGTATCTAAATTGGCTTTTAAATTAGATAACTGGTCTTGTAACTTAGTCGTTTGAGCATATGGAATAAGTTTATTTGCTTGTTGAACTGGGTTCATCTTATTCCAAGTTTTATATTGACTGAAATATCTACGTGCTTGTCGTTCATTTAATAGTAGAGAAACACGTTTTAGACTCAAAATAATGTGAGCATTTGTATAAATTTCACTATTTAAGCCTCGATTTGCTTCAATTCCGAACAATTTTCGCACATTTTCACGTTTTTCTGTACTAGAATACTTAGTTTTATTTAAAAAACCATAAGGACTATAATAAATACCGTTTAATTCTTGTTCATCAATCATATAATCGGCAAGTCCAGCACCATTACCATTAATATCCATTACGATTGCTTTAAAGTCAAACTCTAAATCTAATTGTTTAAGCATTGCAGCCTGGTCTCTGAAGTGAGTCCCATTTAAAATCTTGATATTTACTAGGTGAATCTTATAACGTTCACCATCAGTATAAACCTTAAATACCATCGCAACAGTTTGGTCGCCTTCAAATCTTGCAACGTCGACAGCACATACATAAAAACCTTTAAAGTCTTTTTCTCTTTTAAACTCAGGTCTTACAAGATTACGACATTTACTAATTTGAGTATAGGAATAATAACTATCTTCGCTACCGCCAGTCCATACAGACATATATTCACGTAAAAATGATTCAAGCTTATATGAAGATGCCTGTAATTTATCTTTTACTTTATCTACAGATAATAATCCGTGCATTACAGGTATTCTATAATCTCCACCAAAACAAAATGCTTTGTCTGGTTCTAATGCCATATCAACTAATGTCTCTAATGTTCTATCATGAGCATAGGTTCCTTTATACCCCGCTGTAGTAATCATAGTTTGTGCAGCATGTGGTTCTGTCGGATTTAATAATCCAGCAACAGTTCTACGGTCAACATTCATCAATGGAATGATTACTTCGTTAACTGCATCACCATCCATCATGGCAAACTCTTCAAGTGTACCCCAATGTCTACGACCACCACGTCCAGCGTTACCAGTATTAACGATATCTATTTGACTATCATTACGGAATTTAAGTTCAGCATAATCTGAACCCATATTACCATATTTCTTTTTCATCTTATCAATATCACTTATATTAAGTTCATTAACTAAAAAAGGAAATAAACGATAAATTTCATTAGTCTTTTCTTCTACGATTTGTGCCGCTTGCTTTTTTGTATCAGCACAAGTGAATCCTTTACTTCGCGGTTGCATAATTCCACGAATATTCATATCCAAGAAATCTAGAAATGACTTTGAATACGCACGAGGAAATGTTCCAGAAACCTCTCTAAAACGCATACATACTCTTAAAAATATTCTTTGATAAAAATATAATTTAAAGAATGAGTCAGCTGGAGTAATAACATCAATTAAATAATCAGGATATAAAGTAAATAATGTTACCATATCCTCGAATCATTCTCTATTATCTTCAACATACTGAGGTGTTATAACTATTTGCGCCATATCATTTCTTTCTTGGAAAGTATTATAATACTTGTCTAATATTTCGTCAATACTATTTGAATTCATTTTCTACTTGTTGGAACATATTTTCTAATTCTAATTCATTCATAGGGTCTTCTAATTCCATACCTTCTTCTTCGGATTCTGAGTATAATTGTTCTATATCTTCATCAGTTATATCTGTACCCGCCTCTGAATTTAGTGCTTTAGCATTATACATCTCATTAACAGTCTCGCTAGAGTCCGTAAATAATCTACGAACATATTGTTGCATATTTTCTATTGTTTTATCAACTATATCTCTATTTTCAGATATTTTGTAATTTAATAAAAAGCCTGTTTTTTCTAAATATGCGACTAATTCACTTAAACTTTCTATTGTATTTTCATTAGAAGATGTTTGAGTACTTATACCCAACTCTTTCATAAGTGCATTATAACTTTGAAGAACTGTAGTAGCTTCTTTGTTATCTCCATTTGCAATACAATGGTCTGATATAGCAGAGAGCTTAGCTAGTTTTCTTACCATATCTCTTCTAGCTTCATCTTTAAATGGATAATGACTTAATGTATGTCTTTCATATTCTTCCATTCTCATGTATTCTTCAAGAGTAAAACCATCTATGTGTCCTCATTTTTTTCTTAAGTACATAAGTAAATCTGAATGAATAGCAGTTAATTCATCTAATACACTATTGTACTCTCTACATTTTTCCCACATCTTATTGTATTGAAACCAATTATTATCAGCATATTTACCATTAGTCATTTCCTGACAATAATCTATAAGTAATGGGCCTAACTTCTCATACTTCTTTTCCATTTCTATTCATTTATTAGCATCATATGGTAAATCTAGGAATTGACATAACTTATCAATTGAAGCTAAATCTTTTCTATCTATTTTTTGAGCTATGCATTCAATACAAGTATAACTCATTCCTTTTATTCCATAAAGAGATGAATTAGAAGTTGGAAGATACATGTCCAGTTTCTGTTTTTTACCACATTCTGGACAAATTCTATATTGTTCATTCATAAAATCCATTCCTCCTATAGTTTAGTTGCTTTCTTAGATGCTTTTCTCAATTCTCTCTCTTTTCTTCTCTCCTCTTTAGCCATTTTATTTTCATAAACGCAATCTTTACAAATTTCCTTAAATGTCCCATCTTGATATTTGCCAAAATTTAATTCATGTGCGTATAGTTGTCTTCCACATTGTGGACATATTTTCCATTTAGTCATGTTTTCTAATGTACCATTAGGTCTATGTGTTCTTTCTTCCCATCATAAATATGCTTGCTTAGCAATTTGTTTTGTAATATGTTGTTTCCATATTGTGCTGATATAATTAACACTATATGTTTTACCACCCATTTTTTCTAAATCACTAACAATTTGTTCATTTGGTACATGATTAATTTTTTCTTCTAAAATTAATTTATGTTCAGGTGAAAATCTAGTTCTTTCAATTAATTCATCTAAGAAATTATACATTTCTCACCATGGATGGAATGGATTATCTGTAGTCTTAGCTTTCATTCCTGAATAATATTTCAACATGGCATGTATATGTTTCCAATTACCATAATCTACTTGCATCTCATAATCACATAAAACATGTGGTCCTATACACATTCCTATATAGTCTGGTTTTTCTGTATGAGAAGGAAGAACTCCAGTATTTCCTACTGGTGGTCTATAACTATCTTTAAGTAAGAATTGTTCTCTTCTTAAATCTATCATTCATTCTCTTAAAAAATATTTAGTTTGATATGTTGGAACTAATTTTCTATTAGGGTCCATATCTCTTTTACCTTCTAATACTTCACGACAATATTGATATTGCTCAGATATTAAATCTATAGCTTCCCATAAATCTTTCATAAAAGGTATATCTGCATCTTTTTCTCTATCTATTGTTGGTCTAGGAACTCTATATATTGATACTTCTTGACTTTTTTGTACAGTAGCTTCTCCTAATGCAGTTTCTATTAATGTCTCATAACTTACTTTCTTTTTACTCCCTTCTTTCAATTCTACTTCTGCATCTACATCTTCTGCATATAAAAGATAATTTGCTACTTTGTCTAATTCAGAAGGAGGACATAAAGATAATAATCCTTGCTCATCTAAAAAATTAACTAATCCTAATCTTTCTTGATAAGCTTGTAAGTTAAAGTCTAAATAACTTGCAATCTTCATTTTTACCTCCATATTTCATTTATCTATATGTATTATATCATGAATTTACTAGTTTGTCAATAGGAAAGTTAAATTTTTTTAATTTTTTTATCTTTACAAAAAATAATATAATATATATAATATAATTAATATAATTTATAAATATATTAGATAGTCGTCGACGGAGCCAAAAAATAAAAAAGTTTTAGTTTTAAGTTGACAAACGCTTTCATTGAATGATAAACTGTATTCAGAAAAGGAGAGAGACCCATGAAAATAATGATTTCCACATTCCACAATATTAGAAACTTTACACCAAACATGATTCCGGTTAGTACGGCAATATGGGACCCTAAATGGTTTCATGACTTTAGTCACCCCACCCATGTGTTCAAAGATAAAAAGGGTGTATACAATGGGTTAAGGTATTTAAGTCTTGCGCCAGGTCTTACTTGTGAAGGATTGTGTAGAGGTCCGGAAGATTGTGGCAATAAACCACCACATTGTCCTTTCCTTACAGCATATAGAAAACAATTGGATAATATAAACTTTACTACCATGGTTAATGAGTTAGAGGCCATGGGAACTGCAATTAAAAAACATGAGGGGTTCAAGGAAGACCCAATAATAGTTTTACTAGTTTATGAGAAACCAGATAATCCATGTAGTGAACGCTGGCCATTAAAAGATTGGTTCACAGAGCATGGTTTAGAATTAGAGGAGGTATAAAATGATTTGAGTAATAGGTATAGTTTGTTTCTTTTTCGGTTTTGTGTTTGGAATACTAATGACTTTTAATAGTTTTAAGGAAAGATATAGTAATTGGAAGCCAATTTCAATGAGAGTAATATCAAAATCTACTGAATTAGAATATCATGCAGATAGATATAAATTTTCTATGGAAGATAATACTCCATATTTAAGAATATATAACATTGATAGATTTGAATGGTTCCCAATATGGCATTTTAAGAACCCATATTTAATAATGATGGCAGTAGACCCAGATTATGCTAAAAATAATATGATGAGTTTATTTAGCATGGGAACTATTGAAAAGTTGACAGACTCTAATAAAAAATAATATAATATAATTGTAAATAAAGAAAGAAGGTATAATATGATAGAGATATTGGCTTTTTTAGAGAATAATCCACAATACACAAACATTGATATATTATATTCATATAAATTACCTGAAAATACAAAAGAAATTTCGCACATCTATTTTAATCGCGGTAACTGGTCATTATGTGTCACTGCACCACATAGCGGCAACGGCGGAAGGTTTCTCCTTCGCGCCAATCCCACTGCTACGCTAGATAGATGGTCCACTGCTGTCTATGAGATACTGCTAGATAGCTGGGAAGATGTGTGCAGGGACTTAGATTATGAAAATTATCAATATGATGTGGCCGGAATGGAAGTAGAAGAAGATTTTTGAAATTAAAATGTGTTTTAAAAGTTTACAAACGCTTAAAATTTTGATATAATTAAATTGTAAAAAATAAAAAAGAAAAATTATTTTTTACGGGAGGGACAGTCTATGATAACAAAATCTATCGTAACTAAAACAATAGAAATGTTGGAAGATTATATGGACGCTATGACGGCTAAGGTTAAATTCTTAGCAAATGCCGACCGCCCAGAGATGGATAAACAAATCGCTGAGGCGCAAAGTCTATTAAACTTCTGGAGATTGTACTCAAACTTTTTACCAGAGGAGGACGATGTATGTTAGCAGGTCTAGCGCATGGATTTGGTTTTATGTTCGGCGCGTTAATTTGTTACACAATTTACGATATTATATTCACCCTTATCGCCAGACACGCCGAAAAGACTGCAGCCGCTAAACGCAAAAAGCGTCGTAGAAATTAATTTTTCGCGTACGCTCTTTCGCGTAAATTGTTTACAGAAGGTCCAAAAATATTTTATAATTAATTTGTAAAAATAAAAAAAAGAAAAAAAATATTTTTACGAATGGCGCGCAATGTATACTGCATTCGCCTTTCACCCTTTGAGTGCAGTATATGCGACGCAGCAATAGGAGGAACAAAAATTATGACACCAAAATATGTAGTTTATGAATGCGAAGAATGTGGAAAATTATTCTACAGAGAAGTAGCAGAAGTTTTAGTTGACGACGCAGAACATTGTGAAGTTAATGTTCGTTTAATCAACGACGCAAATGGCGAATTAGAAGAATTCCCAATGTGCGATTGCTTAGGGGGAGCAGAAGTTCATATGACAGATTTAATTCCCTCAAACTACGAAAAATAATACTGACAGAGATGTCATATACATAGATGCGACGCAATATGTGGGCATAGTAGCTAATTCCCCCCTTCACCCTGGGGAGTTGGCGAACATGCTCATAGACCCCGCATCTGTAACATCCGCACAGCTTTTGGGATACGGAGACTTGGACGGAACCAAGTGCCCAGTTGTGCGTCTATTTTATAATAACGGTTTAGCCGAAGATGTTTATGATGTTAGACATACTTGGGCGAAGTAAGCACTCAACACCGCGCACCTTTCACCCTTTGTGCGGCGCAGTGCTTATTTTTTTGAAAAAAGCGAGGTGCAAAATGAACACAGAAAAATTAGATAAATGAATAAAAATATTGCTAGCTATCCTTGGCGGCCAAATCGTTTTAATATTATGGGTATTTGCAATATTACTAGCTGGCCATGATTGCGCACTAATGTATGAATATGTGAAGCAAGACGGCACAACAGGTATGGCAAATATGTGCTATAATACAGAACGTGGTAAAGTATGCCGTGAAGATAATCGTAGTTTTATAGTTGTAGAGTATAAACAAGGAGACGTATGCAAAAATGACTGAAGAAGAGAAACGCTTAAAAGAGATTAAACATCTCTTATGGCTTAAAAGTGAATTGATAAAACAAACTAAAAAAGAGATGGTGGCATTGCGCGAAGAGCGTGATTCCATTGAGGGGCAAAAGAGGCTAGTGCGCAAGGCACAGAAAAACAAAAAATAATTTTGTAAATTCGGATTTTAGCTTTGTAAATTCGGGTAGGTGCTCTATGTTATATACGAAAATTTGTTCGGTATTTTACTAAACCCACCCCCCACCTTTGCGAACATTTGTTCGTGGGTATGGGTAGGGTGTCCCTAGTCCACTTGTCAAGTTAAAATGTAAAGTGTAAAAAAGTTATTAAAAAGTATTTACAATAAAAAAATTGTATGTTATAATTAGTATGTAAGATAAAGGAAGGGTATAACCTTTTATAAGTCTTATATAGTGTTATTAAAAGAAAGGTTGTGATATTATGAATAACACAAAACAAAAAAAGAATATAGGAAAGGTTTTAAAGTCAATTAAGTGGGAAAACATTTATTGCCTTATTAGTTTAATACTTGACTTTGTAGGTATTATAAAACACATTCAATTAAATGGTTTCTATGCTATGTTAGGTTTTGAATTGATATTCTACTTTGGTTCTACTTTTATGGTAAGATACTTAATAAAAGATATTAGAACTAACCCAAAAAATTGGTCAATGCTATTCTATGACTATGAATAAAAGACTTAAAAAAAGTCTTTTTTCTTTTAGTATTAAATACGAACATATGTTTGTATAAAAAAATGTATTTTTTGTTAAAAAGTTATTGACTTGTTAGGTCATATATGATACAATTATAATGTAATAAGTTAAGAGTAGGCACTTAATAAAAATATCAAAAAAACTTTAAAAAAAGTATTGACTTTATAAAGGTTATATGATACAATATAAGTGTAATAAGAAAAAGAGTAAAAGACTTATTACAAAACAATGTTCTTTGAAAAAGTAGTTATAATATCATTACTTACTTAAAGTTATTTAGTCAAGTAATTAAATGATTTTAAGTAGGTAATAAAACCTACATAGTAGTAGTTTACTTATAAGAGTAAATAAAAGAAAGGTTGTGATATTATGGTAAAACTATCTACTGATAAAGCAAAGGTTGTCGTTAAATGCCTTGCTAATGAAACTGACTACATTTGTAGTGATAAGTTCTTTGATAAGTACAAAGAAGAACTTGAAAAAGTTAGCATTAAGAAAGGAAATAGTTGTAGTTCTTGCTTATCAATGGCAACTCTAAAAGAGATTATTACAAAAACTCCAAAAAGTGTTGTAATTGATGGCAAAGAAAAACTTTTACAACATTACAAGTTAATTGATAACTACAAAGACTTTATCGAAGAAGAAAGCAACTAGTTTTCTTCTTGTATAAGGTATTGACTTAATAGGTCAATGCTTTATACAAGTAGAAAATTGAAAAAATGGACTACTTGAAAAAATGTTCTTTGAAAACTCGGTTATTGATTTTATACACTTTAAAAGCAAAATGATATATTAGAAAAGGTGTGTGTATAATTAAATGATAACTATAAATGAAAAAAATAATATTGTTTTAGGTGAACCTAAGATTTTAAATAGGTCTAGGTGTGGGTATGGTGTTTGGTTAGACACTGAAACTTGCAACAATGACAAAATGATTTTTGATTTTAGTATTAAGTTAGTAAACTTAAAAAATGGCAGTGTAAAAGAAGAACATTCGTTCGTTATTGAAGACACTTACAAAACTAAAAAAATAATCATGGGTCAATATAGCAAGTTAAAAAGAAAGCAATACAAAACACTTTTAAAAAGTGGGTATTATAAAATGATAACTAGAAAAGAGTTAATAAACTTTTTAAATGAGTTATTCGAAACTTATAATATTTCATGTGTTTGTGCTTTTAATATTGAGTTTGATATTCAAGCATTATATAATACTTTGACTTATACGAATAGTCGTATGAAATACTTTAAAGAACCTTTAATCAATGACTTACACGAATTAAAGTTCTTTGAAACTGATATGCTTGATTTGTGGGCATATGCTAGTATAATATTTGCAAGTAATGACTATAAAAAATGGTATACAAGCAAAGGTTATAAAATGACTAAAAAAGGTTTTCTTAAAACTGGGGTTGAAATGCTAACTAGATACCTAAAAGAAAACGGAAAGTTCGTTGAGGCACATAGGGGACAAGAAGACTTGGATAACGAGTATAACATATTTGTTTCAAGTGCTTTATTAAGAAACGATAAAAAACTTTTAGTCAATGTTAGTGGTCTAAAAGCATTATCACTTGCAAAACCTAAAAAGACTGATAGAAAGTCAAAACAATATTCTATGTTTATAAAACAAATATTAGAAAATTAATATAGGGGGTTTATAAATAGGGGGTTATCGATTAAAAAGAGTATAAGTCAATAACGAGTTAATAAGGACATAAAATCACAACCTTATTATATAAATAGGTTGCAACCATGGGGCATAAAATTGCCCCTTAATTTTTTTGTAAAAAAGTGAAAAAAAGTATTGACAAATAAAAAAAATATGGTATAATATAGGTGCTTTTAAAGAAGAAAGACACACATAAAAGCAAATAATATATCATGAGTAATAACTTATTTTTACACAACCTTTAGAGTTATTACAAAATAAATAGGGGGTTGAGAACCCTATTTTTTTGTGCTATTTTTTATATAGAGATATTTTTCTTATAGAGAAAATATAGGAGCGAACAAATGTTCGGTCTTTTTTTGTGCCTCGAAATAGGTAGTTCCCCAAAAGGTTAGGTTAGGTATTGGAACCAACCTATTAGGCCGCCACCAAAGGAGCTGGGAGCTGGAAAAAGGTAGCGCTGCGCGCTTGCTGCGCAACGCACCCGGGTGTATCGCATTAAGGAGCTGCGTCGGAGCTGGGCGAAGCCCTGCGACCAAGATAAAAAAAAAAAAAAAAAAAATACTTCCCCTTTTATTATACCATATTTCCGTCCCCATTGTCAAGTTTTTTAACTAAATTTTTTTTAAAAAATTTTCAAAAAATTTCTTGACTTCATAGGCGTTTTGTAGTATAATTATATTAGAAAAGAAAGAAAAGGGCAAAACTTAAAAAAGGGTACGGGCGGACGCCAGTCCCCCCTAACCCCCCATTCTTATATTATATCATAAGGAGCTGCATCTTGTCAAGAGTTTTTTAGAAAAAAAATTAAAAAAAATTAAGCAAAAACTATTGACTTTAACAGAAAAATTTGATATAATATATATAGAAAAGATGAGAAAAGAATAAACAAAAAAATTCTAAAGCAAAATTAAAAAAAATAGTTGACTTCTTCTTCTGAATATGATATAATATATATAGAAAAGAAAAAGAAAGAAACTAAACAAAAAAGTTTTGCAAAAATCTTTTCAAAAAGTGTTGACTTTCACTTAGAGTTGTGATATAATATATATGACAATGAAAAAAGTCAAAATTAAAAGGAAAGGGCATTTACATTAGTCGGTAAATGTTAGGGTGATTAAAATGGCTAAAATGGTTGGAATGAACAAAAACTACAGAGAAGTTGGAGCAGTATTAAGAACATTTGAAAACGGTGCTGCATTCGCTAGAGAAGTATTAAATAAAATGGAAGGTAGAACTTTCAACTCAGTTAACGCTACTTTAGCAGCAATGGCTACTAAAGGCTATGTATCAAAAGCAAAAGCAGTATTTGAAGACAAAATGTTAACAAAATACACTTTAACTGAAGCAGGTATCGCTGAATTAGATAAACCTGAAGAAGTTCCTGCTGATGAAGATGCTGAATAGCATCTTTTTTTTAAAGTCTTTTTTTTATAAAAAAAACTCTCCCATTATATATATATTATACCATGAAATACAAGTACTTGTCAACTATTTTTAAAAATTTTTTTAGCGAAATTTTGCCAGGTTTCTGGCATATTTTTTTCTGGCATATTTTTTGCCCGCCCCCTATATTTTGGTGACGGAGCTGCACCCCGTATTTTGCCTCCGCCCAAAAGGAGCTGCTCCCTTATTAAATGTATTAGGGGGCCGCCCCCCGAACATATGTTTGGTAAAAGGAGCTGGACCTGAAGCAGAGCAGATGATGGAACAAAGGAGCTGCGGAGCAGCGACCAAAGGAATATATATATAATAATAATACTCTCCCATTCTAATATAATTATACACCATCGCGCCAGTGTTTGTCAACTATTTAAAGCAAGATTTAGGATATTTTTTTAGGGCATAAAAAAAAGAGATAGCGAACACGCGCTACCTCTGTATAGCCCTTAAACTTGACAGGAGCTACCTCTGTTGAGGTACCTCATACCCCACCGCTTTATCCCACATATTACCACACATAAAAAAAATAGGTATGTGTAAAATAGGTAGAGTATATAATTACTATATATATTACTTATATATAACCTACATATATATTATACTTATACTACCTATTATATTATTATTATACCTATTATTATATTACTACTTATTATTACTACATAATATATACTTATACTATATATTATTACTATATACTTATTATTACTATATACTAAATACTACTATATACTATATATTACTATATATATATTACTACTTATATTATACTATATATTATATATATATTATACTTATTTTTACTAGATAGTATTTAACTACTTCGTAAACTACAATTTTAGTATATATTTAATTTGGTAGGGTAGTATATTTTATTATATTATACTACCCGCTAATGCTAACGCACTTTTTGTTTTGGTATGCCCCCTTTTAAGCCTCCCTCTAATGAGTAGTTAAGGAATTTAACCATTTCTGTGCCTCTTAGGATTAGAGCTGCCTTGGTCTTATCTACTACCCCTTTTCTGGCTAATGTTAATACCATTGATTGTGCCTTAAATTCAGTGTAGCCTTTTCCTAGCATATCTGCTATTTGTTTTGGTGTTGCCATACCTTCGTTTAATACTCTTACGATTTTTTCCTCGTTATGTGTCAACATCATAATGCTCACGCTCCTTTCCTTTTTTCCTTAGCATTATTTCTTTATTACAATTATATTATACTACGACTTGGTGCCGTTTTTCAAGTATTTATTTCATATTTCTAGCATATTTTTTGTAGGTGTGCACTCCTTGCCTTGTTCCCCCATATTTGGAGGAGGTATCCCTGTACCAGCATATTTGCTGTACGGCACTGGACTGTGTCCGTAAAGGTTTGACAGGACTTGACTACCCGTCCACTAATCCCCAAGGACCTACTATATGCAGCCGTTCCTAACGTGTTAGGCCATAACTCGCCTCTTCTTTTAAAGTCAAACGAGGAGAAAACTCGGCTCTGCCTTGCCTGCCAGGCTTATCCATCGCCCTGATAAGTGGGAACGCTAACCCCACGACCTAGCGTTTAGTCGGCTCGTGTATTTAACCACCCTCAACGAGTCATTGGAAAGGGAATCACCCCTATTGGTTGTTTGCAAACTAGTGTTTTTTACCTATCCTAATACGCAGTCCCGAAGGCACTGGGATACAAGGTTCGCTTCCTTGGTCCGCGGTCAAGGATTTAAGATAGCCTACAAAACTTAAATCCCTCAACGCGAACTAAGCAAGTGCTTAGTTATTAGATAGCATACTTTGCTGCTCTTGGATTAGCGTTTCTGCCGTGTAACTTTTTGTTAGTCTTGCCTTTTCTAGCTAGGTTTGCTGCTGTTCTCATGAATTGAGCAGAATTTTTGTCTACTACAATTTTGCTTACAGTTGGTTTTCTTTTAGCCATTTCGTTCACCCTTCACAGCATTTCTGCCGTGCCTTTCCATTTTATTTTTTCTTTTGTTTTTCTATATATATTATATCACTTTTTGAACCTTTGTTCAAGTGATTTTTTAATTTTTTGCAACTTATTTTTTTAGGTAGTTGCCAAACCTTTTTGAAATGTATTTCTTTTTCATTTCTATAATAATTATATCATTATCAGGTGGCTTTGTTCAAGTCTTTTTATTCAAAATTGCTTAAAATTTTGAACTTAGGATTTGGGTCGCCATCTTTGCAAGTGCAGTTATATAAGTAGATTTCGTGGTTTACAATATTAGCTACGCTATGTAAACTATCATAACTGCCGATTGAATACCAAGTAAACGCAGGATAAATGATGTGTCCCTCTTCATCTACTATATCTTTTTCAGCATATCTAAATACTTCCCACATAACTATCACTTTCCTTTCTTTATTACAATTATATTATATCATTTTTAGGTGGCTCTGTTCAAGTTTTTTAAAAACTTTTTTGTTAAGCCTCCTCGCCAAATATTGACCTCTTTTGTGCACGCGACCTCTCGACAGTGACCATACTCACCTACCCGACTTACATAGCGAACTGCGTTGGACTCTTGTATGGTATATAGGAGCAGGTCAATCAGTTCCACCACAGCCATTTATCTTTTTCGCCCATAATCATTGGACTGACGATAGTTAGGCTTCACTCCCTTTTCCCGAGTATAAAAATCAATATCTGGCGGCGAGGTTTAACTCTCACCTTTTAAGGAATAAATACCTCAATGACAGAAACTATTAGTAGTATTACGGCAATCAATAAGCAAACTCCCATCATTTTAATATAATGTAATTTATTGCTATTCATAATACCACCTCTTTCCTTTTTTTCTTTTTCTTTTTACAATTTAATTATACAATAAAAAGGTAGTTCTGTTCAAGTATTTTTTAGTTTAATTTTGCTTTAATTATATAATACATTTCTACTGTGCCAGTTTCATAAGTTACTTCTAAAGTACCCCTTTCCCTATCTAAATTATAAGTAAACTGATAATCCATTTCCACAGCATCGGCTCTAATTTCATCTAAAATATTCATTATTTCAGTTTCTGCCTTTGCTCTAGAGCTATGTAAAGCGTGGTTTTCATTACATATTAAAGTAACTAAACCTTGGTCATCGTGTTCAAAACCTGTAACAATGTAATAATATCTATCTTTAATCATACTATCCCCTCTCCTTTCTATATTTTCTTTCTTTTTTCTAAATATATTATAATATAAAATGCTACCTCTGTTCAAGTCTTTTTTACCCTAAAATTTACATATCATTTTTAAAGCGATTTAAGGCACCGTAGAGCGACGAAATAGTTTTAATGATAAATTATATTAAAAAAATATTAAAAGCTGTTTATACTAGCTCATTTCGCTTTATATGAGGTATTTATACTTCATTTAAAAAAAATATTTTTTAAAACATAAAAAAAGATAGGTCGGTCCTATCTTTCTATATCAATCTATCCCCCTACTATTATTCAGCGTCTACTGAAACAGTATATTGAGTTAACATCTTGTCGCCTGAAACAGCTTTAGCTTTAGTAGCTAATCCTTTTCCAGCACAAGCAGCTAGAGTAGCATTTACAGCATTGAAAGTTTTTAATTCAGTTCTATCTGCATAATTTTCGTCTAAGTATTCTAATACTTCACGAGCAAATGCTTTTCCTCCTAATTCTTTTACTGCATTGATAGCAGTTTCCATTTTACCTGTAACTTTTACTTCGTTCATTGTTTTCACCCTTAACAATTAACTTGTCCCTTTCTTTTAATTTTTACATATATATTATAACACTTTTTTAACCGACTTTCAAGTGTTTTAATCATTTTTTTTAAGGTCAACTTTCGTTAGTTTCATCTCGCAACATCAGGTAGGGAATCACTCCATGCCCTTAGCTAAAAGAGCCGCCCACAGGTAAACCTTAATGGGGGGTCGCTATATCCCCAATGAAGACCTCGTAAATTAAGCAATATATACTTGCTTATTACGAGATTTTAAGTAAAAAACCTAAAACCCCCTAATAAATAAGTATATAAACGCCTAGTTGAGTGACTTGGTTGCCCGTCTGCTCAACTAGACGGAGGGAAGTATTAAGACTATTCCTAATCAGTGAGTAGCTTAAGTATCTGCACCTTTCGCCGTAGTCAACGGATACTCACACTTTCGCTAGCAGTGAGCTGCGTTGGTATGAAAGATTTAGATTTATAACACTGGTGCTCTTCATACAAGGTTCGCTACAGTCGTAACTCGGACACCTCCTTATGTGAAATTTACTAGGTAAAGTACACATCTGCCCTTTGTTTTGTATTTCGCACTCTGGTTCACTTTTCTCTTTCATTTTCTATATATATTATAACATTGTTTAATAGCATTCGTCAACTATTTTTTTAATGTTATTTCCAAAAAATAGATGTCCGCCCAAGGACTTTCACCAAGGGACGCCAACTCGAGGTTCAAAACAAATTACTGCTAGATGACCTGTTCGATTACCCTCTATATGAGCTGACCTTTATTTTCTTTCGTGTGTCTATATTCCACCACGGACAATAATTATGAAAGGTTGTGATGCCACCCCAATTTTAACCACAGTCTCTGGCACTAGGTGAACTTAATCTCCTAGGAGGGTTCGGGCCCCCGTGCGTCTTCCTTATTTCAAAGCTACGCGGTGGCATGTATAAACTAATTAAATGAGAACCTTTCGCATTTACCTTAAACCGATTAAATCGGGTGTAGAAATGGTAGCCTCGTCACTATACTTGGTATAGTAATTCTCACAAACTATTTTTCTTTCTTTCTAAAATAATTATATCATTTAACACTGCCTCAAATCAAGTTTAAAACTTAAATTTGACTACTTAAATTTCGTTCGGTGTGTTAGAGAGGTTTTTGTTAACCATATTTATCAAACATCTCATAAAACTATGGTGTATTCTTTTAAGTAAGGATTTTTCTCTTATGGTTATGACTCAAGGTCTACCAGCCTTACTATGGCTCACTTTCCAAATATTTCTTTTTCATTTGATATATATATTATATCAAATATTTAAGATAATTTCAAGTTTTTTATAACCCATTTTTATCAAAACTTTTAAAATCTATGGGGCATTCTTTTTGATACTTTATTTCACCGAAGTTACTGCATATCGGGCTCGCTTTCCAATTTCCTTTTTTTCTTTTTCTATATATATTATATAATATTTTGAATGCTTTTTTCAAGTCTTTTTTTCAAAATATTTTTCACAAAACGGTTACCCCGTTTTATTTTTTTCTTTTTCTTTTTTATTACAATTTAATTATATTATATTTCGCTACCTTTTGACAAGTATATTTTTTAATTTTATGCTCTTTGAAAAATAAAAGTATATGGTAGTCTTCCTACTAAGGTATTACATAAGATGAACTTCAGTCACCAGAGAGTTAAATGCCTCATAAAGGAGCTACCTTTATTTCTACTTAACCCACACAAATGTGCCGGAGCTGGATGGGATTGGTACCCATTACTTTCACTTGTAATTTAGGCAATTTTGATACCGCAATCAACGCCCTTGTCGCAGTCTTAAGCTACTCGCACTATCTTCCGTGTCTTATACCCATATTACTATGGTTCAGCTGCGACACTCGCTTATTGGTAATTCAGCTTCCCCTCTTGCCCACCACAGGCAGTGGTTCCACAGTCTCTCTCTTAAATATGGGGCTACCCATACCTAAGCCGTCAAGATGACGAGCGACTGGAAGATATACTTTATCCACAATATATAATCCCCACAATCTACTTTCTTTTCAACCTATTAAAGTCGTCTTGTTATTTAGTTGCCTAAATAACCGTCTCCATCCATTGCTAAGTCTCCCAAGCAACTAAGAAGGGGCTGTAGATTTCCACCCCCTGACTACAATCAGGGTTTTTCAAGTGGTTCATACAATTTTATTTTTCAAAGAGCATAAATATTGTCTTGGTGGCGGCCACGCCGTTAATGTATTAAATCAATTAACATTGTGGTGGCTTCGCCTCGTCAAGACTATATATATTTAAAAAGGTTGTGAACTTGGAGATATAATCTCCTATGAATATTTTAGTGCCTCCGAGACTTACGCTGGGGCTGAGAATCACCTCTTATCCAAATGCTTCTGGGACTTATATAAAATATTCATAGCAAACTATATTTCCTACAACGCAGACCCAAACTCACTCCTACGGACTGCTGGGAGACCTCGTACTGTAAGAGCTGTAAAACAACTCCGCATCTCCGTTTCCACACCTTAATACTCCGATAGAAAATTGAGCATTCAACACGAATTACGGGCTAGCGGCCAATGCTGGGTAATCAATCCTCGGGCGGCAATTTCCGGCTGACGGTCTGTAGTCTCAATTCCCTATCGCAGCACTAAGGCTGCTTAGAAAAAATGGAATACTTAATCGGGGATTAAAACCCCTGTGAGAACAACGCCTGACTCGGGTAGGAGCCGTAAATATCCCCTGCACTTACCGGGTAACCGTTGTATTGTTCTCACAGCGATTTTAATCACTTTTCTTTCTTTTTTTCTAAATATATTATAATATAAATTATAACCTTTTTTCAAGTATTTTTAACATAATTTTTATTTGGTTGCTTGTTACCTATTCTTTTTAATCCTACTCCGAATAATCACTCCGATAGAAGGAAGAAACCTGTTCCCTGTTATCCAAATAAAAATGGCGCCCCAAGTAGGACTCGAACCTACGACCTAACGGTTAACAGCCGTTCGCTACTACCAACTGAGCTACTGAGGCAAAACTGGTTGCGGAGGACGGATTCGGACCGACGACCTTCGGGTTATGAGCCCGACGAGCTAACCTCTGCTCCACTCCGCGATGTATAGCGTCGGTTTTATAGGTAAACCGACAAACTTAATGGAGATAAAAAACTGGTGAAGTATGTCTAGCATACTCCTATCAAAATATTATCAGGTGGAGCGGTCCTATCTCCACGCTTTAACACGGCGTCGCCTTCCCACATTAGGTAATCAACCCTTGCTTGCAGCCTGCTCTAGTTCCCCGGCAAACAGATAATATCTTGATAGCAATATGCTAACACATATTACTTATTTGCTCTATATTTCTCCCAGAAATCAGAAGTAACAATGAAGTCATTCATTTCTACCCATATTTTATTAAAGGTATATATTGCGAATGCTGTTTCCCAAGGCACAATTCTATTTCTTTCAGGTTGTTCTTTATCACATAACTCATACATATAATACATTATGCCATCTCCACGACCTTTTTGTATTTGACGGGCATAAAATCTATCCCCGAATACATCTTCAAATAGTTGCTTGTTTAATCTTTTTATATTACGATTAACCAATCTATCGTCCTTGGTCTTGCTCATTATAATCACTCCTATTCTTTCTTTTTCTAAATATATTATAATATATTTCTCTAGGAGATTTCAAGTTTTAATAGACTTATTTTTTAATTATTTTATTAGCGTCCAATGTTACGCTGTTATGAAACGCATGGATAACATTCTTTAATAGTCCAACAGCTGCGAATATGAAGTAATATCCTGTTATAGTTAGTTCAGGACCTCCTAATTGAGCAACTCCTTTTATAAAGAAATTACCAAAACCAAATAAGTTTAAAAACCACGCTACAAATAGCATCCAAATAATACTTAACATTATTCTTCCTCCTCATTATCTTTCTTTTTTATTTTACATATATATTATATCATAAAAAAATAAGAGAAATCAAGTCTTTTAATAAATATTATCTAACTTAATTTCTCTTTAGGATTAGTCTAGTAAATTTAGTACTTCTTCAATGATTTCTCCTCTATAAAGACCTGTGTTTACAACAGTATCAAGGCTATAAAGATTATTACTAATATCACTAGCAATACTGCGTGCGATATCTTTTTCTTCTTGAGAAAGTTTACTGGGAATTTTTTCTTCCCTGTCATCTTCATCGTCCCAATCTTCCTCGTCTTCCTCATCATCGTCCCAACTATCATCATCATAGTCGTCGTCTTCCTCGTAATCATCGTCGCTGTCATAATCATCATCTTCGTAGTCTTCGGATTCAATCCAACCATTTTCTACTAAAAATGTTTTGAAATCAATATCAGCGTCTTCATGAGCTAGCATCTCACGAATATCTCCAATAGATTTTTCTAATAGTTCTTCTAAACTATCTTCTGTCCAGTTAATATTAGCCATAATTATTCTCCCTTCATCTTAAATTTTTCTATTTCTTTTTTGGCTATCTTATCTTTAGCCTTGTTTTTATAGGTTCTATTATCTAAACACCATTGGCATTCCCATTGATGTCTGCGTCCACCATGATTTCTACAATGTCTGTCTACTGCTTTTGCAAAAGATTGTCCTTTTGTCCCATATTCAGTTCGGTGTTCTTTACCACTTTTTATTGCTTTGCTAAGAGACATAGTCTCACCTCCTATTATGAGGCTGCTACTTCACTCTTTCTATATTTTTTACCAGAACCTTTTGGATGAGCCTTGGCATATTCAGCTGCTGCGTCCTTAAGTTCTTTACCTTTAACTGATAAATACTTAGATGCCATAGGGTTGCTTTTTAATTTCTTATTAGTCTTACCCTTTTTATCTAAATTAAATTGAGTAACAGAGAATTGTGCTTCTCCACTTTTACTTGCTTTTCTCTTTGCCATTTTAATCACCTTTCTTAATAATATTATATTATATATTTATACCTTTTGAAAAGTATTTAACTCAAATTTATGGTGGGAAACAGAGGATTCGAACCTCCTCAACCAAATGGTATTTGATTTACAGTCAAACGCGACTCGCCATCTTCGCCGATTTCCCATAAAAATAATGGCTGGATTTATCCACTTTCCTATGACCCCCGAAGGCGCCACCCGGATTCGAACCGGGGATTGTTAACTTTCTACCTCTCCTATTTCAAGCAGGTTCCCATCATTTTTAATACTTCGCATTTGGACAATCTCTCTTGTATTTATCTTCAAATGCTTGTGTTTTAAAAGCACCCGTATTCATACAAACTAATTCAAAAGACATATAATAGCAATCGTTATCATTCATATAAGAATATACTGATTGACCTGGCTGTAATTGTTGCTCAGGTAATCTAACATTTTGCTCTATTCTATCTTCTGCGACATTCTCGTCCAAAAAGTCCCTTTGTTTTATATATTCAATTAACTTGATGTATCTATTAAGAGCAGCCTTATAATTAGTACCAATATATTCTATTATACTCTCGTAGCCATCATATTCCCTTGTATACATAACTATATAAAACGGTCTTGTTCCTTTCATTTTATACACCAACTTTCTCTTTAATTTGGTACCGGCCGTGGGACTTGAACCCACACACCCATTGCTGGATAACGGATTTTAAGTCCGTTGCGTCTACCATTCCGCCACACCGGCATATATTTCCCCCTGTATTGTTTGTATCCCCAGGAGCTGAGCCACTCCCCTAGTTTCGAACCTAGAGTATTCTAGCTGGGAACCTTCTTCTCTCATCTTATAGAAGTCAAGCACCATATATGAGAAGTGAAAATCTCTTTTTCATTTCTAAATATATTATATAATAAAACCCCGCCTATTTTCAAGTATTTTAGCATAATTGACGGGGATAAATTTCGAATGGCTGCCGGAGCTGGATTCGAACCAGCGCATCCATGAGTCAAAGTCATGTGTCTTACCGCTTGACTACCCGGCAATAAATGGTCGGATTGGCAGGATTCGAACCTGCGAGTTCTCCTGCTCCCAAAGCAGGCGGGGTAACCAAACTCCCCAACAATCCGATAATGTTGAGAAATTCACCATCTCTGTTTTGTTTCCTCACAGCCACATCCAAGCTACGACTTTCACGTAGCACTTCATCCCCTAACATACCCGTCCTCATAATAATCAATTATAGGCAATTATAGGAGCTAACTCCCTTAGGCGTCTTTTTACACCGGCATTATCCTCGTGGATAGGGTCTAGAATTTCTCTATATAATAAGTGCGAACTGTGGCTTCTTGTCCTTTAGGTCAGTCTTTATCCTAGTCCTCACACTCCCCAAGGTCGACTGGGCTGACTTGGATGCTAGGTTACACTTATAAACTAATGGTGGCTTCAGGTGGAATCGAACCACCGACACAAGGATTTTCAGTCCTTTGCTCTACCAACTGAGCTATAAAGCCATATATAAAAACGGCATTTTGAATAGTAATATTGTATCTTAGGTCAAGTAGATTTTCTCCGTGAATTACAGTCCGTTACCAGAGCTGCGCTTTCGCTTCAAAATTACGACATGGGGTCACCCCTCATATAACTTGATTACCACTTAGTATACACTTTAATCTATCAAAATTAACGCTCCGGACTGTTTCAGTAGTTAGCTAAACCGAGTTTCCTCACCGGAATGACGCGCCGTTACTATCAAAATGGTGACGAGTATGGGATTCGAACCCATGAATGCTGCCGTGAAAGGGCAGTGTGTTAACCAATTTCACCAACTCGCCAATTTTAGTAGTTTTTCATGAGTTTACATGGAGCTCTCTAGCACTACAAACTCCTTTCGCCTGAAACATATTACTCCCGTCACGGTATCATCGCTTCTTTATATTATAGACGCTTCGCTCGCCGTGTGTTTTCAGGTAGGGATATGCCAATATACCAATTTGCTCGGGCGTCGGAGTTCAAATAACAAGTCACCGCTCTAGCCTTTACCTTCCCCGTAAGATTTTCAGTTATTTGCTAATTGTATATCCTTCGGGTATCAAATTGGCATATTGCCATATCTCTACAAATAATGGTCCTCGCTCTAGGACTCGAACCTAGGACCCCTTGCTTGTAAGGCAAGTGCTCGTAACCAACTGAGCTAAGCGAGGATGGCTCCCGAACTCTTCCATTCGGGCTCTACTCTTAGGGCATAACTTCTTCTGTTTCCTAAGGTTAATCGCTCTTAAGTTGCGACGCACTATCTATATTAAATTATATTATTATCAAATGGTGGAGAATAGGAGATTCGAACTCCTGACATCTACCTTGCAAGGGTAGCGCTCTACCAACTGAGCTAATTCCCCAAATGGAGCCGGATGGGCAGGAGTCTCACCTGCTTAGTAGCCTAGGACTATTATTCTCACCGACATATATAATAAAGGTAAAGCATGCCGTTGGAGTCCCGCCCATCAGTGCTTTTTTACAATATAAGAGTTCTACTTTATACCCGAGGGCATTCAGTATAACATACCTCTTTCTTAAACCTTAATAAACAAAATGGTGCCGGCTTCAGGACTTGAACCCGAAACCTACTGATTACAGGTCAGTTGCTCTACCGATTGAGCTAAGCCGGCAACTGGCGGTTCCAGGGGGAATCGAACCCCCATCTCCTGCGTGACAGGCAGACGTCATAACCACTGGACCATGGAACCATGGAGCGGATAGAGGGAATCGAACCCTCGTCAATAGCTTGGAAGGCTATAGTTCTACCATTAAACTACACCCGCATATAATGTGAGGCCACGGTCCTCACGCGTGCTTTTTCCTGTTAACTCAGCGGTTAGCCTTTAATCTAAGCAAATCACACTTAGCAAACCTGTGCCGTTTTATTTATATCAACAGCTTAAGCTGTTAATAATAAAGTTCATTGCCTTTCTCACTGTCGCTACGCGGTGGTCGAGCTTTCACGGGCAGTCCGAAAACCTCCGAGGGCGCTTATCTATTTAGTATTTTTCTTAATTGATAAATCAATTATAGCATATTTTTTAGCCTAAAATCAAGTATTTATTTATCTAAAATGCCATAAATTGCATATGGGGTAACAGTATATTTATTTAATACTCTTCCCTTGTAAAGAACTTTTTGACTCTCAACCAATGAGTTATCTCTTAGTCTTAACATTGCCCAAGTGATTTCATTGATTGTTAGTTTCTTTAGGTCTTCGTTTTCACAATCAGCTAGGAGCTGAGGTCCAAAAGCTGAACCAGCAAACTCGTCAGCTAAAACCTTTAATACTAAATCTTGTTTATAACTTAATTTAATTGGTTCAAACTTCTTCATAATCTCACACTCTTTTCTTTTTTATCTATAATAATTATAATATAAAAAGGTATAAGATTTCAAGTATTTTATCCAATATAAGTGCTTAAAATATCATTTTCAGCATAGCGATGATTACCCAATATATGAGGACGCTCTACAGTGAGAATACTACCATCTCCCCTGTTATAGAAAAACCATTGTATTTCCCTAATATTAGGATATAATCCTTGCCCTATTTGTTCTATAACGGCATAATTATAATAACCATCTTCAAATATATCTCCACGATTTCGTGAGATACAATCAAATGCTTCATCTAATTTACGGAAGTACCCAGGAGCTCTGTCATGAGGTATCACATCGTGTATCTCAAATAATTCTCCATCAGGAACTTCATTTATTTTTAATGTGCGAACTAAAAACATAATCACACCTCATTTCAATTTTGGTGCCCCCTACAAGACTTGAACTTGTACGCCCAAAGGACACGTGCTTCTAAGGCACGGGTGTCTACCAATTCCACCAAAGGGGCATTATTTAAGCATATTTAATGCTTTTTGGTAGTCATAGATAGTGAAACCAAGCTGACTGTCACATCTTACTAAAAATGGTAACAAATGACACATATCGCTATCATCATCTATGATAACAAATTTCCCTTTAAACTGATTTTCATCTATCCATCGTTGTATTTCTACACCTCTTTGTAGATATAGTTTTGGAGTTTTTCCAATAACTTCTATTTCAGGATTAAAACCTGACTTAATTAACAGTTCTTGGAGCTGTGCTATATCCATACTATAACGCCAAGTACTTGTTATAACTATCTTATAAGGAACTTTTTTATAAAGTTCATTTAACCAACCAATGGCTTGTTTATTATTTAATTCTTCGTGACCAAATTTATGCACATTGTATGACCAAGTACCATCTTCGGCTTTTTCCCAATAAATGGTTTCGACCACACCGTCAAAGTCTAAAAAAACTATATTCATAAACTCACCACCTATTTTAAAATGGTGCAGGAGGTAGGACTTGAACCCACGACCAGAGAGATATAAGCTCCCCACTCTAACCAACTGAGTTACTCCTGCAAAAATGGTGCAGGTAGATGGACTCGAACCATCGGCAGCTCGCGTATCAGACGAGTACTCTAACCAACTGAGTTACACCTGCAAGTGACGGAGGGTATAAAGTAGCCCTCCCCTCTACATATTTTTTTCGGCTTTACCTATATGTCGGGTTCCTAAAAGTAATCAACTTTCTCCGACAGGAGGTAACATTTGTTCTAAACCCTATATATAATTATCTTATTTTTCTTAATGTTTTTGGCTTTTCCTCTGGTTTTGTATAACCAAATTCACTTGCTATTTGTTCCAATGTTATTTTATTATTTGGAACCCAAATTCTACTAGCCAACTCATATGCAACAATATTAACTAAATCTTGTTGCGAAGTCCCTGCTGCTAGATTTAGTATATTTATAAGTTGATAAGTTGGAGTTGTTTTTAATTCTTTTTCTGTCATTAGTATCTCTCCTTATAAATATGGCGTCCTGTCAGGGACTCGAACCCCAAACCGATGCCTTAGAAGGGCATTGCTCTATCCAGTTGAGCTAACAGGACAATTATTTTTTCTTTTTTGCTTTTGTATATACTTTTGGTTGTTCTTTAACTTGTCCAATTATATTAAAATCTTCTCTTGCAATAACTTCATCGCCCTGTCCATCATTTTTTATAACTAAATAACCAGCATAATGTGGTGCAAAATCTTGTAATTTACCCCAATCATTTTCTCCAAATGGATAAGGACCTTCGTATACATAATCAAAATTTTTTAAATATAACCTCATAATTATGTCCTCCAAAAAATTACTGGCGCCCAGTAGAGGACTCGAACCTCTAAGCCGTTTCCGACCAACGGTTTTCAAGACCGCCCGACTACCAATTATCACAACTGGGCATAATGGTGGGAACACAGGGACTTGAACCCTGGACTCCAAAATTAAAAGTTTTGTACTCTACCTACTGAGTTATGTTCCCATTTCTTAATTTTTCATGCTCCTCGGCATGACAATTACTACAAAGTAACTGGCATTTGTCTACTTCTTTTTCATAATCTTTCAAAGAATGAAAAGTAGCTGCTATACCAAATTCCTTATTTGAGTTTGGGTGATGAAAATGTAAGGCATCTATACATTTATTATACCCACATATTTCACATTTACCCCCTTTATAATTTACAAGGTATTTTTTGATATTCCTGTGTTTAACATTCATGGCTCTTTGTTGCTGTTCTCTATTACCAAGTTCATATTGTGGTACACACTCAAAACAATATTTTCGTGTATGACCATATTTTATAGTTTCAAACTCATTGCCACAAAGTACACATATCTTTTTCATAATTCACCTCTTTTAATCTTTTGGCAGGGGCTATAGGATTCGAACCCATACCCCGGGCTTTGGAGACCCGTCTTTACGGTTTTGAAGACCGCTGTGCTACCATTACACTAAGCCCCTATATAAAATGGGGTAAGATAAGAGACTTGAACTCCTCCCTGCAGTGCCACAAACTGCCGTACTAACCTCTATACTAATCTCACCATATAAAATGGGGCCTAGAAGCCCCTTGTACAACTAGTTACCTATTCCAAATAGAACATTTGAACTATCCCCCAACATAGTAGTAGGATATTTTCCGTCCCATTTATTTATAAGTGCTTCTTTGATTTCTAATTCTTTTAACTTTAATGTTTTGTCAGTAATTTCTTTATTTTGTAATTTCATAACCTCAGCTTCAGCTTTAGCGTTTTCAACTTTCTTTTCGTTTTCAACTCTTGCTTTTTCTAACTCATATTGAGCCTTTTGAGCATTTTGTTGAGCGACTTGTTTTTGTTCTATTGCTTGATTATAAGCATCACTAAATGCTAAGTCTGTAATAGAAAGGTCTACAATAGTAAACCCCCTGTTTTGTAGTTTGTTAGTTAATGTTTCATACATTAAAGCTGATACTTCTTGTCTTTTAGTAATAAGTTCTTCAGCTGTATATTTAGCAGTAACTGATTTTATACTTTCTAATATAGCTGGGTTAACCACAACAGCTTCATAATCTACACCTACAGTTTGATATAATTTATTAGCATAATCCTTGTTAACACTATAATTAACAGCAACTTTTAGATTAACATCTTGTAGGTCTTTAGAAGCTGCACCGTTATCAACTTCAACTTTTTTAGTTCTACAATCCATCAACACAATTTTTTCAATGTAAGGAATTTTAAAGTTAATACCTTCGTTTAGCATATCGCCTTGAACCTTACCAAATTGTGTCTTAACTCCTACATAACCTGTAGGGACTGATTTAAAACTAGCAAATAAAGTTATAATAACAAAAAGAATAATAGCACCTATAATAGAATATTTAACCACCTTAGTTTCATCAACCATGGTTAACTCCTTCCTATATAAGATTATTATTATCAAAAATGGCGCCTGCTATAGGACTCGAACCTATGCGTCGATTACTCGACCTAGCTGTTTAGTAGACAGCCCCCTTAACCAACTTGGGTAAACAGGCAAAAATTAAACAACGGGGGTTACGGCCCCCCGTTGGGGATTTCATGTATCTCCTACAGAGAGTTTCTGGGGTTATATATATAGTAATATTATAACATTACTATTAAAATTATATAATATATATATCCTTACTCACAACCTCGGTTATGTCCACCGTGGACAAAGACTGTCCTAACCCAACAATCTTTATAATGGGGTGGAATTACGATTGCCACGCATGCTTACGATGAGTATTTTTATCTTGGCCCAAGAACTCATACTAAACTTGCTTATAAAGGCCCTGGACTTATATAGCTTGTAATACTAATGCCATTAAATTATTCAGTTACTATTGCAGTAAACTTAGTTTTCATCTTGCCATCAAATTCAGCTTTTTCTTTAGATGCTAAACCTTTAGTTGCTAAAGAACTTAAAGTTGCTCTAACTGATTGAATAGTTAAACCTTCAACTTCATTGATAACTTCTTCGGCAAAAGCACCATCAGCGAATTTTTCTTTTAAGATGTTTAAAATGTTTTCTTGTTTTTCAGTTAATTTCATTTTTTTCACCCTTAAAAACTATTTGTTTTTCCTTTCTTTAATTTTTACAATTTAATTATATCAAATATCAGAGCTAATTTCAAGTATTTTTTGAAAATTTCTGCTCTTCTATAAGAACATATCGTCTGAAACCAACATAGCCATCATTGGTCCGCACGATGCTCTGGCCTCCGGATGTTGAAGATATATCCTTATAGAAAAGCAGAATTCTTCTTTTTAATCTTGACTACTTATTATTAAATCATACAACTCTGATGCATTAGATAATGGTATTGGTGTGCCATCTTCTTTAGTTATACAACCTTCTTTATATTCTTTACCAAAATCAATTTCCCACATATAATAACTTATGTTATCATATTTATCATTCATTAACTTAGATAACAATTCTTCAACCAAGAATATAGTTTTATTATGAACATAACCTCCTCCAAATTCAGGGTCTATTTCTCTAAGAGCATCATTGAACTTTTCTTGTTCTTCACTTAATTCTTGTAATTTATTTATTGTTTCTACAAAAAGTTGTTTGTCCATATGAATACTTATCCTTTCTTTATTTCTAAAATAATTATAATATATTTATTAGTCATTTTTCAAGTATTTTAAATAAAATCTAATACTTCGTCATCGCCCCATCTTATTTGGTTTTCATCTACATATATTTGTAAATAATAGAATATATGACCATTTTTATGAATAACAACTAAATTAGTCTTTTCATAATCATAATAGCTTTGTTCCAAAGTAGTATTAAAATCTGTAATATCTGGTATTGGGACATATCTATATACTTTATGAACTTCTTTTTCTTCTATTACATTATTTTGTACTAGAGTACTTCTATTTTTTGTTAGATTTTTTCCCAATACATATCCCATTGTAAAGTCCATCATAATTATCTCTCCTTTCCATATATTTTTTTCTTTTTCTTGATTATATTATATCAAATCTAAAACATAATGACAACTATATTAAACTATTTTCTTGGTAAAAATATTTTTTACTTATTAAATTATATATATTATATATATTGATTAAATAAATAATATATTATAGTATCTATTGTCAAGTCATTTTTAAAATTTTCTCTACTTAATATATTATATCTCTACTATAATATTATGTCAAGTAGTATTTATTGCTATCTATATTATTTGACAAAAGGAGCTGTGAAATTTTACTAATATTAAAAAACAGCAAAATAATTTATCCTGAGTAAAATATATCTTCCCCTTTTTTATTAAAAGAGTTTACAAATGGAATTATATAATTATATAATCTATTTGTAATTATTAAAAAGCAAAAAAGAAAAAGGAGTACGATGTTATGACAAAATTAAAGCAATTTTTCAAAAAAATATTAAAGAAAAAGAGGAAATGTCCTAACAAAAAATGTAATTATAATACAGGCAAATGTAAATGTACATTAGATGTTTGCCACTATAAAAATAGACAAAATTAATAAAAAAACTTGAATTTAGCAAGTTTAATATTATATAATTATTTTAATGATTTGAAGAAATAGTTTTTCAAATCAATTGGGGGAAGCGCTGGCGCTTGAGAATTGTGATACATACCCTACTATATGAAAACTTATGGATTGATATATTATATGTGGAAACCAAGGAATGATTAGACCGTTAGGTGCTATGAAATTCCAGTAGAAACTTATAGTAATTAGATAGACATAAACTTAAGTGACGGGTAGCCTACTAGGACTTATAAGACTATTAGGTGAATCTCACAATAAACTCAAATTAAGACGCTCCCAGAGACTCGGGATGAGTTGGGTCAGTAGGTGGGAGACTCGAAGCACCGGGGGGCAGTCTAGATGCTCGCGAGGTGTGGGCAAGAATCTACGCAGAATTCCTTTATGGTAAGAGTAAGCCGTAGTTATAAAATCTTGCCCGTCAGCAAATTGAAAATTAAAGGAGGATGCTTTATGGACAATAAAATGTTTTTTTATTATATTAAAGAGTTAAATGATTTACTTAAGCAACCCAATACTTTTAGAAATAGATTACAAATAAGAAAAATTAAAAAGATTATAAATAGAATGATAAAAGAAGCTGCTAAAGCTCAAGCAAATATTGTTTACAACCAAACAGTAGAACTTTATCAAAATATTATGAACTCAAATTTAGATTAAATACTTGAAATTATGAGAAAAAATATAATATAATTTTTATAGAAAAACAAAAAAACTTTTGAAATATAAAGTGGAAAGGTGGGTTTCTATGAAGAAATATTATGCAGATATAAACTTATATTTTGATAATATGAAATATAGTATAGCAGGGGATATTTCTACTAATCGCAAAGAAATGATTGAATTACTTAAAGATTTTGGTAAAAAATTAAACTTAGAATGTAATACTAAAAGTAAAAAGTTTGTTAATAAACAAGGTAAAGAAGTAGGTAGTTACACTCTTACTTCTATAATAATATAGGAAAGGAGAATATACTATGGATAATTTAAGTGATAAAGCAAAAATAGTATATGCTACTCTAAAGATGTTAGGAGCTGAAGGGTTAGAAAATAAAGTGACTTCTTATGCAATTCTAGATTTTATAAGTGAAAATGAAGATTTACAAGAACATGAATTGCTAAAAGATGTTAATGAAACTGACTTTGTAGACATTATAATGGAATTAAACATCAAGAGTGTAAATACTATTATTGCTTCTCTATGTCGTAAAGGCTTGGTAGAAAAAACAGAACCAACTTCTATGACTATTGATGGTCAAAGAAGAAATTTAAGACAATATTTCATAAAATAATTGACAAATGGTATTTAGAAATATTATAATAATAATGTAAAATGAATTTGACGATTATGTCGAGGAAATGCGATGTAACCGTTGTATAAAATGACAAAGTTTCAATTAAGGAGCTATAGGAATATTTTAGGACAAATGTATACAGCTCAAGGGCCGAGGTACTATGGAATAAAGGACGCCTTTAGAAGAATTTGAGAAATTAAAACATTTAGGTTTTTAGAAAAAAGTCGTCAGGTCTAATCAGCCTTAAACGATTTAAGGAGATTAACCAATAAACTTATTATGTATAAATGAATAATATGGTGTATATTTATAGTAATATAAATAAGGCATTTATATTCCCTGCGAAGTTAGTAGGGCACATTTCTGATAAAACATAACGCTTAATAAGTTTAAATAATCTAACGGGAGAAAGAAACTTCCAAGAAAAATATCACGCATTTAGTAGATATGTAAATTAAATATGGCCTGACATATTTAAAGGACATACCATCGGCTGTGAAACTTATGGCTTGCGTTTTGAGTTAAATTGAGACAGACTGTCTCGACTATAAGTGCCAGCTCGGTTGATAGTTTAATAGGAAAAACATTAATATGTAGGTTCGAATCCTACTCATCCTAAATGTCTTTTTGTTTTAATAGGGAGACTTTAGTTTCCCCTTTTATTTATGGCGGTGTAGCTCAGATGGCTAGAGCAGTGGATTCATACCCCACAGGTCATAGGTTCAAATCCTATCGCCGCTACCAAATTTAGCTATATACACAGACGTGTGTGATATAAGGTTACAACTGGGACCAAACTACCAGTGATGCCCTGATGCAGGCTAAATTGAATGCATCGGCCTATTATGGGGATGTTTCGGTTTCGACAGGAACTAACGAACACTCATGAAACAAGTCGCAGGTATGCGTTAAATCCAAACCTAAAAAAATAAATGGAAACATTTTTTCTAAAATCGCTAACAGAGTAAAATCTGTTTTCACTGCAAATGCAGTTGCTTTAGCATAGTCTAAGGCGTAGGCGACTTTCATATGAGTAGTCAGGAAGTGGACAGACAAAAATATGAATGTATTAACTTAGCAAGGTCCACCAATATTGAGATTTCCTAAAACAATTTCTCTATTGATTTACTAAAAGTTTTAGGCTACCCCCAAGATTTGTTAATTGGGTAGGGTAAGTAGATAGAACGAAATTAACTAAGCTTGTAAGAAAGTAATGACTAGTAAATTGGTTTTTGGACACGAGTTCGATTAACTATAGTCGACCTAATAAGTAATTATTAGTGGAAAAGTAAACTCAAGACGGTGAAGGCTAAGTCGTAAGATATGCTAACGCTGCGCTAAACCTATTGGAAACAATGGGGGAACGCCCAGAGACTCAGAGAACACCTAAGGATTTAATCTATGGTGTCGCTCGGATGGAAAAAACGATATTCAAAATCTCTTTTATGTGCTTTCATTTCATCGGTATATTTACCATTTCTTGGTGTTAAGTTATTATATTCATTAACAAGAAGATTTGCTCGATATACTTTTGAAGGTTCAAGCATAAAAGGAAGCACTTTAGGTAAAAGATTTAAAACCTTATTACCAACTAAAGTCCAGTGCCAACTTTGTTTATGATTTTCTTTGTAAACTTTGTTGGATACTATGGTTCCTCCAAAGTGAGATTTTAAATATTCTAAAAAAGAATAAGTTGTGCTAGTTACTGACAATGTTGGATAACGGAATTCATTATAACTATGTATTTTAGTTAAGGTAATTGTCCCTTCTCCATCAATTATTCCAGCTGTGTAAGCATACATTATTTGATTTTCCATAAATGTTTACCTCCTATATTTGGAATAGGGTTATATATCCCTCTATTCTAATAGTATATAGGATGAAGGAATAGTCCAAACTTTTATGAAAATAGAAGATTATTTGTCTCGTCATCTCCACCATATGCCCTGAGCAGTTTTTAGAGTTGAATGGGGGCAGAACCCATAGGGGCACCTAATAAGAAAGGCTCTGACAGTGTGAGTGAATTACGCTGTCTCACTTAAATGGAAAGCTTTCAACCTGATTTGGTCAGGCTGGGGTTGTTATGAAACAATGCTGTTAGAGCTTAACTTTTTAGACAGCGTAAAGAAAGAGGCGATATTATGAGAACTTTATATAAGTATTTTGTATTTAGCGATGTACATGGCGAATATGATGCTCTTATAAGAAGTTTGGAAGAAGCAGGTTATGAAAGAAATAATCCTACTCATAAATTAGTTAGTTTAGGAGATGAATTTGATAGAGGACCTGATAGTCGTAAAATATATAATTTTTTAATACAAAATCATGCCATATGTGTTAAAGGTAATCATGATGTTATGTTTCAAGAGTATCTAGAAAAAGGTATGGATGGAGAATTTGTATTATTTAATATATTACATAACGGATTAGGTGAAACAATTAAAAGTTTTACTGGTTTGCTGGACAAACAATTTAGTATAGAAACTTTACAAAAGGCAAGAGTAAGTGTACAAAGTAGAGATAGCGTTCTTCGTTGGCTACAAAATAAACCTTTGTTTTATGAAACAGATACATTTATCTTTGTCCATGCTGGTATTAATCCAAAATTAAGAGATTGGAAAGATACTGATGAACACTATGCACTTTGGGATATAGAAGATAGCCATAAGAGCTGTCCTAATGTAGGTAACAAAGTTGTTGTTATAGGGCATCATCATGCTTTTAGAGTAAGACAAAATGGTCTAGAAAATGGGAATGGTGACCCAGATTTAAGCCAAATAGATATGCATACGAATAGTCGTGATGAAAATGGTAATTATCACTATTTCAAATTACATTCTTATGGTAACACTGATGAAAATCGTCCTTATGTAGGAGGAAATAAAATAGCTATCGATGGCTGTACTAATTTAACTAAAAAGGTAAATGTTTTAGTTGTAGAAGATTATGAAAAAGAAGACCCTAAACCAGAAAAAGAGCCATCACCTGAGCAAGGCCCTAATGAACCTCATATAACAGTAACACAAAATGGATACACAATAAACATGGAACCTCAATGGTATAACTATGTAGATATGGGAACTACAGCAGCAGGTGGAGTATATACTACTACAACTGGTAGAATATAGGAGGATAAATATGAGAAAACAAATCATAAGTAAAGATGAAGAAAAACTTAATATAGTAATTCTTTCAAACGAAGATTTAGGTATAATAGTTAAAGGGATAGCTCGCTGTCATGCTGAAGATGAGTATAATAAAGAATTTGGTATATCATTAGCAAATACAAGAGCTTGGCTAAAATATTATGAAAAATTATCTAAGTCTACTGTAAAAAAATTACAATGGGCTGAAGAAATAAGAAAAATCTATGAAGAAGAAATATCTCGTTTAACTACTACTAAAAAATTAGCAGATACTAAACTTATTGAAATTAAAGAAGAATATAATAAAATGATAGAAACTATTTAGTTCCCCTCTATTTGGTAGAAGATTTGAATATATATTCAAGTTTTCTACTATATGATGGAGGTGTCATATGAAAAAAAGTAGAATAAGAGAATTAAGCGACCAAGATTTCTGTGCTTTAGTAGCATCTAGTTATTCATATAGTGATATCCTTAGGGCCTTAAAATTAGGGACAAAAGGAGGTTCATCTACGGATATACTTAAAGCTCGCATAAAAGAATTAGGATGTTCAATAGAGCATTTTAATAGACGCAAGAGTGAAAATGTAAAAAATATAACTCAACCTTTAAGTACCATATTAGTAGAGAACTCGTCATATCATAACATTTCTCGTCTAAAAGAAAGACTTATTAGAGAAAAGAAATTAGAATATAAATGTGCTATATGTGGCAATCCTGGAACTTGGCAAGGTAAAAAGCTATGTTTACAATTAGACCATATTAATGGTATTAATGATGACCATAGATTAAATAACCTAAGATTTTTATGTCCTAACTGTCATTCTCAAACAGATAATTACAGTGGGAAAAATAATAGGGGGTAGGCGACGGTTGCCGACGAGTCTCCAAAACTTGTGTCGAGTGGGTTCAACTCCTACATCCCCTGCCATTTTTTGTAGTGGAGGGATAAATATGGATAATGATAAAAGGAAATACACCAGAAAGCCTGGTTTTAATAAAAAGAAAAGATATGATAGAAAAGAAGAAAGTAAAGAAGATGTAGTAGTATATACTACAAAACCTTCAGGACCTGTGCCAAAAGCTGATTGGCAACTAAAACTACAAGCAATTTCTGATTGCTTTGAGTTACAGGATAAAGAGAACTATAAAGAATTGGTCGAAGCCCGTTTTGAGGAATTAAAACACAGACAAAAATAATAAGAAGGGGCAAATAGGAAAGTCCGCTTCCTATAGTTTGTGTATCCTGGAACAGGCGGCCCAGGGCCCCGTCCTATAATTCTTCATTTTCTCGCAGGGGAATTAATTCCCCGTTTTATGTCCCTATAGCTCAATTGGATAGAGCGTTGGTCTACGGAACCAAAGGTTGAGAGTTCAATTCTTTCTGGGGACGCCATTGAAAAAACAAAATGTTGACAAAAGGAACATTATTTGATATAATGTATATAGAAAATTGAAAAGGAGGAAATAATATGGGAAAGATATTCGTAATAAGTGATACTCACTTTAATCATAAAAATATAATTGAATATTGTAACCGTCCATTTGCTTCTGTAGAAGAAATGAACAAGGCACTTATTGATAACTGGAATAGTGTAGTAAGTGATGATGATACCGTATTCTTCCTTGGAGATTTCTGTCTAGGACAAAGGGACGCAATTATAGAGATTTGTTCTCAATTAAAAGGACATAAGATACTTGTAATGGGAAACCATGATAGAGCTACAGTAACTGCGTTTACAGATGCTGGATTTGAAGCAGTGTATAAGAAACCAGTTATTATGAGATTTGATGAGTTTGATATAACTATCGAATTTTCACATGCCCCTAAGTATGAGGAAAATCATTATCCTAATGTACACGGTCATGTTCATGACAAGGCTAACAATGATGCAATGCACTATTGTGCCTGTGTTGAACTACACGATTATAAACCTGTACCATTAGAAGAAGTAGTTAAGTATTTTAAGGAACAAGCATAGTTCCTTGGATATGCGCCTGTAGCCAAGTGGTAAGGCAATGGACTGCAACTCCATGACCATAGGTTCAAATCCTATTAGGCGCTCCATTTGTTAAAAAATATTTTACAAAAGACTTGATATTTGGTAAAATATTTGATATAATTTATATATAATTTGAAAAGACAAATTATAATGCTCTTTGAAAATAGAATTATTTGTTACTCGAACAAGGATAGGTTTCGTCCTAAGAGTAGACTCTCACACGATGCCAAAAGCTACGTCAAGAGTTCGGAAGAACGAGGGAGAGTTGTTGTCGGGTTAACAAGTGTAAGGTGCTACTGATTCCGGGGAAGAAGGTTATGTGCGAGTTGGCGTCGTAAACAGACTGAGGCAATTTCCCTAGCGGTTGAAATAAGGAAGCAGCAGGCAGATGGCATAAATCCGTGGTACATAAAAAGTAAGAAGAACCTTGTATGTTGGGGGTAAGCAATCCCCCCTATACATTATGACAAAGCTCCGGCCAGAGTGGAGTCGTATAGTAGCTTTATACTTATTCGTTATGTTATTGATATACGCTGGAAGATGTATATCCAACTTAAGTTGTAATCTAATAACAGTGAACGCTGTAGGATGCTGTGACCATAACCTATGAAAAAAGGTCAGGAGGTCGTTGAACCGAAGTGGGCAGGCGAAAGCATAATGAGCGTAAGGAAAGTTAATGAGCGATTGGTCCGTGTCTTAGCATTACCTAGCCAGGGATGCAAAAGAAAGTGAAGGATG